>Ga0209254_10005590_pt1 | contig 11566 bp, 7 predicted proteins | sample FrelakmetDIP11DI_FD_187148 | JGI IMG/M metagenome (GOLD analysis project Ga0209254, IMG submission 187148) | Freshwater lake sediment microbial communities from the University of Notre Dame, USA, for methane emissions studies - DIP11 DI (SPAdes)... | ecosystem: Environmental > Aquatic >... | reverse complement strand
CATTTTCCTGTATTCGTTCCTGCGGAAGAACAAGCCCGGGAGAATCATCGAGGTCGGTTCCGGGTTTTCTTCCGCCGCAATCCTCGATACGGTCGACAGCTGTTTTTCCCAGAGGCCGGCAATTACCTTTATCGAGCCGAATCCGGAACGGCTCCACCGGCTGCTCCGGGAGAGCGACAAGGCCGAAGTCACCATAGTGGAGAAGAGGATTCAGGACGCTCCGCGGGAAATCTTCCAGACGCTCAGGGCTGGCGATTTCCTCTTCGTTGACTCCAGTCACGTGGTGAAGTGCGCCAGTGACGTGCAGCTGCTGATGTTCGAGGTCCTGCCTTCATTGCCATCCGGAGTCTTCGTGCACTTCCATGACGTCTACTATCCGTTTGACTACCCGTCGGCGTGGCTGAAGCAGGGGCGCTTCTGGAACGAGAACTACCTCCTGCGCGCGTTTCTGTCCTACAACTCCGCCTGGGACATCCACTTCTTCAACAGCTACGTGCACCTGATGTTTCGCGACCTGCTCCGGGAAAAAATGCCGCTCTGTGCGGAACGTCCGGGCGGCAGCCTTTACCTGCAGCGCAAGTGACAGTCAAAAAAAGGCGTGCCCCTCCGGAGAGGGGCACGCTACCGCCAGACAAGCTACTTACGGATTCGCGCAAGCCCAGGGAATGGGGGCCTGCGGAGGACCGAACGGGTTGTAAACCGGCGGCGGGGCGCAGGTCGGCGCCGTGATTTTGCCGGTAATGACTTCCCGCAGATACTCCGGCGCGATCACCTGGCAGTAATCGACGCCCTTCTTCGGGGGGCCCACAAAGGGCGACGGGTTGGTGCGTGCCACGTACAACTGCTTGCCAACGATATGCAGCTTGCCATCCACCGTGCTGATGTAGGCAACAGGCGCAGGCGAGCTGTTGGTCCACTGGGATCCCGCGTAGGTCGACCAGTTGTCATAGACAATGTCCGTGATGACCTGCGGTTCCTGGTTGTCGTTGGTGAGGCTGTTGATGACTGCTGCCCCGGTGTCCGCATTGACGGTCGCGCAGTTGGAGCCGGCCGATGCGGAGCCCGGGAAGTAGTAGTCGAGCGCGTCCCAGGATTTCATCTTGCACATCATGACCTGCGGGTATTCCTTGCCGCTGGCGTCAGTCCCGTAGCCCACGTACTGCTGCGTGGTCAGGGGCAGGTCCGTGGCGCCGTCATAGGGCGTGGCGTCAGAGCCGATAAAACCCGTTGCTGGAATTCCCGGGGGAGGGAATGGCACGCCCGCAGTACCGAGCTCATCCCAGACCACGTTGTTTGCCGACAGCGGCGTGTTGGCGATGATCATCTGCGCTTCCCGGCAAAAGCGATTGACCGCCGCCGTCGAATACAATTTGCCGCGCGCCTTGCCGGCGTAAGCGGGCTCGGCTATCCCCGAGGCAGCGAAAACCACCAGGATTGAGCAGGCCGACAAGAGCGGCCCCGATAATCTTTTAAGTTTCATGATTAACCCCTGTTAGATTTTTATGTGGATCCAGGCACTACCTGATTAGCGCACTCGATCAGGATCGAGAAATGCCGCAGGCGCCGGTACTGAGTCTAGGCCTGTTTGGCCACGGGTGGCGTGACAACAAGGCCCTACCCCCTACAGCCCCGTGACCGGCTCCAGCGTCAGCACCCCGGGAATATCGATGGGTGTGGCCTTGCTCGTCAGGGGCATATCCACGTACACGGTGTAGTCGACCCCGCTGGCCGGGATCGGGAAGCCGCCGCCCTCCACGTAGACCACGAAGTTGACCGTGTAAGTGCCTGGAAAGACGATGGCCTTGGACCCGAAGGCCTGATAACGGATCGGGATCACGTAGCTGTGGTCCTCGCCCGGCGCCGCATCCGGGGGGAAGTCCAGATTCAGGAACGCGGTGGGTGCGGTGGTCACCGGCGGCAGCGTACCGCCCGGGCGTAGCACGGCGGCCACCTTGGTCGGCGTGCCCATGCCGGGGGGGTAGCGGAGGGTAAAGGACAGGGTCGTATCCGGGCCGCCCGCCGCATTGTCGTTGCCGCCGCCTGCCGGCGGGTCGGTTCGCGGGGGCAGGGGTTGCAGGCTCTGGAAAAACGCCCATATCGCGGCGTTGGCAAAGCTGGGCCAGGCGTGGGCGCTGGGGCCGTCGATGCCTTCCTGGTGCAGGCACCACTGCACCGGGTAGTCCGACGCGCCGAGTGAGTGATCAACGCACGGTGGCACGACGCCCGGACCCCAGGTGTCCTCCTGCAGCCCGTTGTAGAGCACCCAGTAACGGTGCGCGATCTCGCCAAGGCCCACCGGAACGTAGGAGTCCTTCTCGCCCTGAATCTGCAGAACGGCCACCGAGCCGACGCAGCTGGAGGCCGTCAGGGAGCCGGCATCCGGTGCAATGGCGCGGATCCGGTCGCCGTAGCGGCAGCCCAGTTCATGGGTAAACCCGCCGCCGCTACTGTGCCCCGTGACAAAGATCCGCTGGGGGTCGAAGCGGATGAGGGCGGGGAGCTGGTCCAGGATGTCCTCGAACATCTGGAAGTCATCGGCGAAGTCCCACTGCTTGACGCCGCCGGCGTTGGGCCGCGCATCCGGGTAAACCAGGATGGCCCCATTGCCAACCGTCTGGTTCAGCTTGTAGTAGTCGAGCCAGCGCTCGTAACTGCCACCGGTGCCGTGGTAGCCGATGATCAGGGGCTTCAGTGGCCCCCGCGGGTCGTAGTCCGCAGGGATATCCAGGTAGTAAATGCGGTCGTCGCCGCCGGACACCATGGTCCGGAGGCCGGACGCGGCGGTCGGGAAGGGGATGACGGTGACCGAGACCGTGGCCGGCTTCGAGGCCAGGCCGGCGCTGTCGCGAATGGTGTAGGTAAAGGAGTCGCTGAGCGCCGCCGTGCCATCGTGAGTGTAGGACGCGGTGCCGTCCGGGTTGACCGCCAGGGTGCCGTGGGTCGGGCTAGCCACGATCTCGATACTGCCCGGTTCCAGGCCGCCACCCGCATCCGTGTCGTTTTCCGCCAGGGCGATCAGCGCCGTGCCGGCCTCGGCAACGCTGGCTACATCGTCCACCGCGTTCGGGCCGGAGGCTTCAGAATCGTTGTTGTTGTCCCAGGTGCAACCCGTCAGCAGGGTCGCGAGGATCAGAAGGCCCGGCGCGAGGATGCTTTTCATGGCCGATTTGTAGCGCTATTCGCCTATGGCGTAAAGACCTTCGCGCTGAACAGGTCGATCCGGTACTTTGGTTCGCTGTTGATCACCTTGATCCTGCCGGTCGATGGCGCAGGCCGGTCGTCCAGGCGAATCAGGGCCGTGCCCCACTCGTTGATCAGGACTCCCTGGTATCGGTACCGGCCGGGATGATTCGGGTCTGCAGTGACATACAGCCTGATCTGGCTGTTGACCCAGTTGTCCCGGACCCGAGCGGCGATGTATTGGCCCGTCCATTTGCCGAGGCCGTCAGGCGCGGCGATGTACTCGTTTCTGCTGGTGTTGCCCGCCGCGCCGCTGAACCCGATGACCGCATCCAGAACCTGAAAGCCGGCACCCGGGACCTCGGTCTGAGCCCGCTGGTAGTCCGCCTCGAAATACAGGGGTGGGGAGTAGTCCGCAACCGATGCCAGGCCATAGGCCCCCGTGGGCAAGGCGCCGTCGTAGGAGCTGAGCAGGAGATTGCCACGGGTCCAGCTGGCGGCGGCCGGCGTGCGCGGATGAATCTTCGTCCACACCGAATCGTCCAGCCCGGTCGCGTCCCAGCCATTCTTAAGCCTCTGCTTCCAGCGCTGGGTCGCGTGGATGATGGTGGTGCTCGAATGGGAGCCAGAGGCCCCGGTAACCGTCAGACGCACGCGGTAGTAGCCAGGCGTGGTGAACCGATGCGCCGGATTCGCTGAGGTCGCTCCCGTGCCATCGTCAAAATCCCACGCGTAGAACAGCGCGCCGCCCGCCTTGTCCCGCGAGCCTTCCGAGCTGAAGGCGACCTGCAGCGGCGCAGGGCCTTCGGTGGCATCTGCCTTCAGCTCGGCCACTGTTGACCGGACCGAGATGACGACCTCCCTGCTCTCCTGGGAGTTGCCGGCCGTGCCATCGGAGGCGATGAAATGCACCTTGTGGTCGCCGTCCGGTTCCGCCACGGGAATGCCCCACGTGAACGTCGGGCCGTTCAGGGCTCCCACCTCGCCGGACCACTGGCGCAAGCGCACCGGAAAGCCCTCCGGATCAGTGCCCGAGAGCTCCGCCGAGAACAATTCGCCCGGCAGCACGGTTCTGTTCGCGGGCCAGGTCATCACCGGCCGGCGATTCACGCTACCGCTGGTTCTATAAATGTTGATCGCCGCCGGGTTGCTGTCGAAGTAGCCGTTGTTCGCTATCAACAGGACGGTGGTCCTGCCTTTCGGCAGGGTCGACGAGCCAGGCACAAAGATTGTGAACTCGTGCGTCGTCGGATCTTCGCTGATCGTCGTCTTCGGGTTGCCATGAATCATCTTCATCCGGTAGGTCAGGGGCAGGTTGTAGATGTCATAGGAATCCATTGGCGAGACTCGGATCGTCACTGACTGCCCTGCTGCCTGCTGTACCAGCCAGGACGTCTTCGCCACATCGTTCACCACCGTGCCGCCAGTGATGCTGATCTTTTTCAGAATGGCCACCGGCGGCGGATAGACCATGCTCTTCGCCAGCCGAATCATGTTCTGCATGTGCAGATCGTCGTCGTATTGATGGTAGTAAAAATTGTATTCGGTCTGATTCGACCCGGTGTAGTCGCTGTGGTCGCCCAGTGAGTAGTAGGCCACCCGGTGCCGGAGTTCGTCGTCATAGGGAACGTTGTAGGGGAGGGCAGCCTTCCAGAGGTAGAGCAGGGAGGCCGGGTAAATTCCGGCACGCTTCATGTTGTGCTTGACGTCCCGGGGCAGGTAGCCCGCGGCCAGGGCGAGCTTGCCCAAAGCGGCCACCTCGCTCCCGGAGGAGCCCACGGAGTTGTAGAGGGACGGCAGCAGTGCCTGGTATTCGTCAGTTGAGCTGGCGGGCGTGCGATCCATGTAGGAGACATGCGCCGGGCCTGCGCGCAGGCAATCCGCGAAATAGTAGAACTGCTCATTGAAGACCGTTGGCGGCGCGTAGTTGGCGATGTCGTGGCCCATGCCCGTGGTGGACTGGCTAGAGAAGTTTGCGCCGTAGGTGCTGGCGACCGGACCCGCCCGTGCTGCGGTCACCAGGCTCGAGGCGATACCGGCTACGGAGTTGCCATTGCGCCCCGTCCAGCTGTTGATGATGAAACTGTGCTTGTTGTCCTGGCTCAGGTAAGCGTCATCCCAGAAGTTGGCATAGCGGTTCGCCGCCGGCGTCTTCCGGTAGTCGAGGTACAGGCCGGGCCTGGCCGGGTTGCCATCCTGCGCGTAATAGATCTCCCCGGGTCGGGGCAGGCCGACCCCGCCAACCGGTGTGCTGTCTTCGAACCAGAGCTTCCAGCGGGTCGCGTCGTAGTAGGGATTTCTGAAGACGTAGTCCTGGGCCCGGGACCCGCCGAGTTGTGACTCACCAGCTGTCGCGCCTGAAGGCGCTCCTACAAGTAACGCGGTCAGGCAAAGTCCCAGGAGGAGGATGAGCGGAGCAAGCATTTCGCTACACTAACCAGCTTGAAGGTCGCGCGGAAGCGGCCACGGGCGCAGTTTCCCGCGAGGACGTCGAACATCATGCCGATCCGGTTGGCACTGCTTCTTCTGACACTCTGGGCCAGTCTGGTCGCGGCAGAGGATGCTGCGGCGCCGGCGTCAACAGATACGGCTGCCGCGCCGGCCATTGCCGCAGCTGTCCCCGTCGCCCCGGTTGCCCCCGCACCGGCGGGCACCGCAGAGCTGGTTAAGCGCCTCGACGAGGTGAATCGCCGCCTGATCGAAATCAATGACTACCTGCGCAAGCCGGCACCGGAGCTGGCCGGTATCACGGTGGCCCTGCCTGGCAAGACGCAGCAAGCCGAGCGGGTGCTGGACGCGGTGAAGGCGGCTGACCCGAACTGGGCCGACCTGGTAGAACTCTCCGCCGTCCTCCAGAAGCTTGCCAACCTCGACCGTATTTTCGCCAAGTGGCGGGCCCGCCTCCAGGAGGAGATCGCACTGCTCGACCCCTGGCGGGCGCAATTACGCTCCGATGCCGGGTTTCTCCGGGAAGCGGCGGAGCCCGCGGAGCCGGCACCGGACGCGCTGCCCGATGCGCTGCCCGATTCGCTGCCCGATTCGCTGAGGGGCCGGCTGGTCGACCTGGCGGACAGCATCGAGACCACCCGGGACCCGCTGCGCAAGCGGCTCGACCTGGTGGTGGGCGCCGACGTTCGCGTGGGCGAACTTCAGAACGCGCTCCGGGAGCTGCAAGGCGAGCTGAACGCCACGCGACTGGGCCGTCAGGAAAAGCCGCTGGCCATTACGGCCCCGCCGCTCTGGAAGCTCCCGGTCGGCCTGCGTCAGCCTCTGGAGCTAACGCGTCAGAACGTCACCACGCTCCAGGCGGGGATAGTGGACTACGTGGAGGCGCGGCCGGCCGAGGTTACCGCGTTTGCGCTCGTCCTCGCAGCCCTGTTGGTGGCGGTGGCGCGGCTGCGCCGTTCAATTCTGGCCCGGGACGATCGGGCCGGAAACAGTCTTGCCGTGAACACTGGGGCCGAGGCCGACGAACTGCTCACGCGCTATCCATTCGCAGTGACCCTGCTGGTCTGGATACTCCTGGGTCCGTTCCTGCTGTTGCCTGAACTACCGCTTGGCCTCGCGCTTCTGCGCGGCCTCCTGGCCACCGGGTTGCTCTGGCGGATTCTCCCCGCCCTCGTCGCGCCGGTGGAGATGCGCCCGCTGCAGGGTCTGCTGCTCCTCGCCCTCGCGTTCCTGACCCAGCTCATCGTTCTCGGGGACGACTGGTACGGCCGGCTCGTGACGGTCGTGCTCGGCGTCGCGGCGGGGCTGGTCTTTCGCCAGCTGGCCCGCCGTTCCACTGCCGAGGCGGGCGGGCAGCCGCTGTTCCGCCGGGCGATACATAGCGTCGCGGTGCTGGCGCCGGCCATCGTCGCCGTGGGCCTGGTGGCGGAAATCGTCGGTGCCCTCTCCCTTGGGCAGCAGGCCATCGGCGGCATGGTCTTCGTCTCGCTCGCGCTGTGCACGCTTCTGGCGGCCGATGCCATCCTGCGATCGGCCCTCGATGCCTGGGTGAGCGGTCCCGGAGCCCGCTGGCTGCGGGGTGTGCGGAACTGGCCCGAGGAGGTCCGCACCTGGGGCCGGCGAGCGATCCGCCTCGTGCTCTTCATCACCTTCCTGAACCTGCTTCCCAGCATCCTCCCGGTGCTGGAACCGGTCCGGGCGTTCGTCGGCAGTCTGCTCACCACGCCCGTCTCGTTCGGCAGCGTCCGGCTGTCGCTGGGCGACCTCCTCTGGTTCTTCATCGGCATCGCACTGGCCCTCGCCGTGGCGCGGTTCGTGCGCTTCGCGCTCGATGAAGACGTGCTGCCCCGGATGCAGCTTGCGATGGGCGCGGCCTCGGCGGCCTCGCGGTTGATCTATTACGCGCTGGTTATCCTCGGCATCCTGTTTGCGCTGGCGGCCTCCGGCGTGGAGTTGTCAAAGCTCACGCTCGTGATCAGCGCCCTCGGCGTCGGCATCGGCTTCGGCCTGCAGAACATCGTGAACAATTTCGTGTCGGGTCTCATCCTGGCGTTCGAGCGGCCGGTGCGGGAGGGTGACCAGGTCACGCTGGGTCACCCCGGCGGCCAGACCAGCGGGCGCGTGGATCTGATCGGCCTGCGCGCCACCCGCATCCGGACCTTCGACGGCGCGGAAGTGATCGTGCCCAACGCCACGCTGATCTCGGGCGAAGTCACCAACTGGACGCTCAGCGATCGGGCCCGGCGCATCGAGATTGCCCTGGGCGTGGCAGCCGACAGCGACCCGGCCCGCATCCAGGCCCTCTTGCTGGAAGCCGTGGCCGGTCAGCCCGGCGTTGCCGAGCGGCCCGCGCCGATGGCGGCATTCCGGGGCTTTGGCGCCAGTTCCCTCGATTTCAGCCTGTACCTCTGGACCCACGATATCGACGACCGGCTGGCTGTGGACAGCGAGGCGCGGGGCCGGGTGCTGGCCGCGCTCCGCACTGCCGGCATCGAGATTCCCTTCCCCCGCGTTGATCTGCGGGTGCGGGATGGCGTCGTGCCGGAGCACGTCCTGCCGGACCCAGCGGTGCCGCCTGACCTCACCCGCTGACCGCCCGTCGTCCGGACCACCCGCCAGGCGGCGACCCGCGCCCGAAGTGCGAGCTGCGTCACGCTGCCCGGACCCGTGCCGGCGTTAGGGTAACTGCTGGTAAACCTTAAGGCCGGAGCGCATCGTGAGCTGGCTGCGATTTTTCAGGAAAGATTTCGGGGATGAGCCACCGCGCGCCGCCCCGGTGACCCCACAGGCAAACCCGGGACCAACCCCCGGCCCCGCCCGGCCAAAGGCCGAGCCCGGCACGGGCTATGGCGCCAATCCCTACGACACCTACACCTGGGAACTCCAGACGGAACCCGATGGCGAGCGGCAGCTGAAGCGGGCGCACCTGATCGACAGCCGGCCAAAGCAGGACGGCGAGACCTTCAATCCCTACGATACCGGTAAGTTCAGCGGCGGCTGGTAAGTGCGCGCCGCGGCAAGATTTTGTCGAATGACGGGCTGTGTGACATTCCGGTAATTGTCCTGGCGGTGGGAAGCGCCTGGGAACAGATAGACTGATATTCACTCGACGCATCCGGGGTGCGGCAAGGCTCGTGACCCGAGGTTCAGAGTTCCTGTGATGTATATAAGAAGAAAGCATCTTTGAGCCTGTGATCAATCCTGAATCCCTGGCAGCGCCGGTGCCGCGCCGTGCGGTGCCTGCACCTCTCCTCACGCTCGGCATCGCCATCCTCGTTGGCGCGTGCCTGCTGGTCATCTTCGACGACGCCATTGCCTGGATGGTCAAGCGTTGGGGCTTCGACGAGTACAACCACGGCCCCATGATTCCCTTCGTCGCGTTCTACCTGTTCTGGCTGCGCGCGAAGGATCTCGATGACCTGCATCCCGAAGGTTCCTGGCTCGGTTTCGCCGCTATCGGGCTCGGTCTGGTGCTGCAGGTGCTCGGCGCCCTAAGCGCCATCTTCGAGATCGCGCAGTACGGGCTCATCGTGGCGATCTGGGGCATCGCCATCGCGGCTGCGGGGCTCCGCGGGATGCGTGTGCTCTGGGTGCCGCTGGTCTACCTGCTGTTCATGGTGCCGTTGCCCAACTTCCTTGAGGCCCGGCTCACGGCCAGCTTGCAGTTGTTGTCCTCGCAGATTGGCGTGGCCGTGATCCGCGCCGCCGGCCTGAGCGTTTACCTGGAAGGCAATGTCATCGACCTGGGCACCTACAAGCTCCAGGTTGCCGAAGCCTGCAGTGGCATGCGCTACCTGTTTCCGCTCATGAGCTTCGGCTTTCTCTGTGCCGTGCTGATGCGCGGCCGCTGGTGGCAGCGGGGCATTCTGTTCATCTCGACGGTGCCGATCACCATCCTCATGAACAGCTTCCGGATCGGGGCCATTGGCATTCTGGTCAACTACTACGGCATCGAGCAGGCGGAAGGCTTTCTGCATGATTTCGAGGGCTGGGTCATATTCATGGCTTGCGTGTCGATCCTGTTCATCCTGATCTGGATCTTTGCCCGGATGGAAAAGCAGAAATTCCTGCAGATCTTCGGCCTCGACATCCCCTCGCTGCCCGATCTCCAGCGGCTCACCGCCAGTGCCCGGCCGAATGGCCCGGTGCTGGCCGGTACCGCGATGCTGGTGATCGCTGCCATTGCAGCGTTGACTGTTTCCCGTCCACCCGCCCTGATCCCCGTGCACGCGCCGCTGCAGGCCATGCCGATGCAGATGGGGGCCTGGCAGGGCCGCGATCTGGGTGTGGAGCAGCAGATCCTCGATACGCTCAAGTTGTCGGACTACGCCATGTCGACGTTCAGCCGGACGGGCGACCCGGTGCCTGTGGGGCTGTGGATTGCTTACTACGAGTCCCAGGCCCAGGGCGCGTCCGTGCACTCCCCACGGGCTTGCCTGCCGGGTGGCGGCTGGCAGGTCGAAGACCTCAATGAATACCTGGTCCCCAACGTGCTGGCTGATGGTGGCTCGCTGCGGGTCAACCGCGCCATCATAGCGATGGGCGATCAGCGCCAGGTTGTCTACTACTGGTTTGCCCAGCGGGGCCGCATCCTCACCAATGAGTTCCTCGTGAAGTGGTACATCTTCTGGGACGGGCTCACGCGGAATCGGACCGACGGGGCGCTCGTGCGGGTGACAACCTTTGTCAGTGACGTCGCCGAGTTGCCCGTGGCCGATGAGCGACTGCGGTCATTCATCCAGGATCTTGATCCGAAGCTCAACTACTACCTGCCCGGAGCATCCGTGCCCTTCAAGACCGAGACGCCGTGAATCGTCCCGTCGTGCACCTCATCGCGGCGGCGCGTCCGAACTTCATGAAGGTCGCGCCGCTCTGGCACGCACTGGTGGCCGACGGTACCTTCGTGCCCCGGCTGGTACACACGGGCCAGCACTACGACGCGAACATGTCTGATGCGTTCTTCCGCGATCTGCAGCTGCCGGATCCGCAGCATCATCTCGGCGTTGGCAGTGGCAGTCATGCTGAGCAGACTGCGCGGGTGATGCTGGCCTACGAGCCCATTGCTGTGGCTGAAAAGCCGGCCTGGACCATCGTGGTGGGTGATGTGAACTCCACGGCGGCGGTGGCTATGGTTTGTGCCAAGCTGGGGGTGCGCATCGTGCATCTGGAAGCGGGTCTGCGCAGCTTCGACCGCACGATGCCCGAAGAGCTCAATCGCCTCGTCACCGACGTGCTTGCCGATCTGCTCTGGACGCCGTCGCCGGACGGTGACGAAAATCTGCGCAGGGAGGGCATACCGGCGGCGCGTATCGAGCGCGTGGGCAATATCATGCTCGACTCCTTTGAGCTGCTGCGGGCGCCGATTGAGGCCGACGACACCTATCGTTCACTGGGCCTTGAGGCCCGGGGCTATGGGGTCGTGACGCTGCACCGGCCGTCCAACGTGGACGAGCCCGCCACGCTGCGCCAGCTGGTGGACGCGCTTGTGCGCGTGGCGGCCGAGATGCCACTGGTGTTTCCGGTGCATCCCCGCACCCGCAAGAACCTCAAGGAGTTCGGCCTGCTTGCGGCGCTGGAGACGGCCCCCGGCGTGCGGCTGTGCGATCCGGTCGGCTATGTCCAGTTCATGAACCTGGTCAGCCACGCGGCGCTGGCCATCACTGATTCGGGTGGCGTGCAGGAAGAGACCACCTACCTCGATATTCCCTGCCTCACGCTCAGGCAGAACACCGAGCGCCCGATTACGGTGACCGAGGGTACGAACCGGCTGGTGCAGCCCGGGAACCTCCAGGCGGAGGCGGGCAAGGCCCTCCGGGGAGACTGGCCCCACGGGCGACGCCCCGATCTCTGGGACGGCAGGACGGCCGCACGCTGCGTTGCCAGCCTGAAAAGTCACGGCCAGGAGCGCCGGTAGGAGCGCCGGTAGGAGCGCCTTTAG
>Ga0209254_10005589_pt1 | contig 11566 bp, 13 predicted proteins | sample FrelakmetDIP11DI_FD_187148 | JGI IMG/M metagenome (GOLD analysis project Ga0209254, IMG submission 187148) | Freshwater lake sediment microbial communities from the University of Notre Dame, USA, for methane emissions studies - DIP11 DI (SPAdes)... | ecosystem: Environmental > Aquatic >... | reverse complement strand
GACGCCCACCGCACTGCCATGCGATTCGCCCCAGGTGGTGATGCGAAATAGTGTTCCAAAGGTGTTGCCGGACATGAAACTACACCCCTAAATTCCAGGAGGATCGTCCGCTGTTAGGCCATAATTCGGCCATATCGATCCGAAGGAAAATTTATGCACCCTTTGAAGAGCGGTATTCATTCGCTTGACCTCAACGCTTCTGCTATCAGCGGGGCTACCGAGACTGTGGACACTGCCTTATCCAGGGTGTCCGTGGCCAGCACCGCCTCCACTCCCGCGTGGTAGAGCTTCAGCACCGCCGACCCCGCTAATACGGGATGGACCGCTGCCAAATAGACCCTTCTTGCTCCCTGCTGACGAAGGAGCGATACAGCCTCGGCCATTGTTCCTCCAGTAGCGATCATGTCATCGAAGATGACCACATCCCGGTCTGCGACCCCCACATCTTTTGGGGCAATGGAGACCTCCGTGCCGCTCAGCCTGGTTTTTTGCAGATAATCATAAGGCGCTCCCAAATGCATAGCTGCCATTTTGGCCATGGCCACCGCGCCCTTATCCGGAGATATGACCACAACGTCCTTTAGTCCCATGGACCCGATCTTCTCGGATAGAAGAATTGTAGCATCCAGATTCTTCGCTTGGCACTGGAAATGCGACATTATCGATGAAGCATGGACATTTACCAGAAATACCCTGCCGTTCTCCAAAAAGGGATTAAGCGCCGTGGCCACCGCTCGCGCGGTCATGGGCTCGCCTGGTTTGAAGACCTTGTCCTGTCTGGCATAGCCGAAATAGGGTATGACCAAAGAGACTCTGCGACCTTGGCAGATATCCAGAAGCTGCAGCAAATAAACGAGATCTTGATTAGTGGACGTGGACTGAATTATGGCCACATCGCCCTCCAGTGCCGTCGCCACTCGAGCATACGACTCGCCATCTGGAAATGTGCAAAAATCGCAAAGAGCAAGCGTATCATTGAGAGCTGCCGCCACTCTGCCAGCCAGGAGCTGAGATGCCGGACCTCCAATTATCATCAAAACACCTTTAGCTGCCTACCGCCTTCATCCTGACTTTGACTGTGGGAGTGACTACGCCCCCCACCGCCCGATGGTCGTTACCTATCTGTATCTCCTTTAATAGCTCGAAAATATTTCCGGCAAGCATCAAGGAATGAATCGGTCTTGGGCTTTCATTTGGAGCTATGAGGAATGAATTTTTAGCCTCAACGGAGAAGTCTCCTGAAATAGGATTGGCGGTATGCGCTCCGATTAGGCCGCCTATTAGCAATCCTCTCGTTTCTTCTTGCAAATTGAAGGCACCTGGTGAGCTTATGATAAGGTTTCGAATCCCTACCCTGGGCACATCGGAGTACCCGGATCTAACGGCATTGCCGGTGGACTTGACGTTGGATTTTCCCGCTGCATAGCTGTCGTAGAGGAAGCCCTGCAATACGCCGTCCTTAACCAAGACGGTCTCTTGGGAGGGCACCCCTTCACCATCAAATGCTGAGGATGCCATGCCTCCAGACAGGAGACCGCTGTCGACTATTTGCAGCCCTGGGTCGGCGATCATCTTGCCTTCTCGACCGGCAAGGGCTGAGCGGCCTTTTTGGACCCGATCCGCAGAAAAGGACGGCAATAAGGTGCTCTCCAGCAACTCCACAAAAGCTAGTGGCCTCAGCAAAACGTCAAATATTCCGCTTTCCAGCTTCGCTCCGCCAAGGGAGGCCAAAGCCATCTCTGCGGCTGCCCTTCCCACATTTTCCAAATCGCCCTGGAAGCTGCGCGAGTTTTGGAACTCACTGCCTGTGGCAACGCCTTCTGCCCGGGCGATGGCTTCTATTGAGGCGTGCATCAGCGTCGATGTTTCATGAAGCTCAATGCCATGGGAATTCACCACGAACTCCTCTCCTAAGATGCAGGTAACGCCCCCGGAAACAGGCTCTGCGCCACGCACAACTGCACAGCCTCGCAGCATCCCCATTGCCAGATCCAGGCAATCCTCCGGCTCGATCGATTGCAGTCTTGCATCACAAATGCCATCCGGAGTGGCTCGTTTCTCAGGAAGAGGAAGCGATCGCCAGGAATCATCATGGCCGCGCGCTCGCGCCGATTTCACGGCGCTGCAGGCCACGGACTCCAGGAGTTTCATATCACTGGTGCTGGAAAACCCGACCGCCCCATTTACAACCGCCCGAATGCCAAGTCCACGATGAATGCTTTCGCTGGCCAGTTCCACCATGCTTTTTCGCAGATCCACATCCACGGACCGGCCGATAGCTCCGAAGACCTCCGCCTCATCTGCACCTTCTTGCTCGGCAAGCGCTAGCAGATGGTGCGCGCATTCCATGAGGCTAACCGATGTATCTGAGATCCTCATCTCCGCCGCCTGCCTCATAAGGTGCCTGGGCCCGCTCCATCTCTTGGAGCTTGCCGATGATTTTTTCCATCTCCTTGGCCCGGTCTTCCAATGCTTGCATGCCAACTTCTATACCCAAGATATGAGATAGAACCGCGAGAACCGCCTGCGCCGCTTTGGGGTCCACGAGATATCCGCTGGTTGTTCCCATGAGACATACGGCATCCATGTCGCGAAGCGCCCCTAGACCCAGCAAGAGTCCTGAGACCCCGATGATGCCTCCTCCAGGCTCATTCCCATGGAAGACCACCTCGTGCTGTTTCATCTCCTCCACCAGATCAGTCTTGGTCGCCGCACCCATGACCAGGGGCTTGTCCACAAACTGGCCGGTACCGTAACCGCCCAAAGCGTAGATTCGGCTGACATTGAAACTCTGCGCAATATCCAGAAATATGCTTGTCAGCTCGTAATGCCCCTCATTGGTGGCGCTTTGGTAATCGCCTATGAGGATGAGCAGGTCCGGCTCGTTTTCCTTTCCATGATATGCGTAGATCTCGTTTCGCACCTGATGGATGGTGCCATCTTCCTTAACGATAACCTGGGGAGGAAAGTGCGGCGAGTAGATTTCTATGATCTTCTCAGCTTTTAGCTCCTCTACCATATGATCTGCCACAAGCTTTCCCACATGGCCCACGCCAGGAAGTCCCTCCACAAGTATGGGTTCCTTCAGCGTCACTTCCTTTATGCGATGAACTAGGGTTTCCTTCATTTAGCCTCCCTTCCAAGGGCTCGTCTGTATTTGCCATAGGGATCTTCGGGAGAGAACTTCGCCGGCTTGGTGGTAATTGTGGGAGCAGCGCATAACGGACATAAATCTTTTAAAGTGTAGCGGCTGCATGCCGTACACCTCATGATCTTAGACCTCATGCTTCTCGATGGAAGGTGCCTTCTCCGCCATGCTGCTCGATATACTTCACTGCAGCCTGGGCCGACTTCTTGAGAACAGATTCCGCATGCTTATAATCGGGAGCGGTTACATGAATGCGGTAGCGTGGCGCTCCGATGTAGGTGATGTTTAGAGTTGCATCCTTGTCTTTGATGCGCTTGGCCTGCTTTAGCGCTTTGCGGATGATCTCGACGCCGTCTGGGGCAGGAGAGGAGATATCCACAAATCCGCTGATCTCCACAGAGGGAATTTTGACGTTCTCTCGTGATAGATTCTCAAGGATCCTCATATCCTCCTCAGGGAGACCTGCGTCCTTCAGAGCGTCTGCTCCTGATACAGCCGCATCTTCCATGGCAAGATAGAGGCTTTCGTAAGCGCCCATTAAGGCATCAGATACGCGCTTGACGTCCTCCGGACGGTCCTGGTAGGCCATCTCCAGCCACTTCCAAGCCTTCTGGTCGGCCTTCCACTCCTGAATCTTCTCCCGTCTCTGATGCTCATTTACATCCTTTAAGGATAGATCGATATGATGGCGAGAGGTGTCCACATTTAGTGTTTTGCAGACAATCTTCTGCCCCTCTCTTACATGGTCACGGATGTACTTTATCCATCCGCTGGCGACTTCGGAAATATGAATTAAGCCCTGCTTGCCGGCGTATTCATCCAGGGAAACGAAGGCTCCGAAGTCCACCACTTGAGTCACTGTGCAAACCACTAGGGATCCGGGCTCCGGCCAGCCATCGCGTTGCATCAAAGATCACTCTAGAACTTCTACGACCTGGGTCTTAATCTCGGCCTTGCCGCCTGTTGGTTCTGCGAGGGTGCGGCCGCAGACCAGGCACTTCACGACTGTGGAGGCGTGAGCGAATATTATTTGCTCGTTCTCGCAGTCGTTGCACTTTACCTTGATAAACTTGGATGACAGGATTATCCCTCCACCAGGTCGAACTTACCGGCACGGAAACCGGCACGGTTGTGAGCCTTCTTGCAGGTGTTGCAGCGGTACCTTAGGTTGAGTCTCTTGGTGGGCTTGTCGCCACCGGGCACCTTGGAAAACTTGCCCTGATTTCCTATTCCATTGGCACGAAGCTTCTGCCTGGCAATATGAGTAAGGCTGGAGGCTCGCCCCTTTTTCACCCGCTCCACTGTCTGAGGGGTGTGCTTTTTGCAGAATGGACAATAAGCGTTAAGCTTTTTTGGCATCTTCACTGATATCATCTCTCAATCTTCACTATGGCCGCTAGATTCTTGTCGCGCAGGTTTCTGGCGTGAACTGCTGGCAAAGTCGCCACTTCATCTTTCGAGAGGAGATAATTTCTACCGTCAACTCCCGCGAACATAGGAACACTATCCAGTAGCCTCACAATTTCGTATTCCTGGGCTATATCTTTCTTACCCGTTAAAGGCCTTTCGGTGTGAGATACATGGGCCAAAATAGCCTCTCGACCTTTGGCTATGGCCGTTAGAAGACTTCTATAGATCTCCTCTTCATCCAGGGTCATGCCCGAAAAGGCGTCTTCTTTGGATGCAGAGCGAGCGTTTCGCACGGCTTTTCGCACGATCTTCTTCACCCTTTGATCGATAAGCTTGTTCACACTGTTTTTTTCGCTCTTGAGGGTATCTTGAAGGATCTGGGCCTCTACGCTGAAGGTGTCCTCCACCTCGGACAATTCCTGCCCGAGGCCCGCCAGGTAGGCTCCAACCAGCTGATAGAAGTTCCGATCAAGATGTTGGAGCTCCGCGGTCTTTCGTTCCTCCCGGAGCGCATTGGCCAGGTCCATCTTATCCCAACTCTTCGCCTTCAACAAGGGCTAGCCATTATAGATGGGACTCTATATAAATTTATCACTTTTCCGCTTCTCTGGAAGGCATTTCCCCCAGATAGGCCACGCCGCGAGCCAGGAGGAAGACCGCCACATGGAGAGGCACCTCTGCTGTGCCTTCTGAAAGTCGGTAGCTCTCACCACGCATTTCTGTGGAAAAGGGCTTCTGAATTTCCAGGGATACAGGCTCGTCTCCAAAGACAACTGCGTCCTCTAGGGGATCGAACGCCTCAATGCTACGCGCCGTCAATGGAGTCACTCGCAATCCAGATCCGCCGTGAAGACTTCCCGGGCAGCGAATCAGCCGGCGGATATCGGCGGTGACGGGCTCGTCCGTCTCGCCGCGCTCTTCATCCAGGCTGAACCCGACCTTTACGCCTTCGTCATTTAGATACTCCACAAGAAGAAGCTTCCAGATACCGGCACTGCCCCGAAAGAGGTCGAGATTTCCCTTGCGAATCTCTGTCTGCACGTTTTCTCCGAGCAAGCTCCTGTAGAAGCTAGCAGCCCTTTTGGGCCCAATGCCCTTGCGCGCAGATAGCGCCTTTACCGCCTCCTTTTCATCCATGCTGCGCACAGATTTCACGAAGGAGATAATGGAACGGTTGATCCTGCCGCCCCAACCCGCTGCGCCCTCAGGAGGAGCCCTCAGCCGAAGAGCGCCGTCTCTTCCCCACTCCCCGTCCATGGGAGCTGACTGGATGAACCTCTCCATTGACAGGCCTCTGCCAGCCAAATAGTCCAGGATCTCCCGACGCTCGTCGCTGCCGAGCAATAAAACGCGCGGGTCCCGAACGTGTATATGATAGCCTCTGCCTCCGGAGAAAACCGTGTCCAATCTGCTCTCCGCAAAGCCGAAGTCCGCTGTAAGAAAGCCGAGGAGCTTCAGAGTCTCTTTCTTCACCAACTCCAGCATCTCGCTATAGGATTGGGGAGCTTTTCGCAGGTGATCGGCATCCAAATCGAAGATGAGATCTGCGCCCTTCCAAAGCTTCTCCTTCATGGTGGGAGCACCGGGGCGCTGGTAGTATGCTGCCGAATGATAAATGTGGGCGGGAACCATGCTTCTCACATAATCGGCGAGCTCTCCCTGGCTGAAGTATGATTTGTGGCGGCGCATACCAGTATCGTCGAAAAGTATGAAGCCCCACTCCCTGGACTCAAGGCCCGGCGGGAGATCAAGAGAGGATTCCATATAGTAATCCCTGAATTTGGAGATCAGGAAATTCCTGGTTAAACCGTTCATGCTATCACCTCAATAGATCTCGGGCCGTCGGTCGGCAAAGCAGGGAATTTCTCGCCGCACCTCGTCCCGAACTGCCAGATCAACCTCTCCAAGGATTATGCATTCATTGTTCCCGGCCTCGACCTGTGCCTCGCCGCGGGCATCAACGACCAAAGACGCTCCACCCTGAGCCCAGTTGCAGGCCAAATGAGGAAACTGGTTCTCGATGGCCCTAGCCAAGCATAAAGTGCGCCACTGCGCTTGCCGCTGTGGGGGAAACTGGGCAACGGTGACCAGGAAGTCCGCGCCTTGCAGCGCCAGCAGCCTCGCTACCTCAGGAAAGCGCAGATCGTAACAGACCTGCAGTCCTACCATGCCCCGTCTAGTTGCTATAGGCGAAATGAAGCTTCCGCCGTCGAAATGCTCCTTCTCCTGGCCGAAGGGATGGATCTTTGGCCGCATCTCCAGACAATCGTCCTCCAGGCAAAAGCCCAAATTTTGGCGACCACTTTTAACAGAGCCGATGACCAAGCAGCCATGCTCGCGCGCCAGCGCTCGGAAGGGATCAAGTGAGGGAAATGGAGGCAATTCCTGACCAGAGGGTTCGTAACAAAAGCCAGTTTGAAAAAGCTCCGGGAGGACCAGGATCTCCGCTCCTTGAGACAGTGCCGATTCAGCCATATGAAGCGCTCTGCAGAGATTTTCCTCAGGTCGACAAAGCTCAATATGAAGCTGGATGCAGGCGGCAAGCATAGTAAAAGAGGGCCATTTCATGATATATTAATATGACATTCATTGCGATTAATTTTCAATAGAGATGCGTAAATAATCGCTCTGCAGCAGATGTGTGTTCCCCCTTATTCGCAGTTAATGAAGAGGAGCGGAAAAGTAAATCAAGCAGCAGGTCGATTTTGCAGGTATGAAGGTTTCTGAGGATATCAGGAAAATAGATCTGGAAAAGGAGTTGAGGATCTGCCCCAACTGCAGCTATGAGCTGGGATTTCATTGCTCCTTCCTGCCAGAAGGGAAGGCCTGCAAGATCATCCTCATCTGTCCCAACTGCGGGACAAGATACGATGCAGGATGGAAGATGTAAAGATGGAAAATGAGATCCAAATTCAATTATGCCAAGCTTGATTATGCTAACTCGATTATTACCGACTCAATTATTTATATTATCTTTCCATTGCCTTTTTTCTCAGATCCTGCGGCATCTTCTCGATGGAATACCGTAGCGCAGTTCTGGGCATCTCGCCCTTTCTCGCCAATATGTAGTTGAAGACCTCTTCCTGATGCTTCTTGCTAGCCTCTTTTAGCATCCAGCCGTATCCCTTCTGCACCATGTCGTCTTTATCCTTCAGCAGGATATTCGAAATCTCGAAAACATCTTCCAGGAAGGCTCCCTTTCTGGCTGGAAGTATCAGCGTCACCGCGGAGGCACGCCGCACCCACCGGTTGTCCGACCGGGCCCATTCCTTGAGATCTTTGATACGCTCCGGGTATCGCTCAATGAAAGAGCCCAGAGTATGATTGCACAGGGTATCGCATTTCGCCCAGTTATCGACATAGTCCAAAATCCACTTCTCAAATACCAGGAAGTCGTCAGGCTCATAGCTTTCCCGCAGTGCGTAGGACCATTCAAAAGCAATAAAGGCCTCCTCGCTGTAGTTCGACTTCAGGAGATCTTCGCATAAAGAAAAGATCTCGGGTTTATGGCAATCCTTTATGGTCAGATAATATTTTTTAGCTATCTTTTTTACAATGGCACTCTTCACACCATGGAATTTCACTTTTTCTTTAAAGAATCGCTGCGCACTGTTCCTGGTTACCTCGTCTGCGTTTTGCGAAAGCTCTTCTCTTACAAAAGCCAAAACGCTCGAATTCATTTCCGCATCACCGCCCATTGACCGTGTATCATTGGGGAGCAAAGTTGTTCATTGCATCCCCTTTTGGGATCGCATGCTTGGGCACTTGGGACTAACTTCGGCTTGATAAGGCGACCTTCACCTGCATCCATAAAACCTCCTCCTCCCCTTCATTTCCTTGGTGGTACATGGATACCTCCAGGCCGCTTCCAAGTTCATCCGCCTTTTTTTGCAGACCACCCCGTTCGCGGTAATGCTTTTCAGTATCTGCAAGGACAGTTTCGACAGTAAGCCCTGCAAGAGATTCCCCCATTAGCAGACGCTCATCGCAATCGCCCTTTAAGTAGATGCACTCGATTTCGGGCATACCAAGGAATCTGCGGATCTCTTTGGCCAATTGATATCCCCGCAAGGATGGAACTATCAAGAGATATTCTTGAAAATTTTGCCGGATAATTTCCAGTAGCCCGGTGAATAAATGGTAATTTATATGGCAATATTTATATAGTTTATTTAGCACTACTTCTTTCTTTGCCATGTCCACTTTAACGGCAATGACGGTTGCGATTCCCCGCATGCCGCATCTAGCTCTATCCGCTTCCGGCAGGCGACGAAACTCCTCTTGAAGACCATCCAAAAAGCCCGAAAAATCCTTCAGGAATCGATCCCTTCTTTCAAAATCCTCTTCATTTTTCTCCCCGAGGATTTCAAGGGATATTGTTGCACAAGGCCACCGGCCGGATGCTTTATCGGCAAAATCCTGGATGCTGCTGTGCAAAAATGATCGCTCCTGAAATATCAATTGGTGTTTTCAAAATATAAAACCAACGCATCCCGAGAACAGTACTGCATAAAATATCTTCTCAATTCTTGATTCTTTTGCGCCTCCCAAGAACGCAAAAGTGAAAGTTCTGCTGCGCACCCAGACACCAGCAGCAGAAATTTGTTTAAAAATCAAATGCTGCTGCGCAGTATTAATAGGGCATCAATCCAGTAAGATCCTATAAGATCCAATAAGTTAGTTGGACGCGCTTAGAAGAGTGAAGAGTTCATCATTAGGGGCGAAACGGAGATGTCGGACGGGATCAAATGCCAAAACTGCAGCAAAGAGCTTGCAGAGGATGAGGTCTTCGCAACGGATGGAAAGACGCTTTGTGAGGACTGCTATATCGATGTCGGCCACCGGATCAGGGTCTGTGACCCATGGGGCGAGAGATCCAAGAAGATCTTCCGGGAAAGCCGCGGAATGGAAGGAACCGATGGCCTGACGGATCTGCAAAAGCAGATTTACGAGTACATCCAGGATAAAGGCAAGGCTACGAAGGCTGAGCTGATGGAGAAATTTAAGCTGCCGGCAACGGAGCTGGAGAACCAGTTCGCCATCTTACGGCACTGCCAGCTCTTAAAGGGCAAGAAGGAAGGCGATATGGTCTACATCGTGCTATGGTAGCTTGGAATTTGGAATCATTGATGCCAGGAAGACCAGTTTAAGATGCCTTGCAGGAGATGCAGATGGTTACGATTTGTGTTCGAGAAGAAAGCCCCGATGACATCGACGCTATACGCTGCTTAAATGAAAAGGCCTTCGTCCAGCTCGCCGAGGCCAATATCGTGGAGAGACTGCGGGAAAACTGCCCCAATCTGCTGTCCTTGGTGGCGATCAAGGCAGACCAAACCGTTGGCCACCTTCTCTTTTCGCCGGTCAGGATTGAGGGCAATGGAAAAACCATATCGGGCATGGGTCTAGCGCCTATGGCCGTGCTTCCGGAGTACCAGCGCCGAGGTATCGGCTCGCTGCTGGTTCAAAATGGCTTGGAGATTCTCAAGGACCAGAGTTGTCCCTTTGTCATAGTGCTCGGGCATCCGGAGTATTATCCGCGCTTCGGCTTTGAGCGGGCATCGCTTTACGGCATACGCTCTCAGTGGGAGGGTGTTCCTGATGAGGCGTTTATGATCAGGATCCTGGATCAAGAGGCGATGAGAGAAGCAACTGGGATGGCACGATACCAAAGAGAGTTCGATGAGGCGATATGATGCACCTCAGAGCAAATGCCGCACAGGCCAAAGCGACATTATTGGATAAAAATGGTCATAGTTGCACCGTCAAATTCGTTCACAAGAAAAGCTAAATAGAATGCAGTAGGAAATTTGTTCTAGTTTTTCTATGAGGTGATAAGTTTGGCTGATAAGAAATTTTACTCCCTACCAGAGCTGCCCTATGGCTACAACGCCCTTGAGCCGTTCATATCCGAGACGCAGCTCAAGATCCATCACGACAAGCATCATGCCGCATACGTGAACGGCGCAAATGCCATTTTGGAGAGGCTGGACAAAGCTCGCCAGGCTGGGACAGATGTGGACATAAAGGCCACGTTAAAGGAGCTTTCCTTCCAAGTCGGCGGCCATACCCTGCATAGCCTCTTTTGGGCCAACCTCGCTCCTGCAGCTAAGACTACCAAAGAGCCCGGCGGCGCACTGGGAACGGCCCTCAAGGACGAGTTCGGCAGCTTCGAGAGGTTTAAAAAGGAGTTCTCCACCGCGGCCACAAGCACCGAAGGATCAGGATGGGGAGCGCTGGCCTTCTGCGGAAAGACCTCCAGGCCAGTATTGATGCAAATTGAGAAACATAATGTCAATGTCGCCCCGACCGAGAGAATCCTCATGGTCCTGGATGTCTGGGAACATGCCTACTATCTAGACTACAAGAACGAGAGAGCTAAATTCGTGGAGGCCTTCTGGAACATTGTAAATTGGGATGAGGTGAACAAAAGGCTGGAGGGGATTGTAAAATAAATTTTTTTAGATTTTTAAAACATGTAAGATTTTATGAGCGTAAATCAATAAAATTTTCTTAATCAAACATTAAACAAATTGTGCATGAATCAAAATGGTCCGATAAAATTGCATTTGGAAATGTTGTTCGGATAAGGAATTGATTTTTGCCACTGATTCAAAAAAATATTTATCTCTTATCTGCAGTTACGGATTGGTTAGTGAAGAATTATTCATGATACTAAAGAGGAGGATACAAATGACCGCTAGCAAACGAATATTCGTAATCTCAATATTTTTGATTTTGGCAGCTTTGACATCAATCCATGCCAGTCTTGGCCAATGCTTTTCAATCCCTTCACCAGAAGAAAATGAAGAGCGCATATTCGCCCAAGACGTATGCGGCGGAGTGATCAATAATCCGCCCAATCCAACCGTTTTCACGCTCAGTGAACCTAGAACGATTACTAAGATCGGTACATACCACTGGAATCAAGCCTCCGGCGACACGCCGGGAACCATTGGATTGCAGGCTGAGAACGGCCAGACCTATGGCCCTTGGCAAGCCTCAGGCGTG
>Ga0209254_10005588_pt1 | contig 11567 bp, 8 predicted proteins | sample FrelakmetDIP11DI_FD_187148 | JGI IMG/M metagenome (GOLD analysis project Ga0209254, IMG submission 187148) | Freshwater lake sediment microbial communities from the University of Notre Dame, USA, for methane emissions studies - DIP11 DI (SPAdes)... | ecosystem: Environmental > Aquatic >... | reverse complement strand
CGTACCACCACCAGTCAGCGCGCTCGCCGGTGGGTCCGGGGCATGGTGCGACCGCGGGCGGTGGTGTGGTCGGTGGATGGGCCAGCGATGCTGGGCTCAGTGGTTGGCCGGTGCTGTCGGTGACGACGAGGCGGTCGGCTGGTCCGGTGATGGTGATGATGCCGCGATGGTGTAGTCGGTGGTGGTGAGGGCAGAGCAAGCAGCACGAGGTTGGCCAGCTCGGTGGGGCCGCCGTCTTCCCAGTGCAAGATGTGGTGGCCGTGTAGGCCGCGGGTCGCTCCGCAACCGGGAACCGCGCAGGCGCGGTCGCGGTGCTCGAGGGCACGGCGAAGCCGTCGGTTGATGACCCGGGTCGATCGGCCGGCGCCGATCACCTTGCCGTCGCGTTGGAACCACACCTCACAGGTGGCATCGCAGGTCAGGTATCGGCGCTCGGCATCGCTGAGCAGCGGACCCAGATGCAGGGCGGCGGCGCGCTGCTCGACATCGACGTGCACCACCACCGTGGTGTGCTGGCCGTGCGGTCGGCGGGTGACCTCGGCGTCCCAACTGTTCTCGACCAGCCGCAGAAACGCCTCCATGGTGCCCGGAAACGGCGGCAGCTGCACCGAGGCGCTATCTGGGTCGCGGTCGCCGTGATCGCGCTTCCATTCGGCGATCAGCGCGTCCCGATGAGAGGCCAGAGCCGCGTCGAACTTCGCCGCCTCGAGGTTGGGCAGTTTGATCCGCCAGTAGGTGAACTGCTCGTCGGTGGTCTTGGTGATCGAGCGCTGCGGTTCGGGCCGAGGATCGGGGTCGGGTCGCGGTTCGAGTTTGACCGCGGTGCGTAACTGGTTGACCGTGGCCACCGCGGCCAGCGCCGCGTAGTGCTCGTCGGAGCCCTCGCCGGCGCGCGCGGCGATCACGCCGACCTGATCGAGCGACAGCCGGCCTTCCCGCATGCCCTCCGCGCAGCGCGGGAAGGCCGGCAGCCGGTGCGCCACGGTAGCGATGGTGTTCGCGTTTGTCGTTGAGGTGCCGGTCCGCCAGGCCACCAACGCAGCCACCGACCGTGCGCCGGTAGCACCCCACAGCTCGTCACGGTCGATCTCGGCGACGATGTCCACGATGCGCCCATCGATCGCATTGCGCTGACCGGTCAACTCCGCCAACTCCTCGAAGAGCGCCTCAAGACGCTCGTCAGGACGCACTTCAGCGGCATCGGGCGAGGCGGTCAACGACATGAGCCCATCATCGCAGGGGCCACCGACAAAAATGGGCGCGGAAGCGGCCCCGGCCCTCGATTGGCCGGTGCGAGCCGAAGGTGACCCGGGGGCACCGCATGAATAGCATTGCTGACCAACGAGATTGGCTGCGCTCACTCTGCGTGCGGATGACTCCACCTGAGTTGTCAGTGGCGGTGGGTAGCGTCCGCGCCATGAACCAGGCACGCAAGCGGCGTCAGGTGAAACGGGCGCGCCGGGAGGCTCGGCGCCGGGCAACGCGTCACCGCCAGACTCCCGAGGAATCTCCGTTGGTGCATGAGGTACGCAAGGCGCTGGACGTCGGGGATCCGCTCGAAATGCTGGGTCTGGTCAGCGTACTGATCGAGGTGGCGATGCCCGACCGGCCCGGTTCCCCGAAATCCGGCCCCCGCCTCGACGATCTCGTGACGGACTTCATCAGTGTGCAGATCCGCGAGACCACCGCGCTCTTGGCGGTGCTCGCTGAACTCCTGGTCGACGACGAAGGGCTGCAGCGGCGATGTCGACAAGAGGTCGCCCTGCGCGCTGACCTGCTGCCTGCCTGGATCTCGGGCCTGCCCCGCATTGACGTTCGGCGCGCGGTGCGAATGACGCATGTGCTCGGCGACAGTGACGAGCTGCTGATCGGCGCGCGACTGGCCGACGGGCACGAACTGACCTGTGTGGTGCGCCTTGACCACACCATTCTCGATGACGTCAAAGACGCCTTCGTCGTTCGGGATTCGATCGATACAGTGCTTGCCGCCGCCGTGGAGAGCAATACCGATCCCGACATCAGCTTCACCGCGATGACTCTGGCAGACGCGCGCGCGTGGGTGCAGACCGCACTCGGGCGAACGGTATTCCCGACTCCATCCGAATCCCGCCCCCTGGTGCGGTGGCTGATCGGGCAGATGCCCGAAGGCGGGCACTGCTACGAGCGCCCTTGCGAGGATTGGCGGACCACCTCACGGTTGCTCGACACGTTCTTCGCATCCCCGCAGGGCAGAATGTTCAACCGCTTCGACCACGAAGAACTGATGGGCGAGCTGCTGGAAACCGGAAGCGGAGATCCGTTGCGGTGGAGTGTCGCTCGGATCGAGCAGGCGCTGGGCGGGTTGTCCTACCCCGACGACCACATGTCGGTGGAGTGCCTGCTGAACGCTCCCGATCTTCTGCGGGCCTTTGTCCCGGTCGCCCACGCGCTCAGCGGGATTCGGGAGGGGCTGACTGCTCGCGCGCTGGACATGATCGAGGAGATGAAGCCGGGATTTCAGCGCCGCATCCTCGCTGAGGCGAAGCGCTGGGACGACGATGACGACGAGGTCTGGGCGGTATAACCGACTTCGCTATCCCAGACCCAACGCGGCGCGCAGCCGCTCGGCGTCCATGCCGGTGCCGCCCTCGACGACAGGGAAGCTGTCCAGCAGCTTGATCAGGTCGGCCCGCCGGGTGGGGTCGTCGGCGGCCTGTCGCGGGGTGTGACCGTCGAGGGCGGGAATGGGTTCATCGAGCCACGTCGTCTCGTAGTCGCGGATGAACCCATCGAGCGCCTCGGCGATCTGCGGGTCGTCGGGATCGAACGCCCCCGCTCTGGGTGCCGGCATCTGCTGAGCCAGTTCTGCGGCCTCGCGTACATCGCGCAACGGCTGGCGGACGTCATCCAGCAACGTCGCCGACGGGTCGAGGCGTGTCAGCACCGCCAGCACACGGTCCATCCGCTGCTCGCTGTTGGTCTGCACCCTCAGCTGGTCGCCCTCGAGGGACAGGGTGGCGCGGATGCGCTGCATCCCGTTGGTGGTGACGTGCTCGATCCAGTGCGGTTCGTCGTCGTCGGCCCGGTCGAACGCGTCGTCGAGCAAAGCGTCGATCCCCGCCGAGTCGCCGACCCGCACCGTCGCCTCGCAGATCGTCAGGGGGTCGCCCTCGGTGTTGACCAGTGTCGGCGGTGCGAACCGGCGGCTCAGGAACTCGACGAGGTCCACTGGGTCGGGCTCGGAGTCGAGCAGATCGATGAGCCGGTCGCGTTCATGCAGGGCGACCGGCTCCACCCCGCCGAAGAACTGGTGGGTCTGCCCGGCGGACACCACGCGGGTGCAGATCAGCTGCCCCGGTTGGAGCTGGCAGCTGGCCATCCGCTCGCGCACCTCATGGACGTCACCGGTGCGCACATCGCGGACCCGGACTCCCTGTCCGCGATGTACCTCCTCGACGTCGAACACGGAACGATCCACCAGCAGCCACTGCTCGGCCAACAGCCGCTCGTCATCGGGCAGCAGCGACCCACGCTTGGCCAGGAAGTCCGCAAACGCACCGCCCTCGAACAGCACAGTGTCGATCAGCAGCGGATCGTCAACTCCCGGAGGGACTTCCGCGCCGGTGATGGGGTAGATAGCGCGTGCCTCGGCCACCTCTTCCAGCAGCTCCCGCCACTCAGTGAGCAACACATGCTGGCAGGCCTTGAGGTACAGCCATCCGACGCGGTCGTCCAAGGACAGCTGCTCGCGCCCCAGATGGCACTTCTTGTACTTGCGGCCCGAACCACACCAGCACGCATCGTTGCGGCCGACATCAGTGCGCGGCATCGCGCGGTGCTGCTCCAATACCCGCGTCAGCGGATGGTCCGGTCCCGCGCCGGCGCGGCGCAGCAGGGTCAACCCGCGTTCGGCGTCGCCGCGGTCGGAGGCGAACCGGGCCAGGTCGAGCAGCGTGGGGGGCCAGTCGGTGTCCATCGACTCGGCGGCGAGGTACTCGCGCTCGGCCGACGGGACGTCGCCTGTCCGCTCCAACGCCACGGCGCGGAGCCAGCGGCATGCCACCCGCGCACCGCGCGCCACCTGCGGCTCCAGCGTCTCGGCGAACAGGCCCAGCGCGGCGGGTGAACCCCCGCGGCCCACCGTCTCGTTCACCAGCAGCTCGGCCAGCAGCGGGTCGCTCAGCGCGGACCCGAACTCGGCCAACAGTGCGCGGTACCCATCGGGATCCGGCGTCGTCGCGTCGTCGTCGGCCGCGTCGGACGACTCGTCCGGCACCTCGCCCGCGTCGATCGCGGCGTCGAGCACCGCAGACATGTGCTCGTACACCGCCACCAGGGTCTGCAGTGCTAACGCGTCATCGGGTTCGATTCCGTACCGGCGGATCAGCCGTTCGCAGTCGCCCTCGAAACGCCACCGCTCGAAATCGAACCCGGGCGGTGCCAACCAGTCATCGCGGTGGACGAGGCCTTGGTCTTCGATGATCTCGCGCAGCGGTGGCACCGGTTGGGTGAACACTGCGGGGTCTTCGACGCACACCGTCCACACCGCGGAGTCCAAGAACGTCGGCTCGTCGGCATCAAGGGTGGCGGCCAGCCGTTCGCCCACGTCGGTAGGGGACTGGGCCGCGGCGACGCGCTCGATGACCAGACCGGAGTCGGACAGCCGCACGCCGACCAGATCTCCGTCGGCCACGCCCAGCGCGCTCAGCGTGCCCGGTGGCAGCAGCAGCGCCCCGAGTGGGTCGATCACCTCCGGCGGAACTCCCCGCTGGCGCAGCAGTTGGTAGTCGTACTCGGCCAATACGAGGCTCACCGGCGAACCGTCGGCGAGTTGCTGGTACGCCTCGTGCAGACACAGCTCGGTGATCGGGTCCAGATCCGGGGTCACCGTGAGCAGGTCATGGGCTACCTCGTCGGCGCCAACGCGGTGAGTGAACACCCGACCAGCCAGCACGGTCGGCAGCCACACCCACCGATCGTCGGTCAATTGCCTTGCCGGACACATCATTTCGTTGATAGTGGGGCCTGGGATCTTCTCCGGGTCCACCCCTTCGGCCCGGATCCGGGCGATGACGTCGTCCTCATCCAGGGGGCCGTGTTCGGTCAGGATTCGCGATATGGTCGCCGCCACATCGACCGACTGAGTCACGGCGAACACCCTACGCCAGTCGATTACGAGCTTGCTCGTCGGACACCAGCCGCACTGCCCGCTCGGGCGAACTGCGCTCGCGCCCACGTCGGCAAGCTCGTCCCACAGGTCGATCTCGACGAATCCGATCGGGTCGGCGCCGGCCCGCCGACTGAACTTCTGAACAGTCGCGAGTTCGTGACCGATTGCCGAGACTGCGGACCCGATCGTGCGTCATCGTTGAACCAAACGCACGATCTGGAGGTTGGCGATGGTCGAGATCACCGGCGGCGAGCTGTTCGCGCGCGCACTGCAAGCCGAGGGAATCGAGTTCCTGTTCGGCCTTCCGTCCCCGGAAATCGATCCGCTGCTGGCCCAACTCGACGCCCACGGCGTCCGGCTGGTGCCGATCCGCCACGAGGCCGCCGGTGTGCACATGGCCGAGGGCCTCTACAAGACGACCGGCAAGGTCGCCGCCGTACTGGGCAACCCGGGTCCCGGCTCGGCGAACCTGGTGCCCGGAGTCGTCACCGCGTTGCACGAGGGCGTGCCGGTGCTGGTGATCACCTCCCAGCACCGGCTGGGCATCGTCTACCCCTCGCCGCCCTCGACGTTCCAGGGCCAAGACCAGCTCGACCTGTTCCGGCCCGTCGTCAAGTGGGGCGGCCCGATCTTCGAGTGGGCCCGCATCCCCGAGGTGCTCCGGCTGGCGTTCCGCCACATGCACAACGGCCGCCCTGGACCGGTCCACGTCGAGTTGCCGGCCCCCGTCCTCTACGAGACCGGCGACCCGCAGACCGCGCCGGTGTGGCCGCCTGCGGCGTCTCGCGCCGGGGCGCCGCAGCCGTCGGGGAACCAGCTAGACGAGGCCGCCGCGCTGCTGGCCTCCGCCCAGCGCCCGGTGGTGATCGCCGGCACGGGCGTCGACCGCGCCGGCGCGCGCGATGCCGTGCTGCAGATCGCCGAGCTGCTGGCGTGCCCGGCGATCGGCTCGATGGCCGGCCGGGCCAGCGTTCCGGCCGATCACCCCAACCACGTCTTCGGATTCGGCCCGGCCGGGGACCTCGCGCGCAGCGAGGCCGACGTGTTACTGGTCGCCGGCTCGCGGATGGGCAATCTCGACGTTCCCTACGACACCTACTGGGGAGATCCAAAAGGCAAGCGGCTCATCCAGATTGACATCGACCCGCGCCATTTCGGCGTGACGCGCCCCCTGCACCTGGGCATCCTCGCTGACGCCAGGCCCGCACTCGACGGCATCGCCGACCGGCTGCGTGCCACCGACCTCGGTGCGCGAGACGGCGCCGACCTGGCGCGCTACCGCACGCTCGACGAGCAGGTGCAGGCGCAGATGGCGGAGCCGATCCTGCAGTGGCAGGGCCCGGGCATCCATCCCGCGCACGCCCTCGGCGTCATCGGCGCGGCGTTCGGTCCCGACGCGGTGTACACCGTCGACGGCGGCAACACGTCGTTGTGGGCCTACAGCGTGTTGCCGCCCACCCGTCCGCACTCGTACCACTCGATCCTCGAGCTCGGGATGCTGGGCACCGGGATCCCGTCGGCGATCGGCGCCAAGCTCGGCGCCCCCGAACGCGACGTCGTCTGCGTCACCGGCGACGGAGCGGCGGGGTTCAACATCATGGAGCTGCAGACCGCCGCCCGCGAGGGTCTCGACATCACCGTTGTCGTGTTCGCCGAGGGGTCGTGGACGATGGAGGAACTCAACGAACTGGCCTTGTACGGAACGACATTCGGAACCGCACAGGGCGAGATCCGATGGGATATCGTCGCGCAGGGACTCGGCTGCCACGGCGAATACGTCGAGCGCATCGAAGATCTCGACGCCGCTGTCAACCGCGCGCGGGGGCACAACGGCCCCAGCCTGGTCTGCGTGCGCAGCGACCACAACGCCAACCTCGCGGTACCCGCCGAGATGACGGCGCGCTTCTTCGAGGTCTACTCCGGCCCGGCCAAGCCGGCCGCGGTCTGAACCGAGCCCCGGGACCGTCTACTCCGTCGAGGACGTCAATCCGACGCTCTCCTGCTGGAAAACTTCGCGGACACCGAAGGCGGTCTGCTCGACAGGATCGTCACCCACGCCGGTTTGGGCGGTCCGAAGCAGACGTTCCTTTCCGCACGACTCGCGCACCAACGCGGCAACGCGGATGTCGCCCGCGAGCTGGTGGCGCGTTTTCTGCGAAAGCTGCCCGGTCACAAAGAGGTCCGCGAGTTCGCTGCCGAGAGTGGCTCGGCGGCAACGGGTTAGAATACCTTAGCGGCCAGTCAACTCATCGAGCGCGAAGTCCATCCTTGTCGGCTCGTTCACACGGACCCTGTCGCCATCGAGTGCCGTGACTCGTCGATAGGTTTCGCCGTCGAGGCGATAGGCGAGAAATATGTCATCAGTCGGCGCGTCGGGATCGACGATCCAATAGTGCCCGATGCCCGCCTTGGCATACTCGTGCAACTTCATGACGTGATCTGTCCCACGCGAGCCCGGCGATACGATCTCGACGACGAGCACGACATCAGCCGCGGAGACCCGGGCGGGGCGCTGTTCGAACACGCGATCTGGAATCACGACGATGTCAGGGTCACGCACACTCGGCGGGAACGATGCTCTTGTTATCACCTCGATCTCGGGAAGCGCCTCGAGACCGTCGGGCAGGTGATCTTCGAGGAGGCGGGTGAGCCTCCTGGAAATGCGCTGATGCCATAGCTGCGGGCGCGGCGACATGGTCAGGGTCCCCTCACTGAGTTCCCACCGTCGCGTCGGGTCGAGTTCAAGCGCATCCCATTGCTCGAGGCTCAGCAAACCAGGTGGCAAGTGTGCAAGGTCGGGCACCGCGCGCCTCCTCTCGCATCGAACTCGAATAAGTGCAGAGACTACGCCCAACAGCGATCGTGTCCGAGTCTGGTGGACTCCACCGACAACAAATGTGCGAACGTCGTCGCCACGGCGACCACCCTGCGCCGGCGCCGGGGCGGCACGCTTGCAGTTATCCACAGCCGACGGCCGTGCCGTCGCATTCACGCGTCGACATGTCGGACCCACGACCGACACTGGCCTCAAATCGGCGCGCGATCCGGCCGCGTCATGGCAGAGCGGGGCCCGACCGTGCGGTCCGCCCCACGACGGACGAGTGGGCGCGTTTCGTCACCGCGTGCGATCTGCTGCGCGATACCCATGCCAGGGCGTGGATCGGCTCGCGGACCGCCAGTTCGCTCACGCCAGCCCGACCGCGGCAGCGCGTCATCGATGAGATCGAATCATACTGAGCCGCAGTGGATTCAGCGTAAGCGTCGACCGAACACCGAGTCCGACCGACCTCAGTAGGCCCTCGGTTCCGCGACGACACCGATCCCGGACCGGCTGGCATGTTCGGTGGTCTCGCGCAGCCATTCGGCGGCGGCTGCCCTGGCCGACTTCCCGCCGACACCGAGCTTGGCGTAGCAGTTCGACAGGTGCCGTTCCACGGTGCCGTCCCGACGAACCGTTTGTACCTGCCGGGTGGAGCGAGTCGGGGAATTGGTGATCATCGGTTTCCCCGCTGCGCCTCGCCATTGTTCTTCGGCGCGCAATCGATGCGTGCGTCAGCCGAACAGGTTTGCCCTGGGCGGGTTGTCGGCGCTCACTTGTCTGCCCACCGTCGGATGGGCGCGTCAGGCTCGTCACCGGCCAGCGGCATCCGGGGTCATTGAGGTGCTGCCGGATGGGCCTGTTGCGGCGTACGGGATCCATCCCGGCCAGACAGGAGTGCCTGACCGGGAAGGTCGTGGACTGTGCCCGCGCCGCGCTCATGGCGTGGTCGCGATCGCCACAGAGGCTCACGGCACCGATCGCGACGACACCGCCCACCATGGCATGCTCACTCCATGGCAGCGATGCCTGAAACGGCGTATGCGCGGGACGGCGACCACCACCTCGCCTACCAGGTTGTCGGTGACAGCGGAGCCGACCTGCTCTTCGTGCCCACCGCCACCTTCCCGATCGACCTGATGTGGGAGGAGCCCACCGTCGCCGGCCACCTGCGCCGGCTCGCATCCTTCGGCCGCCTGATCACCTCCGACCTCCTCGGCGTCGGCAGCTCCGACGCGGTCCCGATCAGTGATCTCGCAGCCATCCAGTCCTGGACCGACGGGCTCCTCGCGGTGCTCGACGCGGTCGGCAGCGAGTGCGTGTCCGTCTTCGCGATGTCCGAGTCCGCCCTGCCCGCGATGCTGCTCAGTGCCAGCCACCCCGAGCGCGTGCGCTCCCTGGTGCTGTGGGCGCCGTTCGCCCGCTACGTCCGCGGCCCCGACCACCCCTTCGGGATGCCCGAGCCCGCCCTCGCGAAATACCTCGACAGTTTCCGAGACACCGTCGGCGCCGGCGGCGTCGTCGACCTGCTCGCCCCCTCCTGGGCCGCCGACGCCGCCAAGCGGCGGTGGTGGGCCCGCGGCGAGCGCCTCGCCGGCGGCCCCGGCTACTTCAAGGCGATCCTGGACCTGTTCCTGCACACCGACATTCGGCCCGTGCTGGCCAGCATTCAAGCCCCGACACTGGTCCTGCACCGGCGCGGCGACCGACACGTCATCACTGAGCACGCCAAGGATGTCGCCGAGCGGATCCAGCGGGCGCGGCTGGTGGAGTTCGACGGCGACGACAACGTCTGGTTCGCCGGTGACACCCACCGCGTCCTCGACGAGATCGAGTCGTTCGTCACCGGCAGCCGCCGCGCCGCACCCACCAATCGGGTGCTGTCGACCGTGCTGTTCACCGACATCGTCGAATCCACTAAATGCGCAACGGATTTGGGCGACCACGGGTGGGCGTCGCTCCTCGATGCCCACGATCGCCTCGTCGAGCGCCATGTGATCGGCGCCCGCGGAACCGTCGTGAAGTTCACCGGCGACGGCGCACTGGCCACCTTCGACGGCCCGGCCCGGGCCATCGACTGCGCCTGCGCCATCCGCGACGCAGTGCAAGACCTCGGCCTGACCATCCGCGCCGGCCTGCACACCGGCGAGGTCGAGATGGCCGACGGCGACGTCCACGGCATCGCGGTCCACGTCGCCGCACGGATCATGGCGCTCGCCGCGCCCGGCGAAGTCCTCGTCTCCGGTGCCATCCCCGCGCTGGTGCTGGGCTCTCGGATCGACTTCGACGACCGTGGCAGCCACCAACTCAAGGGCGTGCCCCACCCGTGGCCGATCTTCGCGGTGCGTGACATCCCCGCATGAGGCGGCGCACTGTCCGGACGGCTCGATGCTGATTTTGCTCAGCAAAGCGGCGCAACCAGGGACTGTACGATGGCCGTACCGTTTCTTCAGGGACGACGGAGCTGAGCTTGTCCGGGGAGGTGTCCGTGCTTGCGTCACATGTGCGTGTAGCGGCCGGCGCCGGCCTGCTGTCTGCGGGCCTACTCATCGCCAGTCCCGGAGGCGCGGTCGCCCTCGCCGATCCCGATTCCAGCGAATCCACTGCTCACGCGCCCCAGGACGCCTGCGAGTCGAACCAGCGCAGCAGCCCGGCCGCCGGCGTCACCGACACGGTGCGCAAGGCAGTTCGCGACATGGCAGGCGCGCTGACTGCGGGCCGCAAACTGGTCCGGCCGCAGTCCACTATCGCCGACAGCCCGTTGCCAAGCACGGGCCACGCACGCAGCCCCAGTCGGCGCTCCGCGGACCTGCCCACCGCCACCTCGGCTCCGAGCGCGGCCGCTTCCGTTCCCACGGCGACTTCGTCTGCCCCGAACGCGACTGCCACGGTTCCGAACCTGGCTGGATCGATCTCCACCACCCTGGTCACCTCACTTGACAGCCTGGGCACGACAGTGACCCCGGTGGTGGCGGCGGTCCCCATCGTCGGCGCGTCGGCCTCCGACGTCATCACCGGCGTCCAGGAGCTTTTGACCACGGTGGTCGGTTCGGTCGGCGACGTCCCGTTGTCGGCGCCAAGCCTTCCGGCTCTGATGGGCGTCAGCATCCGGACGCCAGTGGACGCCGCGGCAGGCGCCCACGCCCTCTTGTACCCGCCAGCGACGGGCGCGGTGGCGCCGATCGCACCCCGCCTGTCACAGAGTCCCGGGATTCCTCTGACCCTTTCCACTGCTGAGGGTCGCGGCATGCCCGATGCCACGGCCGGGGTTGCGGCACTGGACGTTTCGGGCCGAGCGTCCTTGCCGCGCAGCGCCGTACCCCACGAGGGCTTCTTCGGGTCATTCCTCGGGCAGGCGTTCCGAGAGATCGCCGCTCACCTGTCCGTGGCGGCGTTGGCCTTGGCTGCCCTTCCTGGTGTCGGCGGCCTTCTGATACTGACCGCGGCCGGCATCCGGATCGGATATCGGCAGGCCAAAGCGAATTTCACCCTGCGCGCCAACAACTTGGCGCGATTCGCTCGCCAGGGCCCGATCGGGATCGTCCGTTCGGGGTCGTTGATCGCGGTACGGGCCCGACGGTTGCGCGCCATCGCTCCTGT
>Ga0209254_10005587_pt1 | contig 11567 bp, 9 predicted proteins | sample FrelakmetDIP11DI_FD_187148 | JGI IMG/M metagenome (GOLD analysis project Ga0209254, IMG submission 187148) | Freshwater lake sediment microbial communities from the University of Notre Dame, USA, for methane emissions studies - DIP11 DI (SPAdes)... | ecosystem: Environmental > Aquatic >... | reverse complement strand
AGCAGAACCTGCGCCACGTCGAGGAACGGCTCGGCGTCGAGGTGCGCCGCCGCGGTCACGACGTGGAGGTGCTCGGGCCGGCCGCGGCCGTGGCCAATGCTGCCGCGGTGTTGCAGCGAATGTTCGACCTGTCGGCCACGGAAACGCTCTCCCCCGACCGCGTGCATCTCTGCGTGCAGGAATTCGGCTTCCCGCGCGTGGCCACCGAGGCCGCTGCGGACGCCGGGCCCGAGACCGTCGTGCATACCCAGCGCGGCGGCATCCGCGGCCGCGGCCCCAACCAGCGGCAGTACCTCGAGCAGGTCCGCGTCAACGACCTCACGTTCGGTATCGGGCCGGCGGGCACGGGCAAGACCTATCTCGCGGTGGCGAGCGCGGTCGAAGCGCTGCATTCGGGCAGCGTGCGCCGCATCGTGCTGGTGCGGCCAGCGGTCGAGGCGGGCGAGCGGCTCGGCTTCCTGCCGGGCGACATGGCGCAGAAGGTCGATCCGTACCTGCGCCCGATGTACGACGCGCTCTACGAGATGATGGGCTTCGACCGTGTCGCGCGGAACCTCGAGCGCCAGGTCATCGAAGTGGCGCCGCTCGCGTTCATGCGCGGCCGTTCGCTCAACGACTCGTTCATCATCCTCGACGAAGCGCAGAACACGTCGGTCGAGCAGATGAAGATGTTCCTGACGCGCCTCGGCTTCGGCTCCAAGGCCGTGGTCACCGGCGACATCACGCAGGTGGACCTGCCGCGGCAACAGCGCTCGGGCCTGCGTCACGCGATCGAAGTGCTGCGCGGCGTGGACGGCGTGGCGTTCACGTTCTTCAACGCGCTCGATGTCGTGCGTCATCCGCTGGTGCAGCGCATCGTGCAGGCGTACGAGCGCAACACCGCGGCCGAGGACGAGCAGGACCGCTGATGAGCACGCGCAATCGAACAGGAGTGCGGGCGGCCACCGTGCGGGGAAAGCAGCCGGCCGCCGCACGCCGCACGCTGGCAGTCGAACTCCAGCTCGCCACCCGCCGGCCGTGGGTGCCGGGCGCGGTGACGCTGCGCCGCTGGGCGCTTGCCGCGCATGCGGCGGGCCTGGCCGCGCTGCCGGCGCGCCAGCGCCGCATCCATGCCGCCGTCGAGCAGGACGCCGCCGTGTGCCTGCGAGTCGTCGCCAGCGCCGAAAGCCGGCGCCTGGACCGCGACTACCGCGGCAAGGACAAGCCCACCAACGTCCTCTCGTTCCCGTCGTCGCCTGAAGAACGGGTCGCCACCGGGGTGCTGGGCGACCTCGTGATCTGCGCGCCCGTCGTCGCGCGCGAGGCGCGCGAGCAGCGCAAGACCCTGGGGGCGCACTGGGCGCACATGGTGGTGCACGGCACCCTGCACCTGCTCGGCTACGACCACGAGCGGAATCAGGATGCCAGGACGATGGAGGCGCTCGAAGTGGAAATCCTGCGCGGATTGGGGTTTCATGACCCCTACCACTGGGTCACCGAACAGGCCGTATGAGTAGCAGCGGGCAATCTGGCTCTTCCGGCAGCTGGCTGCGCCGTCTCGCCGAATCGATATCCGGCGAGCCACGCAACCTCGAGCAACTCGCCGAGGTTCTCGGCGACGCCCGTGAGCGCGGCCTGATCGACGCCGACGTCCTGCAGATGCTCGAAGCCGTGCTGCAGGTCTCCGAGATCCAGGTTCGCGACGTCATGGTGCCGCGCTCGCAGATGGTCGTGATCAACCGCGACGAGCCGGTCGAGAAGATCCTGCCGGTCGTCATCGAATCGGGACACTCGCGCTTTCCAGTCGTCGGCGAAGACCGCGACGAGGTGCAGGGCATCCTGCTCGCCAAGGACCTGCTGCGATTCTTCGTCGAAGATCAGGCCGGCGATTTCGACATCAAGGAGTGCCTGCGACCCGCAGTGTTCATCCCCGAGAGCAAGCGCCTCAACGTGCTGCTCAAGGAATTCCGCGTCACTCACAACCACATGGCGATCGTCGTGGACGAGTACGGCGGCGTCGCGGGGCTGCTCACGATCGAGGACGTGCTCGAACAGATCGTCGGCGACATCGGCGACGAATACGACATCGACGAAGGCGAGGGCATCCGCAGGGAAGCCGACCGCAGCTGGACGGTGCCGGCGCTGACGCGCATCGAGGATTTCAACCAGGCATTCGGCACGCGCTTCTCCGACGAGGAGTTCGACACCATCGGCGGGCTCGTGCTGCACGAACTCGGGCGCATGCCCCGCCGCGGCGAGGCCGTGCAGATCGGCGGGCTCGAAATCAAGGTGACGCGCGCGGACCGGCGCCGCATCGAGACCCTGCGCGTCACGACGCCGCGCGACCTCGAAGTCCGCACGACGGAAGGCGGCTAGCCGGGTGGACGTCCCGGCCCTGTTGCAGAGCGTCCTCGACCGGGGACGCTGGCTGGCGCTGCCGCTCGGCAGCCTGCTCGCGCTGGCGTTCGCACCGGTTGATCACTTCCTGCTGGCATTTGCCTGCCCGGCGGCGCTTTTCGTGCTGTGGCATGGCGCGCGCCCGCGCGAGGCCGCGTGGCGCGGCTTCCTCTTCACGGGCGGCACGTTCCTGGCCGGCACGTACTGGCTGTACCACAGCATTCACCTCGTGGGCCAGGCGCCGGTCTGGATTGCCCTGTTCCTGATGCTCGGCCTGGTCGCGATCATGGGCACGTACACGGCCGCCATCGGTTACGCAGCCGCGCGCTGGGCGCCGGCACGTGGGGCGCTGCGCTGGCTGTTCCTGCTGCCAGCGCTCTGGGTATTCGCGGAATGGATGCGCGGCTGGTTCCTGAGCGGCTTTCCCTGGCTGGCACTCGGGTATTCACAACTGGCAACGCCATTGCGTGGTTATGCGCCCGTGCTCGGCGTGTACGGCGTGAGCCTTGCCGCGGCGGTGACCGCGGGTGTCCTTGCCACGCTGCTGCTCGGTCGGGCACGCGAACGCATCGTCGCCGTCGTCGTCGCGCTCGCGGTCTGGGGCACCGGCACGGCGCTGACCCGCGTCGAATGGACGATCGAGCGAGGTGCGCCGCTGCGCGTCGCCCTGGTGCAGGGAGCCGTGCCGCAGTCGATGAAGTGGGCGGCGGGTCACCGCGAGCACACGATGCAGCTCTATGCCCAGCAGATGGCGCCGCACCTGGGCAGCGACGTGATCGTCTGGCCGGAGTCCGCGATTCCCGCGCTCGAGGAGAACGTGCGGCCCTACCTCGCGCAGATGGCGCAGCTGGCGAATGACAACGGCACGGCGCTGATCATGGGCCTGCTGCGGCGTGATGCGGCCCGCGGCTCGTACCACAACTCGATCGCGGCCTGGGCTCTTGCCCAGCCGGTCCAGTGGTACGACAAGCGCCGCCTCGTCCCTTTCGGCGAGTTTTTTCCGGTGCCGCAGGCCGTGCGCGAATGGCTGCGGCTCATGAACCTGCCGTACTCCGACTTCGAGCCGGGCCGTGACGATCCGGTGCCGCTGCGGGCGGCCGGCGAGACCTTCGCGCCCACGATCTGCTACGAGGATGCTTACGGCTCGGAGCAGCTCGCGCTCGTCCGGCAGTCCTCGCTGCTCGTGAACGTGACCAACGACGCCTGGTTCGGCGATTCAACCGCGCCGCACCAGCACGTCGACATCAGTCGCATGCGCTCGCTCGAGAGCGGCCGTGCGATGCTGCGCGCGACCAACGACGGCGTCACGGCGTTGATCGAGTACGATGGTTCCCTGATCGGCACCCTGCCGCAATTCCAGCCGGCAGTGCTTACGGGCGCCGTGCAGCCGCGCACGGGCATGACCCCCTACGTGCGCTTCGGCAACTGGCCGGTGCTGGCTGTGCTCTGGCTCGCCGTGGCGTACATCGCGGTTACCGGCCGCCGGAGCCGGCAGCGATGAGCGAGCACCGCGGCGCAATCACGGCCGAAGGCGAACTCTATCCGTCGCCACGGCGCGCACTCGACTACCTCGAGATCGATCCGCCCGAGCCCGGCCATGCCCTGGCGCTGGGCGAGGGCCTGCTGTGGGCGCGAATTCCGCTGCCGATGGAACTCAACCACATCAACGTCTGGCTGCTCGCGCACGAGGACGGCTGGATGCTGGTGGACACCGGGCTGGCCGAAGACGTATGCCGCGAGGCCTGGCATTCCCTGGAACGCAACGACCTCGGTGGCCGCCCGCTACGCCGGATCTTCCTGACGCACGACCATCCGGATCACATGGGACTCTCGCGCTGGCTGCACGAGCGTCACGACGCTCCGGTCTGGATGTCCGGGATCGGGCACGCGTCGACCGGCGAATACCTGGCGACATCGCCTGCGGCGCTCGGCGCATTGCGCCACGGCTTCCTGAACGGGCACGGCATGGAGATCGAGCTGGACGCGCTGCTCAAGGCCTCCGGCAGCGAGCACGGCAAGTGGTTCGGCGGCTTGCCGCCGCTGGCGCACGCGCCGTCCGGCGGCGAGCGCCTGACCGCGGCAGGGCGCGACTGGGAGATCATCGAGACCAGCGGCCACTGTCGCGGCCACCTGTGCCTGTACGACGCGCGGAACGCAGTGCTCATCACCGGCGACCAGGTGCTGCCCACGATTTCCCCGAACGTGAGCGTGCTGGCCAACCGGCCGGATGCCAACCCGCTGGGCGAGTTCCTTGGCTCGCTGGCACGGCTCGAACAGTGCGCGCGGAACACGCTCGTGCTGCCATCCCACGGCCGGCCGTTCCGTGGGCTGCAGCGCCGCATCGAGGTGCTGCGCTCACACCACATGGAGCAACTCGACAGCCTGCGCGCGGCCTGCCGGGAGTCGCGGTCTGCCTACGACCTGCTGCCGGTCATGTACGGGCGGCCGCTGCGTGGCTACCACCGCTTCCTGGCGCTCGGCGAAACCGTTGCGCACCTCAATTACCTTTGGCACAACGGCGATCTCGCGCGTACCGTGGACGACGCCGGCCGTGTCCGTTTCGTGGCTGGCTGAGGAGGCGAGCATGGATCTATCTGCAGCGACGGTCTGGTGGGTACTGGCAGGAATTGCGGTCGCGGTCGAACTGTCCTCGGGCACGTTCTACCTGCTGATGCTGGCGCTCGGTCTCGCGGCCGGGGCGCTCGCCAGTTACCTCGGCTTCGGCGTGCCGTCGCAGATCGTCATCGCCGGCATCGTCGGCGGCGGTGCCACGGCGCTGCTGCACTGGCGGCGGGCGCGCTGGGTTCCGGTCGCGCCGGCGGCGCAGAATCGCGACGTGAATCTCGACATCGGCGAGCGCGTATACGTGCAGGAATGGGCGGCGAACCGCACGGCACGGGTCCAGTATCGAGGCTCGGCCTGGGAGGCGCGCCTGGCGCCGGGCGCGCCGCCGGCTGCGGGTGAGCACCTGGTCAGCGCCGTGGAAGGCAACTGGCTGGTGCTCGAGCCGGCGCCGCGGCGGCAATGAACATGGCAATCGAATCCGGGACAAGGACGGGCTGAACATGGAAATCGCACTCGTATTCGCGGTCATCGCGATCATCTTCATCATGCAGACGATCAAGATCGTGCCGCAGCAGCACGCCTGGGTCGTGGAGCGGCTCGGCAAGTACGACCGCACGCTGACCCCTGGCCTGAGCTTCGTCGTGCCGTTCGTGGAGCGCGTCGCCTACAAGCACTCGCTCAAGGAGGTGCCGCTCGACGTGCCGAGCCAGGTCTGCATCACCAAGGACAATACGCAGCTGCAGGTCGACGGCATCATCTACTTCCAGGTCACGGACCCGATGCGCGCGAGCTACGGTTCGAGCAACTACGTGCTGGCGATCACGCAGCTGGCGCAGACGCTGCTGCGCTCGGTGATCGGCAAGATGGAGCTCGACAAGACCTTCGAGGAGCGCGATGCGATCAACGCGTCGGTGGTGAGCGCGCTCGACGAGGCGGCCGCCAACTGGGGCGTCAAGGTGCTGCGCTACGAAATCAAGGACCTCACGCCGCCGCAGGAGATCCTGCGTTCGATGCAGGCGCAGATCACGGCCGAGCGCGAGAAGCGTGCGCTGATCGCGGCCTCGGAAGGCCGCAAGCAGGAGCAGATCAACATCGCGACCGGCGAGCGCGAAGCCTCCATCGCACGTTCCGAGGGCGAGCGCCAGGCCGAGATCAACAAGGCACAGGGCGAGGCATCGGCGATCGTGGCGGTGGCCGATGCGACCGCGGACGCGATCCGCAAGGTTGCCCAGGCCATCCAGCAGCCCGGCGGCGAGCAGGCGGTGCAGCTGAAGGTGGCCGAAAAGGCCGTGGAGGCCTACGCCCAGCTCGCGCAGAAGAACAACACGATGATCGTCCCCGGCAACATGGCGGAGGTCTCGTCCCTGATCGGCACGGCGATGGCGCTGATGAAGGTCAAGACGCCCTGAGGCTTGCTGGCCCGGGGTGCGCCCGGTCCAGTATCCTGTGCAGTCCGCCCCACGTCCGAGCCGGTCGATCATGCAGGAACGTTACGAACCGTCCGTCCTCGAGCCGCAGGCCCAGGCTTACTGGGACGCGAGCGGCAGCTTTGCCGTCGCCGAGGACCCTTCCCGCCCGAAGTACTACTGCCTCTGCATGTTCCCGTACCCGAGCGGGCGCCTGCACATGGGACACGTTCGCAACTACACCATCGGCGACGTGATCTCGCGCTACATGCGCATGCAGGGCCACAACGTGCTGCAGCCGATGGGCTGGGACGCGTTCGGCCTGCCCGCCGAGAACGCGGCGATGGCCAACGGCGTGCCGCCCGCCAGGTGGACGTACGACAACATCGCGTACATGAAGCGGCAGCTGCAGTCGCTCGGCTTCGGCATCGACTGGTCCCGCGAAGTCGCGACCTGCAAGCCCGACTACTACCGCTGGAACCAGTGGCTGTTCCTGCGCATGCTCGAGAAGGGCATCGCCTATCGCAAGACCGGCACGGTGAACTGGGATCCGGTGGACCAGACTGTGCTCGCGAACGAGCAGGTCATCGACGGCCGCGGCTGGCGCACGGGCGCGCTGGTCGAGAAGCGCGAGATCCCCATGTACTACCTCGGCATCACGAAGTACGCCGAGGACCTGCTCGGCGCGCTGCAGGGCCTGCCGGGCTGGCCCGAGCGCGTGAAGCTGATGCAGGAGAACTGGATCGGCCGCTCCGAGGGCCTCGAGCTCGAGTTCGAGGTTGAAGGCGGCGGTTCGCTCGGCATCTACACGACGCGTCCTGACACGCTGCTCGGCGTCACCTACATGGCCGTCGCGGCGGAGCATCCGCTCGCGCAGCGAGCGGCCAGGGACAATCCCGACCTGCAGCAGTTCATCGCCGAATGCCAGCGCAACGGCGTCACCGAAGCCGCGCTCGAGACGATGGAGAAGCGCGGCATGCCGCTCGGCCTTCACGCGATCCACCCGATCAGCGGCGACCGCATCCCGGTCTGGGTGGCGAATTTCGTGCTCATGGGTTACGGCACGGGCGCGGTGATGGCCGTGCCGGCGCACGACCAGCGCGACTACGAGTTCGCGCGCCGCTACGGCCTGCGCATCCACCAGGTCATCCAGCCGGCCGACGGTTCGCTCGCGCAGATCGACGACGGCGCGTACGTCGAGCACGGCACGCTGATCAACTCGGGGCAGTTCGACGGACTGGACTTCGACGAAGCCTTCGATGCGTTCGCCAAGCTGTTCGAGGCGCAGGGCAAGGGCAGGCGGCGCGTCAATTTCCGCCTGCGCGACTGGGGCATCTCGCGCCAGCGTTACTGGGGCTGCCCGATCCCGCTGATCCACTGCGGCGACTGCGGCGCGCAACCCGTGCCGGACGACCAGTTGCCGGTCGTGCTGCCGGAAGAACTCGTGCCGGATGGCAGCGGCAACCCGCTCGGCAGGAATGCCAGGTTCCTCGAATGCCAGTGCCCGAAGTGCGGCAAGCCTGCGCGCCGCGAGACGGACACCATGGACACGTTCGTGGACTCGAGCTGGTACTACTTCCGTTTTGCCAGCGCCAACAACGACCACGCGATGGTGGACGGCCGCGCGCACTACTGGATGCCCGTGGACCAGTATATCGGCGGCATCGAGCACGCGATCCTGCACCTGCTGTACTCGCGGTTCTGGACCCGCGTCATGCGCGACCTGGGCCTGACGCAGGTCGAGGAGCCGTTCGCCAACCTGCTGACGCAGGGCATGGTGCTGAACGAAATCTATCTCCGGAAGCCGGCTGAAGGCCGTATCCAGTACTTCAGCCCTGCCGACGTCGACGTGCAGCTGGACGAGAAGGGCGCGCGCATCGGCGCGACGCTGCGTGCCGACGGACAGCCAGTCGAGAGCGCCGGCATCGGCACCATGTCCAAATCGAAGAACAACGGCGTGGATCCGCAGGCGCTGGTCCAGCAGTACGGCGCGGACACGGCGCGGCTGTTCATGATGTTCGCGGCCCCGCCCGAGCAGACGCTCGAGTGGAGCGACGAAGGCGTCGAAGGCGCGTTCCGCTTCATGAAGCGCCTGTGGAAGGCCGTGCACCAGCACGTGCAGGGCGGCCCGCTGGAGGCGTCGCTCGACCGGGCCGCGCTGTCGCCGGCGCAGCGCGACATTCGCCGCCAGGTGCACGAGACGCTAGCCAAGATAAGCAACGACATCGGCAGGCGCCGCACGTTCAACACCGCGATCGCCGCGGTCATGGAACTCATGAACGGGCTCGCGAGGTTCGACGACCGCAGCGCGCAGGGGCGCGCCGTCGTGCAGGAGGCCCTGGAGATCGTCGTGCTGGGCCTGTCTCCCGTCGTGCCGCACGCTTGCCACGCGTTGTGGCAGGAACTCGGCCACGATCGCGCCGTCATCGACGAGCGCTGGCCGCAGGTGGATGCAGGTGCGCTGGTGCGTGACGCGATCGAGGTCGTGGTGCAGGTGAACGGCAAGCTGCGTGGCCGCGTCACGGTTCCGGCCAGCGCCGACGAGGCGCAGGTCCGCGAAGCGGCCCTCGCCGACGAAGGCGTGCAGAAGTACATGGACGGCAAGCCGATCCGGAAGTTCGTGTACGTGCGCGGCAAGCTCGCGAACGTCGTCGTGTGAACGCGGTGCGCGCACCGGCCACCATGGCGATGTTGGGCGCTGCACGTGGCGGCGCACGCGCGTTTCGCGCGACGATGTTGTCCTGGTTGACGTTGGCGAGCTGCGTCGTGCTGCTGACGGGTTGCGGCTTCCATCTGCAGGGCAATGGCGCGCTGCCTGAATCCAGTCGCAAGGTACGCATCGTCACGGCGGACGAAGTGACGCCGTTCGCCGTCGAACTGCGCCGGGCCATCGAGCGCTCGGGCGGCCAGGTCACGAGCATTGCCGCCGAGGCGGACATCGTGATCCGCATCCAGCGCGACCGCAGCGGCCGTCGGGTGCTGTCAGTCTCCGCGCGCAACACGCCGCAGGAATACGAGATCTACTACTCCATCGAGTATTCGGTGGACCGTGGCGGCCAGGAAGTGCTCGAGAGGCAGCCCCTCGAGCTGGTCCGCAACATGAGCTTCGAGGACTCGCAACTGCTCGCCAAGGACCGCGAGGAGGTCATCCTCCGCGAGGCAATGGCGCGAGACATCGCGACGCTGGTGACGCGCCGGCTCGAATCGCTCTAGTCGCCGTCGCGGCTCAGCGCGCGAAGCGATCCGTCGCCGACACCAGCTCGTGCGTATTGCCGGCCTCCAGCGCTGAGTGGCCCGCGTCCGGCACGACGCGGAAGTCGGCTTCCGGCCAGGCCGTGTGCAGGTCCCATGCGCTGCGCATCGGGCAGACGACGTCGTAGCGGCCCTGCACGATCACCGCCGGAATGTGGCGAATCCTGCGCACCCCCCGCAGCAACTGGTCCTCGCGCTCGAAGAAGCCCTGGTTCACGAAGTAGTGGCATTCGATGCGCGCCACCGCGATCGCAAAGTCATCCGCGTTCCAGCTGGCGATGTTCTGCTCGTTGACGAGCAGGTAGCTCGTTGCGGCCTCCCATTCGGCCCACGCCTTGGCGGCCTTCAGCTGCACCGAGCGGCTGCGGCTCGTGAGCCGCTTGTAGAACGCGCCGACGAGGTCGCCGCGCTCGGCTTTCGGGATCGCCGCAAGGTAGTTCTGCCAGTGGTCCGGGAAGATCGCGCTGGCGCCGTGCTGGTAGAACCAGTGAATCTCCCAGTCGCGCAGCATGAAGATGCCGCGCAGCACGAGCTCGGTGACGCGCTTCGGGTGCGTTTCGGCGTAGGCCAGCGACAGCGTCGAGCCCCACGAGCCGCCGAACACGAGCCACCGCTCGATGCCGAGGTGCTTGCGCAGCAGTTCCATGTCCGCGACGAGATGCCACGTGGTGTTGTCAACGAGGCTCGCGTGCGGCTTGCTGCGGCCGCAGCCGCGCTGGTCGAACAGCACGATGCGGTACTTGCGCGGGTCGAAAAAGCGACGCGAACTCTCGCCGGCTCCCGCACCCGGGCCGCCGTGCACGAACAGCGCGGGCTTGCCGCGCGGATTGCCGCATTCTTCCCAGTAGACTTCGTGCCCGGGCGCGACGCGCAACCAGCCGCTGCGGTAGGGCTTGATCTCGGGGTAGAGGGTGCGTCGAGCAGGGGATGCCATGGGGAGGCTCCGTGGAGGCGGACAGTGCGGGGAATATAGCCGAGGGCGGGCGACAGGGGTTGGGGCTGGGGGTCGGCGGGACACGCGTCAGCCGGTGGTGCGCCGCCGGTCAAGGCGGCATAATCTCCCGCACATGCCGAGCCACACACAGGCGAGCTGCCCACCGCGGACACGCGCCGCAGGCCATTCCGCCCGGTGAGGACGACCCCCGACTCTTTCCAGGCAGCGCTGGCCAAAGGTCCGCTGCCGCGCGTGTGCCTCATCACCGGGGTCGAACCCCTGCTGATCGACGAAGCCGCCACGGCGCTGCGCGCCAGGGCACGCGAGGCGGGCTATGGCGACCGCGAAGTCCATTTCATCGAGCGCGGGTTCGACTGGGAAGCGCTGCTCATGGACGCGAACAGCCTCTCGCTGTTCGCCAACCTGCGGCTGATCGAACTCAAGCTGCGCAATGCTCCGGACGCGGGCGCCGCGAAGAACCTCGTCAAGCTGGCTGCGAGCCCGCCCGCCGACACGGTGCTGCTGGTCACGGGTGAACTCGAGCCCAAGTCGCAGAAAGCGGCGTGGGTCAACGAGTTCGAGCGCCAGGGCACCGTCGTCGTCGCGCCGCCAATGACTCGCGACAGGCTGCCGGAATGGATTTCCCGCCGGCTGCAGAAGAAAGGCGTCACGCTCGAGCCCGCGGCCGCCCAGCTGCTCGCCGATCGCGTCGAGGGCAACCTGCTGGCGGCGCAACAGGAGATCGAGCGCATCGCCCTGCTGAAGCCCGGGGCGACGCTCGATGCCGACGGCGTCGCCGAACTCGTCGCCGACAATGCGCGCTTCGACGTGTTCGAGCTCTCGACGGCCGCGTTCCTCGGCAACGCGCCGCGCGCGCTGCGCATTCTCGAAGGCCTGCGCGGCGAGGGCCGCGAGCCGCCGCTGATCCTGTGGGCGCTGCTCAACGACCTGCGTGCCGTGTCGCGCGTGCTGCAGCGTGAGCCCAATGAACGCAACATCGACGGCATCTTCCGTGCCGAGCAGGTGTGGGGCAG
>Ga0209254_10005586_pt1 | contig 11568 bp, 11 predicted proteins | sample FrelakmetDIP11DI_FD_187148 | JGI IMG/M metagenome (GOLD analysis project Ga0209254, IMG submission 187148) | Freshwater lake sediment microbial communities from the University of Notre Dame, USA, for methane emissions studies - DIP11 DI (SPAdes)... | ecosystem: Environmental > Aquatic >... | reverse complement strand
AGAGAGTGATGGCGCAGGCGGGCGCCGAACTGGGTGCCGAGTATCGACTTGCCGTCGACGCTGGCGTCGGTGAGTTGCAGCACGCTGCCGTCGATGCAGTCGGCGAGCAGGCGATCGTTATCGATGTAGAGCTTGGGCGAAGCGCCGCGCGGCCGCAGCGCCGGCTGGCGCTGCGAGCCGACGACGACGACGCGATGGCCTTCGATGTCGAAGTAGGCGCCGGGGTAGGGTGGGGCGACGGCGCGGATCAGGTTGTGGATGGCTGCGGCCGGCTGAAGCCAGTCGATGCAGCCGTCCTCGGGCTTGCGCCCGCCGAAGTAGGAGCCCTTGGCCAGGTCCTGCGGCACGTGCGGCGCCGTGCCAGCCAGCAGTGCCGGCAGCACGCCGACCAGCGCCATCTCGGCGGCGACGGTGACCTTGGCGAAGACTTCGCCGGCGGTGTCGTCGGGCAGGATGGGCACGGCCTGCTGCGCCACGATGTCGCCGGCATCGGGCTTCTCGACCATGCGGTGCAGCGTCGCGCCGGTCTCGGTCTCGCCGTGCAGCACCGCCCAGTTGATCGGCACGCGGCCGCGATACTTGGGCAGCAGCGAGCCGTGCATGTTGTAGGCGCCCTGCTTCGCCAGCGCCAGCAGAGCCGGCTTCAGCATCTGCCGGTAGTAGAAGGAGAAGATGAAGTCGGGTGCCAGCGCGGCGATCCGCATCAGCGTTTCGGGCGCGTTGGGATCGAGCGGTGTTGCGACCGGTATGCCATGGCGCTCAGCTGTTGCGGCGACGCTGTCGAACCAGATGGTCTCGCTCGGGTTGTCGGTGTGCGTCACCACCAGCGCCACGTCGACGCCATGCGCCAGCAGCACCTTGAGGCAGCGCACGCCGACGTTGTGGTAGGCGAAGACAACCGCGCGGCTCACTCTTTTTTCTCCAGCACGGCGTCGATGATGTAGCGCGGCCGGCGGCGCACTTCCTGATAGACGCGACCGACGTATTCGCCGAGCAGGCCGACGGCGAAGAGCAGGATGCCGATGAGGAAGAAGGCGATGCCGAACAGGGTGAACAGGCCCTCGGCCTCGGGGCCGAGCACCAGGCGGCGTACGGCGAGGAAGACGGTGAATATCGCCGAGAGGATGGACAGCACGATGCCGGCCATCGACACCATCTGCAGCGGCACCACCGAGAAGCCGGTCATCAGGTCGAAGTTGAGGCGGATCAGGCTGTAGAGCGAATACTTGGACTCGCCCGCCTCGCGTTCGTCGTGCTCGACCACCACCTCGACCGGGTTGCGGGCGAAGGTGTAGCCGAGCGCCGGCAGGAAGGTGTTGACCTCGCGGCACTCGTTGATGGCGGCGACGATGCCCTTGCTGTAGGCGCGCAGCATGCAGCCCTGGTCGGTCATCTTGATGCGGGTGATGCGCTCGCGCAGCCGGTTCATGGCGCGGGAAGCCCAGTGACGCCAGAGGCTGTCGTTGCGCTGCTTGCGGATCGAGCCGACGTAGTCGTAGCCCTCGTCCATCTTGGCCAGCAGCTTGGCGATCTCTTCGGGCGGATTCTGCAGGTCGGCGTCGAGGGTGACGATCTTGTCGCCGCGACAGTGCTCGAAGGCCGCCATGATGGCTCGGTGCTGGCCGAAGTTGCCGTTGAAGAGGACCACGCGCGTCACGTCGGGGCGCGCCTGGTACTGCTCGCGCAGCATGGCGGCCGAGCGGTCGCGGCTGCCGTCGTTGACGAACACGACCTCGTAGCTGCGGCCGAGCGCGTCGAGCGCCGTATAGAGCCGCGCGAACAGCGACGGCAGGCCGTCCTCTTCGTTGTAGACGGGGATGACGATGGAGACTTCGGGAGACGACATGATCACGCGATTCCTGCAAATACGGCGAGCGCCCGGTTGACCTTGACCAGGGTCGCATCGTCGAGACGGCCGAAACTGGGGCCGATCTTGTCGCGCGACACCGTCATGACCTTATCGATCTGGACCTGCGAGGCCTGTTTGAGACTGTTGCCCGCGGCGGCTTCCACCGAAAGCCGGAAGATCGGCGTGTCGCGCAGTTCCGAGGTGAGAAGGCAGAGCATGACCGTGGGATGGGTGTCGTTGAACAAGTCGGACTGGATCACGAGGGCTGGGCGCGGCTTGCCGAAGTCCCCCTGCACCGCGACGGTCACGAGATCGCCGCGCCGAAAGTCGCTCATTCGTTCCAGGCGCCAGCCGCCTCGATGAAGCGGGCAGTCTCGGCTTCGGCGGCATCGCCTGCCAGTGCGGTCGACTGCCGGCGGCATTCGTCGGCGAATCCGGGGGCCTTGGTATCGGGCACCCAGAGCTGGATCGGCCGCAAGCCGGCAGCTCTCAGCCTTTGGCGATATAGCTGCATGCGCGGGGCGGTGGCGATCGATGGCATGGAATTCCCTTTGGCGAAAACTCGTAACATGTTACACGAGAAGGTGCCCGGCGCCTAGCGATTCGCCAGACATTTTTTGACGGCTTCGACGACCCGCTCGACGTCGTCGTCGGTCATCGCCGGGAACAGTGGCAGGGTGACGGTGCGGCGGCCGATGTCCTCGGCGACAGGGAAATCGCCCGGGGCGAAACCGAGCTTGCGATAGAGAGAGAACAGGTGCAACGCGGGGTAATGCACGCCGACGCCGATGCCGCGCTCCTTCATGGCGGCGACGAAGGCACCGCGATCCGTTCCGTCGGGCAGCAGCGGCTGAAACATGTGCCAGTTGCTGTTCTCGAAGTTGGCCGGGGGCAGTTCGAGGCCGAGCGATGGATCGAGCCTTTCGAAGTAGCGGCGGGCGAGCGCGCGGCGACGTTCGGTGAATGCGGCCAGGTGCTTCAACTGCCCGAGGCCGATGGCGGCGGCGATGTCGGTGAGGTTGGACTTGCCGCCGAGGACGTCGACATCCATGCTGCCGTCCGGGAAGCGCTTCACTCCCTGCAGGCGCAGGCGCTCGCACAGGGCGGGATCGATGTCGGCCGGCAACACCAGCGCGCCGCCCTCGCCGGTGGTGAGGTTCTTGTTGGCGTGGAAGCTGAAGGAGACGAAGTCTCCGCTGCTGCCAATCGGCTTGCCGTGCCACTGGCTGCCGAAGGCCTGCGCGGCGTCCTCGATCACGCGCAGATTGTGCTTCGCGGCGATGGCGTAGAGCCGGTCGCGGTCGACCGGCAGGCCGGCGAGATCGACGGGGATGACGGCCCGGGTCTCGGCGGTGATGGCATCGTCGAGTAGGTCGAGGTCGATGTTGCGCGTCACCGGGTCGATATCGACGAAAACGGGCGTCGCGCCGACTTCGAGGATGACGTTGGCGGTGGCGACCCAGGTCAGCGGCGTGGTGATCACCGTGGCGCCAGCGCCGACTTTTGCCAGGCGCAGCGCGACTTCGAGGGTGGCGGTGCCGGAATTGAACACGCGCACCGGGCGGCCGCCGCAGTAGTCGGAGAGCGCGGCCTCGAAGGCCTGCACCTTGGGACCGCTGGTGATCCAGCCAGAGCGCAGCACGTTCGCCACCTCGGCGATGGTTTCCTCGTCGATGCTGGGGCGGGTGAAGGGCAGGAAGGGCGCAGTCATGCGCGGGCGACGATCCAGACGCCGACGATGATGAAGCCGATGCCGACGAGCTTCTGCGCGGTGATGGCCTCGCCGAAGAGGAAGTAGGCGAGCACGGCGTTGACGACGTAGCCGATCGACAGCATCGGGTAGGCGATCGAGACGGGCACGCGCGACAGCGCCATGATCCAGATGACGACGCTGACCACATAACAGGTCAGGCCGCCGATGATGTAGGGGTTGGCGGCGATCTTGAGGCCGATCGGCACGACGTTGTCGAGGTGGAAGTCGAAGTGGCCGACCGCGTTGGTGCCGCTCTTGAGGAAGAGCTGCGCCGCGGCGTTGAGCAGCACGCCGGCGAGGATCAGGGAGAAGGAAACGACGGTCATGGCTTCACCACGAAGACGCGGCGGGTGTCGCGCGCGATCTCGCGCATCGGCAGGTTCTGGGCGACGAAGCGCTTGTGCACGTCGGGCGGCATCATCGCCATCGCCTTGGGTGCGGCGTTCCAGGCGGTGACGAACTCGGCGAAGGTCGGCATGAACTTGTGCGGTTCCCAGGCGATGCCGTGCTTCAGTTCATCGGTGTGCTCGACCATCTGCACCGTGCGCTTGAGGTAGAAGGGGATGGTCTGGTCGTACATGCCGACGCTGTAGAAGGTCATGTCGGACGTCAATTCCGGCCTGATCTTCTGGGTGATGTGCCAGGTCGACGTGGCAGGGGCGATGCTGTCCATGCCGAGGATGCCGACCTGGGTGGCGACATGGCCGCCGAAACCCAGCGCCAGTGCCGCGGCGAGCGGGCGCAGTTGCCGCGCCAGCAGGTTCGCCAGCACCGCCGCGGCGGCGAGCGCGAGGCCGGCGGCGATCAGCCACGGTACCCAGGCTTCGAACATCGCCACCGGCATCTGCTCGTCGCCCAGCGTCACCAGGAACGGTGCAGCGGTGACGATGGTCAGTCCTACCGGCACCCAGAATGTCGCGTGCCATTGCTGTGTGCGCGGGCTGGCCTGCATCCACCAAACACCGATTAGCGCCGCCAGCGCCGGGAAGATCGGCAGGATGTAGGGCACCAGCTTGGAGCTCGACACCGAGAAGAAGGTGAATACCACCACGCACCAGACCAGCAGGAAGCGCTGCGGCTGGAAATGCTTCTGTGCATCTCGCTTCGCCGCCTGGCGCAGCGCGCCGAACAGCGCCAGCGTCCATGGCATCAGCCCGACCAGCAGGATGGGCACGAAATACCACATCGGCGCGTAGCGCCGATGGATCTTGGTAAGGAAGCGCTGGAAGTGCTCGTAGACGAAGAAGAAATTGAAGAATTCCGGATTGGCCAGCGATACGGCGACGAACCAGGGCGCCGCGATGAGGAAGAACAACGCCAGGCCGCTGGCGAGATGCAGCTTCTTCAACAGGCTCCAGTCCCTCTGCCACAGGATGTAGGCGACCAGCGTGGCGCCCGGCAGCACCAGGCCGACGAGCCCCTTGGTCAGCACCGCCAGCGCCAGCAGCGCATAGGCGGCCCACATCCAGTTTCGCGTCTGCCGCGGCGTGGCGCCATCGCGCTGGGCGAGGACGAAGGCGAAGATGGCCGAGGCGAGGAAGACGCTGAGGCTCATGTCGAGCACGGCGGCGTGGCCGAGCATGACGTAGAGGAAGCTGCTGCCCAGCACGGAGGCGGCGACCCAGCCCGCCGCGGTGCCGAACAGCAGGGCGGCAACCCAGGCTGTGAACAGGATGCCGAGGAAGCCGGTCAACGCCGGCCAGATGCGCACCGTCCAGTGGTGCTCGCCGAAGGCGGTGAAGGCGGCGGCGGTGGCCCAGTACTGCAGCGGCGGCTTCTCGAAATACTTGATGCCGTTGAGGCGCGGCGTCAGCCAGTCGCCGGTGGCGACCATCTCGCGCGGGATCTCGCCGTAGCGGCCCTCGTCGGGCTTGACCAGTTTGCGATACTCGAGTGTGCCGAACCAGAGGGCGGCGAACAGCACCGCGACCAGCCACAGCGCTGCCGGCCTCATCGGGGAGCGCAGCGAACCAGAGTCACCACCCTCCACAGGAGGGGGGCCGGGGGGGCGGGGCGTCATGGTTCGACGATGAGCGCGGCGACCACGGTGCGGCCTTCGGCGACGAGCACGTTGTAGGTGCGGCAGGCCGCCGGCGTGTCCATGACTTCGATGCCGCGGCCCGCCTCGATCAGCGGCCGCAGCAGCGCCGGCGCGGGAAAGCGCTGGCGGGTGCCGGTGCCGAGCAGGGTGACGTCGCCGGCGATCGCGGCAAGCGCCGCGAAATGGCTGGCGTCGAGGCCGTCGAAGCTGTCGGGCCCCCAGGCGGCGTCGAGGCCGTCGGGACCGAGCAGAAAACTGCGGGTCAGCCGCTCGCCGCCGATGGCGACGTAACCCGGCCCGTAGGCGGAGACGGCGCGGGCGGCGAAGCGGACGTCGGATTGAATTTTCATGCGTTCAGTGAAGGGGTGGAGGCACCAAAGGCACGTGGCGCCTCGGCTGCAGGGCAATTTGCGGTACGATTATACCTTTTGCGCCGCGCCATCCGGCCCAGGTAGATCGCCATGCAACCCGTCCTCAAGTCCGCCAAGCTCGCCAACGTCTGTTACGACATCCGTGGACCGGTGATGGCACGTGCCAAACAGATGGAGGAAGACGGCCAGCGCATCATCAAGTTGAATATCGGCAACCCGGCGCCCTTCGGCTTCATCGCGCCGGAAGAGATCATCCAGGACATCATCCACAACCTGCCGGCGGCCTCGGGTTATACCGATTCCAAGGGCCTGTTCGCCGCGCGCAAGGCGATCATGCACTACACGCAGCTGAAGAAGATCGTCGGCGTGCAGGTCGACGACATCATCATCGGCAACGGCGTCTCCGAGCTCATCACCCTGTCGATGAACGCGCTGCTCGACGCCGGCGACGAGGTGCTGGTGCCGGCCCCCGACTACCCGCTGTGGACGGCCGCCGTGAGCCTTTCCGGCGGCACGCCGCGCCACTACATCTGCGACGAGGGCGCCGGCTGGCTGCCCGACATCGCCGACATCAAGTCCAAGATCACGCCGACCACGCGCGCCATCGTCGTCATCAACCCCAACAATCCCACCGGCGCGCTCTATCCCGACGACCTGCTGCGCGAGATCATCCAGATCGCGCGCGAGCACCAGTTGATCATCTACGCCGACGAGATCTACGACAAGGTCCTCTACGACGGCAATACCCACACCTCGATCGGCTCGCTGGCCGAGGACGTGCTGGTCATCACCTTCAACGGCCTGTCGAAGAACTACCGCGCCGCCGGTTTTCGCGCCGGCTGGCTGATCATCTCCGGCGAAAAGCACAACGCCCGTGATTACATCGAGGGCCTCAACATGCTGGCCTCGATGCGCCTGTGCGCCAATGTGCCGGCGCAATACGGCATCCAGACCGCGCTCGGCGGCTACCAGAGCATCAACGACCTGGTGGCGCCGACGGGCCGCCTGTGCAAGCAGCGCGACATCGCCTGGAGCATGCTCAACGCCATTCCGGGCGTGTCCTGCGTCAAGCCGCAGGCCGCGATGTACCTGTTCCCGCGGCTCGACCCGAAGATTTACCCGATCAGCAACGACCAGCATTTCATCCTCGAACTGCTCGAGCAGGAAAAGGTGCTGCTGGTGCAGGGTTCGGGCTTCAACTGGCCGACCCCCGATCACTTCCGCGTGGTGTTCCTGCCCAATGCCGACGACCTCACCGAGGCCATGGGCCGCATCGCGCGCTTCCTCGAAAACTTCAGAAAACGACATGGCACTTGATACCGGCAACATGAAACCCATCAACGTAGGACTCCTCGGCATCGGCACCGTCGGTGGCGGCACCTGGACGGTGCTCAATCGCAACCAGGAAGAAATCACCCGTCGCGCCGGCCGGCCCATCCGCATCAGCGTCGTCGCCGACAAGAACCTCGAGCTGGCGAAACAGATCACGGGCGGCCAGTGCAAGCTCACCGACGACGCCTTCGCCGTGGTGAGCGATCCCGAAGTCGACATCGTCGTCGAACTGATCGGCGGCTACGGCATCGCCAGGGAACTGGTGCTCAAGGCCATCGAGAACGGCAAGCACGTCGTCACCGCCAACAAGGCGCTGCTGGCCGTGCATGGCAACGAGATCTTCGCCGCCGCGCAGAAGAAAGGCGTCATGGTCGCCTTCGAGGCGGCTGTCGCCGGCGGCATCCCCATCATCAAGGCGCTGCGCGAGGGCCTCACCGCCAACCGCATCCAGTGGATCGCCGGCATCATCAACGGCACCACCAACTTCATCCTCTCCGAAATGCGCGACAAGGGTCTGCCTTTTGACGTCGTGCTCAAGGAAGCGCAGCGCCTGGGCTACGCCGAAGCCGACCCGACCTTCGACATCGAGGGCGTCGATGCCGCCCACAAGATCACCCTGATGTCGGCCATCGCCTTCGGCATCCCGGTGCAGTTCGACAAGGCCCACATCGAGGGCATCAGCAAGCTCGAAGCGGCCGACATCAAGTATGCCGAGCAGCTCGGCTACCGCATCAAGCTGCTCGGCATCACCAAGCGCACGGTGGAGGGGGTCGAACTGCGCGTGCATCCGACGCTGATCCCGGCCAAGCGCCTGATCGCCAACGTCGAAGGCGCGATGAACGCCGTGCTGGTGCAGGGCGACGCCGTCGGCTCGACCCTCTACTACGGCAAGGGCGCCGGCGCCGAGCCGACCGCCAGTTCGGTGATCGCCGACCTGGTCGACATCACCCGCATGCACACCGCGGACCCCGAGAACCGCGTGCCACACCTGGCCTTCCAGCCCGACCAGCTAGCCGACATCAAGGTGCTGCCGATCGGCGAGGTCACCACCTGCTACTACCTGCGCATGACCGTCTCCGACAAGCCGGGCGTGCTGGCCGACATCACGCGCATCCTCGCCGACGAGCACATTTCCATCGACGCCATGATCCAGCGCGAGCCGGCCGAGGGCGAGCAGCAGACCGACATCATCATGCTGACCCACCTGACCCGCGAGAAACAGGTCGACGCCGCCATCGCGAAAATCGAGTCGCTGCCGGTGGTGACGGGCAAGCTGATCAAGCTGCGCCTGGAATCCCTCAGCTAAACCGCGGGTCGGGCGGATGCTGGTCTATCTCGGCATCTGTGCCGTTCTCGCCTTCCTCTCGGCGGGCGTCGCTGCGCTGCGCGGCGTGCCGCCAGCGCCGACTTTTCACATCGCCTTCGCCGTCGGTGCCATGCCGCTGATATTCGGCGCGATCATCCACTTCGTGCCTGTGCTCACCCGTTCCGCCGCGGCGGGCGGTGGTGTCCGCAACCTGCCGCTGGCGGTGCAATCGGCCGGCATCGTCGCCGTGCTCGGGCTGGCGGGCAGCCTGCCAGCCTGGAGCCTGCACGTCGCCGCCACCGTGACGGCCGGCGCAGCGCTGGCGCTGGCGGCATGGATCGTCGGCCGCCAGCGCGGCACGCTCGGCCAGCCGCATCCGGGCGCCCGCTGGTATGTGGCGGCGCTGGTTGCGCTGCTGGTCGCCGTCAGCCTGGTGCCGCTGTGGCTGGCCCGACCGGAACTGCGCGGCGCGCTGCGCCTGGTGCATCTGCATCTCAATACCCTCGGCTTCATCGGCCTGGCGGCGCTGGGTACGCTGCCCGTGCTGTTGCCCACCGCCTTGGGGCCACCTGACGCCACGGCCGCCACGCGACTGGCCCGCGACCTGCCGCTGGCAGTGGCAGGCGTGGGGCTGGTGGCGATCGGTGTCGCGACGGAATGGCCGCTGGCCGCCGCCGGGGCGCTGCTGCTGGCCGCGGTGGGGCTGCGCCATCTGGCGGCATGGCTGGAAACCTACGGCCACCGCGCGATCGTCGGCGATGGCGCGGCGGCGCCGCTGGCTGGGGCTACCCTGGGCTTCGTGCTGCTGCTGGCGCACGGCGTCGCCCACAGCACCGGCTCCACGGCCGCGCGCCCGGCCATCGCCGCCTTTGCGGCCGGCTTCCTGCTGCCGCTGGTTTCCGGGGCGCTGACGCAGTTGCTGCCGGTGTGGCGGCATCCGGGCACCGATACGCCGCGCCGGCGGGAAATGCTGCGCCTGCTGGCCGTCGGCGGCTGGGTGCGCGGCTTGTTGTTCCTCGGCGCCGGTTTGCTGCTGGCCTTCGACAAAAATGCCGGCTACGCCCTCCTCGCGGTGGGACTCGGCACCTTCGCCGGCGCGCTGCTGCGGGCCTTTGCCCATCGCGCGTGATACCCTTCGCCACCCCGCAACTCCGCCCCAGCAACGAGATCGCCATGCGTTACCTTTCCACCCGCGGCACCAGTCAACGAGGAGGGCCGTCGCCCGCCTTTTCCGACATCCTCCTCGGCGGCCTCGCCCCCGACGGCGGCCTCTACCTGCCCGAAAGCTATCCGCAGGTCAGTGCGGTCGAACTGGCCGAGTGGCGCGAACTGCCCTACGCGGCATTGGCCCTGCGCATCCTGCAGAAGTTCGTCGATGACATTCCCGCCTGCGATCTCAAGTCCCTGGCCGACCGCACCTACTCGGGCAATGTCTACAAGCATTGCCGCCCGGGCCGCGACGCCACGGACATCACGCCCCTGACCACGGTTGAACCCGGTTTTCATCTCCTCGAACTGTCCAACGGCCCGACGCTCGCCTTCAAGGACATGGCGATGCAACTGCTCGGCAACCTGTTCGAGTACGTGCTGGCCAAGCGCAAGGAGACCATCAACATCCTCGGCGCCACCTCGGGTGACACCGGTTCGGCCGCCGAGTACGCCATGCGCGGCAAGCACGGCGTGCGCGTCTTCATGCTCTCTCCCAACGGCCTGATGTCGGCCTTCCAGCGCGCGCAGATGTATTCGCTGCAGGACCCGAACATCTTCAACATCGCCATCGAGGGCATGTTCGACGATTGCCAGGACATCGTGAAGGCCGTCTCCAACGATGCCGCCTTCAAGGCGCAATACAAAATTGGCGCGGTCAATTCGATCAACTGGGCGCGCGTTCTGGCGCAGATCGTCTATTACTTCAAAGGCTATTTTGCTGCAACGCGCAGCAACGCAGAACAGGTGTCATTTGCCGTGCCCTCGGGCAACTTCGGCAACATCTGCGCCGGCCACGTCGCGCGCAGCATGGGCCTGCCGATCGCGCGGCTGGTGCTGGCCACCAACGAGAACGACGTGCTCGACGAGTTCTTCCGCACCGGCGTCTATCGCCCGCGCGGCAGCGCCGACACCTGGGTGACGTCGAGCCCGTCGATGGATATTTCCAAGGCCTCGAATTTCGAGCGCTTCGTCTTCGACCTGGTCGGCCGCGACCCCGCCGTGGTGCGTGAGCTGTGGGCCAAGGTCGATGCCGGCGGCAGCTTCGACCTGCGCGGCACGCCCTGGATGGCGAAGCTGCCGGAGTTCGGTTTCGTCTCGGGCAAGAGCGTCCATGCCGACCGCCTCGCCACCATCCGCGACATGTGGGAAAAGCACCAGCTGATGATCGACACCCACACCGCCGACGCCGTCAAGGTCGCGCGCGAGCACCTCGAGGCGGGCATCCCGATGGTCGTGCTCGAAACCGCGCAGCCGGTGAAGTTCGCCGAGACCATCCAGGAAGCGCTGGGCCGCGATCCGACGCGCCCCAGGGATTTCGACGGCATCGAGAACCTGCCGCAGCGCGTCGAGGTGATGAAGGCCGACGCCCAGGCGGTCAAGGACTTCGTCGTCCGCCACTGCGCGTGAAGATCGACCAGCAGGCGGTCTGGTCCGGCCGCTATGCCGAGGCCGGCGCGGACTATCTTTTCGGCACGGCCCCCAACCGCTTCCTGGCAGCGCAGAAACATCGCCTGCAACCGGGCTGGACGGCCCTGTCGGTCGCCGACGGCGAAGGCCGCAACAGCGTGTTCCTGGCCGAGGAGGGCCTCGCCGTCACCGCCGTCGAGATCTCGCCCGTGGGCCTGCACAAGGCGCAGCGGCTGGCGGTGAGCCGCCATGTAAGGTGGATTTCGTGCTGGCCGACATGCTGCAGTGGCAGGCTCCGGC
>Ga0209254_10005585_pt1 | contig 11570 bp, 11 predicted proteins | sample FrelakmetDIP11DI_FD_187148 | JGI IMG/M metagenome (GOLD analysis project Ga0209254, IMG submission 187148) | Freshwater lake sediment microbial communities from the University of Notre Dame, USA, for methane emissions studies - DIP11 DI (SPAdes)... | ecosystem: Environmental > Aquatic >... | reverse complement strand
AAGGGTTTGATAGCGTTAGTTGTTTTTTTAATTGCAGCATCTGTCATGGTTGGTTGTGGTGGCGCACCAGAGAAAAAAGCAGTCATCTTCAAGTATCCGATTGGTCAAGATGTTCCAACACTCGACCCGGCGCACATAACAGATACAACATCCTCAGACGTTGGACGTCAAATGTTTGAAGGACTTGTTTGCTATGATGGACAACTAAATATTATCCCTCAGCTAGCTGAGAAATGGGATATATCAGAGGATGGAACAACCTACACATTCCATTTAAAAGATGTCAAGTTTTCAAATGGCGATTCACTCACTGCAGATGATTTCAAATGGTCTTTTGAGCGCGTGTTGTTGCCAAATACAAAGTCAGAACGAACCTGGATATTTGACGAAATAGTCGGTTACGATGATTTCAAAAAAGGTATGTCCACCGAGTTTACAGGTGTGAAAGTAGTTGATCCATTGACTCTTGAGGTAAAGATCCTCGCTCCATCTGGAATTTTCCTTCACAAGATGACATACAGCGCCGCTTGGGTTGTCAACAAGAAGGTTGTAGAAGCTTATGAAAATCCAATGGAGTTAAAGGACGAGGAAATAGCTGAAGGTGAAAAAGCCGAAGAAAAACCTGTAGAAGAAAAGAAAGAAGAAACAACTACGGAAGGTAAAAAGCCAGGTCAGTGGTTTGAGTATGAGCCTGTTGGCACTGGAGCCTTCAAACTCGTCGAATGGAAGCGTGGTCAAAACCTCGTCATGGAGAGAAATGATGACTGGTGGGGCTACAAAGATGAGAAGGTTGTTGATGGTTATGATTCCATAACCAACATCGAATTCCCAATCATCCAAGATGATAATGTCAGGATGCAAGAGTATAAGGCTGGGAATCTCGACTGGGTACAAATCCCTGATGCCGACTTCCCAACAGTCAAAGAGGATCCGGTTCTTTCTATGGAAATGCTCTCTGTAGAAGAGTTGTCAATCTACTACATTGGATTCCAAAATAAACTTCCACCTTTTGATAATGTTAAGGTGAGACAAGCATTTAATTACGCTGTAAACAGACAAGACATCATTGATAAGATTTTCATTGGACGTCACAAGCTGGCAACCGGCATCATCCCGCCATCTATGCCTAATTTTAAGAGCAAGACAGACGCCTATCCCTACGATCCAGTTATGGCAAAGAATCTCTTAGATGAAGCAAAGAAGGAAGGGGCTGTAATTCCAGATAAGGTCACTCTCGCTTTTAATCAGGGCACTGTCACGCATAAAAATGTCGCAGAGCGTATCCAGTCCGATCTTAAAGCCAATCTTGATGTTAACGTTGTTTTAGAGACTGAGGATTGGACAACATACCTCAAGCATCTAGACAATGGCGAGTTCCCATTATTCCGTCTTGGTTGGGTTGCGGATTATCCAGATCCGGATAATTTCCTTTGGGTTCTTTTGGACTCTGCAAATGCTGGTCCAAATGGTGGTGCATCTTTTTATAGCAATCCAGCTTTTGACAAACTTGTAAGGGATGCAAAGACAGAGAAAGACACGGCAAAACGCATGTCCATGTATGAAGAAGCAGAATCATTTGCGATGAAAGATGCTGTTTGGATGCCTATTGCTTTCACAACTAACTGGTCCCTTCTAAAGCCGTGGGTTACTGGTTATATTAGAACCCCAATGGGGCCATTGTCCTTTGCCACCATACAAATCAAAGCGCACTAACGTAAACAAAGAGCGGGTCATAAAGACTCGCTCTTATCATATCAAATGTTCAATTACACTGTAAGAAGAATTTTACAACTTATACCAGTTCTCATTGGCGTGACTTTTATTACGTTTATCATGTTTTTAGCCGTACCGGGCAATGCCGTCAGATTAGCGCTTGGTAATCATCCAGACCCCGTTGTTGAGGCTCGCATTACGCATCAACTTGGTTTAGACAAACCTTGGCCTGTTCGTTATGCTGACTACCTTTGGAAAGCCGTTCAGGGAGACCTTGGTAACTCAATAAAGACTGGTGAACCTGTTACCAAGATTATTGGTGATCGTTTCATGGCAACACTCAGATTGGCTCTCGCAGCAATGATTTTTGCTATCATCATTGGTGTTCCAGCAGGAATAATATCTGCAACAAGGCAGTATTCTTTTGCTGACAATTTTTTCATGCTTCTATCACTTTTTGGCGTCTCCATGCCAATTTTTGTTCTTGGGCTTCTGCTAATCTTGCTTTTTATTGTCACACTTGGTTGGGTTCCAGGCACCGGCTACGGCAATGGTCAAATTGCTTACCTTATCCTTCCATCAATTGCTTTGGGAACAATTCCGATGGCGATCATCTCTAGAATGACGCGTTCTGCCATTCTGGAGGTTTTGAAATCTGATTATATAAGGACAGCCAGATCAAAAGGAATTATCGAAAGTCGTGTCATTCTAAAACATGCTATGAAGAACTCTCTAATCCCTGTTGTAACTGTAATTGGCAATAACTTTGCGGCTCTCATGGCTGGAGCCATCATCACAGAAAAAGTTTTCAACTGGCCAGGCCTTGGAACGGCAATGATAAACGCCATTGACCAACGTGATTTGCCAATCATCATGGGATTGGTTCTGTTTATGGCCGCTATCTTTGTTTTTATAAACCTAGTCGTTGACATTTCCTATGCCTTCATTGATCCAAGGATTAGGTATAAATGAATCAGAAAACATTTCTGCGAAATGTTTTTGAAAGATTGCTAAGACATAAGCTGGCTCTTATTGGTCTAGTGATTATTTCAATACTACTACTGCTTGCAATACTGGCCGATATCATTGCGCCAACACCATATGCTCAAAATATTGATGCAGCATTGATTCCGCCACTCAAAAAGATATACGTAGCCAGATCGCGTCTTATGTATGAGAAAGACATGTATGTTTATGAAGTGGGTGATTCTTTAAAAAAAGAGTATACCAAACCCATCGAGATAAATGGCAAAGTAGTAAGCGTTGTTTTTAAAAAAGTTGACAAAGCGCTCCAAGTTCAGATTCAAAATGGAGAGAAGAAGATTATTCCAATCGCTCCCTCTCCTCAAGGTGTTCTTTCTCCTTATGATAAAATCATCGGCGAAGCAGATGGTTTTGCAACCTTTGTCAGTGAGCGGTCAATACCTGCAAAAACTTTCCTAGTCAAATTTAAACCTCTCGGTGAACACGTCCTGCCATCAAAAGAGCTTATAGGAGCGAAGTTGATTGAGGTCAAAGATTGGGAAGATCTTGGTCAAGCTTACTTGGTTGTTGATAAGGGAACAGGCATCCGCCACCTTCATGCAAAAGGCGCCTCTGACTTGACCATTACTGATGAGGAGATTGGTCCCATGGGTGCACCGTTGCTGGGCACTGACAACCTCGGTCGCGACATAGCCCAACGTCTTGTTCATGGTTCTAGAGTTTCTCTTTATGTTGGTATTGTTGTTGAAATAATAGCTCTTTTAATAGGCATACCACTTGGAGCCATATCAGGATATTACGGTGGTCGAATTGATGATTGGATAATGCGTTTCACCGATATCATACTCTCATTTCCAGGTTTGTTATTCGCAATCGCAGTAATGGCTGCACTAGGACGAGATTTGATAAATGTTTTCATTGCTCTTGGAGTGGTGAGTTGGCCTACAATTGCCAGAATCGTTCGTGGTCAAGTGATATGTCTCAAAGAGAACGAATTCACCGAAGGCGCCAGAGCAATTGGTTGCTCAAATGCTCGCATCATCATGCATCATATCATGCCCAACTGCCTGGCACCAATCATTGTTTACACGTCACTTGGCATCGCAAGCTCCATCATGTCCGAGGCTGGACTCTCATTTATTGGCATTGGTGTTCGACCACCTATGCCATCTTGGGGATCTATCATCAACGACGGTTTTCAATATGCCATTTACTACCCACACCTTTGGATAGTGCCAGGTATTGCAATTGCGCTTGTTGTGCTAGCGTTTAACTTCCTGGGAGATGGTCTAAGGGATGCACTTGATCCTAAGCTCAAGATTTAACCTATTGACAAAACGTCGTAGAAACGCTATTTTGTTGTTGAAGGAGGCCGAATGCTAGTACCGCTCGATATTCAACACAAGACTTTTAAATCTGCGGTTTCAGGATACAGCAAACAGGAAGTCCAAGAATTTTTAGCAGAGGTAGAAAAGGATTTTGCACAACTGTATCGTGACAACAAAGAATTGCAAGAGAAGGTTGCAAAACTCACCGATGAAATTAATCGTTACAGAGCCACCGGTCAACAACTCCAACAGGCTCTGACTCTTGCTCAAAAAACTGCTGAAGATGTTAAGGATGCTGCCAAGAGAGAGGCTGATCTCATCCTCCTCGATGCCAAAAACAAAGGCGACCAAACTACATTTGAGGCAAAACAGGCAGTTCGCTCGATGAAAAATGCTTACATTGAATTCAAAGCAGAATTTCGGGCATACCTCCAGACTTTTCTGAACCTTCTTGACAACATGGACTCTTCGCTTTCATCCAAGGTTCATGTCGCTGAAGAAGATGATAAAGATAAGGATAAGGAGTTGACTGTACCATAGCACTAACAATTCTTACTGTAAAAGTCAAACCCGGCTCAAAAAGGCCGGGATTTGAATTTGTAGAGGGTCAACTCATCGCCAAGCTTAAAGCTCAACCCATCGAAGGAAAAGCAAATGAAGAGTTGATTGAAGAACTTGCAAAAATGTTGAATCTGCCCAAAATTGCGATACAAATAAAAAATGGTTTGGCTAGCAGGTTGAAGACCATCAAAATTGCAATTGAAAAAGACGAACTCCTACGGAGGATTGATGAGGCGATTTCCAACAATTGAAGCTATTACTTTTACTTCAGTCTTGATTCTAGACCAGCTTTCTAAGATTCTAGTTGCAAACTGGCTCGGATTGGGTCAATCGGTTGCCGTGATCCCTGGAATTTTTAACTTCACAATGACCTACAATCGAGGAACCATATGGGGTATAGCCCAGGGTGGCAATTTTATATTTGCAATAATAGCCATCGTTGTAGTTGTCGTAATACTCATTTTCACTCCTCAGTTTGCCACGTCACTTGGCTCTAAAATAGCCATTGGCGCGATACTTGGTGGCGCTATTGGCAATCTTATTGATCGTATTGCAAGAGGATTTGTTATTGATTTCATTGAGTTTGGGTTTATCAAATTCCCGGTTTTCAATGTAGCTGACATGGGGATAGTTCTTGGAGCGATAACCCTAGCGGTTTTCATGCTGTTTATTTCAAAGAAGTGACATTTTCAAATTTCCCTGAATATCCCCATCTTTATCAAGAATCGATGGCGACTTTGAGATGTTTTTCAATCTAAATCGAGGGTTATTTTGGCGAAGGTATCTTGTTCTCCAGGGCGTTGAAAGCCGATAGTTGAATCTCGGTTGTTTTCCCATTCTGGCTAGTGCTTATCATTATCGGGAAGTCCTTATATGGACCGTCAAAAGCAATTCTCATCTTACAATCCACATTGCTGCCTTTTTCGTCTTTGTAGGTGAAATTATACTCTACAAATCTGTAATCTTCAAACTCACCCGTGAAAGCATTCAATGGCTTAAGCCCCGATTTCTCAAGCTCTGTCGAAGCTCTATCTATCACCTTGGTATAATCATCCCAAAAAGCATAAAGATTTTTAAAAGCCACCATCGAGACCTGGTTGTACTTGCTATCTTTTTTCAGAAAAGGTTCAGCCATAAAGATGCCTTCTTGATCGCCTGCCGTGATAGAGAATGAAAATGGTATGTTAATGACTATAAGTGATGCTGCAAGATTCATGTTATCGCTTGATGCTCCTTGGGCAATCTCAAGTCTGTAAGAGAGAAGGTCTGTGAGTTTCTTTATGATTAACTTTGTGGGTGCCGTTAAGGGCTCGATCTCGAAATCATCAATTGTCTCCCCGGATGAAAGGTTATAAGCTTTTTCAAGAGTCTTATACCCATTTTTTTCTACCATAACCTTCTTTAGCCCGGGTTTGAGATATCTCAAATCAAAACTGCCATTCTTGTTGGTTTTGGATGTCAAATTTTCAATAGTTACGACTGCCCCTTCTATTGGATTTTTTGTGCCCTTGTAAAAGACTTGACCATGAATGTATGTTTTGACAATCAGTTCAATCTCTGCATTGTGCTCAAGCACACCATCACCAATCTTGACTGGTCTAACATAGCTTGCATATTGAAAATCCTGACGCTCGTCAGTGATTTCAAGACGGTAAGTGCCAGGATCGGCTGATATGGAATAATAACCCTCATCATCTGGTTGTGTGATAATTGGTGAAATTCTTGTGTCATCAATATTTTGAAGTTTGACAGTTACAACACTTACAGGTTCTTTAAACAATTTGTCTATTATTCTACCCTTGATGCCCTGCGAGATACCGCAAGAGGCGAAAATGATCGTCAAGAAACATACAAATAATAACTTCTTCATATAAACCTCCACAATCATTTTACAAGTGATGAAGGTACGTTCAAGTGTTTCATCGCAAAATTCAAACATTGTTAGAGTGGGAAAAGTTCCATCAAGCATTTGTTGAAAGCTACCTGCCATCTCTTACAATGTAAGTTTCGTGGGGCAGTAGCTCAGCTGGCAGAGCGCATCCTTCGCAAGGATGAGGCCGGGCGTTCGAATCGCCTCTGCTCCACCAAATCTTATTTGTCTTCTAATACTTGATGATTACAAACATCATTTGAGGTGAAAAATGGAAATGCTTAGAATCCCAATGGAGCAAAGAAAACGCATTGCTCTTATTGCGCATGACAACAAAAAACAAGATCTTATCGAATGGGTGGAGTTCAACAAGCAATCATTGGCAGATCACATTCTATATGCGACAGGTACAACAGGCAAACTGATAGAAGATAAAACAGGCTTGGATATATCTCGTTTTAAAAGTGGTCCTTTGGGTGGTGACCAACAGATAGGAGCAATGATTGTCAATGATGAGGTTGACGTTCTGATTTTCTTTTGGGATCCATTGAGCGCACAACCTCATGACACCGATGTAAAGGCTCTGCTTAGAATCGCAGTTTTATATAACATCCCGACAGCATGCAACAGATCAACGGCAGACTTCATATTTTCAACAGAGCTGATGAAATCAGACGAATACGAGAGGATTGTTCCCGAGTACGATAGATTCAGGAGTTAGGATTCCTTACGCTTGATGGTATAAATCAAAACAAACAATCCAACCACAACTACAACTGATGGGACCGCTATTCTCCAAACTAGTTGCCAGGTGAACCATCCAAGCGAACTACCCAGAGCCACGAGCCCGAACAGAACCAGAATAGCTCCAATAAATTTTTCAACATAAAATATGTGATTGGTTTGAGTGATAGAACAAGATTCGGACTGATTTGTAACAGCATCAACCGGCTCCTCGGGTATGATAATCCAACCAATAATATATGCTAAGGAACCAACTCCGCCGAACAAAAAAAAGACAACCCAAAGCATTCTTACGATAACTGGGTCAATGTTGAAATAGCGACCTAGCCCACCACAGACACCACCGAATATCTTATCTTTTCTTAAACGGTAAAGCCTTTTCATGCGACTGCTTTTCTAGTTGTCCTTCCAATTTGTGTTACTAACGCAAAAAGAACTCCAGCCCCACAAACCATTACCAGTGGCCAAAGGAAGACATACTCAAAGAAATTGCTGACATTCCAGTTCATCCATATCTGCATGCCGTTGACTTCATAAAAGAAGAAAATTGAGATGCCATTAAAAATGATAGCCTGGATGAGCGCAACCAAGTAATAAAAAAACATCTTTCCAAAAATCATTGTCGAAGGTAGTATGTTCATCGTCTTAATGCGATCACTTGTTCCAAGCTCTCGCTCTTTTGTGAACGAAGCTGCTCCCATGCTCATCAAGTATAATGTTGAGGTAAAGATAACAAAATACACCATAAAATTAGGTAGAGCGGGTAGATATTCATTTGGTGGAAAGAATGAAAGCATAACTGGAGCAAGATATAAACCAATGAAAAGAGCCAAAAGAATTATTGAGAGGACGACGGCCAGATAGATGAGGAAGAGGTAACGGTTTTTGTAGAGGATTTTGAAGTCTTTTCCTGTGACGACAAGCCAGCTTGTTAAAATATTTTTGCCCATGTCTTCCCCCTTTAGTCTCTAAGCTCTCTGCCAGAGAGTTTGTAGAAGACGTTCTCAAGGCTGCCCTCTGAAAGTCTTATATTTTTTACCGGGATACCAGAATCACCTAAAGCCTCTAAGATGATTGAGAGAACCTCGGTTGTGCTCTCAAGCTTGATCAGTAGCGTCGAGCCGAATTTATCAATACTTTCAATAGGAACAGAGCAGAAAAGTTGTTTCTTGATGATATCAATTGGGATATTCTCGAGTCCTTCGGCCTCAAGTTCAATCTGATTTTGTTCTCCGAAACAGGAAAGGATATTTTCAAGATAGTCTAACGCTAGAAGTGTTCCATTGTTCATGATTCCCAGCTTGCGGCATACTGTGTTTATCTCCCTAGTGTATGATGTTGTTAGAACTATAGTCTTTCCACGATTTGAAAGGAGATTCAATCCGTCAGTGATAACTCTTGATGATCGGTCATCAAGCCCTTCGGTTGGGGAATCAAGCAAGATTATTCTTGGGTCTGTGACCATTGCAACGGCAATAGATAGACGTTTGGTGTAAGAGTAGGGGAGTTCTTTGATTGGAACATGAGCCTCATGGGTCAGCTCATACAAATCAAGCGCTTCAAGCGATATCTCTTTGACTTTTTTTGCCGGTAGTGGCGAGAAGCTTCCAAAAAACCTTAGATTGTCATGAGCATTGAAATCACTGTAAAGAGCTGATGTTTGAGGAACTGATGAAATAAAACGCCTGGCTTTACTAGCATTTGTATTCATGGAATATCCATTAATCCAAACCTCGCCTGAGGATGGTTTGATAAGTCCTGAAAGGATATTTAATAAAGTAGTCTTTCCGCAGCCAGCTGGTCCTAGGAACCCAAAACTTTCACCATCAGAAATCTCAAAATTGAGATTCTCTAAGATGACGTTGTCTTTGAAAGACTTTTTTAGATTTTTAACCTTGATGATTGCTTCCATCTAACCCCCTATAACCCTGTGGGCACATTAATAAATGCTGTTTCAAGATTGAATTTTTTGCCAATATCCTCAACAAGAGCTTTTACACCTGGCGTCTCAGTAGCCCAGTGACCGCCAATGATGACATTCATACCAAGTTCTTTTGCATGATGGTAATTTTCATGATGAATTTCGCCTGTAATTATTGCATCTAATCCTTTTTGCGCAGCCTCATTTATTGAGTAATACCCACCGCCTGAAACCACGCCGATTTTTGTTATCTCTTTCTTGCCAAATGGCCATACAGTGACTTTGCAACTTGGGAGACTCTGCTCTAGAATTGATGCAATGCAATTAGCACTCATTGGTTGACTGAAAACACCTTCATATCCAAACACAATAGCAGTTCCTGGCCATTTGCCAAAAGGTTTAATGTTTGATAGCTCTAGTATTTTACACAGAATTACATTGTTGCCAATTGTGCCATGAATATCAAGTGGAGCATGGTAGGCAGCCAATGAAATCCCTGCCTCAAAAAGAAAACGAAGTCTCGAACCATTGTAAAATATTGCTCTAGGATCTTCATGACCCTTCCAAAACATTCCATGATGAGCAAAAATCATTTGACAACCTTGATTTTTAGCCTCTATAAAAGCATCCATACACGCATCAACAGCGCCGCCGATCTTTGTCACTGGCACACCAGCATCAAGTTGAAGGCCATTGAGAGATGAGTCAGGCAAATCCAATAACGAACCGAATAGCCCATCGGAATAAGAAGTCAGCTCAAAGGGCAAATACTGCATTATAAAATAATCCACCATATGAATTTGTTCACATCAAACAATATTTTACAAATTAAAAAATGATTGTCAAATGAACTGAAAACAATGAATACTATTGATTATTATTCTTGACCACAGTACGTGATTGGTGTATAAATGAGATTGCAAGGAGGTTTTATGAAGATTGTTGTTGCCTGGCTGGTCATTTTGTCAATAATTTTAGCTCCCACCTTGGCTTTATCTGACCAATGTTTATTTGAATTCAGACTAAACTCGTTTCTTGTAAAGGTGTGTGGCAAAGGTTACAAGCTTGATGTCGGACCGTCATTGGTTGCTGGCAAACTAAACCTTCCTTTTAGATTTTTTGCTGAAAAGCTTGGGATGACTGTTGCTTACAACAGTTTTACAAAGAACGTAACTGCACAAGGCTTTCGGACTGAAATAGATTTGACAATCAATTCTAAAAAAGCTTTTTTAAACGGCAAATCTGTTATCCTCACAAATCACCCGGTCATTATAAAGGGTAGAACAGTTATTCAAATTGAAGCATTTGACATGCTTTTTTCTGTAAAAACCTCAATTGAAGGCAAGGCGATCAACACGTCAATTGAGTCGTCAAGAATCAAGTATCCTTGGCTCGATTTCACTCTTCCAGTCGATCAAAAATCTGGAAATACAATGACATTGAGCAACATAATGACTGATTCAAACACTAAGGCTGTAGTGATCGAATTTTGGTACACAGCCTGCACTCATTGCCGCGAGCAGCTTAAACATCTTCAAGTGCTTCATAGCCAATATGCAGATAAAGGACTTGTTGTGCTGGGCATTTGCACAGATGGTCCAGAAAATGAAGCTAGCCGTTGGCCGATGCTAGAGGAGATTGGCGTCACATTCCCAACCTTGCTAGACGAGGCTGGAGAAATCTATACAAAGTGGATTCAACCAACTTTCCCAAATTTTTTTCTTCTGAAGCCTTTCGAAACCTTTGTTCTAATTAGGCAAGAAGGAGCCTCTGATGAAGCATTGAACCAACTTGACATTAAAGTCAGAGAGCTTTTAGGATTGTAGTGAACAAAATACTAAGTTTTTTTCTGACGCTTTTGGTTGCTGGAAATCTTGTAACCATCCAATGGCGGCTTGATTACCGTGTTGTAAAAATCGGTGACAAATCTTACAAACTAGACGTCGGCCCTCAAAAAGTTGATGGCGTGTATTTTTTCCCTTTGAGATTCACAAGCGAACAGACCGGTCACAAGGTAGCTTGGCTAGAGTTTGAGCGTGCAGCTCTAGTTAGGGGCCAGGGTCAAAATTTTAAATTTTGGGTTGGCAAGAACGAGTATGAATCGCTTGGCATGAAAATAAAATTGGCTCATGCCCCATTTATTAGATGGAGTCGTATGCTCATCCCAACCGAGATATTAGAGAACGAGTTTGGTCTAAAGCCAACAAGCGATGATGGCTATAACATTTATATGGAAGTCGATGAAGGCAAACTCAAACCCAGATCGGTTGATTTCACACTGCCCTCCCAAGACGGTGAAACTGTCAATTTCACCGATATTTTAAACCGTGATTCGACAAGGTGTGTTCTGGTAAATTTTTGGTCAACTCGATGCCTTCCTTGTAAAAGGGAGATGCCTGAGTTGGTCAAATTGCACAACAAATACAAAGACGAAGGGCTTGTTGTCATA
>Ga0209254_10005584_pt1 | contig 11571 bp, 9 predicted proteins | sample FrelakmetDIP11DI_FD_187148 | JGI IMG/M metagenome (GOLD analysis project Ga0209254, IMG submission 187148) | Freshwater lake sediment microbial communities from the University of Notre Dame, USA, for methane emissions studies - DIP11 DI (SPAdes)... | ecosystem: Environmental > Aquatic >... | reverse complement strand
AGGCTGTTCCCGGCAGAGAGCCTGCGCGTAACGCTGCTGCGGTGAGTCGAGGCCCGGCCGGTGCCGCTCAGAACACGGGAAGACCGACGATGAGCGGGATGGAGACCCGCCGGCTGAGAGTCGGCTTCCTCGTCCCAGCCGGGTTCGCGGTCGGCAACCCCGCGAACGGGATTCTCGAGCAGGCGCGGCGGCAGGCCGAGGGACTGCGTCGACGCGGGCACGAGGTCTTCGAGCTGAACCCGTGGTGCTGGCGGGAACCCGCGACGCTGGACGTACTGCACTTCTTCCTCGGCGGCCCTGAGTTGCACGGGATCGAGTCGGCCTTCGTGGCGCGGGGGCCGGCCGTGCTCGCGTTCTCACCGATCATCGATTCCAACCAGTCGTTCGCGGCCTATCGGGTGGTTGCGGCGCTCGGTTCGCTTTCGAGGCGCGTGATGACCATTCCGGGAATGCTGCGTCGGCAGGCGCGCGCCAGCTCGGTCGTCATCTGCCGCTCCCGGCACGAGGCCGCGCGCGTGGAGCGCTCGCTCGGCGTGCCCGCCTCGAGGATCGCGATCGTCCTGAACGGCACCGCCGCGCCGTCGAGACCGGTCCGCGACGCGGCGGAGCTGCGGTCGGCGCTCGGCCTCCCCGACGAGTTCGCGCTGCACGTCGGCGCCTACACCCAGGAGCGCAAGAACGCACTGCGCCTTGCCGATGCCGCGCAGCGCCTCGGCTACGCGCTGGTGCTCGCAGGTCATGCTGCGCCCGGACCTGTCCTCGACGCGCTGCAGCGGCGCGCCGCCGCCAATCGCTCGCTGCGCCTGCTCGGGTACGTCGACGAGGCCACGAAGTCGGCCTTGTACTCGAGCTGCCGAGTCTTCTGCCTGCCGAGCCTGCACGAAGGTACGGGTCTCGCGGCGCTCGAGGCGGCCGCCTGCGGCGCCGGCGTGCTGATCACCGAACGCGGCGGAACCCAAGACTATTTCGCGGGCCACGCACGCTACGTGAATCCCACGGACGAAGACTCGATCGAACGCGGGCTGCGCGAGGCCTGGAAGGCCGGGCGCGGTGAGGCACTGCGCGAGCGCGTGCTGCGCGAACTTACCTGGGAACGGTCGGCCGAGGCTCTCGAGCGCGCCTACCTGAATTGCCTCGGTGTCCCGGCATGAGCACCGAGACCGGTTTCTCTGGCGCACGCCTCGCCGTTTCCGGGTTCGCCTGGGTGTTCTCGGGTACGGTCGCGGCGCGGGCCGTTGGGCTCGCCGGCCAGATCGCCGTCGGCTGGTTCCTCGGTCCCGAGGACTTCGGCGTGTACGCGCTGGCACTCGGCATCAGCACCCTCGTGAGCGCGCTGCGCAACGGCGGGATCGTGCAGATCCTGATCCGCCGGGGCCGCGAGTTCGATGCCCTGGCCGGACCCGCGACCCGGTTCGCATTCGCCTTCGACCTGGCCGGCGCCGCCGTGCTGCTGCTGATCGCGACCCCGCAACTGCTGCGCGGCGGGCCTCTGGGCCTGATCCTCGCCGGGATCGCGCTGTCGATGCCGCTCGGCACGCTCGGCGCGATCTGGCGCGCGAGGCTGACGGTGGACCGGAGCTTCGGTCGTGTCGCGATCATGGACCTCGGGGGTGCGGTCTGCTGGCAGACGGCGGTCGTCGGACTCGCCGCTGCCGGAGCCGGTGCCGCCAGTTTCGCACTGCCGCCGTTGCTGCAGGCGCTGTTCGAGACGGTCGCCGGCAGCAGGCTCGTCGATCCCGGGCACCGGGACGCACTGAGCCGCATCGGACCCCGGCATGCCGGCAGGACGCTGCTGCGCGAGGCGAAATGGGTGATGCTGAGCAGCGCCGCGATCGCGCTCGCAGTTTCCGGCGATTACTTCGCCGTCGCACTCCTTGCAGACACCGCAACCGCGGGCATCTACCTGTTCGCCTTCCAGATCGTCGCCGCCCTGGGCAGTACGGTCAACAATGCCGTCGCCGCCGTGCTGCCTACGCTGCTGACGAGCGTGGAGACCGAGCGCGACCGGCAGCAGTCCGCCTATGTCAGGACGCTGACAGCCCTGCTGCTCGTCGTCGTTCCCGCGACACTCGGGCTGGTGCTGGTCGCGCCCGCCCTCGTGCACGTGACCTGGGGTGGTCGCTGGGATGCGGCTGCGCCCGTCGTCGCGATCCTGGCCGCGTGCCTGCCGGCCTGGACCCTCGTGGGGCTCGGGCGCGCCGTGTACGATGCCCGCGGCAGCTGGCGCTCACGGTTCGTCCTGCTCGCGCTCTACGGCGCCGGCGGCATGACCTCGGCCGCCTGCGGCGCGCTGCTCGGCGGCACCGCGTCCGTCGCCGCTTGCGTCGCGGCGTTCTACCTGGTCTTTGCGGCGGGAACGCTGGTCGCCGTGAACCGCCACCTCGCGGTGGCGCAGCGACGGGTCTGGCCGACGGTCGTAACAGTAGTGGTCGTTCACCTGCTGGCCTTCTTCGCCTGTGCAGAGATATCCGCGTTCTCCCTGTGGGAGCAGTGGAGCCTCGCGCGGTCGATGCTCGGGCTCGCTGCGTTCGCGCTGACCGCGGTCCTCGTGAACATGGTGTTCTTCAGGACGCCGTGGCAGGAGATCTCGAGCGTGCTGCTGCGACGACGCTGGTCATGAGGTGATCGCCGGATGCTGCCCCTGCCGGAAGCCCTCGGACTCGCCCTGTACGCGGCCGTGCTGGTGCTGCTGGCTGGCGGGGTACTGCTGCGGCCGGCCGTCGCGGTGGCGGCCGTCTTCTGCCTTTTCGGCCTCAAGCAGTGGGGCCTGGTCGCGCATCCCTGGGTCGCCGCTCATCCGCTGGTGTCGAACTACTCGGTCGCCGTGCTGGTGATCGCGGGCATCGTCGGCAGGCTCGCCCGAGGCCGCTGTCTGCTGTGCCACGCGACGCCGGTCTGGTATGCGGTGCTGGCCCTGTACGCTTACGCGCTCGCCTCGCTGCTGTGGACGCCGCGACCCGACCTGGCGCTCGCCAACTGGCAGCACGACTACCCGTACGTGCTGACGGCCGTGGTCCTCGCGCCGCTGCTCGTGGATTCGCGTGCCGATCTGAACGTGGCCCTGCGCTGGCTGTCGATGACCGGCGCGGGCATCCTGCTGTTGCTGCTTCTGTTCGGCGAGTGGGGCAGCCGGGGGCTCGTGGTGCGCGCGGCGGGGCTGGAGGACGAGACCAACCCGCTCGCCATCGCCGGCCTCGCGGGTGTCACGGCGTGCGCCGCGATGTTCGTGCGCTGGCCGCGCTGGCCGGTGGCGGGCTGGCTGCTGCGGATGGCGATCGTCGTCACCTGCTTCGTGGCCATCATCCGAGCCGGCTCGCGAGGCCAGCTGCTCGCGGTGCCCCTCGCGATGCTGATCATGATGCCGATCGCGTACCGGTCTGGCAGGCTCGGCGGGACGCTCGCCGCCGCAGCGGGCCTGTCGGTCGTGGTCGCGACTATCGCGTTCGGGCTCGCGGAGTACGTGCAGTGGTTCGACGAGCGCTGGACCACGGCGACGGCCCGGACGGACGCAGCGGATCGCTTCGCAATGGGCATGGCCCTGCTCGACGCCTGGTCGCGCAGCGCCGGGACCATGGTCTTCGGACTCGGCAACTCCGCGTCGTTCGATCCGAGGATCGTCGGTTTCTACCCGCACAACGTGCCAATCGAGATCCTGGGCGAGGAGGGTCTCGTCGGCTTCGCAATCTACCTTGTGATCCTCGGGCTCGGAGCGCGTTCGCTCTGGCAGGGAGCGGTGGCGGCGCGCGGTGACGCGGAGGCGTCCGGCATCGTGGCCGCCGCTGGCGCGGCGGCGCTCTTTTTCTTCCTCATCTCGCTGAAGGAAGGCAACGCGATGGGCAGTGTGTACATCTTCCTGAGCATCTCGCTGCTCGGCGCACTGCCACGCGCGGTGGCCGATACGGCTGCGGCGGAGGCGACGCTACCGCTCGAGACCGCCGCACACGCGACTCGGTTCCCGAACCTCCTGCGGCCATGAGCACGCTGACGCCTCCTCGCGCCCGGTCGCGGGCGTACGCAGCACTCCTGGGACTGCTGGCCGTCGTGGCCGGCGATGCGGCCGTCGCAGCGTCGACCGGCCGAGGCTGCTTCCGCGTGCTGGACGGCACGCTGTATGCGCAGAAGCCGGACCTGACCGCCCACCGCATCGAGAGGGCCTGGGTCCCTCACGTCTGGAACCTCTGGCGCGACGACGAGCCGCGCAGCGAACTGCCGCGCCGTGAGGCAGTGCGGGACTGGGTTCGCGCCATTCCGGCTGGCACGGGAATACTCGTTGTCGATCTGGAGTGGTGGCCGACGCGCGGGACCCGTGCGGAGCTCGAGGCCTCGTCGGAGCGCTACGTGCAGCTGCTCGAGTGGATACGCGCGGACGGCTATGCAGGGCTGCTGGGTTACTACGCGGTGCCGCCCGTCAGCGACTACTGGCGCGCCATCCGGGACGCCACTTCGTCCGAGCATCGGGCCTGGAAGTCTGACAACGACGCGTTCGCTCCGCTCGCACTCGCCGTCGACGCACTGTTTCCGTCGCTGTACACGTTCTACGAGGACGCCGACGCGTGGCAGCGGGTCGCCATCGCCAACATCCGCGAGGCACGAAGACTGGCGCGCGGAAGGCCCGTCTACCCGTTCATCTGGCCGCAGTATCACGATTCGAACCGAGCGCTCGGGCTGCGGCCCGTGCCGGCCGAATACTGGCGCCGCCAGCTGCGCGTGCTTCGCGAACACGCCGATGGCGTCGTCATCTGGGGGGGCTGGGACTTCGAGCGGAACCGGCCGGCAGCCTGGGATCCGGATGCGGCCTGGTGGCGCGTGACACGGGAGTTCATCGCGCAGACGGATGTCTGCGCGCCGACGGGCAGCATTCCGCGCTAGCAGGCGGCCTGCAGCAGCGGCTCGAGGCGACGGCGCTTCTGCTGGTAGTAGAGGTCCATGAGCCCGGAGAGCTGGAACCGCACGAGCGCCAGCGGGAAGCTCGCTTCCACGTGCGTCCGGTCGAGGCAGCGCAGCGAGCCGCCTCGGCGCACGGCCGCCGTATTGGTCGTGAATACGTAGCGGAAGCTGCTGCGGGCGAGGCGCGCCGCGGCGGCCGAGTAGGTGGATTCCTCGCCCCCGACCCACGCGAAGGAGTCGACGGGATTGCCCGTGAGGTGCTCGAGCCGGGTCTTCGCGCCGAGCACCTCCTCGCGCAACTGCTCGTCCGTCAGTGCCGTGCCGAGCCGGGTATGGTGCACGGTGTGGCAGCCGACGAGATGCCGGCAACCGATGGCGCGCAGTTCGTCCAGTGTCATGAATACTCGCGGGTCGCGAGTCGTGTCGTGATCGTGCAGGACGAGGCCGGCGGCAGCCGCCTCCGGCTGGCGATGGGGGGGCAGTTCCAGCAGGCCGATCGGCACGAAGAACCAGCCCTCGAACCCGTAGCGCTCGAGCAGCGGGGCGACTGTCTCGGCGTGAGAACGCAGGCCGTCGTCGAACGTCAGCACGATGCCTGGACGCCGGTGCCGCCAGCGACCGCCTTCGAGCAGCGCGTCGACGTCCTCGCGCGTGGCCAGCGCGAAGTGCGCAGCGTAGAACTCGAGCTGCGACCGGAACTCGCCGGCGAGCTCCGGCGACACGTCGTGGTAGTAGAGGATCCGCAGATAGGGTGCGAGCAGCCGCCGCTGCAGCTCGAGCCCCACCGCGTTCACCCCGAGCCGGTCCAGTTGCCGCGCGATGCGCAGCTTGTTACGTGCCAGGGGCATCATGCGTCCGCCTCCACGCGCTGCGACGGGACGGCCGCGCAGAGAATCGATCCGGGGTACCAGTGGTCCCGCGGCTGCTCGGGGAACACCAGCAGCCGGCGGTCGGTGGCACGGGCGAATTCGAGGATCGTCATCGTGAGCCAGGGGCTCACGACGATTGCCTGTCGGCTCAGCCGTGGTGCGAGCACCGCGAACTGCCGACGCTCGAAGTCCGGCAGCGGCACCGTCTCGTGCACGAACAGGTCGATCGGGTCGGCCCGGCGCTGCACGAATTCGATCGTGTCGGCGACGTGCGGTGTGACGAGGTCGGCGAACTCCGGTCCGATCAACCCGCCGCTCCCAGGCGCATGGTCGACGGTCTCGAGGCGACCGCCATGGCCGTCGACCGCGTTGCGCTGCAGGGCACGAGCCATGAGGCAGGCGCCCATGCCCTTGTCGGTACCCGCCTCGACGATCAGCCCCGGGCGCAAGGCGCGCACCAGCAGGTACCAGACCGCTCGACGGCCGTAGCACGCGCGCGGGTCGACCGCACGGCCGAGCCCGCCGCTGCGCAGTCGATCGCGCATCCGTTTGCGCAGCTCACCGTCGTCGCGCAGTTCCTCGGCGCAGGCCTGCACGATGGCACGCGGCACACCCGCCACCGTCGCCGCGAACTCGATCGACGCTTCGTGGCCGACCTCGGTGTACTCGTAGGTGAAGTTCGTGAACTCACCCGAGCGCAGCAGCCAGCCGGGCACCGGTGCGAGCCAGCGTCTCGCGTAACTCGACACGACCACCAGCTGGCGCAGCTTGTGGATCATGACCGGCCTCCGACGAAGTGCAGGGGGTCCGGCCGCGCCTCATGGCCGGCTTCGATCGCAGCCGCGTACGCATCCGACAGGCGCTGTGACAGCGCGTCCCAGGTGTAGGACAGACGGACCATCCGGGTGGCCGCTTCGCCCATGACCCGTCGCCGCGCGGGGTCCTGACAGATCGCTGCGAGGCGACCGGCGACCTCGCGTGGGTCCAGCGGCGCGACGAGACCCGCTCCCTCCGCCTCGACGGCGTCGAATCCGCAGGGCGGCGAGATCACCACCGGCAGGCCGCTGGCGAGCGCCTCGAGGACCGTGACGCTGAAGCCTTCCTGGCGGCTCGGATGACAAAGGCAGAGGGCACGCCGCATGAGCGCGAGTTTCTCGTCCCCGTACACGGGCCCGAGCACGCGCACCCGCGACTGCAGGCCCCGCTCGCGGATCGCCCCGTCGAGCGCGCGCCCGTAGCCGAAGTCGGGGCCGACGATCAGCAGTTCGAGTCCCGGATCGCCGCGTGCCAGCAGCGCGAACGCCTCGCAGAGCACGTCGAGCCCCTTAGAGTAGTGCAGGCGCCCGACGAACAGCACGAAGCGCTCCGGCAATGCGTCGTCGTCCGGCCGCCTCGACCCGCCGCCGTCGGCCGCACCGAGTTCCTCGAGATCCACACCGTTCGGGACGACCACGATCGGCGGCCGCAGCTTCAGGGCCGCCACCTGCCGGGATTCCTCGTCGCTGACCAGCTGCATGAAGGCCGCCTGGTCGATCGAGCGGCGCCACGCGAGCGCGAGCGCGAGGCGCTTCTTCAGCGTCTTCTGCCGCATGGTCCAGCTGCAGAGCATGCCGTGAGGTGTCACGCAGTACGGCCGCGCGGCACGGCGGCACTGCCACGTCGCCTGCAGCAACAGCGGCTGCCACATGCCGTGCACGTGCACGAAATCGTGTTCCGCGAGGAGACTGGCGAGCTCGTGCCGGATCGCACGGCCCAGCAGCCGTTCACCGACTCGGCCGCTGCCGAAGAACGTGAGCGGCACGGACTCGAAGCCCCGAATCGCGCCGTACGCCCGGCGGAACTGCTCCGCCGTGTCGCGGGGCCGGTTCGCGCAGACCGAGACCCGATGCCCGGCGCGGGCCTGCGCAGCCGCGAGCCTCGCGACGACGGCCGGCGGTCCGCCGTCACTGGGATCCATCCTGTTGACGATGTGGGCGATCCGCATGTCCAGGCAGTCCGGTCAGGCGCCAGCGCGAGCACCGACTACCGCGCGCGACGGCCGGGAGACCCGCTCGCTCGCAGTTCGCACGGCCGCCAGGAACCGCTCCACCATGAGTTCGGTCGTGTACCGCTGCTCGACCGTGCGGCGAGCCTCGGCGCCGAGCGCTTCGCGTAGTCCGCTCTCGGTGCCGATGCGGCGGATGCACCTGGCGAGGGCAGCGGCGTCGCCGCGCGGGAAAAGTCCGCCGTTGCGCCAGTCCTCGAGGGCCGCGATCTCCGGGTTGTGCTCGCGTCGGCGGTCGTGCGTCAGGACCGGCAGCCCGTAGCCGAATGCCTGGAGCAGGCTCAGGCCTATCGGCCCGGGGTAGACGAAGCACTCGGCGCTCATGAACCAGGGCGCGACGGCCGTCTCATCGTAGACCGATCCCAGCCAGCGCACCGCGCGCCCGAGCTCCAGCGCATCCGAAAGGCCGCGCAGTCGTGCCGCGTCCTCGCCGTCGCCGATGACGGCAAGGAGGTAGGAATCGTCGCCGGCACGCAGTCGGCGCAGTGCCTGCAGCGCGACGTCCAGTTCGGTCGGCGGGTCCGTGCGCAGCCGGCCGCAGAACAACAGGAGCCGGCGACCCTCGAGCCCCTCCGCGTGGCGGAACTCCGCCAGTCGTGGCTCCGGCCAGGCAGCGGCAGCCATTCGGATCGCAGCCTGATCCAGCGCGTTGTTGGCCGCGAACACCCGGTCGGCGGCGAATCCCATGCGCAGGTACTCGTCCCGCTCGGCGTCGGTGTAGAGCAGCAGCACGTCGCACAGGCTCATCAGGCGGCGGCGCAGACCGGCGCGCAGGGGCTGCGAAGTGGCCGACCAGCCGTGACCCCACCAGACGACGCCTATGCGCCGGCGCCGGGCGGCGAGCATGAGCGGCCAGTTGCTGGCGAACCGTGGGTTCCCGTCGAGGATCACGACGTCGCCCTGCTCGAGATCCCGATCGAGCTGGAGGCCCTCCTGCCAGAACAGCCGGCCGCCCAGGAGCTCCCGGCAGGGAAAGGACGCGTCGGCACCCTGCAGCGAGTCGCCGACCGACGGCGGGTTGCCCGACACCCGGGCGCTGGACTTGACGCGCAGGCAGATGCCGGGTGCGCGGGACAGGGCCGTGTACAGCGCGACGCGGTATCGCGGGATGACCGGCTGGACCAGCTGGACACGAACGCGACCCGGAGCACTCGAGGGATTCGACGGGGAGGACGTCACAGGCGATTGATATCTTCCCATTGTTACAGGACGTCGTGCCTGGTCACGAGAACGTCACATCCGTCCTGATAACCTTCAGACCTTTCGGGTCCCTGCTCCCCCTTGGCCGTAACTATAGCCACCGAACAACAGGCGTTCCGGGCGCCGGTGTTCCTGTGGGCCCTGCTGGGCCTCGCAGTGCTGCTGCTTGCCGTCGCATTCCGGGAGGGGATCGCGGACATGCTGCACGTCTGGGCGAACCGCCCGGAGTACAGCCACGGCCCGGTCGTACCAGTGATCGCGGCACTTCTCGTCTGGCAGCGACGTTCCCGTCTCGCCACCGTCGAGTTCACCGGATCCTGGACCGGCGTAGCGCTCGTGCTGAGCGCTCTCGCGCTGGACGTCGTCGGCCGGACCGCGAGCCTCTACGTCCTGCAGCAGTATGCGGCGCTGCTCGCGCTCGCAGGGGTCGTCCTGGCGCTCGTCGGCCGGGGCGGAATCCGGGAGCTGGCCGCGCCGCTGCTCGTGCTGCTCTTCATGATTCCGCTGCCGTATTTCCTGCTGAACAACTTCTCCTCCCAGATGCAGCTCCTGTCGTCGGAGATCGGCGTGCGGATCGTCCGGTTGCTGGGCGTCAGCGTGCACCTCGAAGGGAACGTGATCCGACTCGCGCACGACAGGCTGGAGGTCGCCGAGGCCTGCGACGGTCTGCGCTACATGTTCCCACTCATGACGCTCGGCTTCCTGATGGCGTGTTTCTGGCGGGTAGCGCTCTGGAAGCGGGTACTGCTGTTCGCATCCACGGTGCCCATCTCGATACTGATGAACAGCCTGCGCATCGCCGTTATCGGAGTTACGGTCGACCGCTGGGGCATCCGCATGGCACAGGGAACGCTGCACGACGTGCAGGGCTGGCTGATGTTCATGGCGAGCGCCGGCCTGCTGGTGGCGGAGGTCGCGCTGCTGAGTCGCCTGGGGGCTTCCGGACGACCCTGGCGCACGGTGTTCGGGTTCGACGTGGCCGTGCCGCTGCCTTCGGGCGGCGAGAGACTGCCGCGTCGCGTGCCGGTCCCGCTCGTGGCGGCGACCATCCTCCTTGCCGCCTACTCGGCCGCCCAGGCCGGCCTGCCCGAGCGCGCGCCCCTGGTGCCGATTCGACCGTCGTTCACGTTGTTCCCCGAGCAGCTGGGCCGCTGGTCGGGCCGGCACGACAGCCTCGACACGGAGTACCTGCGAGCGCTCAAGCCGTCCGACTACCTGATGGCGGATTACAGGTCCGCGGACGGGCCACCGATCAACCTCTACGTGGCCTGGTACGATGCGCAGCTTGCCGGCCAGTCGGCTCACTCGCCGCGGTCCTGCATCCCGGGGGGCGGCTGGCGCATCGACGACTTCAGCCAGCGATCACTCGCGGAGGTGGCTGGCCCGGCGGGAGCGCTGCGCGTGAACAGGGCCCTCGTCAGCTACGGCGACCAGCGCCAGCTCGTCTACTACTGGTTCCAGCAGCGCGGCCGGGTGATCACCAACGAGTATGCGGTCAAGTGGTACCTGCTCGTCGACTCGTTGCGCCGCAATCGCAGCGACGGGGCGATGGTCCGCCTGACTGTACCTCTGGAGCGCGGCGAGGATCCCGGGCAGGCGGACGCCCGGCTGAACGAGTTCGCCGCGACGGTCATGCCTGAGCTTGAGCGGTTCGTTCCGCGATGATCCGGGCCACGCGCGGGCGAGTGGGCCTTCCTGCGAGGCATCTCCGTGGGAAGTCGCCCGGTTGTCACGTGAGCTTCACGGCGCGGTACTACCTTGGCAGATCGAAATGGCGTTCGGCGGGTCCGACTCAACCGGAACCGCTCCCTACCTCCTGAATACAGGTACCGATGACCACCACAGCCAGGCGCATCGTCGCGCCATTGTTGAGTTGCTGCGGCCTGTTACTCGCGGGACTGCTGCTCGCTGCCTGCGGCGACACGCAGACCCGCAAGGACCGCTACATTGAGAAGGCGAGCGCCTTCCTCGAGAACCAGGAATACGCCGAGGCGGAGGTGGAGCTGCTCAATGCACTCCAGATCGCCCCGAACGACGCCAGTACGCGTGTCCTGCTCGGGAAGACGGCGGAGCAACTCGGCGACCCGCGCCGTGCCTTCCAGATGTACCAGAGTGCGCTGGATCTCGATCCCGGGATCCTCGCCGCACGCGCCGGGCTCTCGAAGCTCTACCTGTTCGCCGGCCTGCCGGACAAGGCGCTCGAGGTCCTCGCACCGGGCCTCGAGAAGTCCCCCGACGACGCCGACCTGCTGACGGTCCGGGCGGCGGCGCGGTACCGACTCGGGGAATCCGCAGCCGCCCTGGCCGACGTCGAGCACGCGCTGCGCTCGCAGCCGGACAACGATAGCGCGATCGCGCTGCTGGCGTCCTTCCACATCCGCGAGCAGCGAATCGACGCGGCCATCGAGCTGCTCGAGTCCGGGGTCAGCGCGCGGCCCCGAAGCACTGACTTGCGGATCGTGCTCGCGCAGGTCCTTGCCGACAACGGCCGGCACGCCGAAGCGGCTGAGCAGCTGAGCGAGGTCGTGAAGCTGGAGCCGGACAAGCCGCAACACCGCTACCGGCTCGTCC
>Ga0209254_10005583_pt1 | contig 11571 bp, 8 predicted proteins | sample FrelakmetDIP11DI_FD_187148 | JGI IMG/M metagenome (GOLD analysis project Ga0209254, IMG submission 187148) | Freshwater lake sediment microbial communities from the University of Notre Dame, USA, for methane emissions studies - DIP11 DI (SPAdes)... | ecosystem: Environmental > Aquatic >... | reverse complement strand
AGTATCATCTCAAAAACTGGGGGTAGAGTAGGCAGCCGACCATGAAGCATCAAGCCTCAGTTGACTGGCACGTGCTTTGATCAGGCTGGCCAACGATGGAATCTGGTTTGCCTTGGAAATACGATCGTGAATGTACCGGTAGAAGCTGATGCCCAGTTTCCTGGCCGTGGCGGCCAGGCTCATAAAGGTGTCCCAAGCCCTGACGCCTTCTGGCGTGCGTGGGCCGAAACTGACGTCACGCTTGCGCACCCGTCGACGCGCTTCCAATTCGACCGGGTTGTTATGCAACGGGATCTCCGGGTGCTTCAGCACCATCAGCAAGGACGCTTTCTTTTCCCGCGTCTTGGCAATCCGGGCGTCCAGGGCATCATAGCCGGTGCAGGTCGAAAACAGCCGGTCAAACTCCCTGTCCAACCGGGCGCTTTCTTGCGGCGTTGGCTGCTGTTGATAGGTCAACAGCTCGTCGTAGAAGTCCCAGAACTGCTTCCGGAAATCACTCAGCAGTTTCAAGTGATGGACGAACACCGGCATCAGCTTCTTGTAATGCCGCCCCTCATGCACCCAGCACAGACCCATCTCTACCGCGATCCAGTTGAACTGCGGCGCATCGTCGCACACCAGCAACCGCACCAGGGGGATGCCCCCTTCGGCGTGGTAGGCCGCCACCGCCGCTGCACTCAGGATCGCCTGGCGCTGCGGCACGCCCAGCTTCGGCCATCTCGTGTCCAGCCGCTCGACAAAGGTCTGCTCGTCCCACTCCTGGTCATCGCACTCGCCCCACAGCCAGAGACGCATGCCCCTCGCCAACGGCGTAGACTCCAGATAGCCCAGCGCCTCCTCGTTCAGCCGGAACCGGCGCGCTCGGCCGTTGCGCAGCACGTCCAGCACACTCAGACGATCCTTACCCGGCGTGGTGGTATAGATGGTGTACAGCGGGTTGCACACGATGGTGCAATGCTGGTTCTGTCCGTTTACCCGCGTGCCGGTTTGATCGATGTGTTGAAAGGGGCTGCTACCCAACCCCGCTTCGCACACCGCTTCCTTCTCGACGTGAAACTCCTCTTGCCCTTTGACCAACAGGTTGGACAGTTGGCCCGCCGAGATCTGGGCCCCCATATTCTCGTACAACTCCCGGATCTTGGGCTCGCTCATCCCGCCGCCAAAGTACAGGGTCACGGTCAAGGCCTTGAGCCCTGGCCCGAATTGCCCCTCGTACCCCAGTGGCAGCGGCGCCAGAAGAGTTTGGCCCGTCGACGGCGCCCAATACTTCTCCTTGTGGAAGCATACGTTGTCGGCGCGAAAGATGATGTCCTGCACCACAACGTCTTCGTAGCCCTTGAACTCCGCATCTGGCGGCAAGCTGGCTTTGTCCACTGCCAACGTCTGTTCACGGTGGATCTCGAGCTTTGCTTTCTTGGCTTGCTTCTGGTGGGGTCGGGGTTTGCGCCGCTCTTTTTCCGACGAGTAATCCACTCGCGGCGGCTTGGCGGCATTGGCTTTGATCTTGGGCTTGCCCTGCTCGCCTTTCAGCCGATTGATCTCGTCCCGCAAACGCTGATTCTCGGCCTGTGCGTTTCGCAAATCGGTGCTCACAGCTTCGATCAGGTTCAGCAATCGGACAATCAGTTGCCGGGCATTCTCGTCTTGGATGCCGCTCAAGTCTACGTTTTCCAACATAACGGCGCTATTCTACCCGCTCATGGTCAAAACGGCAAATCGGCGACTTACTGTGCTTTTCCGGGGCTTTCCCCCGGTTTATTGAGATGATACGAGCCGGATATCGGAATCCGTTGAAGTCAGGCTCAGGTCTAGGGTTGCCCAACCGGGATGAGGTACAGCGGCTGCTGATCGGCCGGCAGGCCCAGCGCCTGCTGGACTCCGGTGTCGTCAAAGGCCCCAATCGGCACAGCCCCGAGCCCCGGTGCCACCGCCTGAAGCAGCAGGTTCTGGGCGGCGTGGCCGGCCTCCAGATGGACATAACGAGGGCTGCGCTCGGCGCCGTACTTGACGGCTGTCCGCTCATAGACGGCTGTGATCACAAACACAACCGGCGCCAGGCCGACCGCCGCCTGGCGCAGGGCGGCCTCATACAGCGCCGGGCGCAGATCGGCCCGGTCGATCACGGCCAGAGCGTGCCGACCGACCTCGTAGTGAAACAGGCCATCGGCGGTGGCGACGTACACCTCCAGCGGGTAGAGCGCCCCGGCCGACGGCGCGGTCCTGTAGCCGCGCCCGCCGGTGATCCCCTGCGCTGCCCACAATAGCTGGCCCAGCTCGGCGCCGGTCAGTGGCCTGGCGTTGAACTCGCGCACCGACCGGCGCTGGGCAAGCGCCGCCTCGAGCGACATCTGGCCAACCACGGCCGGCGCCGGCAGCGGCGTCATGCCATCCGGCCCGCCTGCCGGCGCAGCCGGCCCTGCCGCTGGGCCACAGGCGGCCGTCAGCAGCACTAGGGCAAGCAAAAGGTGCTTCCGCATCGATCGGTCCCTCCTTCCAACCATGCCTTGCAGCCGCTATTGCGCAACGGCGCGGGCATCCCACCCTATCCTACCACCAGATGCCGGCGCTGGCAAACCTCAGCAACCGTACCCACCGATCTCTGACGCCATTGACAACTCGGCCGGCCTGTGCTACACTGGCTGCATAACGGCCGGCCGAGCGCAGGCTTGGTGAGGAGGGTCCTATGAACATCGTCGTCATCGGCTCAGGACTGTCAGGACTGACTGCGGGTGCCTATCTGGCTCAGGCAGGCCACCATGTAGCCGTTTTTGAGCAGTACCACCGCCCCGGCGGCGTGACCGCCCCGTTTGAGGCCGATGGCTACCGGTGGGACCTGGGCCAGCTGCTCATCGAGGGCCTGGGACCTGATGAGCCGTTGGGCCTGATCCTTGCCGAGCTGGGCATCGCCGACCAGGTCCGGGTGCGCGTCGAGGATCGGGGCTATGTCTTTCCCGATTTTGCCCTGCGTAAGCCCGACACATACGAGGGTCCAACCTGGCGCATGGAGCGGTTGAAGGAGCTGTTTCCTGCCGAAAGGGCTGGCCTGGACCGCTACTGGGCCGACTATGTGCGCTTGACTCGGGTCATGACCCTGGCGCGGCGGATGGATCGTGCCAGCGGCTGGCAGGCCCGAACCATGCGCCTGCGGCTGCTGTTGACCCTGCTGCCTCTTCTTCGCAAGAAAGACTGGAACGCCCAGCAGTTGATGGACGGCTACTTCCAGTCAGAGCGGCTGAAGCTGGTCTTCACCTCAATCCTGGCCGACTTTTTCACCGCGCCCCGCGACTTTGTCGGTCTGGGCGTGTTTGCTCTCAATCCCGAGGCGTCGTTCGACAAGCGGATGCCGCGCGAGCTGGCCAGGGATGCCATACAACTGTATCACTATAGCCTTCTGGGCGGCATCGGCACGTGGGTCGACGCACTGGCGGGCAAGATCGTGTCGCACGGCGGGGCGATCCACACCCGCAGGCCGGTCGCCCACATAGCCGTCGACGGCGGGCGAGTGACCGGCGTCGTTGACGCAGCCGGAGTGACGACCCCAGCCGACGTTGTTGTCGCGTCGGGCGGCGCCAAAGAGACCTTCCTGAAGCTGGTGGGCGAGGAGCGCCTGGCGGCCGAATTTTCGGCGCGCCTGCGCGCCATCCCGCTCATGGATTCGGTGTTCATGGTCCACCTGGGCGTCGATTTCGACCCGTCGCCCTATGTGCATGGCGTGTGCACCTACTACTATGGCACCTACGACATCGACCGGGCCATCGCCGATGGCCGCCGCGGTGTCTATCACGAGGGCCGTGACGGGCTGGTGATCCACATTCCCAGCCTGCACTCACCCGAGATGGCGCCGCCCGGCTGCCACGCCATGACTATCTACACCATCTGCCCTGACGCCCTGCGCGACGGAGACTGGGACGAGCGCCGGGACCAGTACGCTGATGCGCTCATCGCCTACGCCGAGAAGCATATCCCCGGCCTGAGCGCCCACGTCCGGGTGTGCCGCGTCCTGACTCCCAAGGAGTTCCGGGCCCGGACCCACCTCGATCACCACGCTTTTGGCGGTATTGCGCCGGTGATCGGCTCGTGGCGTGTGCCCCATCGCAGTCCGATCCAGGGCCTGTGGTTCGTCGGCGCCCAGTCGGAGAGCGGCGGCGGGGTGAACAGCGTGGTCCCGGCTGCCTTCAAGACGGCCCGGCGGATCACCCAGACTCCCCCTGTTGCCGCACCGTGATCTGAGCTGTTTGCAGTACGCAGGGGTTGTTGGAAGGCTCGCTCGGGCCGGCTCATGGCCGCGCCCGCGGAGCCGGCGTGCTCGGCGCCCGTGTTCAATCGGTGGGGGGCGGGGTCGTCACAGGCTATCCCGTGCGCTCAATGACATCCCGCCAACTGCCAGTACAGTTGTCGCGGCCATGATCTGCATTGACTATATGCGCCATCCGACTCTAGGCTGCCGGTCATATCCAAGCCTTGCGATGTAGAGCCCTCGACCCGTAAGTCCCTCTTTGTCGTAGCTTACTTCGAGCCCGGCCACTTCGAAAGCTCTCGTCATCTCGTCTTGATCAAACAATCCCAGCTCGTGTCGCTCTATGAAATGATCGGTGCCCTCTGGTGTCCCGATCAGATAGTGCAGGTCAAAGTATGACAGCCGCCCTTCAACGAAGCTGGTGTTGACACGGGCAATCTTCAGCTCTGGCTCGTCTATGAACAGTGCGTGCACTGTTCCGGGGTGCCAGGTGTCCGGTGTGAACCAGGGCTCAATCAGCACTACGCCTCCAGGTACAACATGCTGCGCCATGCAGTTGATTGCTTCCTCAAGGTTCTCGATTGTTCGCACATAGCCGATCGAACTGAACAGGCAGGTGATAATATCGAATCGCCTGGTCAGTTCAAAATGAATCATATCTGCCTGGTGAAACAGAAGATCGGGATTCTGCTGGCGAGCAAGCTCCAGCAACTCCGCCGAGATGTCCAATCCCTCTACTTCAAAGCTCTTCTTCAAATGCTCAATGTGGCGCCCTGTACCACAAGCGACATCCAGCAATCGATTACCCCCCGAGCGAAGGTTCCGACGTATTACGGCCGTGAGGTATTGGGCTTCGGTCTGGTAGTCCTTGAAAGAGTAGATCTTGTCGTAGTAACGCGCAGTCTTTGAGAACATCGCTTATCCTCCAGTGACAGCATATCGGTCCAGTGCCTAAAGACGAGTGCGCACAGAGCACTGCTCTACGTAACTGCTTGTGCACAACTGGACAAGTACTCCTGTGGGGGACTTGTCATTGCTGTATGCAACAATAAGGCTGGGACGAAAAGCGATTCGGCCTCAGCCTTTTAAACTCTACAAGCAATAGCTTGCGCAGAGCGATCTGGCCCTACTCCTTGGCTATGACATTCATCTCCGGCAGCAGCATGTAGGGCATGCACAGCCCACCGTAAACCCACAACGTCTCCCGGCTGACCGCCGTCACTTCCTTCAGCAGGTCATACACGTTGCCGGCGATCGACACATCCTTGACCCGGCCCACGATCTCACCCTTCTCGATCTTGAACGCAAGGCTCAGCGGGTTGGAGAACGCCCCGGAGATGATGTTGCCCTGGCCCAGGCCAAGGATGTCTTCGACCAACAGCCCTTCGTCGATGCCGGCGATCATCTCGGATAGTGGTGTGCTCCCACCGGCCAGGATCAGGTTGGTCGGCTCGGGAGCAGGTGGGTTGAATAGCCCCCGCGAGCCATTGCCGGTCGATTCGACGCCCGATTGGGCCGCCGTTTTGAGATCGTACAGAAAGCCCTTTAGCACGCCGCGCTCGACCAGCACGTTGCGGCGATGGGGTACCCCTTCGTCGTCGTACGGGGCGCTGCCATACTTGCCGTCCAGCGTCCCGTCGTCCACGACGGTGATCTTGTCATCGAACAGCTTCTCGCCCACCTTGCCCCGCATGGGCGAGATCCCGGTGAACACGTTCTTGCCGTTAAGCCCTTCCATCAGTGGCAGACCCAGCACCAGCGTCCCGGTCGGCGAGAATAGCACCGGCATCTTGCCAGAGTCGATCGTCGTGAGCGTGCGGGCCAGTTTCAGCTTGTCCACCAGGCGGCGGGCAAAAGCCAGGTAGTCCTGCTCCCAGGCGGTCGTCCCGAGCATGTCGTACAGGATCAGCACGTCGTCGCCCTCGATGCGGCCAACCTCAGCGCCGATCGACAGCGGCGAGCGCCTGAAAAAGGCCTCGACCCCGGCCTGGTTCTGTATCCTGACCTGCTGCACGCCCCGGTTGAGGCTGACGTTGACCTGCGCTGCGGGCTCGACCGACAGGATCATGTCGACGATCTCCTGTCCGATCTCCACCAGGCGCGCCACCGGCAAGTCTGGGATGGCCGGGTCGAACGTCTTGACCTGGGATGCGGTCTGCGGTGCCGGGAAAGTGATCGGCACCTCATCGCCGAAATCGGCCGATTCGAGCACGTTGGTGACCAGACGATCCAACGCTTTCTCGTCGCTGGAAGCGGAAAACCCGAGCCGCCCGTTGCGCACCACGCGGGCGGCAACGCCGCTGGTCTCTTCGACCTTGCTGGTCTTGAACCGGTTGGCCTCGAACTCGATCGTGGTGGCCTCGTTTCGCATCTGAACGACCTCGACCTGCTCGGCCTTGGTCTGGAGCTGTTTCAGAATGTCCATTTTCCTCTCCTCTATTTTCCACCGATGACGACGTCCTGGATCCGGACGTGCGGTGCGCCAAAGGCTACCGGCAGGGGGTATTGGCCGCCTTTGCCGCAGCCGCCGGCGTGATGGATCCATTGAAAGTCGTTGCCGATGGCGTCGATGTTCAGCAGAGTGGTGAACAGGTTGCCGGCCAGGATCACATCCTTGACCATCTCGGCGATCTGCCCGTCGCGGATCATGTAGGCACAGCCAGAGCTGAACGAAAAGTTCTCCAAAGCGGTCTGCCCGCCGTAGGCATCGCAGGCATAGATGCCAAGCTTGATCCCCTTGATCATCTCCTCAAAGGAGATGGTCCCGGCTTCGATGGCCGTGTTGGTCATGCGGACGATGGGCGGATGGCGATAGTTGATGGCGCGGGCGTTACCGGTGAGCGGCTCGCCCATCTTGGCTGCCGTCTCGCGCGAGTGCAGCCGCCCTACCAGGATACCGTTCTTGATCAGGTCGTTGCGCCGGGTGGGCGTGCCTTCGTCGTCGTAGCGGTGCGTGCCGCGCAGGCCGGGGATCGAGCCGTCGTCGAACACGGTTAAGAAGTCCTGGCCAAAGCGCCGGCCCAGGACCATCATCTCCTTCGCCTTGGGGTTCTCGTACACAAAATCGGATTCGGACAGGTGCCCAAAGGCCTCGTGGATAAACACCCCGGCCAGGACCGGGTCGATGACCACCGGGTATTGCCCGCCGACCACCGTCTCAGCGCCCAATAGATCGACCGCCCGCTGTGCTGCAGTCCGGGCCAGGTGCTCGCAGCCCTGCACAAAGTCAAAGCCGCGCTGCCCCGAGCGCGTCTCGTGAGCGCTCTGCACATTGTCCCCGTCGCGCGCGATTGCGGCGGCAACCACCGTGACCATCGGCCGTTCCTCCTCGATGAGGGTGCCGTCGGACGAGGCAAAGGTCAGGCGGGTGAACGAGTCGCCATAGTAGGTCTGTGTGTCGACGATCTTGGAGCTGAAGGTGAGCAGGATGTTGTTGTAGCTCTCGGCCAGCGCTTTCTTTTCCGCCATCGAGATCCCGCGGAAATCGCGTCCTTCACCCAGCGACACGGTGAGCTGCTCCTGCGCGGCCGGGATCGGCGCCAGCTCGATCAGTTGTTCGCTGTGAGCTGCCCGGGCGCACTGATAGGCCTGCTCAACCCTGGCCGTCAGATCGTCCAGGCTATTGAAGGTGGCCACTCCCCAGCCGTTATTCCGGCACAGGCAGCGCACGATCCCGCCCGTATCGACCACCGCGCTGGCCGTCTCCAGATCCTTGCCGCGAAAGGCCACAGTCGTGGCGTCTCGCTGTTCGATGCGGATCTCGGTATAGTCCGCTTGGCTGCTTTTCAAGGCAGCTTCTATTCTGTCTCGCATGAGAACCTCTCCTTTTCTGTGGTGATCGGTTTAGCCGCTGCCAGTTGCCTCTAGTGCGACAATAGGCAACTCCAGATAACTTGGGTGTTCCCCGTCGTGGTACAGCGTCACATGCGCCGTGCGCGCATCCTGGCCCGACTCTTCGGCGACAACACCGCCACTGTTATAGTTCTTCTGAACATAGATCGAGTTGGGACAGGTGATCACCAGCCGCAGCCGGCTGCCCTTGGCGATCTGGCGCGAGAAGAAGGTGAAACCGTCAAACTCGTAGCGGTTTATCTCGCCCGGCACGACCAGCTTCTCCCGCCTGGGCGATTCACGATACCTGGCGCGCAGCCAATCTTGTGACAGGAGGAGATGCGCGCCGTCTAGTTTGATCTCCGAGATCGTCGCCTGGAAATCGGTGTCTGGCACGTCGAGGGCGATCCAGGCCACCAGCTTCAGATAGCCGGTGATCTCGGTCACTTTGGCGAACGGCGCGCTGTGGTAAACCAAGCCATTGCCCCACAGGGGCAGGTTGAGCGCGTGGCGCTGGTCGGTCAAATAGTCCTTGACCTCTTCCCGCTCCAGGTCCGCCGGGCGCACGTCCAGGGGATCGTACACGTAGCGATCCGGCGCGGATTGGGCCGGTGGAGTGTCATCCAGGCTGCCGGATCGAAACACGTCGTTGGCCGCGCCGTCGGAGCTCAAGTACAGGCGCTTGGTGCTGGTGGCAATGGCCTCAAGGCTGTCGGCATATTTCCATTCCTCTGCGCCCATGACGTAATAGGCCACCCGTTTCTTCAGGAACTCGGGTTGCGGGCCACCCTTTATCGTCCAATCGTACCACTCTACATGGAGCTTGTTCAGATCCACCAGGCATGCATCGCCGAATTTCAGCCCGCCAAACTCCTTGTTCGGCGTGCGTGTCCCGGCGTGATCCCACGGGCCGATGACCAGATAGTGCCGTTCGCGGGCCGGCGAGGCCGATGCCATGTGGCAGTGGTAGTAGTGCATCGCGCCCGGTTGGTCCCCGTCATAATGCCCGGTGATGGTCAGGATCGGCATGGCGATCCGGTCATACTCAGCCGGGGTGAGGGCCAGTTGATCCCAGTAGGGATCGGGCACCGGATGTTCGATCCAGGTCTGGAAACAGGTAGACCCGTTGCCGACGACGCGGTCGAGCTCCTTGAACGGCAGATGGTTGAGGTACAGCTCCCGGAACTTCTCAATCCAGAAAGCATCTTCACCAAAAAGGTTGCTGTTCCCTGTCGCGCCGCTGACGAGCGTCAGCCACTGCATCTCGTAGGAATAAAAGATGTTCTTGAAGAAAGGAAAATCTACGCCCTGGTGGGCTGCCGCAGCCGGCAAAATCGTCTTGAGATGGGGTGGAGACTCTTTGAGCGTCATCCATTGGTCAAAGCCCCCGTACGACCCACCCCACATCGTCACTGAGCCATCGCACCAAGGTTGAGCGGCCAGCCATTCGACGAGGTCGTGCCCGTCGGGCCCTTCGTTCATAAACGGCTCGAACTCGCCTTCTGAGTTGCCCCGCCCGCGGCAGTCGGCCAGGACGAAAGCATAGCCATGCTGGGCAAAGTGGTAGGCGCGTGGATGATACGAGTCGGCGATGTAGGGCGTGAGGGTCACGATCGCCGGAACCGGCTGTGGGCTTTTGGGTTTGTATACGGTGGCGTTCAGGTGGATGCCATCGCGCATGGGGACCTTGACGCCCCACAGGAAATCGACATTCTTGCCGGTCTCGCCGGCCTCTCTTGGTCTCTCTTCTGTGCCGGGCAGGTGCGAAAGTGGGATCATGGCTTCCTCCTGGGCTATTATAAGCCCCCATGGCCGGCAGGTCAAGGATGTCGGCAGACGTGGCTCATCTGGCCGGTTTCCAGCGCGAAATCTGGATCGCGAAAGAGGGTTATCTAGCCAAACTTGAGGACCAGAGGCAGGTAGAGGCGCAGGCACTGCACAAGTACCGCTCGACGCTCTAGGATGGGGTGGGCAGCGTCGCCGATCATGGCCGTGTTGGTGATTGCCTCGCCTGGCTGGGCGTCCAACACCTGCGCCGTAAAGCCGATGGTGATGCCGGTCTGGCCGGCGGGCAGGGCGCCGTTCCACGCGACCGTGCCGCTGATCAGCGTCGGAGGTGGCAGGGTGGGGCTGATCCACGGCCCGTCGGTGACTGCTATGTTGGCCGGCACAGCATCAGTCATCTGGACGGCGGCTGTCAGGTTGCCGGTGTTGTTCAGGCGGATCTGGAACTCTACTTCATCGCCGGGGGACACACACACCGGCGAGGCCGTCTTGCCGGAGGTGATGAGCACCGGAGCTGGTTCGAGCAGGACTGTGGTGAAGGTGTCTCCCCAGCCGCCGGCCGGCCAGCTTTCCACACGACCCCAGAGGTCCCGGGCGCGGCTGCGAAAGCTGTAGGTGTGTCCGTCCTGGCCGTGAAAAACAGCCGACATGCTGGTTGTGCCAGTGAGCCAATCGGCCCACAGGGCTTCCGTGTCGCCGTCACGTACCTGGATGTCATAGCCCGTCAGCACGCCACCGGGGTCGGTGACGTTCCACTGGACTGCGAAATTGGCTGCCGTCTGCACAGTGCTCAGTGTGTCCACCTGCGATGTGGCCGCCGGGCAGGTGAGGTCGCCACTGAGGGCCAGCAGGCTGCCGGCCTCCAGCACGCCGAGTATCACCTGGTCTGCCCCCAGGCCGATCCCGGCCAAATGCGCTTCGTAGGCCTCACCCGGAGCTATGCTCAGGCCGTCCTGGCGCCATAGCGGGGTGCAATCCGCCTGATCGGCGTGGCGCCATAGCCGGAGGCCGACATCGGTCCCACCGCCGGCCAGGACGGCGCCCAGGTCGAGGTCGGCCCCATCGACCTGGAGTCCCAGGGCCAGGTTTTGGGTGGCCAGGCTCAACGCGGGGATGTCCCGTAGCGGCAACCAGGTCTCGGTCCACTCCAGCGCCTGGTTGGGATTGAGGCTAATCGCATCCCAGAAGGTCGGCGCCGGTCCGCCGTGCAGCTCGACGTACATGCTGTGGTCGTCCGTCCAGTTGACCGGATCGATCGGCTGAGTCCAACCAAAGCCAAACCCCTTGACCCCGGCCGCCACCTGGTGGGGAAAGACACGGGCCACGCCGCGCCTGATCCCCTCGGCATAGACGCCGGCCCAATCGTGCGCCGCCTGAGGGCGGGCGAAAAAGCCGAGCCATTGGTTCCAGTTGCCCAACTGGGAGTAGTCGGTACCGTTGTAAGTGGGCCAGCTCATCGGCTGGCCTGCATTGGGAAGATAACCGTCGCCCCGGCTGTGGACTGTGACCTGGTCGATCGGCACGATGAAACGCAGATCGGATCCTACCGTATTGGCCGCGCCGGGAGCCAGCATGGCATTGTGCCAGAACTTGAACGTCACCGGGTCGCCGGTCGGATTCCACAGGCGGGGAGTAACGGTAAAAGCGGCTTGGTCCGTCGGTAGATAGACCCTGATCTCGGCCCGCACCCTCTCCTCGGAGAACGTATCCCACAGCCA
>Ga0209254_10005582_pt1 | contig 11573 bp, 11 predicted proteins | sample FrelakmetDIP11DI_FD_187148 | JGI IMG/M metagenome (GOLD analysis project Ga0209254, IMG submission 187148) | Freshwater lake sediment microbial communities from the University of Notre Dame, USA, for methane emissions studies - DIP11 DI (SPAdes)... | ecosystem: Environmental > Aquatic >... | reverse complement strand
GGAAACATCGAGGCGATCCGCCCGATGAAGGACGGCGTGATCGCCGACTTCACGGTCACCGAGCAGATGCTCAAGCAGTTCATCAAGATGGTCCACCCGTCGAGCCTGTTCGCACCGAACCCGCGGATCATCATCTGCGTGCCGTGCGGCTCGACCCAGGTCGAGCGCCGGGCGATCAAGGAGTCGGCCGAGGCGGCCGGCGCGTCGCAGGTCTTCCTGATCGAGGAGCCGATGGCCGCGGCGATCGGCGCCGGCCTGCCGGTGTCCGAGGCGTCGGGCTCGATGGTGGTCGACATCGGCGGCGGCACCACGGAAGTCGGCGTGATCTCCCTCGGCGGCATGGTCTACAAGGGCAGCGTCCGCGTCGGCGGCGACAAGTTCGACGAAGCGATCATCAACTACATCCGCCGCAACTACGGCATGCTGATCGGCGAGCCGACGGCGGAGATGATCAAGAAAGAAATCGGATCGGCGTTCCCGGGCTCCGAAGTCCGCGAGATGGAAGTCAAGGGACGCAACCTGTCCGAGGGCATTCCGCGCAGCTTCACGATCTCCAGCAACGAGATCCTCGAAGCGCTGACCGATCCGCTCAACCAGATCGTCTCCAGCGTGAAGATCGCGCTCGAGCAGACGCCGCCGGAACTCGGAGCCGACATCGCCGACCGCGGCATGATGCTCACCGGCGGCGGCGCGCTGCTGCGCGACCTCGACCGGCTGCTGATGGAGGAAACCGGCCTGCCCGTCGTCGTGGCCGAGGAGCCGCTGACCTGCGTCGTGCGCGGCTGCGGCATCGCGCTCGAGCGCATGGACAAGCTCGGCACCCTCTTCGCGACCGGTTGACCAGGGCACGACGACGGACCGGCTCGTCGTGTTTCCCTCCTCGCAGTCGAACTCAAAAAAGTCGGGTGGCTCTGCCACCGACTTTTTTCTGACTCGCCACGCAAAAGTAGGTTTCCACTTTTGCGTGTCTAACTGATGGAGTACGGCCCCCCACCCCTGTTCAACCAGGGCGTGTCGGCGCGGGCGCGGCTCGCGTTCTTCTCGTTCCTCGCGGTCGCGTTGATCGTCATCGACTCGCGCATCCGTGTCCTCGAGACCGTGCGGGTCGGCGTCGGCATCGCCCTGTACCCGGTCCAGCAGGTGCTTCTGATTCCCAGCCGTGCCTTCGGTGCGGTCGGGGAGTACTTCGCCGACCTCTCGTCGCTGCAGCGGGAGAACGAACAACTGAAGCAGGCGGCGCTCACCAACGCGCAGTCGCTGCAGCAGGCGAGCGATCTCGCCATCGAGAACGAGCGGTTGCGCAAGCTGCTCGGCGCGAAGGAACGGCTGCCCAACGCTTCGCTGCTCGCGGCGGTCCTCTATGAAACGCGCGACCGATTCGCGCGCAAGATCGTGCTGCACGCCGGGTCGAACGACGGCGTCCGCCCGGGCAGCCCGGTGATCGACGATGTCGGAGTCGTCGGCCAGGTGACGCGCGTGTTCCGCGACACCTCGGAGGTCACGCTGCTCACCGACAAGGACCAGACCATCCCGGTGCAGATCGTCCGCAACGGCCTGCGCGGGGTGGCCTACGGCGGCGCCGAGCCCGGCACGCTCGACCTCCGGTTCATGGCACCCAATGCCGATCTCGTGAAGGACGACATCGCCGTCACGTCGGGACTGGACGGCGTCTACCCGCCCGGGCTCGCCGTGGCGCGCGTCGCGCGGATGGAGCCCGCGACCACCGACCAGTTCGCCCGCGTGGTGATGACGCCACTGGCCGGCGTCGAAAGCCACAAGCACCTGCTCGTGCTGCTCGCCGAGCCCGCCCGGCTGCCGGCGGCGCCCGCGGCCGCCGAACCGGCGCCCCGCAAGGGAGGTCGCCGGTGAGCGCATCTGGAATCAGGGGCTGGCTAAGGGACACGTTCGCGCTGCGCAGCAGCCAGCCGCGCGACCTGTCGGGCACGCGGCTCGGGACTCGGCCGCACTACCTGCTGCGCCCCGCGAACCCGCTCTTCATCTGGGGCTCGCTGATCGTTGCCCTGTTGCTGAATCTCTTTCCGTGGGGCCAGCTGCCCTTCGTGCCGGACTGGCTCGCGGTGGCGCTGCTGTTCTGGAACGTGCACCAGCCGCGGCGTGTCGGCATCGGCGCGTCCTTCGTGTTCGGCCTGTTGATGGACGTGCACAGCGGCGCGCTGTTCGGCGAGCACGCGCTCGCCTACACGCTGATCTCGTACGGAGCCATCACCCTGCATCGGCGCCTGACCTGGTTCCCGATCGGCGCCCAGGCGCTGCACGTGCTGCCGCTGCTGCTGGTCGCGCAGGTCGCGTCGCTCGCCGTGCGCATGTGGGTCGGAGGCAACTGGCCGGGCTTGGTCTACTTCGCCGAGAGCCTGGTCGGGACCGCGCTCTGGCCCGTGATCTCCTGGATGCTGCTCGCCCCGCAACGACGTCCGACCGAGCGCGACGACACGCGTCCGCTTTGACAGGCGCCTCGGGTGTACGCGATCGGCTGCGCCGATCGCACGTGCACCCTCGGCGGCACGCGCACTGCGTGCGCGCTTGGTTGTGTCGATCAATCTTCGGGCGGCCGGGCGATTGATCGATGTTCAAAGGCAACGATACCCACCCAACCAGTCGGATCGCGTGCACGAGCGACGCAGCGACTAATTGAGCGCCTTCGATGCCGCCCAGTCGCCCCAGCCCTGCAGCGGACCGAGCGGGTTGCGTTCGACCTCGACCTCGTGGATGGTCGGCTGGCCGCCGAACACGGCGTAGACCGCCATGTCGTCGACGAACAGGACGAGCGCGTTGAAGGTCCAGCCCGTCACGTCCGTTTGGCGCCTGAAGCGCAGCGCGTCAAGCCAGAAGTTGCCGACGCGATCGCGGTGGGTGTGCCTGAGGTTGATCTGGTAGGCGTTGCACGCCTTCCCCGCCCTGAGGCAGTCGCGGATGCCGGGGTCCACGTCTTCGGAGCGCAGCACGCCGCCGATCGGGAATCGCACCGCGATGTCGACGTGGCTCAGCAGCGTGATGGTCGGGTCGCCTTCGACGCCGATGCCACGCGCCCTCAGGTCCGAGCGTGTCGTCTTGTACGGCTCGATGCGTTCGATGGCGGCGCGGGCCTCGTCGAAGGAAGACCACGCCGCTTCGGTTTCCGTCCGGGCTTTCGGCAGCAACTCTGCGCAGCTGGCCAGAAGCGCCGCGAGCGCAAGCCAGAGGATCGTGCGGATAAGGGCGGCAAGCATGCGCGCACTGGAGTCCAAGACCATTTTCAGCTTGGCGGTTGCCCGGGACGCCGTATTGCGAAGAGTCAACCGGGACGGGATGTCGCCGGCTCCTGGCGGCTCGGGTCGCCGGGCGGGGGGTTCCCTGGCGCCTCCGATGCCGCGACATCGGCCGGCGGGGTCGGCCCGGCATTCGGCTTCGGCGGGGCGACGTGGCGCTTGTCGACCACGTGCATCAGGGCGAGCCAGGGATGCCGCAGGATCATCCGCGGGCCGGAGTAGCGCATCACCTCGCGCACCTTCTCGCGCATCGCCTTGCCATAGCAGTGGATCTGGCACTTCGCGCAGACCGGCTTGTCCTCGCCGTACGTGCAGACGGCCAGCCGCTTCGAGGCATACGTCATCAGCGCCTGGCAGTCGGCGCACGGATGCGGCGCGCCGTGGTGGCCGGCGCAGTAGATCCTCGTCATCGCCTCGATCGTCTCGAGCTCGCGCAGCAGGCGTGGCGTGGCCGGGCGATCGCGGTTGAACCGGATCGGCGTTTCCGCTGGGTTCATGTGCGAATGAGTATCGAGCACGCTCCTCCGCGCCAGGATGCGTTGCGTCAAAGGGCGCGGGCAACCCCCGCCTCGCGCCGACGCGTCATCCGTATCGATCTCCCGCATCTGCAAGGGGTGTTCCCGCTCCTATAATCCGGCAGCTCCGTCTCGGGGCGCCCGCCCGGTCGCCCGTTCGCTTGATGCTGGTTCTTCTGTTGCTGCGCCTGCCGCTCGCGTCGCGCGCACGTCCGCGCGTGATGCGGGCCCCGCATGGCTAGGCGCTGGTTCCGCAGTCGTCGCCGCTCGAACGACGAACTTTCGTTCGGGTCGAGCGTCGCGGCGATGCGCAATCCCGAGCGCGAAGTGAAGCACTTCCGCGCGCGCGTGCTCGTGGCGAGCGTCTTCGTGCTCTCGACATTCGCGATCCTGGTGGCGCGCCTCGCGTGGCTGCAGGTCGTCAAGCACGAGGCGTACCGCGAAAAGGCCGAGGCGAACCGGATCGCCATCCTGCCGGTTGCACCGAACCGCGGGCTCATCAAGGACCGCAACGGCGCGATCATTGCCCGCAATTACTCCGCGTACACGCTGGAGATCACGCCGGCGAAGGTCGAGAACCTCGAGCAGACGATCGACGAACTGGCGGAGGTGGTGGACATCCAGCCGCGCGACCGCCGTCGCTTCAGGAAGCTGCTGGAGGAGACCAAGCGCTTCGACTCGATTCCGATCCGCACGCGCCTGTCCGACGAGGATGTCGCGCGCTTCACGGCCAATCGTTTCCGGTTTCCGGGCGTCGAACTGCGCGCGCGGCTGTTCCGCGACTACCCGCTCGGCGAGATCGCGTCCCACATGATCGGCTACATCGGACGCATTTCGCCGCGTGACCTCGAGCGTGTCGAGAGGCTCGCCGAAGCGCGCGGCGATCCGGCGATCTACAGCGGGACGGAACACATCGGCAAGGTCGGCGTCGAGCAAAGCTACGAGAGCGAGCTGCACGGCACGCCGGGCGTCGAGGAGGTCGAGATCACGGCGGGCGGACGCGCGGTGCGCACCTTGTCCCGCAAGGCTTCGCTCCCCGGCAACAACCTGATCCTGTCGGTCGACATCGAACTGCAGAAGATCGTCGAGCGCGCATTCGGGGACCGGCGCGGAGCGCTGATCGCGATCGAGCCCGCGACCGGCGATGTCCTCGCGTTCGTGTCGAAGCCGACCTTCGATCCGAACCTGTTCGTCGACGGCATCGACCCGAAGTCCTGGGACGAGCTGAACAACGACCCGGACAAGCCGCTGCTGAACCGCGCGCTGCGCGGGACCTATCCGATCGGCTCCACCTACAAGCCCTTCCTCGCGCTCGCGGCGCTGGAGACCGGCAAGCGCCGGCCCGACCAGGTGATCCAGGACAACGGCACGTTCCTGTTCGGCAACCGGGTGTTTCGCGACTCCAACAAGGTTCCACTCGGCCCGGTCGACCTGCACCGCTCGATCGTGAAGTCGAGCGATGTCTACTACTACCAGCTCGCCAATGACCTCGGCGTCGACGCCATCCACGACTTCATGAAGCCCTGGGGGTTCGGCCAGATCACCGGCATCGACGTCGAGGGCGAGCAGACCGGGATCCTGCCGTCATCGGCATGGAAGGAAAAGCGCTTCAAGCAGAAGTGGTACCCCGGCGAGACGATCTCGGTCGGCATCGGCCAGGGCTACAACGCGTTCACGCTGCTGCAGCTCGCGCACGCCACGGCGAACCTCGCGAACAACGGCGTGGTGATGAAGCCGCACCTGGTGAAGTCGATCGAGAATCCGCGCACCGGCGAGCAACGGCTGACGGTGCGGGACAAGAGCTACCAGATCACGGTCAAGCCCGAGCACATGAAGTTCGTGCGCGATGCGATGGTCGACGTCAACATCAGCGGCACCGGCCGCGGCGCGTTCCAGGGTGTGCCGTACAAGGTCGCCGGCAAGACAGGCACCGCGCAGGTCGTCGGCATCAAGCAGGGCGAGAAGTACAACGAGGCGCGGGTGTCGGAGCGACATCGCGATCACTCCCTGTTCATCGCGTTCGCGCCCGCCGACGAGCCGAAGATCGCGATGGCGATCCTCGTCGAGAACGGTGGTTTCGGCTCGCGTGCGGCGGCGCCGATCGCGCGCCAGGTGCTCGACTACTACCTGCTCGGCAAGGTGCCCGACGCGCCGGCCAGGGAAGGCCCGGACGAAGAGGCCCCCGGCACTGCCTCGCCGGCGGCGAAGGCGAAGGCCGCGCAGTGAACGGCCAGGGCGTTCTCGGCGGCATTGGCCGGATGCTCAGGCCTTACGTCAGCGTGTTCGACCCCGCGCTGATGGCCGTCGTGGGCAGCCTCGCGGTGATCGGCCTCGTCACGCTCTACTCGGCGGGCAACGACTTCCCGTGGCGCGTCACCGACCAGGCGCGCAACTTCGGCATCGCATTCGCCGTGCTGTTCGTCGCCGCCAACGTGTCGCCGCAGTTGCTGATGCGGCTTGCGGTGCCTGTCTACGTCATCGGGGTGGCGCTGCTGGTCGCCACCGAGCTGAAGGGCGTCACGGTGAAGGGGGCCACGCGCTGGCTGGACATCGGCGTCGGGCGCATCCAGCCGTCCGAGATCATGAAGCTCGGCCTGCCGATGATGCTCGCGTGGTACTTCCACAAGCGCGAGGGCGCACTGCGCGCGTTCGACTTCGTCGTGGCGGCGGTCATCGTGCTCGTGCCGGTCGGCCTGATCATCAAGCAGCCGGACCTCGGCACGGCGCTGCTGGTGCTCGGTGCCGGGTTCTTCGTGATCTTCTTCGCCGGGCTGCCGTGGAAGTGGCTGGCGGTGATGGCGGTCGGCGGACTGGCCATGCTGCCCGTGGCTTGGACGTTGCTGCACGACTACCAGCGCCAGCGGATCCTCACGCTGATCGATCCGTCCTCGGACCCGCTGGGCAAGGGCTTCCACACGCTTCAGGCGATGATCGCGATCGGCTCGGGCGGCGCGTTCGGCAAGGGCTGGATGCAGGGCACGCAGACTCACCTGGAGTTCATTCCCGAGCGCACCAGCGACTTCATCTTCGCGGTCTATTCCGAGGAGTTCGGGCTCATCGGCAACGTCGTGCTGATCGTGCTGTTCTTCGCGCTCGTCGCGCGCGCGTTCCAGATCGCGATCAACGCGCCGACGCTGTTCGCGCGCCTGCTGGCGGCGGCGATCGGGATGATCATGTTCACCTACGCGTTCGTGAACATGGGGATGGTGAGCGGCATCCTGCCGGTGGTGGGCGTGCCGCTGCCCTTCATCAGCTACGGAGGCACGGCGCTGGTGACGCTCGGCATGGCGTGCGGACTGCTGATGGCGATCGCCGCCAACCGCAAGCTCGTGCAGTCGTGAGCGCGGGCGTTGCCGCCTCGTTACGCATCCTCGTTGCGGCGCTCGACCGGAGCCTGCCGCTTGTCCTGTGCACGGCGCTGCTCGCGGGCTGCGGGTCGACCTCGAAGCGCAGCGTCTACTACCAGGACGACGGGCCTCCCGACCGCGCCCCGGCGGATCTCGCCGATGCCGCGGACGCCGTGCCGCGCGTCGAGCCGCTGCATCCCCGCGCCAACCGTCCGTACACCGCGCTCGGCCGCAGCTACACCCCGCTGACCGCCGACGTGCCTTTCCGGCAGAAGGGCATCGCCTCGTGGTACGGGCGACAGTTCCACGGCAACCGCACCGCAAGCGGCGAGATCTACGACATGTTCGCGATGACGGCGGCGCATCCGACGCTGCCGCTTCCGAGTTACGTGCGCGTCACGAACCCGCGCAACGGCCGCAGCGTCATCGTGCGCGTCAACGACCGCGGTCCGTTCAAGGACAGCCGGGTCATCGACCTTTCCTATGGCGCGGCGACGAAGCTCGGCATTGCCGCCGCGGGAACGGGCGAGGTCGAGATCGAGCGGCTGACTTCCGCGCAGATCGCGTCGGGCGCGTGGCGGGGCCCGTCCGCGACGGGGGGCGCGGCCAGCCCGCCGATCGTTGCTGCCGGCGCCGTACCGGAGGCTGCCGCGGGCGCTCCCCCCTCGCTGCCGACACCTGCGCTCGCGTCGACGCTCGCGCCGGCCACCGACACGCCGCGCTGGTCCGTGCAGGTCGGCGCGTTCCCGCAGCAGGCGAGCGCCGACGATCTCGCCGCGCGCGTCGCGACCGTGCTCGGCTTCTCGGAAGGCGAACTGCCCGCGAGCCATCGCGAAGCGCGCGTCGAACGCGACGAGAACCTGTTTCGGGTGCTCGTCGGCGCGCTGCCCGACCGCGCGACTGCGCTGTCGCTGGCACTGCAACTCGAGCGCCTACTGGGCCGGCCGGCCGTGCCGTTCCCGCGTTGACAGGCCCTAGCGCGCGGGCTTGAGCTGAAGCGCGAGCCGGTACAGCGCGTCGCGCGGCTGGCCGCTCGCCTTCGCCGCAACGGCGGCGGCGCGCGCCGGCGGAAGGTCCTGCAGCAGAGCCTCCAGCCAGCGGCGAGTGACGGCGTCGAGATCGGCGACGTCCTCCTCGCCGGCATCGACGAGCACCACGTACTCGCCGCGCTCGTCGGCCTCGAGCGTGGCCAGCTCGCCGGCCAGGTGCGCTTCGATGGTCTCGAATTTCTTCGTCAGTTCACGCGCGAGCACCACGCGCCGCGTCGGCGCAAGCACCTCGGCCAGCAGTGCAAGCAGCTCGCGTACACGGTGCGGCGCTTCGAACAGCACGAACGCCGAGGACTCCGCCGCAAGCGCGCGCAGCTGCCGCTCGCGCTCCGCGCGCCCGGTCGGAAGGAAGCCGACGAAGCGAAATGGTCCCGGCGCGAGGCCTGCCGCGGAGACCGCGGCCACCGCGCTGCTTGCTCCGGGAACCGGCACGACGCGGTGCCCGGCGTCGAGGACGGCCCGCACCACGCGCGCGCCCGGATCGGAAACGCCGGGGGTGCCCGCATCCGTCACGAGGGCGACCCGCTCCCCGCGCGCGAGGCGCTCGATCAACCGGGCCGCCGCTTCCTGCTCGTTGTGCTGGTGCGTCGCCGTGAGCGGCGTGTCGATGCCGAATCGCGCCAGGAGGGGACGCGTCACGCGCGTGTCCTCGGCGGCGATCACGTCCATGCGGCCGAGCAGCCACAGCGCGCGCAGCGTGATGTCGGCTGCATTGCCGATGGGCAGCGCGACTACATACAATGAGCCTGCGGGCAGTTCCTGCTCCGTGACCCCGGAGACCTCGAACAGCCGTTCGTGCCTGTTGTCCGCTCGTTCACCCATGATCCCCACGACCACTGTCGCCCGCGTCCGGCACCTTGTTGCCGCGCTGCTGCTGGCAAGTGTCGCATGCAGCCTCGGGGCGCAGATCACGACGATCCCCGCCCAGCCGCCCGCTTCACCGCGCACCGGTGAAGCGACACCGTCGATCGCGCTGATCCTGCCGAACCAGCAGACAGTGTTCGCGAGGGCGGCCGAGGCGGTCCGCCTCGGCTTCTTCGCGGCGCACGAGGCGGCCCGCGGCACGGTCGCGATCCAGGTGATCGAGGTCGACGACGATGCAGCGCAGCTGCAGGCTGCGATCGGCGGCGCGCAGGAGCGCGGCGTGAAGGTCGTGGTCGGGCCGCTGCTGCGAAGCGAGGTCAACGCCGTGTTCGACGGCGGCTACGCCTCGGTGCCGCTGGTGGCGCTCAACTATCCGGATCGCGGCGCGGCCGCGCCACCGACGATGATCGCGCTGGGACTATCGGCGGAAGCCGAAGCGCAGTACGTCGTGCGCGTCGCGCTGGCCGAGTTCGTCGGCACCCGCCACTCTCCGTCCGCGGCGCCGCGGTTCGTCGTGCTCTCCGGCCCCGGCCCTCTCGAGCGGCGGATCGCGCAGGCCTACGTCAGCGCGCTGCGGGCGGGCGGGGAAGTGCCGATCGTCGTGGACACTGCCGTGGAGAGCGGTGACCGCCTGTCGAAGCAGCTGGACGCGAACCGGCACGAGGCCGTCTTCCTGGCGCTCGATGCCCGCTCGGCGGCGCTGCTGCGGGCGCGCATACCGCGGCCTATCCTCATTTTTGGCACGTCGCTGCTCAACCCCGGGGGCGGTGCTGCGAGTCCCGAAACAACCGCGCTCGCGCACGATCTCGACGGCGTCCGCTTCGTCGACATGCCGTGGCTCGTTCGCGGGGACGCTGCGGCCGGCGCCGGAGGCCCGCTGCCGCCGGCGCCGATGCCTGTCGAGCTCGCGCGGCTGTATGCGCTCGGTTCGGACGCGTACCGCGTCGCGCAGCGCTGGAGCAGCGGCGAGACCCGCTTCACGATCGAGGGGATGACGGGCCGGCTGAAAGTCGATCGTGGATCGGGACCGCGCGTGGAAAGAACGCCGGCTGCCGCCATCTATCGCAATGGAGCGATCGAGCGCGAGGAGATCGGGCGCTGATGCCGAAGCGCGGTCCTGCGCCGCGCACGACCGGCGTCCGCACGCCGAAGCAGCGCGCGGGCGCGGCGGCCGAAGATGCCGCGGAGCGCCACCTGTGCGCGGCGGGTTGCCGTGTCCTCGCGCGCAACGCGCGTTACCGAGATGGCGAACTGGACCTGGTCGTGCGCGAGCGCGACGTCGTCGTGTTCGTCGAGGTGCGCCTGCGGGCGAGCGAGCGCTACGGCGGTGCGCTGGCGAGCGTGGACGTGTACAAGCAGAGGCGTCTCGCGCGCGCGGCCCATCGCTGGCTCGCCGAGCACTGCGGAGAGCGCTGGCCGGCGTGCCGCTTCGACGTCGTCACCGTGGACGGCAGTGGCACAATCGACTGGATTCGCGACGCGTTCGCGACATAGAGAGTTCAATTGAGGGAGAACAGATGAAGTTGGCGAAACCCCTGTTTGTCGCAGCCATCGTGGTGTCGCTGCTGTCGTCTTGCGCGGTCGCTGTCGTCGGAGCCATCGCGGCCGGCACGGCGATCGTCGCCACCGACCGGCGCACCACCGGGGCGCAGATCGACGACCAGGCGATCGAACTGCGGCTGAGCAACGAGCTGGGCACGGCCTTCAAGGCCAACTCCAGTGACTTCCACATCAGCATCAACAGCTTCGAGCGCAAGGTGCTGCTGACCGGGGAAGTGCCCACCGAGCAGGCGAAGGCGCAGGCGGGCGAGATTGCGGCGCGGTCGCTGAACGTGCGAACGGTCGTCAACGAACTCGCGGTCGCGAAGCCGTCCACGCTCGGGCAGCGCACGAACGACGCAACGATCGGCACCAAGGTCCGCGCGCAGTTCGTCAACACGAAGGAGATTCCGTTCAACTCGATCAGCATCGTGACCGAGCGCGGCGTCGTCTACCTGATGGGCTTCGTCACCGCGAAGGAAGGCGAGGTTGCCGCGTACGTTGCCAGCCGTGTCTCCGGAGTGCAGCAGGTGGTGAAGGTGTTCGACGTCGGCACGCCTGAGGAAGTGCAGCGGCGCCGCCTGGGGGCAAGCCAGCCGCCCGCGCCGGCGACGACCGCCGCGCCGGCGGCCAGCGCGCCGCCTGCATCGAGCCCGGCGCCCGACGCTTCATCGGCCGCCGTCGCGTCGCCCGTGGCCACGCCGGGCACCGCGAAGTGAGGCACGTGTCGCAATTCGACGTCAGCTGATGTGCGGCGGCTTCCGGCGCCCGATCGAGCCTTGCCTCCCGGGCCTGTTGACTTATAGTCCGCCTCCCTGTCGCATGGCGAGGACAGGGACAGGGCGCCAGGGCGCCCCTGTGCGAGCGGCGTCGACGGTGCATCGGCGCGCGCTCGGCCGCGTGCCCGCGCTGCGGGTGACGCACGGGTTGTCCGACTTGGGAGGGTGACATGGGCTGGATCGTCGTGCTGGTGATCATTGCGGTCGTCGTCTT
>Ga0209254_10005581_pt1 | contig 11574 bp, 10 predicted proteins | sample FrelakmetDIP11DI_FD_187148 | JGI IMG/M metagenome (GOLD analysis project Ga0209254, IMG submission 187148) | Freshwater lake sediment microbial communities from the University of Notre Dame, USA, for methane emissions studies - DIP11 DI (SPAdes)... | ecosystem: Environmental > Aquatic >... | reverse complement strand
GCCTATGTGAATACTTTTAAAAAAATTATGCTTAAAGGCTTGATGGGTTAATGGAAGGAGAAGAAATGGATTTTGAACTGACCAATCGGCAAAAGCAGATCCGTCAGGCGGCGCGGGAGTTTGCCGAAGGAGAATTTCCGGTTGTTGCCCGTGAATACGATCGTAAGGAAGAATTCCCCAGAGACCTCTGGAAGAAGGCATGTGAACTGGGCTTTATTGGGCTCTTTATCAAAAAGGAGTACGGAGGCCTTGGGTTAGGTTTTCTTGAATTTGCCATGGTGATGGAGGAATTCTGGAGGGTAGATCCGGGATGTGGAAACATTTTGCTGACGACCTTCGGCGCCGAGCTCATCCAACTCTATGGCACCGAAGAGCAGAAGAAGAAATACCTCCCTCCTCTTACCAAGGGAAAGGCGATTATGGGGACGGCCATCACGGAACCTGATGCCGGAAGCGATATCCTGTCTATCCTGACCCTGGCGAGAAGAGAGGGTGATTCCTATGTGATCAATGGGGCAAAGCAGTTCATCACCAATGGAAGTATCGCCAATTATCTTGCTGTATTTTGCCTGACGCATCCTGAAGCAGACTCAAGGCTGAAGAGGTTTGGGGTAATCCTTGTCGAGACAGATCGTCCGGGGTTCGGAGCTTTAAAGATCACTGGTAAATTGGGAATCCGGGCTTCTGACACAGCGGAAATCCGGTTCAGCGATGTAAGAGTTCCGAAGGACAATCTGGTCGGCGAAAAAGAGGGAGAAGGTTTTTCTCAGATCATGCAGATCTTCAACATCAACCGCGTGATCGCTGCTTCTCAAGGGGTGGGGGTGGCTCAAGGCGCGCTCGATAAGACCATTCAGTATGTGAAGAAGAGAAGGCAATTCGGCCAACCCCTTGCCGCCTTCCAGGCCATACAATTTAAGATCGCTGAAATGGCCACCTGGATTGAGGCGGCACGAGCGCTCACCTATAAGGCAGGTTGGATGGTGGATTGCGGAAAGGTGGACCCTAAACTTATTTCCATCGCCAAATATATCGCGGGAGAGGTGGGCGTCAAGGTGACCAATGATGCCCTCCAACTTCACGGCGGGTATGGTTATATCGCCGAATATGATATGGAACGATTTTACCGGGACGCCAAGATCGTTGAGATCTACGAAGGGGCGAAGGAGATCGAGAAAAATACCATTGCGAGGGAACTGCTTGGAAGAGTGTAAGGAGCTTGAATATGGATTTCGAACTGACGGATGAACAGAAGGATATTCAGAAGGCTGCCCGGGAATTCGCAGAAAAAATGTTCCCGGAGGTCGCGGAGGAGTGCGACCTCAATGAGACTTTTCCGATGGAGTTATGGAAGAAGGCATGCGAACTTGGATTTGTAGGCGTCTTTATCGATGAAGCCTATGGAGGCGCTGGCCTGGGTTTTCTTGAGCATGCCCTCATTACCGAGGAGTTCTCGAGAGTGGATGCCGGGTGCGGGGCAATTCTCGCCACCACTTTAGGCTCGGAATTTATTCTCTTCTCTGGAAGGGAAGAGCAGAAGAAGAAGTATCTTCCTCTCCTGCCCAAAGGAGAGGCGATCATGGGAATGGCGATTACCGAGCCCGATGCCGGAAGCGATGTGGCCTCCGTCTCAACCGTAGCCCGAAAGGTAAATGGTCATTATGTGATCAATGGGAGCAAGATGTTCATCACCAATGGGAGTATTGGCGACTATTTAGTTGTCCTCTGCGTCACCGATGAAGAGGAGAAAATAAAGTCCAAGCGCCATAGCCCAATTCTCATTGAGACGAATCGGGAAGGATTCGAGGCCAATCAATTGAAGAGAAAACTCGGGATGCGGGCTTCGGATACGGCTGAGGTCAATTTTTCAGAGGTGAAGGTCCCGTTGGAAAATCTGGTGGGAGAGGTAGAGGGAGAGGGATTTTATCAGCTCATGACGGTCTTCAATCATACCCGAGTTGCTGTGGCCATCTCAGGAGTGGGAATCGCCCAGGGGGGACTGGATAAGGCGATCCAGTATTCAAAACAAAGAAGACAGTTTGGAAGTCCTATCTCCAGTTTTCAGGGGATTCAATTCAAACTGGCCGAGATGGCCAGCCTGATTGAGGCGGCAAGAGCGCTCTGTCATAGGGCCGCCTGGATGGTCGATCATGGAAAGATGGATCCCAAACTCATTTCCATGGCCAAGTGGTTTTCTGGAGAGGTGGCTGTCAAAGTAATCGATGAAGTGGTGCAGATTCACGGCGGATATGGCTATCTGGGTGAATACGGGATTGAGCGCCTCTATCGGGATGCCAAGCTCGTGGAGATCGTGGAAGGAACCAAGGAGATCGAAAAGTTGATCATTGCCCGGGAGATCCTCGGGAGGATATAAGGATTGATGGATTGAGAGGAGATCGATGAAAAATGTTGTGATTGCCAATGGTGTCAGAACGCCGATCGGTGATTTCGGATGTTCCCTTCAGACTGTCAAGCCTCTCGATTTAATGATGACGGTGATGAAGGAAAGTTTGCGTCGTGCCCAACTGGACAAGGAAGATCTGGATCAGGTCATCGTCGGGAATTGTTTTTCTCCCATTGACCAGAATGTCGCACGGATTGCCTCTCTGCTCATGGGCATACCCGATCGGGTCCCGGGTTACGCGATCAACTGCGCCTGTGCTTCTGCGTCTCAAGCCATTATCCTCGGAGCGAATGCCATTGCCTTGGGTCAGGCAGACATCATCTTGGCAGGCGGTGTGGAATCCATGAGTAATGCCCCCTATATCATGGAGACAGCCCGCTGGGGACAAAGACTGCGACATGCCCAACTCATTGACCTTTTCTGGAAAGGGATGCAAGAGTATCCCGTCGGAGGAGGGATGGGAATGGCCGCAGAGCGGCTTGCCGAGAAATATCATATTAGCCGTGAAGAACAAGACGCATTGGCTCTGAGCAGCCACCAGCGCGCTGTTCGGGCCATTAAAGAAGGAAGATTCAAGAAAGAGATCATACCCATTGAAGTCCCTTCGGGGAAAGGAAAGAAGATTGAAGTGACCACAGATGAACATCCCCGAGAGGATACCAGCATGGAGAGCCTGAGCCGTCTGAGGCCAGCTTTTAAAGAAGGAGGCTCTGTGACCGCAGGCAATTCCTCTGGACTGAATGACGGAGCTTCGGCCACCATTTTAATAAGCGAAGAAAAGGCGAGGGAGCGGGGATTAAAACCATTAGCAACGATTCGGTCTTATTGTACGGTTGCTTCTGATCCCTATCTGGTAGGCCTTGCGCCTGTTCCAGCGATCAAGAGGGTACTGAAAGAAACAGGGTTGACGTTAAAAGATATTCAACTTTTCGAGATCAATGAGGCCTTTGCCTCCTACTATCTTGGTTGCGAAAAGGAACTCGACCTCAATCGAGACATCACGAATGTGAACGGGAGCGGCATTTCTTTGGGCCATCCAGTGGGCGCGACCGGTTGCCGTATCCTTGTGACACTTCTTTATGAAATGGAGCGGCAGGGCTTGAATTTAGGAATTTCCTCCCTCTGTGCCGGTGGGGGAGTGGGCACCGCTATTCTTGTGGAGCGCTAAAGGGTTTAATGATGGATGCCTTGCTAAAAGTCAATAACATCGAGGTGGTTTATAATGAGGTGATTCTCGTTTTAAAAGGGATTTCCCTGCAAGTCCCGGAATTTGGTGTAATCGCTTTACTGGGTGCCAACGGGGCTGGTAAGTCGACAACTCTCAAGGCCATCACTGGAATCCTTGAGACTCAGAATGGAGAACTGAAAGAGGGCACCATTGAATTTATGGGAAAGCCCATCCACAAGTTAGATGCCGATCAGATTGTAAAGTTGGGAATCACCATGGTTCCCGAAGGGAGAAAGGTGTTTGACGATTTAACAGTGATTGAAAATCTCATGATCGGAGCCCACACGAGATCAGACCGTTCGTCATTAAAAAAGGATCTCGAAATGATCTATGGTTATTTCCCTATTCTGGCCAAGAGAAAAGATCAACTCTCTATCTTTCTTTCTGGCGGTGAGCAGCAGATGCTGGTCATCGGCCGTGCCCTGATGTCAAGACCAAAATTGATGATGCTGGATGAGCCCTCACTTGGTCTCGCCCCTCTTTTGGTTAAGGAGATTTTTGATATCCTCAAGACGATTAACCAGGCCCAAAGAACAGCCCTTCTTCTGATTGAGCAGAATGCCCGTATTGCACTGAACTTCTCTCAGTATGGATATATCATGGAAAATGGAAAGGTCGTCCTCGATGGCCCCTGCAAAGATCTGATGGAGAACGAGGATGTGAAGGAGTTTTATCTGGGGATCACCGATGAGGAGATGAAAAAGAGTTATGCTGAGGTAAAACACTACAAAAGACGTAAGCGATGGCTCTCCTAAGAAGGAATCAATGGTCAATTAACAATGATCAATTAGCAATTATCAGTTCATTTTTCACTGATCATTTTGCAATGATCATTTTACAATGATAATTTTACATTGATAATTATAATATGGATCAACTTGAAATTAAGAACTTAACCCTGGAATTTGGTGGCATCGTCGCGCTGCAACAGGTCGACATGAAGGTTAGAAAGGGAGAGATTCACGCGGTGATCGGCCCCAATGGCGCTGGGAAGACTTCTCTGTTTAACTGCATCAGTGGGGTCTACAAGCCTTCGGAAGGAGATATTCTTTTCGAAGGCAATTCCATTCTCAACCAAAAACCCCATCAGATAGCAAGCTCTGGCGTTGCCAGGACGTTTCAAAACATTGAACTCTTTCGCCACATGAATGTCATTGACAACCTGCTTTTGGGACGACATCACCGATTCCGCTCAGGACCTCTCTCGGGCATTTTCTTTTATGGGAGAGCGCTCAGGGAGGAGATCCGTCATCGTCAAAAGGTGGAAGAGGTGATCGATTTTCTAGAGATTGAGAAGGTTCGGAAAAAAATCGTGGGTGCCCTTCCTTACGGAATTCAGAAAAGGGTTGAACTGGGACGGGCCTTAGCCATGGATCCAAAGATCCTGTTGCTGGATGAACCGACCTCTGGCATGAATGTGGAGGAGACAGAAGATATCGCTCGATTCGTATTGGATATCAAAGAGGAACTGGAGGTCACCGTCATCATGGTGGAGCATGACATGGGAATGGTAATGGATATCGCCGATTGGATTACGGTGCTCAATTTTGGGTCCAAGATCGCCGAAGGGGCCCCCGCAGAGATTCAAGCCGACCCAAAGGTCATTGAGGCCTATCTGGGCGTAGGAGATTAACCCCGTTGTTGCATTAAATTCGGGGCCTGAATTCATCAAACCTTAACCAGAGAGGGGCAGCGGTGAAATCAATGTCATCACCTAGATCAATCCAAGAGAGGCCTTTAGAAAGTTTCCCAAAAAGATTGGAAACCGCCTTTTTATGGGAACAACCATTTGATTCGCTCGCATCTTTATGCAACAACGGGGTTGACCCGGAAGAATGATGTCATGAAAGAAGATACTCTTCCCAAACTTTTTCTAAGAAACGTAAACCAGTATCGTGATCGGGTGGCCCTCCGCGAGAAAGATCTGGGTATCTGGAAGCGTATGACCTGGGGGGATTATTACGAGCATGTCAGGAATTTCGCCATGGGTCTCAAAGCGTTAGGGTTTGAGACTGGGGATAAGGTGGCCATCCTGGGAGATAATTGTTGTGAGTGGATTTATGCGGACCTAGCCGCCCAGTCCCTCTTAGGCATTGCCGTGGGGATCTATCCGACGGATGTGGCATCTCAGGTCAAATATATCCTGAAAAATTCTGATTCCAGGTTTGTCGTCGCGAGAGATCAGGAGCAGGTGGACAAGGTCCTTCAGGTTAAGGAGGAGCTTCCCCTTCTGAAAAATGTGATCGTCATTGATATGAAAGGCCTCCGAAGATATAAGGATCCTTTGATCATCAGTTTTAGTGAGACGGAGAAAATGGGTCAAATGTTGCACGAGAAAATGCCCAACTTTTTTGAGGAAAGCATCCGCTCAACACGAGCCGAAGAGGTAGCCATCATTGTTTATACCTCCGGGACCACGGGTGACCCCAAAGGAGCCATGATCAGCCATCAAGGGATGATCAGCATGGTGAGAGGACTTTCGCAGATTCTGGACTTCAGAGCCGGTGATTCCGTCGTTTCTGTTCTCCCTCTCTGCCACATTGCAGAACGGATGTTTTCATTGATCTTCCCCATGTATGTGGGGTACACCGTCAATTTTGCCGAGAGCGTCAACACCCTTCAGGAAGATATGAAAGAAATTTCTCCCGTTGCCTTTCTGAATGTTCCTCGCATCTGGGAGAAGATGCATTCCAATATCATGATTCGAATGCAGGATGCAGTCTTTTTCAAACGATGGGTCTTTAAAGCGATGTTGCCCATCGGTGAGCGGGTCTCCCGATACAGACTGGAGAATAAACCTGTTCCGCTTCATTGGAGATTTTTGTACGAGGTCGCCTATCTCCTCCTCTTTCGTGCGCTCAAAAACCAGTTAGGGCTATTGCAAACTCGTATCTTCGTCAGTGGAGCCGCTCCCCTTTCACCGGATCTGATTAAGTTTTACCATTCCATAGGGGTCCCGGTCCGGGAATGTTACGGGATGACGGAGATGAGCGGCATCTCCTTCATGCCGAAAGACCATGAGATCAGGGTCGGTGGTGTGGGCAAACCGATCCCAGGTGTTGAATTTAGATTAGGCGAGGATGGGGAAATTTTTCAGAAAGGGGATTCGGTTTTTGTCGGTTATTACGGCAACCCGAAGGCCACACAAGATACGATTGTGGATGGTTGGCTTCACACAGGAGACGTGGGTCAGGTGGATGAAGAGGGAATTCTTTACCTCACAGACCGAAAAAAAGACATCATCATCACGGCAGGTGGGAAAAACATCGCTCCTTCGGAGATTGAAAACAAACTTAAATTCAGTCCTTTTATTAAGGAGGCCATTGTCATCGGGGATCGGCGAAAATATCTCTCCTGTCTGATTCAAATTGATCTCGAAAACGTTTCAAACTGGGCGCAAAATAATAAGATCGCTTATACCACTTATAAAAGCCTTGCGACTCACCCGGATGTCAATAAACTCATCGGAAAGGAAGTGGAGGAGGTCAATAAGCATTTCTCCCGTGTTGAGACAGTCAAGAAATTTAAGATCCTTGAAAAAGAATTGGACCCGGACGACGAAGAATTGACGGCAACCATGAAGGTCAAAAGATCTGTGATTGAGAAAAAATTTAAGGATATCATTGAGGCCATGTATTAGGCTTCGAACAAGGAGCATACCCGTGAAATCAGGATTATTATTCTTTATTCAGATATTTGCGAGCGGTATTGCCGTGGGTTGCCTTTATGCCCTGATCGCCCTGGGTTTTGTACTCATCATCAAGGCCACCGACATTCTTAATTTTGCACACGGCGAAGTGATCATGATCTCCTCCCTCCTCTGCTACTTTCTGATGGCCAAGTATCATTTTTCATTCCTTCCTGCTGTGTTGACAACGATTGTGATTGCTGCCTTACTGGGTGTTTTAACCGAGAGGGTAGTGCTCAGGCCCATGTTGGGGGAGCCCATCTTTGCGGTCGTCATGATCACTATCGGTCTGAGTATCTTTCTGAGAAGCATGGCTGGCATCCTGTTTGGTCACGACAATTATGTCTTTCCTTCTCCCTTCCCGAAAGAACCGATTCATTTAGCCGGGGTCACCCTTTCCCTGACACAGATATGGGTCATGATCTGCACCGCCCTATTAGTGATCATCTTTTTCATCTTTTTTAAATACTCTCGCATGGGACTTGCCATGAGAGGAACGGCCAATAATCAGGAGACCGCCTTGTTGATGGGCATCAGCACGAAACGTGTCTTTGCCATGGTCTGGGGGATTGCTTTTGTGACGGCTGCGATCGCCGGGATATTCCTTGCCAATGTGATGGTGGTCAACATTGGGCTGACCTTCACTGCGATCAGCGCCTTTCCAGCCATTATTCTGGGAGGCCTGGAAAGTATCCCCGGTGCCATCATCGGGGGTCTGGCCATTGGGGTCATTGAGAATTTAACTGGAGGATATTTGGATCAAATGATTGGGGGTGGAGTGAAGGATGTGACGCCATTTGTGGTCCTGTTTTTAATTCTGATGTTCAAGCCTTACGGCCTCTTCGGAAAAAAGGAGATTGAGAGGGTTTAGCGTGGCGATCCGGAGCAAGACATTCCGAGAAAGTTATTATGAGGATATCAAACTGTTTCAGACCATCTGGATCCGGGTCTGGATATCCCTGTTCCTCATCCTGTTAGCCACCTTGCCCCTATGGGGCAATCCTTATGTGATCTATCTGATCAATCTTTCCTGCATAGCCGTGGTCGCTGCTTTGGGACTTAATCTTCTCATTGGCTATACGGGCCAGATCTCTTTGGGCCACGCCGCCTTCATTGCTATCGGAGCATACACGACAGCAATTCTATCCAGCAAGGTTGGGCTTCCTTTTTGGGCATGCCTCCTTGCCAGCGGAGGGGTGACAGCCATAGTTGGCTTGGGTCTCGGCATTCCCTGTTTAAGACTCAAAGGTCTGTATCTGGCCATGGCGACCATGTCCTTCAGCGTGGTAGTAGAATTTGTGATCATCACCTGGGATAAACTGACCGGAGGCGTTCGGGGTATTAATGTATCGAAGGTTTCCATCTTTGGGGTTCTTCTGGATTCGGACAATAAAATGTATTATTTTCTCATCGGGTTGACCATTCTGACTGTCCTGGCGATTAAGAACTTAGTCCGAACCCGAGTCGGCCGCGCCTTTATTGCCATTCGTGACCGGGATATTGCCGCGGAGGTAATCGGAGTCAATGTGACGGGTTACAAGGTGATGGCCTTTACCATCAGCTCTTTCTTTGCAGGGATTGCAGGAGCGATGTATAGTTATACGATGGGTTACATCCATCCGGAACACTTCACCCTGCTTCTCTCTGTTCAGTATTTAGCCATGATCATTGTAGGTGGATTGGGAACGATTCTGGGTTCCATCTTTGGAGCGGTCTTCATCGTTCTCGTCCCAGAGCTGATCAAGGCGATCGCCCGAGCTTCAGAAGTACTCATCCCAGCCCTGAAGGGAAAATATGATGAGGAATGGAATATCGCCGCCTTTGGACTTTTGATCATGATTTTTTTGGTCTTCGAGGCGGAGGGGCTCTACGGGATCTGGGGTCGAATTAAAACCAGTTTTAAAAATTGGCCGTTTACGTATTAGGTAGAAAAAAGGTTTGGTTCAACGGTAAGGATGCCCGTATCATTTGGTAGAGACGATAAACGTTAAACGATGAACAGTGTATCGCCTTTTTCCAATTGTTCATTGTCCATCGTTCATTGTACAAAACGGGCTTCGTAACCGTAACCGAAAAACAATTTTTATCATTTCACTAAAGGAGGTGCTTTATGAAGAGAAGAGGAATGTGGATGGGGTTACTGGTTTTTTCATTGGTTTGTCTTTTAGCGATACCCTGCTTTGCTCAGCGGGGTGTGACCAAGGATACGATCAAGCTGGGATTGATCCTGGTCAAAACAGGTCCTGTGGCGGCCTTGGGCCTTCCTAACGGGAATGGAATGGTCGATTATTTGCAATATCTCAATGATACCGCAGGAGGAGTGGCCGGGCGTAAGATCGAGGTCCTTTGGGAGGATGATTCCTTCGAAGCTCCCAAGTCTGTGGCCGCCCTTAAAAAATTAATCACACGAGACAATGTCTTAACCGTCATCACCACAGGGGGCTCCCAACAGACCATGGCCAATTTGGAGAACATCAATCAATATAAGCTGCCTAATATCCCCAATGCCTTGATGAAGGAATTTTATGATCCCTTCCAACCTTATATCTTCGCGATGGGTGCCACGTACGAGGCCCAATATGAGACCATCGTCGATTACATTTTCAATGATCTCAAAGAAAAGAAACCTCGTATTGGAGTCATCTATGAAAAGAAGGAATATGGAATTAAGTCCATGGAGGCCATTAAAAAAAGGGTAAAAGCTTATGGTGTGGACCTCGTTTCGGAATTGGTCCTTCCGACTGGGGCTGTGGATGCCAGCTCTCAGGTCTTAGGTTTCATGAATGACAAGGTGGATTATGTGGTGACTTGTCTTCTCCTTCCACCGACGATCACCTTTGTGAAAACAGCGGAGAAATATAACTACTGGCCCAAGCATATTTTTGGATTTAACTGGGCGACGGACGATATGCTTGTCAAGGCTTGCGGTGAGGCGGCGAAGAACTATATTGGCGTGAATTTCGTCGGTGCCTGGTGGGACGAATCTCCAGGCATCAAGTTGGTACGGGAAATCGCTCAGAAATACAATCGGACTGAAGTTGGCCTGACGTCGCTCTATATTAATGGAGTCGGTGTCTCCATGCTGTTCGGGGAGGCTTTCAAGCGGGCAGGGAAAGACTTAACCCCAGATAGTCTGAAAGCGGCATTGGAAACCTTCAAAGAATATGGGACGGGAGGGGTTTTTCCACCAGCCACCTATACCTCAACAAGCCATGCGCCTGCTGAAATGGTCAAATTTTTTAAGGTCGATGTGGCAAATAAACGTTTGGTGGCAATCTCGGATTGGCGAAAGCCAAGGGAGATGAAATAACAAGTTGTTGAAATGCTTTTGCCCTGCTGTTGCATAAAATGCTGAATTCGTAATCATAAACTCTTTGCCAATTCAGGGGCGGACCTTAACGCAACTCGTACGTTTCGTTGTAGGGACATTTTATGAATGGTCCTACCTTTGGATCCTTTGGATAAAGACAAAAGGGTAATTCGGCCAGATTTTTATACAACAGCAGGGCAAACTGAATTTTTGTCCGGTCCTCCTTCCTCTTAAAAATAGAACCGTTTCCTTCTTTATACCTCCGAGGATAATCGTAAATTATTTCTTTTTTCTTTGAAGGAAGACCAAAAAAATTGGCGGGAGTATTTACGCTGTTCGCTGGAGCGATTGTAGATTATACGAATGCTTAATGGCAATCGCCTGACCATTGTTCCATGTCAAGGGCTACCCTCTTGGCCAGATTTCTTCATTACGCTGGGGACAGTTTGGGGATGAGGAAGGAGAAGAATCCTTCTTTCTCATTCTCCCGCTCAATCTTCTCAAATGCACACTGCACGGCGGAGCGGATCTCTTCCATATCAATCGGCTTCATCGCCTGATAGAAGATGCCCGCACCCCGAAGCCGTCTCACCGGTCCAAGGGACTCCTCCGAGGAGATCATGATGACCTGAATCCTGGAATTGACTTTCTTTAGCAGAGAAACCACATCGCAGGCCTTCAACCCCTCAATCTCATCATCAAGAAGGAGGACCTGAAAATGACCGTTCTGGATCTTGCGAATCATCTCGCTCAGGGCCTTTGCTGTCTCCACTCTGTAACCCTGACCGTGAAAATAGGTGTTAAGCGATCTGACCCATAAATCATCCTGATAGGCTATGAGTATCTTTTTGTGTTGCATGGCTGCCACTCCTCTTATCTTATGTCGCCCGGATGGGTATTTCAGACTCCCGATACGGGGTGAATGCCGATCCAATCAGGGAGGT
>Ga0209254_10005580_pt1 | contig 11579 bp, 12 predicted proteins | sample FrelakmetDIP11DI_FD_187148 | JGI IMG/M metagenome (GOLD analysis project Ga0209254, IMG submission 187148) | Freshwater lake sediment microbial communities from the University of Notre Dame, USA, for methane emissions studies - DIP11 DI (SPAdes)... | ecosystem: Environmental > Aquatic >... | reverse complement strand
GCTTCTATTCATGTTCTCTCTTCGCGTGATACCGCGCGAACTCCTCGATGAAACTGAGGCTGTCGAGCGACTTCATGCGATCGAGGAACAGCACGCCGTCGAGGTGATCGGTTTCGTGCTGGATGACGCGGGCCATGAACCCGCTGGCCTGCATCTCTATCTGCCGCCCCGTGCGGTCGTAGGCTTTCACCGAGATGTCCCGATAGCGCGGCACCAGGCCGCGCAGGTCGGGAATGCTCAGGCAGCCTTCCCAGTCTTCCTCGACCTGACGGCCGGCGGGCTTGATCTCGGGATTGATGAGCGCCAGGATCTCGGGCCGACGGGCGTCGCCTTCTTCCTCGTCGTCGTCCCGGATGACCTGGGCCACAAACAGGCGGAGCTCCTCGTGCACCTGCGGGCCCGCGAGTCCCACGCCGTTGTACTCGATCATGGTCTGCGCCATGTCGTCGATCAGCCGCTGGATCGGCGCCGCGGTGATCTCGGCCGGCGGAACCGGCCGCACTTTCTTCCGCAGGACGGGATGACCCATGCGGGAGACTTTCAGGATGGACATAAACTTCTATTATGACAGGGGCTAGGGGCTAGGGGCTAGGGGCTAGGGGCTAGGGGCTAGGGGCTAGGGAACTGGGAATCAGAAGGAAGAAGCAAGAATCCAGAAGCAAGAAGAAAGACCGTTCCGCCGGAATCCTGTCTCTTAGGTTTCTGACTTCTGGCTTCTGACGCGCGTCAGTTGGCCCTTCCGGCTTCTGACGGCAGGCCCTCGGCCGAAGAGATGGGGCCTGGCCGAATCGAGTATGCTTCTTGCTAGGGAAGATGGCAGAGGAGCACGTCGCGCGGGAATTTCGTTTTTGTCCGCATTGCGGCGGAGCGTTTGGCGTCGGATTCTCAAGTAAGGAGACCCGGCGAGGCTCGTTTGCCGGGCACGATTATTCGCACCTCGGATCACGGAATCGTGCTCTGCCGCCGCGCGATCGAGCCCTGAACCTTGGCACCGGCTGATGCAACCAATTCGGCCTGGAGAACGCACATGACTCGCATGCGAACGACGGCGGCGGCGTTGGCGGTCGGGATCGCGGTGGTGGCCGCTGCTTGCGTCGAGACGAGGCACGAAGGGCCGACCTCGCCATCCGAGGTCGCCAAGGTGCTGGCAACAGGCAACTGGACGTCGGCGGCGACGGCCGCCTCTTCGGCGCTCAATGTCGGATCGTGCGGCAATCTCGAGTGGAAGATCACCTCGCTGACCGACACCTCGGCTTCGGGCACGTTCAAGGCCACGTGCGGCGGCGGTCTCACGCTGGAAGGCTCCGCGGAGGGCAAACTCAACGGGCTGACCGCCGATCTCAAGGCGAGCGGGACCGTAGGCGGCGCCGGGGTCAACTGCCCGTTCTCTCTCACGGGCCAGGCCGTTCCCGAAGGCCTCGACAAGGTCCGCATCAACTACAACGGATCGACCTGTCTCGGCCCGGTGTCGGGCTCGGAAGTGCTCACGAAGCGCTAGATGGAGCGTCGAAGGGAGCTTCGGGAAACCGGAACTCCTCGGTCACGGTGCCGTCCAAGGCGGCCTTCACCATCTCCTCGATCGGCAGCTTCGACTCCGCTTCCCCCACCTGCCAGTGGCGCGCGTGCGTCTCGGGACTCCGAGGCGTGAACAGCTGGCAGCAGTCCTGGTCGGGGATGATCGAGATCTCGTAGGTCCCGATCCGGATCGCCTCGGCGACGATTTCCTCCTTGTCCATCCCCACGAGCGGCCGCAGGATCGGCATCTGGACCGCGCCCGCAATTACGGTCAAATTCTCCAGAGTCTGAGACGCCACCTGCCCGATCACCTCGCCGGTGACCAGGGCCTTCGCGCGGCAGTCGCGGGCGATGCGCTCCGCGATGCGCAGCATGAGCCGCCGGTAGATCACCACGCGCAGCGGCGGCGGCACGGTGAGCACCACCTGGCGCTGCAGCTCGCCGAACGGCACGAGCTTCAGGGTCGTGCGCATCTGGTGGCGCGTCAGCACCTCGGTGATCTCCCGCACCTTCTCCTGCGATGCGCGCGACAGGAACGGGTGGCTGTGGAAGTGCACCGGAACGACCGAACAGCCGCGCTTCATCAGCCGCCACGCGGCGACGGGCGAGTCGATGCCGCCCGACATGAGGCACGCCACGCGCCCGCTGACGCCAGTCGGCATCCCGCCGGCGCCCTTCTCTTTCCCGAAGGAATAAAACGCCCGGCTGGGCAGCACCTCTACCATGACGGTCATTTCGGGATGATCGAGATTCACCCGCCAGCCGAACCGCTCGACGATGCGCGCGCCGAGCTCGCGCTCGAGTTCGGGCGAGGTCATCGGGAACGACTTGTCGCCGCGCTTCGCGCTCACCCGGAAGCTCGCCGGCGCGAGCCCCTCGAGGTCCGCCACGACCGCGTCCGCGATCGCCTCGAATGTCCTCGGCGCGCGGCCGGCCTTCGAGAAATTCGCGATGCCAAACACGCGCCGGATGCGTTCGCTGACGAGGTCGTAGCTGGCGGCTGGTCCGAGCACGACTTCAATCCGCCCCATCAGCGCCCGGACGTCCTTGACGCCCAGGTCCGCGGTCTGTTTCCGCAGGTTGTGCACCAGCTTGCTGATGAAGTACGGGCGGTTGCGCCCCTTGAGCGCGATTTCCTGGTAGTGGACGACGATGGAAGTCATGAATTCAGGCGCTAGGGACTGGGCGCTGGGCGCTAGTCGGACACGAAGACAACGGACCTGCCGGGCGGTCGGGACGACGCTCCAAGCTTACCGGATCGCTTCGGCGGCGAGGTGGCCGCTCGTGGCGGCGCTCTCAATCGTACCCGGCAATCCCGTATCGGTCCAATCGCCGGCCAGGTAGAAGCCTGCAAGCGGCGTCTCGGTGCCCGGCCGCGCAGGCTGGCCGGGTGCCAGCGAGAACGTCGCTCGGCGCTCGCGGATTACAGACGCCTTCCTCACGCCGGCGGCGCGCGCCGCCGGCAGCGCATCGCGGAATTCGCGCATCGCGAGGTCCACGATGACGTCGTTTGGCATGCCGACGACGGAGGCGGCGCCGCTCGAGACAAGAGAGACGTACGACACGGGCGAGTCCGTGATGGCGCCGTGATCGAACGCCCACTGCATGGCCCGGCCGGGCAATCCCACGAATGGCGTTTCGAGCACGCGGCGATCGAGCCACAGGTTCACCGTGACGATGGGACACGACCCCGTGCGAGACGCCTTCGACTCGACAGGCCTCATCGGCGCCGGCACCTCGTCGAACAGCGCCCGGATAGCGTACCAGGGAACAGCCGACACGACGGCCCCCGCCCGGACTTCGCGGCCGCCCCTCGTCCTCACGCCCACGGCCCGCACTCCCTCGACGATGACGCGGGCAGAGGCGTTGGCGACGATTTCGCCGCCGCGCGCCTCGACGTAAGACTGTCCGGGCGCCACATAAAGTGCGTCGAGCGGTACGGCCGGAAAGGCGATCGAGGCGGCCTGCGGATCGCGTCCGAACATTTCGGCGAGCACGCGCACGAACGTGGGAGCCGCCGCCTCCCGGGACGGCTGGTTCAGCGCCGCCAGCGCCAGCGGATCCCACAGCATCTCGCGCAGCCTGGCGGTCTGCCCGTTGCGGATGAGCCAGTTCTCGACGGTCTCCTCGGCCGAGCACGCCATCAGGCCTGTCGCGCCTCGGAGGCGCCGCTGCTCCGTCTTCACGGGTATGCCCAGCCGCAGCACCGACAGGCGATCCTTCCATCCGAGAGCGTCCCACTCGATGACGCCGCCCAGGAGGTGCCACGGCGCCGGCAGCGGCGGGCACGAGAGCACCGAAACCCTGCCCGCCGCGTCAATCGACGGTACGCGCAGCGACGGCTGCACCCGCATGTTCGACATCGCGCCAATCCGCCGCAGGAAGGCGAACGTCTCGCGGTAGCACCCCATCAGGATGTGCTGGCCGTTGTCGACGGTCTCGCCCGTCGATGGATCGACGAAGGAGCTTGCGCGCCCGCCCAGGTGCGGCCGGGCTTCGACCACCGTGACGCGGGCGCCGCGCTCGGCGAGCCGCGTCGCCGCGGCGAGCCCCGCGACTCCGCCGCCGACGACGACGACGTCAGGCGTGACTTCCGGTTTCAGAGCCCGTTCTCCCATGCGGGGATGCTCCTTCACGCAGGTTCTGAAACCGTCACCATGTGAACCCCGCCATGGTCGAGAGCCACGTGGAGAACGCGATCGTCGCCTGCCGCCATCGCGGCACGCGGGTGGGCGCGCCGAAGACGTCGTAGCCGCCCGTTTCGATCCGCCTGAGGAGTTCGAGGTAGATCGCGCCCATGATGCGGGCCGCCGCGAGGCGCTTCGCGTCTTCCCGCGGCAGTTCCTGCGCGGCCCTGGCATAGTGGTCCCTGGCGCGCCCCGCCTCGAACTCCAGCAGCGCGCGGATCGGGCCAGTCGCTTGTCCGGACCGCAGGTCGGCCTCGGTCACGCCGAACCGCTCGAGATCCTCTGTCGGCAGATACAGACGCCCGGCCTCCAGGTCGCGCCCGAGATCGCGCAGAATGTTGGTCAACTGGAGCGCGATACCGAGATCGATCGCGTACTGGCGGCTCCGGGGGTTCGTGTACCCGAAGATCTCGATGCACACCAGGCCCACCGCCGACGCGACGCGCAGGCAGTACGCGCGCAGTTCGTCGAACGTGCGGAAGCGCGGCCGACCGAGGTCGGTCTCGACGCCGTCAATGACGTCCTCGAGCGGCTGCCTCGGGAGCGTGAAGGCCGCGATGTGGGGCGCGAGGGCGATGCCCTGCGGCGTGCGCGGTTGCCGGCCTTCGTAGCACGCCGCCAGCTCGTCGCGCCAGGCGGCCATCGAGGCGGCCGCCTCGCGCCGCGATTCCTCGGTCCCCAGCTGCCCCGCCCGCTCGTCCACGTCGTCGTCAACCGCCCGGCAGAAATCCCACACGGCGATGATGGCGCGGCGCTTGCGGTCGGGGAGCACCGAGAACGAGTAATAGAAATTCGTGTTGCGGCGGGCCATGGCGATGCTCAAGCCGGCCGCGGCCGTCCCCAGGCGACCGCTCCCCAGAGCAGGGCGGGGATGTCGGAGGAGCCCAGAGAGGGCCTCGCCGTGAACACGTCGAACCCGGCCCGTTCGAGGCGGTCGAGCACGCGCATCCCGCCGAGCCAGGTGAGTCTCAACTCGTATCGAAGGCGTCCGCCCAGGCCGTCGCAGACGGCGCGCCCTTCGGCGAACAACCGGCGCGTGCGGGCCGCCATCTCCGAGAGCGCCTCCCGCCAGGCCGCCGACATGACGCGGGCATCGAGATCCGCTTCGCGCGCGCCGAAGCGTTCGCGCTCGTCGCGCGGCACGTAGAGGCGCCCCTTCCGCCAGTCGCGTTCGAGGTCCTGCCAGAAGTTGGTGAGCTGCAGCGCCGTGCACACGGCGTCGGACGCGCGGTCGAGGTTCGCATCCGCGCGGCCGGCGACGCGCAGCACGAGCCGACCGACGGGGTTCGCGGAGCGCCGGCAGTAGTCCAGCACATCCGCCCACGTCGCGTAGCGCGTCGTGACGACGTCCTGGCGGAAGGCGGAGAGCAGATCCTCGAAGAGCGCGACGGGAAGCGAACAGGCGCGAATGGTGTGAGAGAGGGCTAGGAATATCGAATCGGCGCAGGGGCTAGGGGCTAGGCGCTCGGCGCTAGTGGGACTCCCGGATCCCGATGCGACCGATGCCCATAGCCGCTGTCCCCAGTCATCGAGCAGGGCGAGGCGGCGGGCCGGCGGAAGATCGCCCTCGTCGGCGAAGTCGTCTGCCAAGCGCGCGAAGGCGTAGATGGCCGCGATGTGCGGCCGCATCGAGGCCGGAAGCAGGATCGAGGCGACGGGAAAATTCTCGTAGTGACGGCGGGCGATGCGTTCGCAGGCGGCGTACGCACGGGTGACGGCGTCGCGGCCCGAGTCCGGCGGCATCACCACTCGGCCTCGACCACGCCCGCGCGACGGTTCACCACGCGGGCGAGCACGAAGAGCAGATCGGAGAGGCGGTTCATGTAGGCGAGGAACTCCACCTCGAGAACCGCCAGGGCCACCATGCGCCGCTCGGCGCGCCGGCACACCGTGCGCGCCAGGTGCAGGGCGGCTGCCGCGGGCGTGCCGCTCGGGAGGATGAAGCGGCGGAGCGGCGTCAGTTCCTCCTCGCACCTGTCGATCCAGCCTTCGAGGCGCGTCACGTCGTCGGGGCCGAGGGCGATCTTCGTCACGCGGCCGGCAATGCGCTCGGCCGGGTCGGCAAGACGCGAGCCGAGCGCGAAGAGGTCGCGCTGAATCTGCGCCAGCATGTCCTCGATGTCCTTGTCCACCCCGCTGGCGCGCGCCACGCCGACGGCGGCGTTCGCCTCGTCGACCTCTCCGTAGGCGTCCACGCGGGCGTCGGACTTGGCGATGCGCGTGCCATCGAACAGCGTCGTCGCTCCGCCGTCCCCGGTTCGTGTGTAGATCTTCATGCTGGATGAATTATAAGTGTCAGGATGGGCTTTCGACACGCCAACCGCCGGCCGCTACCCGAGCCGGCGCCCGTCGAGCGCCGGAGGTTCCGCCGGATCCTGCTCCGGTGGTACGACCGGAACGGCCGCGACCTGCCCTGGAGGCGGACCGACGACCCGTACCACATCCTCGTGTCGGAGATCATGCTGCAGCAGACCCAGGTCGACCGGGTGCTCCCCAAGTACGCCGAGTGGCTCGGCAAGTACCCGTCGTTTCACGCGCTGGCGGGCGCGCCCGAGGAGGCCGCGGTCGAAACATGGTATCCCCTCGGCTACAACATCAGGCCGAGAAGGCTCCACGCGATCGCGAGCGAGACGGTTTCGCGCTTCGGCGGCGAGCTGCCCTCCGACGAGGAGACGCTGCGGTCGTTCAAGGGAATCGGCCCCTATACGGCCGGCGCCCTGATGAGCTTCGCGTTCCGCAAGCGCGCGCCCATTCTCGACACCAACGTGGCTCGCGTGCTGTTCCGCGTGGTCGTCGGCCGCGGCAGCCCGAAGTCGCACGAGATGCGGAAGCACCTCTGGAAAGTCTCGGCGTTGATGGTGCCGCACAAGCGCGCATTCGATTTCAACCAGGGCCTCATGGACTTCGGGGCGCTGGTCTGCACGGCGCGCCGGCCGAAGTGCGAGGCCTGCCCCATGTCGGGGATGTGCCGCACGTACCCGTTCGACCCGGGCCGCGAGATGGGGACTCAGCCCTGATGGCACAGCGGGAGAGGATCGTGGTCACGGCGGCCGTGGTCGAGCGGGACGGGGCGTACCTCCTCACGCGCCGGCTCGACGGCACGCACCTGGCCGGCCACTGGGAGTTCCCGGGCGGAAAGCTGCACGCCGGCGAAACGCTCGAGGAGTGTCTCGTGCGCGAGATTCGCGAGGAGCTCGACGCGGAGATCAGCGTCGGGCCGGAGATCCTCGCGACGGTCCACGACTACGCGGACCGCTCGATCGAGCTGCGCTTCTTCAGGTGCGCGCTCGAGTCGGCCCCGAAGCCGGTGCTGGGCCAGGAAATGCGGTGGGTGCCGCTTCGCGACCTGCAGTCGATCCGGCTGCCGCCGGCCGATGACGAACTGGTGCGGCTGCTCACCGGGGCCTGACGGAGATCCGGGGCTCGGGACCCGGGACTCGGGGCTCGGGGGCCGGGATTCGTCAGCACGCCGCACGGAGTCGGAATCCATATGACATACCGCGATGCTGAGTCGCTGGCGGAGCGGGCCTGGCGGCGGACGAGCCGTACGGAGCAGGCCGCGCAGGATGGCCGGAACCCGACGAGCGGGCGGAGGGTTCCCGGGCGCCGCGCGTAGCGGTCGATCAGGCGCGGATAGCGCCAGCCCGCGGGAATGGCCGGAACCCGACGCCAGGCCGAGGAGGGTTCCCGGCCTGCGGAGTCCGGCTCGGGAGACGCCGGGCCCGGTCCGCCCTGCGGCGATCCCGAATCGCGGCCTCTCGCTCAACGCACGAAGGGCAGTTCAGTGACGGTGGCGGTCAGCCGAGCGTCACCTGCCACGACGGCCACCGCTGTTCCGGGCTCGGCGAAGTCGCGGTGCACGTAGCCGAGCGCGATGGGCTTGCCGAGCGCCGGCGAGATCACGGAGCTCGTCACGTGGCCAATCTCCTTCTCGCCGCCGGCAATCGCGCTGCCCGCGGCCGGCGCGGCCTCTCCGTCAATGGTGAGCCCGACCAGCTTCCGGACCACCTTGCCGTGGCCCCGATCCCTGATCCGGACCAGCACTTCCTGCCCGGGGAAGCAGCCTTTCAGGTAGCTGACAGCCGTATCATCGATGCCGGCCTCGGTCGGGATGGTGCCGTCGTCCATGTCCACGAGGAACGCCGGCTCGCCGGCCTCTATGCGAAGCGCCTCCGCGGTGCCGGCCGGCAGGACGGCAGCTCCTGCAGCCTGCATCGCCGCACTCAGACTGGAGATGGAGTCAGCGGGGGCGAAGAGGAGGAACCCGGTCAGACCCAAGGCATCCCGCCTCGCCGCGATGACGAGCGTCCCGCCGCTCTCGAACCTCGCGTTCTGGAAATTGCCGAACCCGGCAAGATCAGCCCCGACCACGCCGCCGGCAATCTCCGCCGCACTCGGCCCGTACAGCCCGATGCAGCCCCACGCGTCGGACACGTCCCCGAGCTGGACGTCCTCGCTGAAGATCAGCTGGTCGAACCGCTGCAGCAGCCCATCCTTCACCTCGCGGCGCGCGTCGAGGAGCAGGGCGTCGCCGAGCTCGAACACATTCATGTCGGCGATGATCCGGCCCTGGGGCGTGAGCAGGGCGGCGTAGCATCCCGTCCCGGGCCGGAGCAGCGCGATGTCGTTCGTGAGCAGGGCGTGGAGAAACGTCTTCCGGTCCGCGCCGCGGACCACGATCCGGCCGCGCGTGCCGAGGTCGACCATCCCCGCCCGGTCACGGGCGGCGGCGTAGGCGTTCAGTGGGTTCATCGGCCGGTCCTCGACAGGGGCGGACAGGCCTCGGCGGCCGTGTCGCCCGCCCGTAGATTGCTGATATGCTTCGGAATCGTCATGGTTCGAGTTCATTCTATCGTCGCGGTTCTCCTTGTCCTAACGGCCTCGGCGGCCGTCGCGGGGCCGGCCCGGGCGCAGGATCCGGCGCCGGTCAGCAAGCTGCTCGTGTTCATGCAGGGCAGGCTGCTCGGGACCGAAGAAGCCGTGATCGCCTCGACCGCCGACGGCTGGATCGTTCGCGGCACGGGCCGTCTGGCCGCCCCGGTCGACCTGTCGACCACGCGCTTCGAGATGCGGTACGACCGCGAGTGGCGGCCGGTCAGCCTCGAAGTGGATGGCACGCTCAGAAGCCGCCCCCTGATCATGCGCACCGCGTTCGCGGGCGGCAAGGCGGTCACCGACATCACGCAGGCGGGCGAGCAGACGCGGAAAGTCGACGATGTGTCGGCCGACCCCGTGGTGCTGCCGAACATGTTCTTCTGCGCCTACGAGGCGCTGGCGATGCGCCTGCGCGGCCTCACGGTTCCGGGCGAGTTGAAGGCGTACATCGTCGCGCAGACCGAGATCCTGATGCGCGTCACCACGAGCGGGAGCGAGCGGATCCAGACCGCTGGCCGCGCGGTGGTGGCCACGCGTTTTGCGCTGACATTCGAAAACCCCGGCAGCCCGGTTCAGGCCGAGGTCTGGATCGACGAAGACGGCCGGCTACTGCGATTCAGCGTGCCGGCGCAGGGCCTCGACATCGCGCGCGAAGACATCGCCGCCGTGTCGTCCCGCGTCGAAACGATGGGCCGCGCCAACGACGAACAGGTGCGCATCCCGTCGGCCGGATTCACGCTGGCGGCGACGGTGTCGAAGCCCGCATCGGCCCCGATGCCGCCCGCCCCCGGAAAGGCGCCCGCCTACAGGCTGCCGGCCGTCATACTGGTTGCGGGGTCGGGCCCCGTCGATCGCGACGAGACCGTCGCCGGCATCCCGGTGTTCGCGCAGCTGGCCAACGCCCTCGCCGACGCCGGATTCATCGTCGTGCGCTACGACAAGCGCGGCGTGGGCCAGAGCGGCGGGCGGGGCGAGTCGGCGACGCTGCAGGACTACGCGGAGGATGTGCGCTCGATTGTCGAGTTCCTGAGGAAGCGGAAAGACGTCGACCGGGATCGCATCGCCATCGTCGGGCACAGCGAGGGCGGGCTGGTGGCCCTGCAGGCGGCCGCCAACGCGAAGTCGAAGAGAGTCGCGGCGGTGGCCCTGCTCGCAACGCCGGGCACGGCAGGAGGCGAGCTGGTCCTGGAGCAGCAGCGGTACCTTCTGGACAAGATGACGCTGCCGGACCAGGAGAAGCAGAGCCGCATCGAACTGCAGAAGCGGATCCAGGCGGCCGTCTCGAGCGGAAGGGGCTGGGAAGGAATCCCGGACGCGTACCGGCGGCAGGCGGACACGCCGTGGTTCCGCAGTTTTCTGGCATTCGATCCGATCAAGGTGATCGCCCGCGTCGAGCAGCCGGTCCTCGTGATCCAGGCCGAGCGCGACAGGCAGGTGACGGCTCCGCGGCACGGCCAGTTGCTCCTTGACGCCTCGAAGGGCCGGAAAAAGAGGCCTGACGCCGCGCTCGCGACAATCGACGGCGTGAACCATCTGTTCGTGCCGGCCGGAACCGGCGACGTGGACGAGTACGCGTTGCTCCAGGACAAGCGGATCAGCCCGAAGATGATCGATACACTCGTGCCGTGGCTGAAGGACAAACTGCATGTGGGTGCTGCGGGCGCTCGACGCTGACGTCAATCATCCCCTGTCGTTCCGCCTGATGGCGGGCGCCGTCAAGACCATCGGCCGCATCGGGGCGGCGGATTTCTGCCTCGACGTGCCCCTCGTGTCGCGCGTGCACTGCAGGGTCGAGGTCGGGGCTGACGGCGCGGTCGAGATCGTCGATCTCGACAGCACGAACGGCACATGGATCGACGGCGAGCGGATCGCCCGCGCCGAGCTTCGGCCAGGCAACGTCCTGCGCGTCGGCCGGGTGGCATTCGCGCTGGAACCGAATCCTTGATCGCCCGAAGGTGACGCGTTCCCGTCGAGGCTGAAGCCTCGACCTCCATCTGGATGCTACGCTCAGGGCAGGGAAACCTCGGCCTCCATCTGGATGGAGCCCGGGGGCTTCCCTTCGACTGCGCTCAGGGCAGGCAGCCCCCGGGATTCAGGGACTCAGGAACGGGTTGGTCGCGCGTTCGCGTCCTATCGTCGTGTCCGGGCCGTGGCCCGCGTGCACGATGGCCGCGTCGCCGAAACCCAGCAGCACCTCTCTGATGGATCGCAGGAGCGTGGCGTGATGGCCGCCGGGCAGGTCGGTGCGCCCGATCGAACCGGCAAACAGCGTGTCGCCCACGAACAGGTGGGTTTCCGCTGCGCCGGGCGCGCCCGCCTGCAGGCACACCCCGCCGGGACTGTGGCCGGGCGTGTGGTGGACACTCACCTCGCAATCGCCGAACGTCAGCGTGCCGACGTCCGCGAGGTCGAAGTCCGGCGGCGGGGGCTGCTCGAGGGAGTAGCCGAACACGCGGCCCTGCTCCACCGCCGCGCTGTAGAGGAACATGTCGTCGCGATGCA
>Ga0209254_10005579_pt1 | contig 11580 bp, 7 predicted proteins | sample FrelakmetDIP11DI_FD_187148 | JGI IMG/M metagenome (GOLD analysis project Ga0209254, IMG submission 187148) | Freshwater lake sediment microbial communities from the University of Notre Dame, USA, for methane emissions studies - DIP11 DI (SPAdes)... | ecosystem: Environmental > Aquatic >... | reverse complement strand
CGCTCTATGCCGAGGGCCAGCGGCGCTATGTCGAAAGCCTGAGCGCCTATGCGCGGCAGTTCCTGCAGCTGATGGACAAGCCCGATGTCGACGTGATCGAGGGCTTGAGCCCCGCCATCAGCATCGAGCAGAAGGCCACCAGCCACAACCCGCGCAGCACGGTCGGCACCATCACCGAGATCCACGACTACCTGCGCCTGCTCTATGCGCGCGCCGGCACGCCGTATTGCCCCGACCACGACCTGCCGCTGCAAGCGCAGAGCGTGAGCCAGATGGTCGACGCCGTGCTCGCGCTGCCCGAAGACACCCGCCTCATGGTGCTGGCCCCCGTGGTGCGCGACCGCAAGGGCGAATTCGCCGACCTGCTGCAGGACATGCAGGCGCGCGGCTATGTGCGCTTTCGCATCGGCAGCGACGGCAAGCCGGGCAGCATTTTCGAATCCGAAGCGCTGCCGGTACTGAAGAAGACCGAGAAGCACGATATCGATGTCGTCGTCGACCGCCTGCGCAGCAAGCCTGACGTGAAGCAGCGCCTGGCCGAAAGTTTCGAGGCTTCGCTGCGCATCGCCGACGGCCGCGCCATCGTGCTGGAACTCGACTCCGGCAAGGAGCATTTGTTCAGCAGCAAATTCGGCTGCCCGGTGTGCAGCTATTCGCTGTCGGAGCTGGAGCCGCGGCTGTTCTCGTTCAACTCGCCGGTGGGCGCCTGCCCGGCCTGCGACGGCCTGGGCCAGGTGACGGTGATGGACGCCGAGCGCGTGGTGGCCTTTCCCAGCCTGAGCCTGGCCGCCGGCGCGGTGAAGGGCTGGGACCGGCGCAATTCGTACACCCATTCGCTGCTGGAAAGCGTGGCGCGGCATGTCGGCTTCGATATCGAGACGCCGTTCGAACAACTGCCGCCGCAGGCGCAGCAGGTGCTGCTGCACGGCTCGGGCGATGAAGCCATCGAATTCGTCTACGAGGCCGAAGCCGTGGGCGGGGGCAAGGGCAAGGCGCGCACGCGGCAGGTGAAGCGCGCGCACCCGTTCGAGGGCATCCTGCCCAATTTCGAGCGCCGCTGGCGTGAAACGGATTCGGCCGCGGTGCGCGAGGAACTGGCGCGCTACCAGGCCGCCAAGCCCTGCACCGAATGCGGCGGCGCGCGGCTGCGGCGCGAGGCGCGGCATGTCTTTCTGCAGCACCACAGCGCCGACGGCCAGGGCGAAAAAGGCCAGCCGATCTACGAGGTGGAGCACGCCACGCTGGCCGAGAGCCTGGCCTATTTCCAGGACCTGAAGCTGATCGGCGCCAAGGCCGAGATCGCCGACAAGATCATGTGCGAGATCCGCTCGCGGCTGCGCTTCCTGAACGACGTCGGCCTGACCTACCTGAGCCTGGACCGCGGCGCCGATACGCTCTCCGGCGGCGAGGCGCAGCGCATCCGGCTGGCCAGCCAGATCGGCAGCGGCCTCAGCGGCGTGATGTACGTGCTGGACGAACCCAGCATCGGCCTGCACCAGCGCGACAACGAACGCCTCATCGGCACGCTCAAGCACCTGCGCGACCTGGGCAACAGCGTGCTGGTCGTGGAGCACGACGAGGACATGATCCGCAGCGCCGACCACGTGGTGGACATGGGTCCCGGCGCCGGCGTGCACGGCGGCCGCGTCATGGCCCAGGGCACGCCCGACGAGGTGGCGGCCAACACCGAGTCGCTGACCGGCCGCTATCTGGCGCACACGCTGCGCATTCCCGTGCCGGCGCGGCGGCGTGCGGCCACCGGCTTCGGCGCTGCGCCGTTCCGCTTGGGCATCGTGGGTGCGCGCGGCAACAACCTGAAGGACGTCAGCGTCGAGATCCCGGTGGGGCTGTTCACCTGCGTCACCGGCGTCAGCGGCTCGGGCAAGAGCACGCTCATCAACGATACGCTGTACACGGCGGTGGCGCGCAAGCTGTACAACAGCCACGCCGAGCCGGCGCCGCACGACCGCATCGAGGGCCTGGAGGCGCTGGACAAGGTCATCAACGTCGACCAGAGCCCCATCGGCCGCACGCCGCGCAGCAATCCGGCCACCTACACGGGCCTGTTCACGCCCATCCGCGAGCTCTTCGCCGAAGTGCCCACGGCACGCGAGCGCGGCTACGGCGCCGGGCGCTTCAGCTTCAACGTGAGTTCTTCGAGCGGCGGTGGCCGTTGCGAAGCCTGCGAAGGCGACGGCGTGATCAAGGTCGAGATGCACTTCCTGCCCGACATGTACGTGCCCTGCGACCTGTGCCACGGCGCGCGCTACAACCGCGAGACGCTGGAGATCCTCTACAAGGGCAAGAACATCACGCAGGTGCTGGAGCTGACGGTGGAAGACGCGCACGCCTTCTTCAGCGCCGTGCCCAACATCGCGCGCAAGCTGCAGACGCTGCTGGACGTGGGCCTGGGCTACGTGCGCTTGGGCCAGAGCGCCACCACGCTGAGCGGCGGCGAGGCACAGCGCGTGAAGCTGGCGCTGGAGCTGAGCAAGCGCGATACGGGCCGCACGCTGTACATCCTGGACGAGCCCACCACCGGGCTGCATTTCCACGATACGGCGCAGCTGCTGAAGGTGCTGCACCAGCTGCGCGACGCCGGCAACACCATCGTCGTCATCGAGCACAACCTGGACGTCATCAAGACCGCCGACTGGATTGTCGACATGGGCCCGGAAGGCGGGGCCGGCGGCGGCAAGGTGTTGATCGCGGGCACGCCGGAGGAGGTGGCGGCGCACGAGGGCAGCCACACGGGGCGGTTTCTTCGCGGGGTTCTGTAGCCGACAGACAGGCGCGTGCCGTGGCCGACGCGCGAGGCGAATTTGAGTGAAGTTAGCGAAGTTATGGTCCGCGGCCAAATTTGCTAATCTCGGTCAAATTGCCAGCTGACGAGGTCGGCGGCTCGCGACAGGCGGTGCCCGGCAGGGGCTCATGGTGGGTCGGTCGTCGCTGACGCGCCGACTTCACTGCGATGCTCGGCCTGGGGTCGCGCCGCATGACTCGCTCCGCTCACTGCGTTCGCTGCGCTCGAACAGATGCGGCGAATCAGTCATGGATGCGCGCTGCGCGCGCCGACCCCAGTCCTGCGCTTCTCGTCGCCCCACAAATCGCCCCTGCCGGGCACCACCTGCCGCGAGGAACCAGCGTCGGGACTCGGCGGGAACGGCCCCGGGGCGAGCTGAAGCCCTAGGCGCCAGGGATGCGCGTCTGCCCGTTGTCGAACCAGGCGGGCTCGAACCCGTCAGCAATCAGGATGCAGCGCAGCGAACAGCGTCCAGCCTCCCTCAGCCTGCGAACGTACTTCGTCAATGTCTGTTCATCCTCGGTCAGCACGTGGGTCAAGGACTCGCACACGGCTTGGGCGATGAGCTTGATGTCGTCCTTGACGGCGACGCGGTCATCGCCCGCGTCGCGACGCAGGTCCCGCAGCAGCAGGCCAGCCGTCATCGCATGGTCAATATTGAAGGGCAACACCTCGAAGTGCCGAAGTGGCAGGTCGGTCACGGCTTGCCCGACCTGGAACTCCGATGCGACGATGGCCGAGAGTTAGAGAGGCACGCCCCGTTGCAGCGCCTCACGGAAATAGCTCTTTGCGACCTGATGGTGAACGCGGGCCGGGTCGGCCAGCGTGATGAGAAAGCTCGTGTCGACGAGGAAGGCGCTGCTCAACCCTCTCCCCCTCGCAGGGCTTCCACCCAGGCCGAGGCGTCGGGCACGTCCTTCCACGCCTTGGCGCCGCGTTCGGTGAAGCGAGCAAACTCCCGCTCGTCGAAGCGTGCCTCTTGCTCGACGAACTCGATCAGGCGTGCGGCCCGGTACTCGCGCGTCACGACGTTGTACTCGGCGGTGATGCGCACCATCGCCGGCTTGTACAGCCGGTTGCTCTTGTCGTCACGCAGGACGGTTCGGTCGGTGTCTACCGTGAGCAGCTTGCCGTCGGGCAGCCTGATGTGCGCGTTGGCCTTCACCGCGCCGCCCAGGTCCTCGATCTCGCCGCGCACATAACGCTCCACCCGCACCCACTGGTCGGCGTCGTCGGCGCGGAAGTCCGTCTCGGCGCTCACGATGACCGGTCGCGTCAATGCCGGTGAGCTGATTTCGAAACGCAAATGCCGCCGCGCACGTGCTTGCGCCTGCCAGCGCTCAAGTACCTTGCGCCGCCTGGGGTTGAGCCCGTCGAGCAGATCGGACCGGGTCAGCGACCGGAGGTCGGCCCAGAGTGCGGCGTCGGCCAGCGGCGTAGTCAGGATGCCCAACGAGCCCGGAACCACCGCGACATCCGCGGTTTGCAGTTCCGGCGGCCCGGCATCGCCGCGCAGCAGATCGGACACCTCCGTCACGAAAGCGCGCAGCGTCGCCAGCGGCACGCGGTCGGGCGAGATCACATAGCCCGGCGACTCGTCGTGCAGCTTGATCAGGATGGTCTGCGCTTCCATGGCGCCTGCATTGTCCGACGTTGCGGGAAAACCCGCATCGGGGTTAGCGCGGCCCTTCCTTCATCGCCTGCACGATGTGCACCGTCTCCACGCTCACCCGCGCCACGCGCGCCAGCAGGTCGATGACGCGTTCCTTGTGGTCGGCAAAGCGGTAGGTGTCGAATTTCTCGCGGATGGTCGGGTCCCTGGGCTTCTTTTCCTTGTGCTGGTCGACCACCCATTCCAGCGCGCTGCGGTTGCCCAGTTTGTAGTCCCAAGCCTCGGGCGGCACGCCGGCGAGCGTGGTTTCGCTGTCGACGACGATGCAGCCGGCGTCCTTGTCGGCCTTCAGCAGGCACTTGGGCGACTGGCCGGCGGCGCGGGCCTTGGCGTCGGGCGTGTCGGTGCGCTGCAGTGGCCAGGGCTCGACCGTCTCGTAGCCGATGTGCAACTCCATCAGCCTTGCGCCCCAATCGGCCCACTGGCGGAAGCCGGCCAGGCTGTCGCCGTAGAGCCGGGATGCGCGGGAATTCGCGTTTCAGGTTCTGCGCATACTTCTCACGGTACAGCGGGTCGTGCAGCACGGCGTAGACGTAGTGGAAGATGGCTTCCTTCGTGATCGGCTCGGCCTTCCGGCCGCGGCCGGGTTGGTAGTGCTGGCGGAACTGGGTCAGGGACCAGTCGGTGATGTTGTCACCGCGCGTGCCGTCTTCGCCATATTCGAACAGCGTGACGTACTGAACCGCATCGGCCGAAAACATATTGAGATTTGGGATCGCCCCTGCCGCGATGACCGAGAAGGGTTGACGGTCGCCTGCCATAAAGCAAATCGCGCAATTGCTCCGCTTAGCCGGAAACAGCCGCTTCGCCAGACCGGGCCGATCAATGAAGACCTCCGACTGGTAGTACCAGAGACTGACATAGGGGCGGTAGAGCGACTTGACGATGCGAGTCTGATCGAAGGGCTCTACCGCGCGCGCCTTCGATCGTCGAAGCAGTGTCTCTGACCACTTGATGGACTGGTCAACGTCTTGGCTTCCCAGGCGGCTCTCGTAGTGATCGATGCAGTGACGCATCTTCGCCCGCACGGCCTGCGGCGTATCAGCGAGGACCCACTCGTCCCGATTCGTCGAAACACCGAGCGAGTAGAGCTTGGCTATGACACGCTGCGGCCTACTCGATGAGTTGGCCTTCGCCTCCTTGCTGGCAATCGGCAGCAGCTCCTCAAAGTCATTCGTCGTGAGGTTGATCCAGTTCGCTTTCGCATCCGGCCTCACCTCCTCGAACGCCAGGGCCGAAGCCCGCGCACTCCCCAGCCAAGCCAGCTTCTCCTCCGCCGTCTCCATCTCCGGCCGCCGCGCATAGAACACCCGGCAGCCCTTCTTGCCCGCCGCCACCGTCTTGCGAAAACCGTCGAAGGTGCGGCTGTCGACGAAACTGCGGTTGGTCACGAAGGCCAGCACGCCGTCGGCGTGCAGCCGGTCGCTGGCCCAGCGGAAGAAGCGCGCATACATGTCGTAGAGCTTGGTCTTCTGCGCCGTGCTCTGCGCGATATAGGTCTGCTTGATGCGCGTGTCGATGGCCGGGTATTCGCGGTTCTTGTTGTTGTCGTTCTCGTTGGCCTGGTTGGCGTTGTACGGCGGGTTGCCGATGATGACGCTGATCTTGCGGCTGTTCTGCCGCTTGATGCGCGCCACGTTCTCTTCGCTCACACTGCCGAACAGGTCGGCCGTGGTGCCGTGTGCCGCGGTGTGCAGGCCAACGTTGTCCAGCGTGTCGACGAAGCACAGGTTCCTGAATTCCTCGTACTCGTCGGTGATGGCGGCGTAGGTGGCCTCGATATTCAGGTTGGCCACGTAGTAAGGCAGGATCGCCACCTCGTTGGCGTGCAGTTCCTCGCGGTATTTGCGCTGCAGCTTCTTCGGCTGGCCGCGAAAGTGTTCCAGCAGTTCGCAGATGAAGGTGCCGGTGCCGGTGGCCGGGTCCAGGATCTCGACGTCGCGGTCCACCAGGTTGCGGCCGAAGTGCTTTTCGCACAGCCAGTCGGCACCTTCGATCATGAAGCGCACGATCTCGTTCGGCGTGTAGACCACGCCCAGCCGGTCGGCGGCCTTGGCGTTGTAGACCTTGTAGAAATTCTCGTAGATGACCTTCAGGAAGGTCTGCTTCTCGTGGTGGCTGCCGATCTGCGCCGCCGCGGCGCGGATGGCGGCGTAATACGCCTCCAGGCCCTTGAGCGTGGCGCGCTTGACGTTGCCGGTGAAGAAGGTGGCTTCCAGCGCATACAGCTCGTGCGCCACGTTGTTCTGGCGGTGGAAGTCGCTGTCGTCGAAGACCTTGCCGAAGATTTCTTCGGTGAGGATGTGCTGGATCAGCATCTCGCGCACGTCGGCTTCGGTCAGGGCCGGGTTGATGGCCTCCTGCGCGTGGGCCAGGAATTTCTCGGCGGCAGCGGCGAAGGCCGGGTTGCCCGCCTGTTCGCGGGCGATCATGCCGCGCAGCGCCTCCAGCACTGCCGGCAGGTCGGTCTTGAACTGCGCCACGGCCTTGCGGAAGTCGGCGATCTCGGCGCGTTCGAAGGCGAAGAACAGCTTGAGCAGCTTTTCCAGCTGCAGCACGTCGTCCACCGCGCAGCGCATCACCTCCTGCCGGTGCTGGATCAGCACGGCCTGCGTGCTGTCCTCGAAGACGATGTTGTCCTGCGGATAGCCGCGCTTGAACTTGAAGGCGATCTCTTCGTCGAGGTCGTCCTTGGCGTCCTTGGCGTCCTTGGCTTCCCAGTAACCGAAGGGCACGCGCAGTTCGTGCAGCAGGGCGCCGTCGACGAAGCGCGTGTCCTTGGTGGCGCTGTCGAGCTTGTATTCGGGGATGAAGACCAGGTCGTGCTGCCGGCCCCAGCCCTTGAGCAGGTCCTTGAAGGCCTCGCGCACCACGCTTTCGCGGTGCGTGCCACCCACCTTCTTCAGCACGTCGAGCTGCGGGAGGTACTGGTGGATCAGGACTTGGCTCATCTGCTGGGGCTCCCTGCGGCCATTTCACCATGCGCCGGCTAGACTGCGCCGACCCCGCACCCGGAGCACGCGTCCATGACCACCATTGACTATTACCTCGCCCCGCAGTCGCCCTGGACCTATCTGGGCCACGATCGCTTCGTGCGCATCGCGCAGCAGGCCGGCGCCGCCGTGAACGTGAAACCGGTGGACCTCGGCAAGGTCTTCCCGGTCTCGGGAGGGCTGCCACTGGGCCAGCGCGCACCGCAGCGCCAGGCCTACCGGCTGGTGGAACTGGCGCGCTTTCGCGACGTGCTGGGCTTGCCGTTGCATATCAAGCCGAGATACTTCCCCGTGCCGGGCGACGACGCGGCGCGACTCATCATTGCCGTCGGCCGGGACGATGGCCCCGCGGCCGCCATGCGCCTGGCCGGTGCCGCGCTGACCGCCGTGTGGGCACAGGAACGCAACATCGCGGATCCGGCCACGCTGGCCGAGCTGCTGGCCGAATGCGGGCTGCCGGCTCAACGCCTGGAGGCCTCGCGCACGCCCGAGGTGCAGGCTGCCTACGATGCCAATACCCAGCAGGCCATCGACGCCGGCGTCTTCGGCTCGCCCAGCTACGTCATCGAAGGCGAGATCTTCTGGGGCCAGGACCGGCTGGACTTCGTCGAGCGCCGGCTCGCCCGGCAGGGCTGACCCGCAACGCACACACCGCGCGCCGCAATGCAAACGGGGCCCGGTCGCCCGGGCCCCGCGAAGGGAAAGCCGTTCAGCAGCCTACTTCAGGTGCTTGCTGATTTCCTTGGTCATGCCGAACATGCTGATCGGGCTCACCCCGACGACGGCCTTGAGCTTGGCGTCGGCGTTGATCATGGTGCGCTTGATCTTGTCCTGCAGGTCGTTCTTCTTGATGTACTCCCACACCTTCTTGGTGACCTCGGTGCGCGGCAGCGGCTTGTCGCCGATGATGGCGGCCAGCGCAGCGCTCGGGGTCATGGCCTTCATGAAGGCGGCGCTGGGGGCGCGCTTCTTGGCCGGGGCGGCGGCCTTCTTCGCCGCAGCCGTCTTGGCGGGCGCTGCCTTCTTGGCCGGGGCCGCCTTCTTGGCCGGTGCGGCTTTCTTGGCCGGCGCCTTCTTCGCCGGGGCCTTCTTCGCGGGAGCTTTCTTCGCAGTTGCCATGTGTAGGTTCTCCGTCAGTGGTTGAGAGAGTGCCGACCGCGGCGCAAACCTTGATTTCGGGGCTTGTCTTTACGATCAATCGGCTACCCGCGATGGTAATGCCAGCCTATCTCGCTGAGAAGCGGTTTTCCCAGGTAAAAGACGCGTCCGCGCCACGTTATGCTGTGCCCATGAAGATGATCGTGCGTTGGTTGCTGCTCGCCGGAGCCCTGCTGCTCGTGGCCGACCTGTATTCGGGTGTTTCGGTGGACGGGTTCGGTTCGGCGCTGTTCGCGGCTTTTCTGATCGGCCTGTTCAATACCCTGGTGCGGCCGCTGTTGGTCTTGCTCACGCTGCCGGTGACGCTGCTGACGCTGGGCCTGTTTCTCTTCGTCATCAACGCGCTCATGTTCTGGGCCGCGGCGTCGCTGCTGAGCAGCTTTCACGTCGAGAGCTTCACCGCGGCGCTGATCGGCTCGCTGCTGTACAGCCTGTGCGGCATGGTCATCGACGTGGCGGTCGAACGGCTGTTCAACCCGCACGCCATCTGACGGCGGCTCAGCCGCCCGGGGGGCGCCGTGCCGGCGGTGGCGCCGCCCGCACTTCGAAGGCCACGCGGTCGACCACCTCGGCGGCGCCGGCGCCGGTGCGGCGCTCCAGCACATGACGGCCCGGCCGCGGCAGCCAGTGCACGACGCTGCCGCTGCCGACCACGCGCCCGTTCACGCGCCACTGGCCCGGCGCGCCCACGAAGGCCAGGCGTTGCGCCTGCAGCGGAATGTCGGGGTCGAGCAGCACCACGCTGCCGTCGCGCGGGGTCTGGATGCCGAAGGCCTGTGCGTCGCCGGCCGCGGCCGCGCTGCCGGCACGCGCCTGCGTACCGGGCAGGAACCACTCGCCCTGCTGCGCCACCAGGCCGGGCGGCGGCGCGGGCGGAGCCGACGGCGCGCGCGCATGCAGGTGGGTCACCACCTCGCGCCACACCGGCGCCGCGCCGCTGACGCCACTCACGCCATGCATCGGCGCGCCGCCGGCATTGCCCACCCACACGCCCACGGTGTAGCGGCTGGTGAAGCCGACGCACCAGTTGTCGCGCAGGTCCTTGCTGGTGCCGGTCTTCACCGCTGCCCAGCCGCGCGTGACCAGCGGGCTGTCCAGGCCGAAGCCCACGGCGCGCGCCGCCGGGTCGGCCAGGATGTCGGCCACGATCCAGGCCGTGGCGGCGTCGAAGACGCGGCGTGGCGGCTCCGCGGGCGCGCCAGCCCGCCAGCGCACGGGGCTCCACCGGCCGCCCTGCGCGAACAGGCGGTAGGCGTTGGTCAGGTCCACCAGTGAGACCTCGGCACTGCCCAGTGCCAGCGCATGGCCGTGGTAGCCGCCGCTTTCGCTGGGGCGCAGGCCGGCCTGCACCAGCGCGCCGAAGACTGTGTCGGGCCCGAGCATCGCGCCCACGCGCACCGCCGGCACGTTCAGGCTGCTGGCCAGCGCGGTGCGCACGCTGACCGCGCCCTTGAAGCCGCCGTCGTAGTTCTGCGGCTGGTACAGCGCGGCGCCGGCGGCCAGTTGCAGCGGTGCGTCGTCCAGCCGGCTGGCGGCGGTGATCAGCCGCTGCTGCAGCGCCTGCGCATAGACGAAGGGCTTGACTGTGGAGCCGGGCTGGCGGCGGGCGAGCACGGCATCGACCGCGGGCGCATTCGACGCCGACCCTGAAGAGCCCACCCAGGCCAGCACCTCGCCGCTGGCGTTGTCGAGCACGAGCACGGCACCGTCCTCGACCTCGCGGCCGCGCAGTTCGGCGATCTGGCGGCGCAGCGCGTGCAAGGCCACGCGCTGCACGCCGGCGTCGAGCGTACTGCGCAATGCCGCGTCTGTGCCTGCGCCGGCGCCCGCGCCGGCGAGCACCGTGGCCGGCGGACGCACCGGCTGCGGCTGCCCCGGCGCCGTGCGCACCATCAGCCGCGCCAGGTGCGGCGCCAGCGCTTCACCCTGAACCGGCAGCAGCGCCCCCGGCCGCCGCGCCAGCGCCTGCGCCAGCGTGATGCCCAGCCCGGCGCAACCCAGCTGCTGCTGGCGCAGCACCTCGCAGGCGCGGCGCTCCAGCAGCGGCGCGCCGACGTTGGGCCCGCGCACCATGCTGGCCAGCAGGGCCGCCTCCACCGCATCCAGGCCGCTGGCGTGCTTGCCGAAGAGCATGTGGCTGGCGGCGGCCACGCCCACCAGTTCGCCGCGCAGCGGCACGCGATTGAGGTAGGCCTCCAGGATCTGCGTCTTGCTCCAGCCGCTTTCGAGCTGCCGGGCGCGGTGCATCTGCGTCAGCTTCTGGCCCACGCTGCGGCCGCTGGCGGGGCGGGCCAGGTCGTCGTCCAGCAGGCCGGCGAGCTGCATGGTCAGCGTGGACGCGCCGCGCGTGCGCGAGTCCCAGGCCGTGGCCCAGGCGCCGGCCGCCAGCGCGCGCCAGTCCACGCCGCCGTGGGCCCAGAAGCGGCGGTCCTCGCTGAGCACGATGGCTTCGCGCAAGGCCGGCGAGATGTCGGCCAGCGTGACCCAGGGCCCGCGGCGCACGCTGTCGTCCACGCGCACGGTCTGCAGCACGGCGCCGTGGCGGTCCAGCAGCGGCAGGTCGGAAGGCACGTGGGCGGCGCGCACGGCTTCGAAGTCCGGCACGGCCAGGGCGGGTGCCGCCGCCAGCAACAGCAAGGCGGACGCGGCGGCGGCCAAAGGCCTCAAGGCATCACCTCCAGTGCGGCGTTGGGAAGCTCGCCGAAGTTTTCGGGCGCATACATCGCCTCGATGCGCGTGGGTGGCAGGCCGAAGCGGCCGCTGGCATTGAGCCGCAGCGTGTACTCCACCACGTGCCGCCCGCGTGGCAGCCATTCGTAGTAGCTGCGCCAGGCCTCCGGCGCGCGCTCCTCGAAGGCCGGCCAGGCGGCGTCGCGGCGCTCGGCCACCACCTCCACCTTGCAGCCGCGGGCGTGGAGCGCCGCTGCCAGCCGCTCCGCCGCGCGCTCGTAGCC
>Ga0209254_10005576_pt1 | contig 11584 bp, 13 predicted proteins | sample FrelakmetDIP11DI_FD_187148 | JGI IMG/M metagenome (GOLD analysis project Ga0209254, IMG submission 187148) | Freshwater lake sediment microbial communities from the University of Notre Dame, USA, for methane emissions studies - DIP11 DI (SPAdes)... | ecosystem: Environmental > Aquatic >... | reverse complement strand
CGTGATGCTCCTGTCGAGCTCGCTCTCCGACCAGCTCGCGACGGTGGCGCTCGTCAAGCGGCGACTGCTCTATGCGACGGTCGTCGCCCTGCTGATCGCCGTCGTGCTCGGGTTTGCCGTGGCCGCGCTCCACGCCCGCCGGCTCGGCCGCCTACAGCGGGCCGCCGACCGGATCGCGGAGGGCGCCTTCGACGAGCCCGTCGTCGACACCGGAGCGGATGAGGTCGGCCAGCTGGCTGCCTCGTTCGACCGGATGCGCCTCCAGCTGGCCCAGCTCGATCGGGCCCGGAAGGAGTTCGTTGCGAACGCCTCCCACGAGCTCCGGACGCCGCTCTTCTCCCTCGCGGGCTTCCTGGAGCTCCTCGCCGATGAGGATCTCGACGAGACCACCCGGAGGGAGTTCCTCGCGACGACCCGGAGTCAGGTCGAGCGCCTGACCAAGCTCGCCACCGATCTGCTCGACCTCTCCCGGATGGACGTGGGACGAATCCGGATCGAGCACGAGGAGGTCGGTCTGGCCGAGGTGATCACGGTCGTCGCCGAGGATTTCGGCGCCCTCGCCGACGCCTCGGGCCATACCCTGGTGGTGGATGCCTCCGCCGATGTCTGGGCGCTCGCCGATGAGGAGCGCGTTCAGCAGATCGCCCGGGCTCTGACGGGGAACGCGCTCGTCCACACCCCTGCGGGAACGACGGTCCGGCTTCGGGTCGAGGAGCGCGGCGGTCGGGCCATCCTTTCCGTCGAGGACGACGGCCCCGGGATTCCGCCCGAGCATCTCGACCGCGTCTTCCAGCGGTTCTACCGCGTCGAAGGGGGTCAGGCATCCGGCAGCGGGCTCGGGCTCGCGATCGCTCATGAGCTGGCAGGCCGCATGGGCGGCGCCGTCAGGGTCGAGAGCAGGCCGGGGGCGACGACGTTCAGCCTCGATCTGCCGGCCGAGAAGGCGCAGCTGCGTCCCCCCGTCCTCGCCACGGGCTGAGCCGCGCGACCGTTTCCACGTGGAAACGGTCGCGGCTCGGCCGGCAGGAGAGTCGGTTGCGCGCGGCTACAGTGGCTCTGTGCGTCCCCAGGTCTTCGCTATCGCCGTCATCGCCGCGATTCTCGGCGCCGCAGGCGCGCTTGCGCTCGGCAGCCTGACCGGGCTGACGGACGGCGACACGACCACCGTGGTCGTCGAGGGCGCAACCACCGGTGCCGAAGCCCCGGCTGTTGCCGTGCCCGCGATCGGCAACGGCTTCGATCCGGCCGCCATCTACGCCCGCCGGGCTCCCGGTGTCGTCACGCTCTACGCCGACTTCGGCGCCGAGGGCCAGTCCCAGGGCTCCGGATTCGTCGTCGACGCGAAGGGGACGATCCTGACGAACGCGCACGTGGTCACCAACGTGGCCCAGGCCGGGGGTGGGACGGTCCGGGGAGCGGACAGGCTCTTCGTCGAGTTCAGGGATCGCGACCGTGTCCCGGCCAAGATCGTCGGCTGGGACCTGTTCAGTGACGTCGCCGTCGTCCGGGTCGATCCTCGCGCCCACGCTCTGGCGCCGGTGCCGCTCGGGAGCTCCTCGACCGTGGTCGTCGGAACGCCGGTGGCGGCGATCGGCAGCCCCTTCAATGAGCAGAGCTCGCTGTCGGTCGGGGTCGTCTCCGCGATCGATCGCACGATCGACTCGCTCACCTCCGGGTACAGCGTCTCCGATGCGATCCAGACCGACGCGCCGATCAACCGCGGGAACTCCGGCGGGCCGCTCTTCGATGCTCGCGGTCGCGTGATCGGGATCAATGCCCAGATCCGCTCGACGAGTGGGACGGCGGAAGGTGTCGGGTTTGCGATCCCGATCGACACGGTACGGCGGGCGCTCGAGCAGATCGTGCGCACGGGGAAGGTCGCATACGCCTACGTCGGCGTCACGACGCAGGACGTCACGCCCGGTCTCGCCCGGAAGCTCGGCTTCTCGAAGCAGAGCGGGGCCCTGATCGCGAAGGTGGAGCCCGGCACACCCGCCGCCCGGGCGGGCCTTCGCGGCGGTACGCGCACCGTCGACTACAACGGCCTCCAGATCTCCCTCGGTGGTGACGTGATCGTGAAGATCGGCGACCGGCCGGTCAGGAGCGCCCAGGATGTCTCGCGCGCGGTCACGCGGCTGACGGCGGGCCAGCGTGTCCCGTTCACGGTGCTGCGAGAAGGAACCGACCGCCGGGTCGTCCAGGTGACCCTCGGGGAGCGACCGGCCTGACCGCTCGAGCAGCGCAGTACGATGCGGCCGTGACTCCGCGCACCGCTCAGAGCGTGCCGCCCCCGGCCCGGGCGCATCCGGGAGCCCGCGCACGATGACGGACCTCTCGCACGTCGGCCCGGACGGCGCGGTCAGGATGGTCGACGTCGGTGGCAAGCCGCTCTCCCGGCGCCGCGCCGTGGCGCGGGCCACGGTGCTGATGGCGCCCGACACCGTCGCCCGCCTCGGCTCCCTTCCCAAGGGGGATGCGCTGACGACCGCCCAGCTCGCGGGAATCATGGCCGCCAAGCGAACGAGCGAGCTGATCCCGCTCTGCCATCCCCTTCCGCTCACCGCGATCGACGTCACCCTGGCGGTCGTTGCGACCGGGGTCGAGATCGAGGCCGTCGCCGAGACGACGGCGCAGACGGGTGTCGAGATGGAGGCGTTGACGGCCGCGACCGTCGCGGCGCTGACGGTCTACGACATGGCCAAGGCGATCGACAAGACGATGTCGATCACCGGTGTCACGCTCGTCGAGAAGACGAAGGAGCCAATGCCGAAGCGTGTGAAACGCTCTGACCTCACACGCGGCGGCACGAGGTCTGCACAGTGAACGCGGCCGTGCTCACCGTGTCCGACGGGGTCCATCACGGCACCCGCGAGGACCGGAGCGGGGACACGCTCGCCGAGCTGCTTGCGGGCGAGGGATTCGCCGTCGAACGGCGCGTTGTCCCGGACGAGGCCGACGAGATCGCGGACGCCATCGTTGACCTGGCGGGCAGGAGCTCGCTCGTCCTGACGACAGGCGGTACCGGATTCACGCCGCGCGACGTCACGCCCGAGGCGACGCGCCGGGTCCTCGAGCGCGAGGCGCCGGGGCTCGCCGAGGCGATCCGGGCCGACGCCCGGACGAAGACGCCGCACGCATTGCTCTCCCGCGGCCTCGCCGGGCTTCGGGGTGCGACGCTGGTCGTCAACCTCCCCGGCTCGCCGGGAGGGTGTCGTGACGGCTTCGCGGTCCTCCAACCCGCCCTCGCCCACGGGCTCGAGCTGGCCGCCGGCGACCAGGGCTCGCGGCACGTCCAGACGTGAGCACGGAGGCGCTCTCCCTCCCCCGCCGCTTCGCCTCGCTCGTCAGGTTCGAGCACACCGTCTTCGCGCTTCCGTTCGCCTACGTCGGTGCCTTCCTCGCCGTCGACGGCTACCCGGGCACCGCCACTCTCGTCTGGCTCACCCTGGCGATGGTCGGGGCCCGCACGCTGGCGATGGCGCTGAACCGGCTCGTCGACGCCGAGCTCGACGCGCGGAACCCGCGGACGGCCGGGCGCGAGATCCCGGCCGGGACGCTCTCACGCGGACAGGTCTGGGCGCTCTGCGCGGCGGCGCTCGCCCTCTATCTCGTAGCCGCGTTCCAGCTCGAGCCGATCGTCCGCTGGCTCTGGCCCATTCCGGTCGCCATGTTCGTGATCTACCCGTACCTGAAGCGCGTCACCTGGCTCTGCCACCTCTGGCTCGGGGCCTGTACGGGCCTCGCTCCCCTGGGAGCCTGGCTCGCCGTCACCGGCACGGCCCCCTGGGAGGCATGGGCCCTGTTCGCCGCCCAGGGCCTCTGGGTCGCCGGGTTCGATCTCTTCTACTCGCTCTTCGACCTCGAGCACGATCGCGCGGCGGGCCTGCGCTCGTGGGCAACCCGGTTCGGGGAGCACGGCGTGTTCGTCGGTGCCCGCGCGTTTCATGCCGCCGCGGTGGCGCTGCTGGCCGCGGTCGGGCTCGGGCTCGGGAGCGACGTCTTCTACTGGCTCGGCGTGGCAGCCGTGGCGGGGCTCCTCGTCTACGAGCACACGCTCGTGCACCCCGGCGACCTCCGCCGGCTCGACGCCGCGTTCTTCACCGTCAACGGCGTCATCAGCGTCGCCTTCTTCGCCTTCGTCCTCCTCGACACCGTTCTGTAGCGGCTACCGTGGGCCGTCTGTCGAGCAGGAGGATCGCACGGTGATCGCGGGGGAGGGCCTCGAGAAGCGGTACGGCCGCAAGCGCGCCCTGAGAGGGGTCTCGTTCGACCTTCCCCGCCGCGGATTCCTCCTCGTCACGGGACCGAACGGCTCGGGCAAGACGACCCTCCTACGGCTCGTCGCCGGGCTCGCTGCGCCGACAAAAGGCACACTCACCGTGGAGGGTGAACGGGGCGACCTCGGCTACCTCGGGCACGAGTCGCTGCTCTACCGCGAGCTGACGGCGCTCGAGAACCTCGACCTCTACGGCCGTCTCTACCGCGTTCCGGAGCGGCGCGAGCGGAGCGGGATGCTCCTCGAGCGGTTCGGCCTCTGGGAGGTGCGGGCTGATCGCGTCTCGACCTTCTCGCGAGGCATGACGCAGCGCCTCGCGCTCTGCCGGGCGCTCCTCCACGACCCGGCGCTCCTCGTACTCGACGAGCCGTACACGGCGCTCGACGACGATGGGGCGGCGCTCCTCGACTCCGAGCTCGCTGCGCTCACGGGCGAGCGGACGATCCTGCTCTCCACGCACGATCCGGCGCGCGTCGCCCTTCTCGCCACCCACAGGCTCGTTCTCACGTGAGCGCGCTCGCCCTCTACACCGCCGACGTGGTCGCACTGGCCCGCAAGGACCTCAAGCTCGAGCTCCGCGCGCGTGACACGTTGCCGGCCATGCTGCTCTTCGTCCTCTCGACGCTCGTCGTCTTCCACTTCGCGCTCCCGGCGGGCACCGGCGACGATGCGGCCTTCGGCCTGCTCTGGATCGCGATCGTCTTCACGGCGCTCCTCGGCCTCGCCCGGGCCTGGGCGCCCGAGCGGGAGGGCGGGGCCCTGGACGGTCTCGTGCTCGCACCGTGCGACCGGAGCGCGATCTGGCTCGGCAAGACGCTCGCCACCCTTGCGTTCCTCGGCGCCGCGGAGCTCGTCGCGCTGCCTGCCTTCGCCCTCTTCTTCGCCCCCATCGACCTCGTCGCGGTGGCGGGCGTCGTGCTTGCGAGCATCGGGATCTGCGCCGTCGGGTCGCTGCTCGCCGCGATGGCCGCAGCGAGCAGGGGGCGCGAGGTGATCCTGCCGCTCCTCTTTCTCCCGCTCGCGATCCCGCTCGTCGTCGGGGGTGTCGGCGCGGGCATCTCGCCCGAGGGAGCGACGTACCTCTCCTTCCTCGCCCTGTACGACCTCGTGTTCGCGATACTGGCGTGGGCCACCTTCGAATATGTCGTCACGGAATAACCTCCCGCTCCTCGCGTTCTCGACCGCCGGCCTGCTCGGGGCCGCCGTCGTGCTCGCGCTGCTCGTCGCGCCCGAGGATGCCGACCAGGGTGTCTCCCAGCGGATCTTCTACTTCCACGTCCCGATCGCCCTCACCGCGTATCTCTGCTTCGGGCTCGGGGCCTGGAAGGCTCTGCGGCTCCTCTGGGTCGGCGGCGAGCGCCGTGACCTCGAGAGCTACACCTGGATCCATCAGGGGACGATCTTCGGCGCCCTGACGCTGATCACGGGCTCGATCTGGGCGAAGGCATCCTGGGGGGTCTGGTGGAGCTGGGGCTCGAACCAGCTCGTCCTCTTCCTCGTCCTCTTCCTGTTCTACTGCGCCTACTTCATGCTCCGCTTCTCGATCGAGGAGGGCGCCCGGCGCGAGCGGATCTGCGCCGTGTACGCGCTCTTTGGCGTGGCGCTGATCCCGGTCAGCTTCTTCGCGATCAGGCTCGCCAGCGACTTCATCCATCCGACCGTCTTCACGCGCGAAGGACCCCAGATGACCGGCACGATGTTCGGCGCGTTCCTCGTCTGCTGGGCGGCGATCACGCTCCTGGCCTACGTGATGTACCGCATCGAGCTCGTCGGCAAGCGCACCGATGCGAACCTCCGCGAGCTGCGCGAGGTGCTCTCGTGAGCCAGGGGCAGTACGTTGCGCTGGCGTACGGGGTCGTCCTCGTGTTCGTCCTCCTCTGGGTGGCGATCATCGCCACCAAGCTCGTGCGACTCGAGCGAGAGACCGGTGAGCTCGCCGAGATCGCGCGCGGTCGCCGCGCCGATGGCTGAGCTCCTCGTCTGGCCGGCGTTGCTCGCCTACGGCGAGGCGGCGGTGGCGTACGCCGGCTCCCTGCGCGGCACGGGTGCCTCGGCGCGCCTCGGGATCTGGGGCGTTCGCATCGGTTGGCTCGCGCAGACGGCGCTCCTGATCGCGCAGGCGCTCGACAGCGACGGGTTCCCCTGGGGAACGTGGGCGGGCGCGCTCAACCTCTTCGTCTGGCTCGTCGTCGGGGCCTACCTGATCTGGGGCTGCACGCCCCGCTACCGGCTGCTCGGTCTCGCCGTGATGCCTCTGGCGGTCGCGCTTCTCGTCGCCGCCTGGGCGGGTGGCGGTACGGGAGTCTCGTCCAGGGACACCGCCGGCTGGCTGCTGGCCCTCCACGTCGGCCTGATGCTGGCCGGGTTCGCGGGGCTGACGCTGGCAGCGGGCCTCGCGGGCCTCTACCTCTGGCAGGAGCGCCGGCTCAAGCAGCGTGACACGAGCGTGCTCCGTCTTCGGGTGCCGCCGCTCGACTCGCTCGACCGCCTCTCGGCCCGCACGGCGCTGATCTCGCTCGGCGTGCTGTCTGCCGGAATCGTCGTCGGGCTCGGGAGCTTCGACCAGGGCGATTTCGACGTGCCGATGGCCGTCACGCTGGCGATCTGGGCCGTCTACACCGTCGGCCTGCTGTTGCGCCGCGAGAAGGGCCTGCGCGGCCGGCGCTTCGCCGTTCTGCTCCTGGCCGGCTTCGCGCTTGTCGCGATCGTCCTCCCTCTGACCCACTTCGCCTCGTGAGACTCACGCTCGTCGGCGTCTCCCACCGCCAGGCACCCGTCGAGCTGCGCGAGCGCGTCGCCGTCGACGCCGCAGGCGCGACCGCACTCGCGCGCGAGCTGGCCGACGGCTGCGAGGCCGTCGTGCTCTCGACCTGCAACCGGACGGAGCTCTACCTCGCGAGCGGCGGCCCGAGCGATCACCTCGACGAGCGGGCCAGCGGCACGCTGCTCGCCCTCGCCGGCGCCGACGGCGCCGCGCTCGCACCGGTGCTCTACCGCCTCGGCGACGATAGCGCCGCTCTGCACCTGTTCCGGGTCGCGGCCGGTCTCGACTCGCTCGTCCCCGGAGAGGGCGAGATTCTCGGCCAGGTGCGCGACGCCTTCGAGGGGGGCTCGACGGGTCCGCTCCTCGACCGGCTCTTCCGGCAGGCCCTCCATGCGGGCCGGCGGGCGAGGGTCGAGACCGCGATCGGGGAGAGCCCGGCCTCGGTGCCGGCCGCCGCAGCCGCCCTTGCCCAGCAGGTCTTCGGCGACCTCGCCGGCCGCCGGATCCTCCTCGTCGGTGCCGGCAAGATGAGCGAGCTCACCGCACGGAATCTGCGCTCCCGCGGCGCCGTGATCGAGGCGGTGGCGAACAGGACCGAGGCCCACGGGGAAGAGCTCGCGGCCCGCGTCGAGTCTCGCTCAGTCGGGCTGGACGAGATCCCCGCACTGCTCGCGACGGCGGACGTCGTCGTCACCTCCACGAGCGCCCCCGGCTTCGTGATCGACCCCGAGACGGCCTCCGCCGCGCTCCGCGGCCGGCGGGGCCGGCCGCTGCTCTTCGTCGATCTCGCCGTTCCCCGCGACGTCGACCCGGCCCTCGCCACGATCGACGGCTGCTTCGTCTACGACGTGGACGACCTCGAGGCGGTCGTCGAGGCGTCGCTCGCCGGCCGCCGGGTCGAGGCGGTTCGGGCCGAGCAGCTCGTCGCCGTCGAGGCGGAGCGCTTCCGGGAGTGGCAGGCCTCTCTGTCGGTCGTCCCCGCGATTGCCTCGCTTCGCGCCCACGCGGAGGAGATTCGCAGCGGCGAGCTGGCCAAGGCAGAGGGCCGCCTCGGCCGGCTGCCCGAGAGCGAGCGAAAGCTCGTGGAGTCCGTCACCTCCCAGATCGTGGCCAAGATCCTCCACCTTCCGACGGTCCGCATGAAGGAGGCAGCTGCCGGTGCCGAGGGCGTGGTCTATGCTGACGTCGTGCGGCACCTGTTCGGACTCGAGGAGGAGGAGCAGTCGTGACGCGACCGGTGCTCATCGGGCGGCCGCTGCCGCTGCAGGCACCCACGGCGTTCGTTCGCATCCGCCCGCGGGGCCGCCTCCTGTGCGGCGAGCCGCGCACCACGACCCGCCGCTGTGCTGCTTCGCGTCGGCTCCCGCGGAAGTAGGCTCGCGCTGACCCAGGCCGAGCGCGCCGCCGAGGCGCTGCGCGGGCAACGGGTCAGAGGAGCAACGGTCGAGATCGCGCTGATTCCGATCACGACGGCAGGCGACCGCGACCGCACGAGCCCGTTCGGCGAGATCGGGTCCCGCGGTGTGTTCGTCAAGGAGCTCGAGGAGGCGTTGCTCGAGGGCCGGATCGACGTCGCGGTGCACTCTGCGAAGGACATGACCTCATCCGACCTCGAAGGGCTCGTCGTCGGCGCCTATACGCAGCGTGAGGACCCGCGTGACGCGCTCTGCGGCGCCGACGCCATTCGCCCGGGCATGCGGATCGGAACGGCATCGGCCCGCCGCCGCGCCCAGCTGCTCGCGCTCGAGCCGACGCTCTCGATCGAGCCGCTGCGGGGTAACATCGACACGCGGCTGCGCAAGCGGGGCGAGCGGGGCCTCGACGCCATCGTCCTCGCCGCTTGTGGTCTAGACCGTTTAGCGCTCGGGAGCGAGATCGGGCTCAGGCTCGATCCGTCAATGATGCTGCCCGAGGCCGGGCAGGGTGCCATCGCCCTCCAGGTGCGGGTGGGGGAGGAGGGCCTCGTCGCGCGTGTCGACGACGGCGAGACCCACACACGGGTCGAGCTCGAGCGGCGCTGCGTGGCGCTGATCGGCGGCGGCTGCCTGGCACCGGTGGCCGCCCACCACGACGGCATCACCCTGACCGCGCTCGTCGCCGCCGAGGACGGCTCCTGGATCGAGAGCCGCTCCGGCGACGACCCGGTAGCCCTTGCGGCGGAGCTCGTCTCGCTGAGCCGATGAGGATCGTCGTCACCCGCCCCGAGGGCCAGGAGCGGGATCTCGTCGCGCGGCTCGTGCGGCTCGGCCACGACGTCGTCCATTGCCCGCTGATCGCGATCGAGCCGCTCGGTGACGACCCGATCGACGTCTCCGGCTACGACTGGGTCGTCGTCACGAGCGCGAACGGCGCGCGCGAGCTGCTGCGCCGCGCAACCGGCACGATGCCGCGGCTCGCGGCGATCGGCCCTGCCACGGCCGAGGCGCTCGGAGGCGCCGACCTCGTCCCGGCCGTCGCAACCCAGGAGGGGCTCCTCGCCGAGCTCCCACGACCCGCCGGCCGGGTGTTGTTCGCCGCGGCCGAGGGCGCGCGCAGTCTGCTGCCGAGCACGCTCGGCGCCGAAGTCGTCACCCTCTACCGGACCCGCGAGCTCCGGCCCGCAGATCTTCCACCCGCCGACGTCTACCTCCTCGCGTCCGCCTCGTCTGCGCGGGCCCTCGCGGCCCTCGCGCCGGGGCTCCCGGTCGTCTCGATCGGGCCGGAGACCTCGCGCGCCGCACGGCAGGCAGGCCTCGACGTCGTCGCCGAGGCGGAGGATCATTCGAGCGCCGGCCTGGCGGCCGCCGTGGCCGGCCTCCCCGGCGGCCGAGCGCGGTGATCCGTCCGGAATCACTCGTCTAGAATCGGTGCGACCGGTGTTCATCACGTTCCTCTCCGACTTCGGGCTCCAGGACGACTTCGTCGGCACCTGCCACGGCGTGATCAAGCGGATCGCGCCGGAGGCGGGGATCATCGACATCACGCACGGGATTCCGCCGCAGGCCGTGCTGCAGGGCGCGCTCGTGCTTGCCAACACGCTGCCGTACATGCCCGTCGGCGTGCATCTCGCGGTGGTCGATCCCGGCGTCGGGAGCCACCGGCGCGCTCTGGCGCTCCGCGACGGCGAAGGGCGCTTCTACATCGGCCCGGACAACGGTCTGCTGCTGCCGGCGGCCGAGCGGGCCGGGATCGCCGAGGCGCACGAGCTCGCGAATCCTGCCTACGCGCTCGAGTCGGTCTCCCGCACGTTCCACGGGCGCGATCTGTTCGCACCGGCGGCGGCCCACCTCGCCCGTGGGGTGGAGATCGGCGAGCTCGGCCCACCGATCGACCCGGGAGCACTGGTCCGGCTCGAGCTGCCCGAGCCGTCCTTCGCAGAAGGCGTCCTGCACGCGACGATGCTCTACGTCGACAGCTTCGGCAACATCGCCCTCAACCTGACCCGGGACGACCTCGATCGGGTCGGGGTCGTGCCGGGGACGCGCATCGAGCTCGACCTCTCCGGAGAGCGCTACTACGCCGTCGCGGCGCGGACCTTCGCGGACGCCCGCCCCGGCGATGTGATCCTCTTCGAGGACAGCTACCGGAACATGTCGATCGCGATCTCGAACGGGGACGCCGCCGCGATGCTGCATGCGGTGATCGGGCGGCCACTCAGCATCAGGATCGCGTAGAGGACTGGAAATCGGCGCGCGCATGCGCTAGGGTCCCGGGTACTGAGAGGCGTCGGCGGAGCGGGTCTCCGTCCCCGACGTCTCTCTCTCTTTGTGTTGTGAGGTCGTGTGCGGGGAAAGCCGTCCCGGGACGCGGGTTCCTACTGTCGCGCCCACGACGGCGCCGGGATAGGCTGGTGCGCGACCAGAGGAGGCGCACGCCGTGAGAGCCGGAGCTCTGGTCCTCGACCACAGGAGGCCATCGTGAGTGCTGAAAGTCTCACCGTCGTCGACAACCGCACCGGCGCCGAATACGAGTTGCCCATCGTCGATGGTGCGATCCACGCGACCGAGTTCGGCAAGATCAAGGGCCCGGACGGGGCAGGTCTGCTGTCGTACGATCCCGCGTTCCTGAACACCGCCTCGTGTCGCAGCACGATCACCTACATCGACGGTGACGTCGGCATCCTGCGCTATCGCGGCTATCCGATCGAGCAGGTGGCCGAGCAGGCCGGCTTCCTCGAGACCGCGTATCTCCTGCTCGAGGGCGAGCTGCCGGACGAGGCGCAGCTCGAGAGCTGGACCGAGGACGTGCGCACGCACACCTACGTCCACACGAACATCGAGGAGTTCCTGGCGGGGTTCCGCTACGACGCCCACCCGATGGGGATGCTGCTCGGCGCCGTCGGGGCGCTCTCGACCTTCTACCCCGACGCGAAGAACATCCAGGATCCGCACAGCCGCTACATCCAGCGCGTCCGCCTGATCGCGAAGCTCCCGACGATCGCGGCCGCCATCTTCCGTCACAGCCGCGGCCTCCCGTACGTGCTGCCCCGCAACGATCTCGACTACATCGGCAACTACGTCAACATGACGTTCGAGATCGGCGGCAGGCACGAGCCGAACCCGGTG
>Ga0209254_10005575_pt1 | contig 11585 bp, 11 predicted proteins | sample FrelakmetDIP11DI_FD_187148 | JGI IMG/M metagenome (GOLD analysis project Ga0209254, IMG submission 187148) | Freshwater lake sediment microbial communities from the University of Notre Dame, USA, for methane emissions studies - DIP11 DI (SPAdes)... | ecosystem: Environmental > Aquatic >... | reverse complement strand
GCTGACCTGGTACAACGGCAGCAAGGGGGCGGCGATCGTCACCTCGCGGTCGATGGCGGCCGAGCTCGCGCCCGACAACATTCGTGTCAACGTCATCAACCCGGTTGCCGGGGAGACGGCGATGCTCGCCGACTTCATGGGCCAGGACACGCCCGAGATGCGGGCAAAGTTCGTCGCCAGCATTCCGCTGGGGCGATTGTCGCAGCCGTCGGACATCGCCACCGCCGCGGTGTTCTTCGCGTCGGAGGAGGCGTCGTTCATCACCGGCGCCTGCCTCGAGGTCGACGGCGGGCGGTGCGTATGAAGCCGGCGTGCGGATTGCAGCGGGCCGAAGGCGACCGTATCCGCAAGCCCGGGCGCGGCCGCGCCCGGCCGGTCGGCGCATGGCTGGGCGTGGCGGCGTTGGCCGTGTCCGCGGCGCTGTTCGCGCGCTCCGCCGACGCGGTCGAGGCGGCGCCGCCGGTGCGGCACGCGGTCGAGCCGTACCTGCCGATCACCGCGCAGAAGAATCCCTGCCTCACCTGCCACGACCGCCCGGACCTGGTCGGACATCCCAAGGTCGGCATCGCGACGCCGATGCCGGCGAGCCACTACTTCCGGGGCGAGGGCGGCAAGCCGACGGTGGCGCGGGCGTCCTACGTCTGCACGACCTGCCACCTCGCGGCCGGAACGTCTGCGCGCGGACCCGGCGCACCCGCACTGGCCGCTGCGGGCAAATAGCGGCGCCGGGGCGCGGTCAGCCGATGACCCCGGCCTCGCGCAGCGCGGCGATCGCCGCGTCGTCGTAGCCGGCCTCGCGCAACACGTCGTCGGTGTGCTCGCCCAGCGCCGGGCCGCCGCCGTCGAACCCTCCAGGGGTCTCCGACAGCTTCGGCACGACCCCCGGAACCGCCAGCGTGCCGCCGTCCGGCAGCCCGATACGGCGGATCATCTCGCGCGCGGCGTAGTGCGGGTCCGCGGCGATGTCGGCGATCGAGCAGATCTTCGACGCGGGCACGTCGGCGGTTGCCATCGCCGCCAGCACGTCGGCCGGCGCCCGCGTCGACGTCCACGCCTCGATCTGGTCGTCGAGCCAGCCCTGCCGCGCGGCGCGGCCCTCGTTGTGCGCCAGCGCGGGGTCGCCGGCGAGGTCGTCGCGCCCCATCGCCTTGCACAGGCGCCGGAAGATCGAGTCGGCGTTGGCGGCGATCAGCACGTAGCTGCCGTCGCCGCAGCGGTACGCCGACGTCGGCGCGATCCCGGGCAGGATCGACCCCGTCCGCTCGCGGACGACGCCGAAGGCATCGAACTCCGGCAGCGTCGATTCCATCACCGAGAACACGCTTTCGTACAGCGCGACGTCGACGACCTGGCCGCGGCCGGTGCGCGCGCGCGTCTGCAGCGCGAGCAGGGCGCCGATGATGCCGTAGAGCGCCGAAAGCGTATCGCCGATCGACACCCCGACCCGCGACGGCGGCCGGTCGGGCGTGCCGGTGATGTGCCTCAGGCCGCCCATCGCCTCGCCGATGACGCCGAAGCCTGGCCGCTCGCGGTACGGTCCCGTCTGGCCGTAGCCGGACACGCGGACCATCACCAGGCCGGGATTGTCGCGCGCGAGCTCGTCGTAGCCCATGCCCCAGGCCTCGAGCGTGCCGGGACGGAAGTTCTCGATCAGGATGTCGGCCGAGCGGGCGAGCCGCCGCGCGACGGCCTGGCCCTCCGGGTGCCGGAGGTCGAGCGCGACCGAGCGCTTCCCGCGCGACTGCACGTGCCACCACACCGATGTGCCGTCCTTGAGGTGCCGCCACTTGCGCAGCGGGTCGCCGAGTCCCGGCGGCTCGATCTTGACGACGTCGGCGCCGAACTCGGCGAGCAGCTTGGCGCAGAAGGGGCCGGCGATCAGCTGTCCCAGCTCCAGCACGCGCAGACCGGCGAGCGGGCGCGGCGGCGCGGTGCCGGGCTCGACGGGGCCTGCCGCTTGCGGACTCCCGGCCATCGGCTGCCGGCGCCGTCAGCGCGCGTAGACGAGGTCGCGCAGGCCGATCGACAGCATCGGCACGTAGGTGATGATCAGCAGGCAGCCGACGATCACCAGCACGAACGGGATCAGCTTGGCGATGATCTGGTCCAGCGACACCCGGGCCACCGTGCAGGCGGCAAAGAGGTTGACGCCGAACGGCGGCGTGATCATCCCCAGCGCGAGGTTGACGACCATGATGATGCCGAAGTGAACCGGGTCGATGCCGAAGTGCACGGCGACCGGCGCCAGGATCGGCGCCAGCACGATGATCGACGCCGACGTCTCGATGAACATGCCGATCACGAACAGCGCCGCGTTGACTCCGAGCAGGAACAGCGCCGGCGACTGCAGCCACTCGACCAGGAACTTGCCGATCTGGTCGGGAATGCCGGCGCGGGTGATGAGGTAGCTGAACAGGCCCGCATTGGCGATGATGAACATGATCACCGTCGACGAGATCACGCTCTTCTGCAGCACCCGCGGCAGGTCGGCGATCTTGGTTTCGCGGTACACGCCGACGCCAACGACGAGCGCGTAGAACACGGCGACGACCGACGCCTCGGTGGGCGTGAAGATCCCGCCGTAGATCCCGCCGAGGATGATCACCGGCATCAGCAGCGCGAGCCACGCGTGCCGCAGGGCGACGAGGAACGGCAGGCGGCCCTCGTGGTCGTTCTTGCCGTAGCCCTTCCAGCGCGCGTAGACGACGACGAACAGCATTAGCGCGCCGCCGATCAGCAGCCCCGGGCCGAACCCGGAGATGAAGAGCTCGCCGATGGACACCTCGGCCGAAACGCCGTACAGGATCATCGGGATCGACGGCGGGATGATCACGCCCAGCTCGGCCGCGGTCGCCTGCAGCGCCGCCGCCCAGTTGAGCGGGTAGCCGTGCTTGACCAGCGCCGGGATCAGGATCGCGCCGATGGCGAACGTCGTCGCGACGCTCGAGCCGGACACCGCGGCGAAGATCATGCAGGTCAGCACGCAGGTCGCGGCGAGGCCGCCCTGGACGCCGCCCACCAGCGACTTCGCGAACTCGACCAGCCGCTTCGAGATGCCGCCCGATTCCATCAGGTTGCCGGCGAGGATGAAGAAAGGGATCGCGGCGAGCGGGAACTTGTTGATCGCCGAGAACATCTCCTTGACGATCGTCAGCAGGTTGACGTTCGACTGGTGCGCGCCGACGATGCTGGCGAGCCCGATCGACACGCCGATCGACACCGTGAGCGCGAAGCCCAGCAACATCGTGAACAGCATGGCTCCGGACATGGCGTCGCTCCCTACTGCGCGGTGTCGAGTTCGTGGCGCCGGGGGTCGACGAGGCAGCCGACGACGCCGGGGATCGACAGCACCGCGCCGACGGGAATGGCGAGGTACGCCCAGGTCATCGAAAACGACTCGAGGCCGCTGATCGTTTGCACGCGTGCGCGCCACGAATAGTCGAAACCGTACCAGATCATGAAGCCCAGCAGCGTCAGCGCGGCGAGAGCGGTCAGCCACTCGAGCGAGCGCCGCACCAGCGGGCCGCTCTTGCGGTGAGCGAGGTCGATGCACACCATCGCGCCCTGGCGGAACGCCGACGGCGCGCCCATGAACACCATCCAGATCAGCGAGAACCTGATCAGCACCTCCGACCACTCGGCCGGCTGCTGGAAGACGAACCGCGCGAGGATCTGGTACATGCCGAGGCAGGCGGCGACGACCATCATCGCGCAGGCGAAGGCGAGCGAAAGCGCGGTCGTGCGGCGCTCGATCGCAAGCAGGGTGTGGCGCAAGGCGGGCCTCCGGGGATCGGGTCGTGCTGCCGAGCGAGTATAGCGAACCGGCGGGCGCCGGACCGCCGCCACCGGTCTAAGGGCATTCGGACGACCGGGGTGCGATCGACCGGCCTTCGTCAGGGAGCCGGAAACGACCGAGGCCCGGCGGACCGGGCCTCGCGTCTGCGCGTCGCGCGCCGGGGCGGGAACGCCGCCGGCGCGTGTCCGCGGCTACTTCGCGTTGCGGATCCTGTCGATGTTCTCCTGGCCGAACTTCTTGCCGAAATCGGCGTAGGTCGGGCCGAGGGTGGCCTGGAACTTGGCCTTGTCGAGGTTCTCGGTGACGGTCATGCCCTTGCCGCGCAGGTCGGCGACCGCCTTCTTCTCGTCGTCGTCGACGCGGGCGCGGTTGGCCTTGACGGCCTCCTTCGCGGCGTCGAGGAACGCCTGCTTGTCCGCGGGCGACAGCTTGTCGAACGACGCCTTGTTCATCAGGAACAGCGCCGGCGAGTAGACGTGGCCGGTCAGCGACAGGTACTTCTGCACCTGGTCGAGCTTGGCCGCGGTGATGACCGACAGCGGGTTTTCCTGGCCGTCGACGGTGCCCTGCTGCAGCGCGGTGAACACCTCGGTGAACGCCATCGGCGTCGGGATGATCCCGAACGCCTTGTACGCCTGGATGTGCACCGGATTCTCCATCGTCCGCATCTTCAGGCCCTTGAGGTCGTCCGGGGCCGCGACCGTGCGCTTGCTGTTGGTCATGTGGCGGAAGCCGTTCTCGCCCCAGGCCAGCGCCACCATGCCCTTGGACGGGAACTTCTGCAGCAGCTCCTGGCCGGTCGGGCCGTCGAGCACCGAGCGCGCGTGGCCGTAGTCGCGGAACAGGAACGGGATGTCGAGGATCGCGACGTCGGGCACGAAGTTGGGCACCGGGCCGGTCGACGTGAACGTCAGGTCCTGCGTGCCGAGCTGCACCGCCTCGACCGACTCCCGCTCGGCACCGAGCGAACCCGAGTAGAAGGTCTGGACCTTGTAGCGGCCGTTGGTGCGCGCTTCGACTTCCTTGGCGAACGTGTCGATCGCCACGCCCTGGTGCGAATTCTGGGCGAGCGAAATGTTGATCTTCATGACCGTCTGTGCGAGCGCGGGTGCGGCGAGCGCCAGGCCGGCCGTTGCGGCGAGCGCGGCGAAGAGGCGGGAAATCCGCATGGGTACTCCTCCTGTAAATGGGGGCATCGACTCCGGCAGGGCCGGGGAATCGGTGCCGGGCGTCGGATTCTAGGGCCCCCGGGGCGTCCTGTATAGCGGGGCCGCCAACGCGCCGTCCAACGGCCGGCGGCCGCGCCGGGCACTGAGGGGGCGGGGGATGTGGAATAATCGGATGCACCACCGGCACCCCGACCGGATCCACCGGCCCGCCTCCGATGCTCGACCCCGCCGTCCACGCGCAGCTTGCGGCCCTCGTGCCGCCGTCGGCGCTGCTCGCCACGCCCGAGGAGACGCGCCCCTACGAGTGCGACGGCCTGACGCTGTACCGCGCCCAGGCGGCGGCCGTGCTGCTCCCGGAAGACGAGGCGCAGGTCGTCGGGATTCTCAAGGTCTGCCACGAAGCCCGGGTGCCGGTCGTCGCCCGCGGTGCCGGCACCGGCCTGTCCGGCGGCGCCATGCCCGATCCCCGCGGCATCGTGCTGTCGCTGGCGAAGTTCCGGCGGATCCTGGGGATCGACCCCCTGGCCCGCACCGCGGTCGTCCAGCCGGGGGTGCGCAACCTCGCGATCTCCGAGGCGGCCGCGCCGCTGGGCCTCTACTACGCGCCGGACCCGTCGTCGCAGATCGCCTGCACCATTGGCGGCAACGTCGCCGAAAACGCCGGTGGCGTCCACTGCCTCAAGTACGGCCTGACCGTCCACAACGTCCGCCGCGTCCGCGGCGTCACCATCACCGGCGACATCGTCGAATTCGGCGGCGAGGGGCTCGACTCGCCGGGCTACGACCTGCTCGCGCTGATCAACGGCTCCGAGGGGCTGCTGGCGGTGATCACCGAGGTCACCGTCAAGCTCACGCCGAAGCCTCAGCTCGCACAGGTCGCGCTGGCCGCGTTCGACGACGTCGGCAAGGCCGGCGCCGCGGTCGGCGCGGTGATCGCGGCCGGCATCATTCCCGGCGGGCTCGAGATGATGGACCAGGCGGCGACGCGCGCCGTCGAGGCCTACGTCCACGCCAACTACCCGCTCGACGCGCAGGCGATCCTGCTGGTCGAGTCGGACGGCACTCCCGAGGAAGTCGCCGCCGAGATGGCGGAGATCAAGCGCGTGCTGGCGGAAGCCGGGGCGACCGAGATCCGCGTCTCGAAGGACGAGCGCGAGCGGCTGCTGTTCTGGTCGGGGCGCAAGGCGGCGTTTCCCGCGGTCGGCCGCATCACTCCCGACTACCTGTGCATGGACGGCACGATCCCGCGCCGCGCGCTGCCGCACGTGCTGCTGCGCATCGACGAGCTCGCGCGCGAGCACGGCCTGCGCTGCGCCAACGTGTTCCACGCCGGGGACGGCAACCTGCATCCGCTGATCATGTACGACGCCAACGTCGCCGACGAGGCGTCGCGCGCCGAGCGCTTCGGCGCGGCGATCCTCGAGCTGTGCATCGACGTCGGCGGCACCGTCACCGGCGAGCACGGCGTCGGCGTCGAGAAGCTGCGCGGGATGTGCTCGCAGTTCCGCCCGGCGGAGCTCGAGCGCTTCCTCGGCGTGAAGGCGGCGTTCGACCCCCACGGACTGCTCAATCCCGGCAAGGCCGTCCCCACGCTCCACCGCTGCGCCGAGTTCGGCAAGATGCACGTGCACCACGGCAAGCTGCCTCATTCCGACCTGCCGCGCTTCTGACCGGAGGCCGACGATGAACGCGCTGACCGACCTCAAGCTCGCGCGGCCGTCCGCCGCCGCCGTCGCCGGCGTGGTCGAGCGGCTGGTCGCCGACTACGGCGATCGCGCGACCACCGGCGAGGCGATCCGGGCGCAGCACTCCCGGGGTGAGGGGATGCCCGACGCGGCGCTGCCCGACGTCGTGGTCTGGCCGCGTGACAACGACGAGGTGGTCGCCATCGTCCGGCTCGCGGCCGCGGCCCGCGTGCCGGTGATTCCGTTCGGCGTCGGCACCTCGCTCGAGGGGCACGTCGCGGCGCCGGCCGGCGGCGTGTGCATCGACCTGTCGCGGATGGACCGGGTGCTGGAGGTGAACGGCGACGACCTCGACTGCCGCGTGCAGGCGGGCGTCACCCGCGAGCAGCTCAACGCCGAGCTCAAGACCACCGGCCTCTTCTTTCCGATCGATCCCGGCGCCAACGCGACGCTGGGCGGGATGGCGGCGACGCGCGCGTCGGGCACCAACGCGGTCCGCTACGGCACCATGCGCGAGAACGTGCTCGGGCTCACCGTCGTCACGGCCGACGGCCGCCTGATCCGCACCGGCGGCCGCGCCCGCAAGTCGTCGGCGGGCTACGACCTCACCCGCCTGTTCGTCGGCGCCGAGGGCACGCTGGGCGTCATCACCGAAGTGCAGCTGCGTCTGTACGGGGTGCCCGAGGCGATCTCCGCCGCGGTCTGCCAGTTCGACCAGCTGGACTCGGCAACGCACGCGGTGATCGTCGCGATGCAGCACGGCATCCCGGTCGCGCGGATCGAGCTCCTCGACGCGCTGCAGATGGGCGCGTGCATCCGCTACTCGAAGCTCGACGGCTTCGCGGAAAAGCCCACGCTGTTCTTCGAGTTCCACGGCACCGCCGCCGGCGTCGCGGAGCAGGCGCAGCTGATGCAGCAGATCACCGCCGACCACGGCGGCAGCGACTTCCGCTGGGCGACGCAGCCAGAGGAGCGCTCGAGGCTGTGGAAGGCGCGGCACAACGCCTACTACGCGGCGCTGGCCCTTTGCCCTGGCAAGCAGGCCTTCTCCACCGACGCCTGCGTCCCGATCTCGCGGCTCGCCGACTGCCTGCGCGAAACCTGCGACGACGTCGCGCGCGAGGGCATGGTCGCGCCGATCGTCGGGCACGTCGGCGACGGTAATTTCCACCTGCTGCTGCTGTTCGACCCGGCCGATGCCGCCGAGCGCGCGAAGGCCGAGGCGCTCGCCCACCGCGTGAGCCTGCGCGCCATCGGCATGGGCGGTACCTGCACCGGCGAGCACGGGATCGGCGTGCACAAGCTCGACGCGCTCGTCGTCGAGCACGGCGAGGCGGTCGACCTGATGCGCGCGATCAAGCGCGCGCTGGATCCGCACAACCTGATGAACCCGGGCAAGACGGTGCCGCTGTGAGCGCCGCTGCCGCAATCGCATCGTGATGCCACGGCCATGAGCGACCCGATCCTCGCCGAGTGGCAGGGCCGCATCCGCCGTGCGGTCGCGTCCGGGCGGCCGCTGGTCATCCGCGGCGGCGGCACCAAGGACTTCTACGGTGCCTGCACCGTCGACTCGACCGCCGGCGTCGATCGCCTGGTCACCACGACGTACGCGGGCATCGTCGACTACGACCCGACCGAGCTGGTGATCACCGCGCGCGCCGGAACGACGCTGGCCGAGGTCGAGCGCACGATGCGCGACGCCGGCCAGATGCTGGGCTTCGAGCCGCCGCACTTCGGCGCCGGCGCGACGCTGGGCGGCGCGATCGCGACGGGACTTTCCGGCCCCCGGCGCCCCTACGCGGGCGCGGCGCGCGACTTCGTCCTCGGCGTGCGCGTCATCGACGGCCGCGGCGACGACCTCACGTTCGGCGGGCGGGTGATGAAGAACGTCGCCGGCTTCGACGTCGCGCGGCTGATGACCGGCGCGCTCGGCACGCTGGGCATCGTTGCTGAGGTGTCGCTCAAGTGCCTGCCGCTGCCGCGCGCGACGGCGACGCGGATGTTCGACTGCGGCGCCGACGAGGCGATCCGCTGGGTCAACGAGTGGGGCGGCAAGCCGCTGCCGCTGTCGGCGACGTGCTGGCACGGAGGCCGCCTGGCGGTCCGCCTGTCCGGCGCGGAACCCGCCGTCGCCGCCGCGATCGGCCGCCTCGGCGGTGCGCCGCTCGACGCCGACGACACGTTCTGGAACGCGGTGCGCGACCAGACGCATCCGTTCTTCACCGCCAGGATCGGCGCCACCGGCAGCGAGATTTCGTCGCGCGCGCTGTGGCGGCTGTCGGTCCGGTCGACGGCGCCGTTCAGCGATATGGGCGGCGACCAGCTGGTCGAGTGGGGCGGCGCGCTGCGCTGGGTCGTCGGCGAGCGGTCCGAACCGGCGAAGCTCCGCGCGTGGGCGCAGGCGCACGGCGGACACGCGACGCTGTTCCGCGGATTCGACAAGTCGGCCGCCGCGTTCCAGCCGCTGTCGGCGCCGCTGGAATCGATCCACCGGCGGCTCAAGGCGTCGTTCGACCCGGCCGGCGTGTTCAACAGGGGCCGGCTGTACGCCGCGTTCTGACCGCGATGCAGACCTCGCTCGCCGACTTCATCCGCGACTCCGCCGAGGGCCGCGAGGCCGACGCGATCCTGCGTTCCTGCGTGCACTGCGGCTTCTGCACGGCGACCTGTCCGACCTACCAGCTGCTGGGCGACGAGCTCGACGGCCCGCGCGGCCGCATCTACCTGATCAAGCAGGTGCTCGAGGGTACCGCGGCGACCGCGTCGACGCAGCTGCACCTCGACCGCTGCCTGACGTGCCGCAGCTGCGAGACGACATGTCCGTCGGGCGTGCAATACGGGCGGCTGCTCGACATCGGGCGCCACGTGGTCGACCAGCAGGTCGGGCGGCCGCCGCTGGAGCGCGCGCGGAGGTACCTGCTGCGGCAGGGGCTGCTCGCGCGACCGCTGTTCGCGACCGCCGTCGCGGCGGGACGTGCGGTTCGCCCGCTGCTGCCCACGGAGCTCGCGCGCAAGGTGCCTGCCGCGTCACCCGCCGGCGATTGGCCCGAGCCGCGGCACGCCCGCAAGGCGATCGCGCTGGACAGCTGCGTGCAGGGGACGCTGGCGCCGTCGATCGACGCCGCCACCGCGCGGGTGCTCGACCGGGTCGGCATTTCGCTGATCCGCGTTCCCGCCGGCGGCTGCTGCGGCGCGCTGCCGTTTCATCTCGACGCGCAGGCCGACGCGATCGCGCGCATCAAGCGCAATGTCGATGCGTGGTGGCCGCACGTCGAGCGCGACTGCGAGGCGATCGTCGTCACCGCCAGCGGCTGCGGCGTCATGGTCAAGGACTACGGCCACCTGCTCCGCGACGACCCGGTGTACGCGGCCAGGGCGAAGCGGATCGCCGAGCTCGCGAAGGATCCGGTCGAGGTCGTCGCCGCCGAGTGGCCGCAGGTCGCGCCGAAGATCGCGATGGACCTCGGGCCGCAGAAGGTCGCCTTCCACCCGCCGTGCACGCTGCAGCACGGGATGAAGCTCAAGGGGCGCGTCGAGGAAATCCTGCACGCACTGGGGCTCGAGGTGCTGCCGGTCGCCGACGTTCACCTGTGCTGCGGGTCGGCGGGCACCTACTCGGTGCTGCAGCCGGCGCTGTCCGGCGAGCTCAGGACCAACAAGCTGAAGGCGCTCGAGGCCGGTCGCCCCGACGTGATCGCGACGGCGAACATCGGCTGCATGACCCACCTCGCCTCGGGCACCCGACGGCGGGTCGTCCACTGGATCGAGCTGCTCGATGCGCGGATGCTGCGCCGCCGCTGAGCGACGCGCGGTCCCGTGCGCGAGGCGCCACCGGTGATCTCCAAGCCCCCGGCACCCACTCCCGCCGTCGCTGCCGGTGCGCGCGAGGAGCCGCGCGCCGCGTACCGGCATTTCCTGGCGATCCCGACCCGCTGGATGGACAACGACACCTACGGCCACGTCAACAACGTCACCTACTATTCGTACTTCGACACCGCGGTCAACGAACACCTGGTCAGGAACGGCGGGCTCGACATCGCCTCGGCGCCGGTCGTCGGGCTGGTCGTCGAGACGTCGTGCCGCTTCCATCGCTCGCTGACCTTTCCCGACGTCGTCGACGCGGGCCTGCGCGTGATCCGGCTGGGGACGTCGTCGGCCGTCTACGAGATCGGGCTCTACCGGCAGGGCGACGACCAGCCGGCGGCGTCGGGCCGCTTCGTCCACGTCTGGGTCGACCGCGCGACGCAGCGCCCGGTCGCGATACCCGACGCCATCCGCGCGGCGCTGATGCCGCTCGTGGTTCCGGCGCCAGCATGAGCCGGCCGAGCCGCCCCGAGGGCGAATGCCGGACTGCGCAGCACGAAGGCAATGCGGATCCCGCGCGACCGGCAACCACGCGGGCGGATGCGCCGGCAGCCCCGCTGCGTTTCGCCGCGATGACGGCGGCGACGCGCGCGGGCGCGCAGGCACTGCTGTCCGCGTTCCTCCGCGGCGACGACCATTACCGCGCATCGAGCGGGGCCTACGGCGACGGCGGCGACGACGCGCTGGAGCGGGCGCTCGACCTCTTCCTCGCCCGTCCCGCGATCGGCTTCGTCTGGGTCGCGCAGTCCGGCGAAGCCGACGCGACGGAAGCGCTCGTGCCGGAGGTCGTCGGCGCCTGCGTCGTCTGCTACGCCATCTCGACGTCGCGCGGCAGCATCGTCGCCAAGCTCGACGACGTGACCGTCGCCGCCGCGGCGACCGGGCGCGGGGTCGGCGCCGCGATGATCGAGGCGCTGGCGGCGCATCTCGCGGTGCGCGGCGTCACCCGGATCGACTGCGCGTGCCACCGCAACAACCGCGGCGCATGGCGCTTCTACGAGCGGCTGGGCTTCGTGCCGCTCGACGAAGAGCGCATCGCGAAGCTGCTGTGAAGGACACCAGCCGGCTCAT
>Ga0209254_10005574_pt1 | contig 11585 bp, 6 predicted proteins | sample FrelakmetDIP11DI_FD_187148 | JGI IMG/M metagenome (GOLD analysis project Ga0209254, IMG submission 187148) | Freshwater lake sediment microbial communities from the University of Notre Dame, USA, for methane emissions studies - DIP11 DI (SPAdes)... | ecosystem: Environmental > Aquatic >... | reverse complement strand
CATGGCCGCCACTGCCGCCGCCATGAGGATGCGGTGGTCGTCCAGGGAGTCCACGATGGCCCCGTGGAGGGGGGTCGGTCCCTGGATGATGCAGCCGTCCTTGGTCTCCCGTACCTCGCCGCCCATGGCCTTGAGGAAGTCGGTGGTGGAGCGGATGCGGTCGCTCTCCTTGAGCCGGACGTGCTCCGCGTTGACGATCTCCGTCTTCCCCTTGGCCTGCGATCCCAATACGGCCACGATGGGGAAGAGGTCCGGAGCGTTGGAAAGGTCGATGGTCGTGCCGGTCAGACGGCCGACGGAGGCGCGTATGGAGGTCTGCCCGCGCTTGACGCCGGCGCCGAACTTCTCCAGGATGTCGACGATGACCTTGTCACCTTGCTTGTCTTCCGGGTCAAGGCCGGTGATGGCCACGCCCGCCGTGAGCGCCCCGGCCACCAGCGGGAACGCTGCGGACGAGTAGTCGCCCGGGACGCGGTAGCTCTGGGGCTTGTACCGCTGCCTCCCCGGGACCAGGAAGCCCTTCTTGGTCATGTCCACCTTGGCGCCGAAGGCGCGCATCATGCCCATGGTTATCTCGACATAGGGCCTGGACCGCAACGGCGAGGTGAGCTCGATCTCCGTGTCCACCTCCTTGAGGGCCGAGGAGATCAATAGCGATGAGATGAATTGCGAGCTGACGTCCCCCTTGATGGAGCATCTAGGGCCCTTGTTCGGGCCCCTGACGACCAGGGGAGCGAGGCCGTTCCCGCGGGTGGAGTAGCACTGCACTCCCAACTCGTTCAGAGCGTCGATTAGGGGCTGCATCGGCCTCTTGCGGATGGACTCGTCCCCGGTCAGGACCGTCTGGCAGGGGAGCAGGGAGGCGATGCCCGCCATGATGCGGATGGTGGTGCCGGAGTTCTGGCAGTCGACCACGTCCTCGGGGCAGACCAGCTTGCCTCCGTCCACGGTCACGTTCATGCCCTTGACGTCCGTCCTGGCGCCGAACATCTGCGCCGCCTTCAAGGTGGCCAGGGTGTCCCCGGAGAGCAGCACGTCCCTCAGATGCGACCGGCCGTCGGCCAGCAGTCCGAGGGCCAGGGCGCGGTGCGAGTAGCTCTTCGAGGGCGAGGCGGCGATGGTGCCGCTGGCATGCGAGGGGTTGACCACGAGTCTCATGAACTATCCTCCGAATCGTCGAAGACGTCGGCCACGATGATCTCCTTGGGGTCGAAGAGCGCCTCCATGTCCCCTAGCCCTTCCTCCTTGACAAGGATGACGGTCGCCGGCCCCGTGCCGGACAGGCCCGCGGCATACGCCCCTTTCGAGAGCGCCCTGTAAGTGGCGTCCATGCTCAGTCCCAGGGAGGAGGTGTACGCTAGCGAGTTGATCAGCATGGCCTCGGCGTACCTGCCCTTCCTGGCGCGCTCGAAGGCCGCCTCGGCGGCCGGGGCCACGGCCCTTATGCGTTCCAGGGGAAGTCCCTGCTTCCGCACCTGGAGCTCCGGGACGTGGATCAGGACCTTGAGGCCCGGGGGCAGCGAGTCGCGCTTCACGATCCTCTCCCGCCTATTGTCCGTGAGGACCACGCCCCCTAGCAGGGAGGCGCAGGCGTCGTCGAAGGCGCCGGTCACGGAGACCTTGGCCTCGATGGCGCTCTTGGTGCCGATGCGCACCGCCCTCAGGGGATCGAGGCGGATCCGCAGTGCGTCCAAGGTCGCCAGGACGATGGCGTTGGCCGCGGCGCTGCTGCTCTTCAGCCCCCGGGAGATGGGGATCTGGGAGCGGGTGGTGACCTTGGCCCCGTAGCCCTCGCGCTTCGCCAACTTGTCCAGGACGTTGCGCACGCACCTCTCGGCCAAGAGGGTGTCCTCGCCCTGGAAGCCCTCGATGGTGACCTGGATCTCGCCGGTGGAATCGAGCTCCACCTCCGCCTCTGTCCTGAGGTCCACGCCGAACGCCGCTCCCTTCCCGGTGGCTATGGCGTTGACGATGGTGCCGGCGCCGTGCGAGCTCCCTTTCCCTCTCAACCCATCGCCTCCCGCACCGCCCTGGCCATGACCTCGTACGACGGCACCTTGGCGGTCCAGAGCTCGAAGGACCGGAGCGCCTGGTGCACTAGCATGCGCTCCCCGTTGGCCACCACCGCCCCGCGCGCCTTGGCCTCGCGGAGCAGCCTGGTCTCCGGCGGGTTGTAGACGGTGTCCATGACGAACTGCCCTTCCCTCAGGGCCGCGGGAGGCACGGACATCTCGTCCGGGAACCCCTTCATTCCGACAGGGGTGCAGTTGATGATGATGTCATGCTCATCGATGGAGATCGAGTCGAGGTCCGTGGTGCGGCAGTTGCGGAAGGACCTGGCCAAGGCCTCGGCCTTCTCCCTGGTGCGGTTGTACACGCTCACCTTCGCCCCGGCGGAGGAGAGGAAGGCGCAGCAGGCCCTGGCCGCGCCCCCGGCCCCCACGACCAGCGCCCTCTTGCCCTTGGGCTGGATGCCCGACTCCTTGAAGGTCATCTCGATGCCGTGGACGTCGGTGTTGTGGCCGATGAACTCGCCGGATTCGATGAGGACGGTGTTCACCGCCCTCACCCGGTCGGCGCTGGGGTCCAGGCGGTCGAGCAGCGGGATGATCGACTCCTTGTGGGGGATGGTGACGTTGAAACCCCGGAGGTCGTACTCCACCGCCACCTGGAGGAAGTCCTCCAGCTCCTCGGTTTTCAGAGGGAAGCTGAGGTACCTGCCCGGGACGCCGGTCTCGGCGAAGGCCGCCTCGTGCATGGCCGGGGACTTCGTATGGGACAGGGGATCGCCGATTATGCCGAGCAGCGTCCTGGACTCGGACAATCGCCTCATAGTCCCCAGGTCCACCTGCCCCGGCGCGGCCTCCTTCCCTTTCGAGAGCGAGGCATAGGTGAAGGCGCAGCCCAGGCCGTCCGCGCGCAGCCTGGTCAGCTCGCCAAGCTGGCCCATGCCGATGAGCAGAAACTCGCGCTCGGTGGACGAGAACATCCGGGCGGCATCGGCGATGCTCAGGAGGTCCTGGACGCGGGTCACGTTGAAGGCCGCTTTGGGAAGGGCCTCCACGGAGCTCGCTTCGATCAGCTTATGCAGTATCTCGGAGGCGGGGGGAGTGCGCTCCAGGTCGTGGTAGGAGCAGATGACCCCTGCGTCCCGCAGCTCCTTGTCCCTGCGGTCGAGGAGGGCGGAACCTAGCTCCAGGTCCACCATGTCGAACCCGGAGCGCAGGGCGAGCTGGTAGAACTCCAATCGGGCGCGCTCGCTGCCGGCGTATCTCCCGCCCTGGGACGCCAGGCGGAGCGTGGCGACCTTGGGGACGGCCAGCTTCTTGAATGCCGATAGGTCGTGGGGCAGGGAGGGCATGAGGTCGAATCGCACCTCTACCAGGTCCGCTCCGCCCTGGGAGGCCTCCACGGCCGCGGCCGCCGCCCTCTGCACGTCCTCCTCGACTATGGAAACGCAGATCTTCATCATATCTCCGTGATCGTCTCCGCGATGGCCTGGCCGAAGTGCCTTCCCCCTTCCTCGACGCGCACCAGCACTTCCTGGCCCACTTTGATGTCGGAGATGGAGACCGGTCCGGAGGGGGTGCAGAGCCTGATGGTCTCGGCGTTCTGGAGTATGGTGCTGAACCGTCTCTCGCCCGCCTTGACCTCGATCAGCAGCAATGGCCGGCGCTCGATCTTGGAGCGGCCCACGACCACGGAGCGGCACCGGCCTTCCGAGTCGATGGCCATGACCTCGTCCCCGCTGCGTATCTCGGAAAGGTATCGGGTCTTCCCGCTGGGCATGATGGCGTAGGCGTGCACCGCCCCGGCGTTCACGCGGAAGGGGCGCGAGGCGACGTACTCGCTCTCCATGCTCTCCGAGGACACCAGGAAGAGGCAGGCGGACTGCGAGCCGATGAGCATGCCCTCGCCCACGCGCAGCATGGAGCAGGTGTCGATGCACACGCGGTCCCCGACCCCCGCCGGCGCTATCTTGGTCACCACGGCCTTGGTCAGCTCGAGCTTGGGCAGGTCGTGCCCCTTGATGACGTGGAAGTCCTTGAGCTTGGAGGCGGAGGAGGGCTCGATGGCCACCCCGGCGACGCCCACCTCCAATGTTTCGAAGAACAGCTTCGCCTCCTCGGGCGATGAGGCGGTGGCGAACAGCTTGGTCCTGGACCTCTGGAACTCGGCGATGAGGTTCTCCAAAGGGATCACCTTCCAGTCCTTGGCCTCGATGAGGATGTTCTCCACCTTGTCCTTGAGGGCGGAAGCCTTCTTGAGGTCCTCGTTGGAGCGTATCTGCACCAGCTCCCCGATCCTCTCCTCCTCCAGGAAGAGGGAGGTGCCCTTGAGGACGATGGCGTCGAAGCGTCCCAGGCGCTTGAGGTCCTTGTCCTCCTCGCGCACCATGATCTGCACGTAGCCGGACTCCAAGGCGTTGGAGACGACCTTCTTCCGCTCTTCGTACGAGGGCAGGTGGTCGGACCTGACCCAGATGATCTTGGGAGTCATCGGATCACTTGAGGAACTTGAGGGCTTCCTCGACCTCCAGGTCGTCCAGGACCACCGAGGATATGGCCCGGGTTATCCCTACGATGTTCTTGTGCTGGAACACGTTGCGGCCGATGCTGACGCCCTTGCCCCCGGCCTCGATGGAGTCCTTCACCATCTGCAGGAGCTTCTCGTCGGAGTCGATCTTCGGGCCCCCGGCGATGACCACTGGAGCTAGCGCTCCCCGCGTCACCTCGCGGAAGGTGTCGATGTCCCCGGTGTAATTCGTCTTCACGATGTCCGCCCCGATCTCCGTGGCCACGCGGGCGCACTGCTTGAGAAGCTCAACATCGTAAGCGTCCTTGATGTCCTTGCCCCGGGGGTAGGCCATGACCAACAGGGGCATGCCCCACTCCGAGCAGGTCTTGGACACCTTCCCGATGTCCCGGAGCATTTCCGGCTCGTCCTCGTTCCCCAGGTTCACGTGCACCGAGACGGCGTCGGCCCCGATCTTTATGGCCTCCTCCACGGTGGCGATGAGCACCTTGTGGTTGGCCCATGCCCCCAAGTTGGTGGACGCGGACAGATGCAGGATCAGGCCGATGTCCCGGCCGTAGGAGCGGTGCGAGTAGGGCACCGCGCCCTTGTGCAGGACGATGGACGTCGCTCCCCCCTGGGAGACCATCTCGATGGTCCCTCGCAGGTCCACCAGGCCCGGCACTGGCCCCATGCTCATGCCGTGGTCCATGGGGACGATGACGGCGCGTCCCGTCCCGCGGTCGATGATACGTTCCATGCGCACGCTCTTGCCAAGTAGCATATTGACACCTCGTTAACACCGTGTCAAAGAGTAACACGCTTATAACTCTTTGCCTGGTGCCTCAAACTCCCCTCGAAGGAGTCGATACAGCAAGAGCGGGCGCACATTTTAACCTTGCCATCCATGGCCATCTCCTGCCATTGCCTCGATCTCGCACGGCAACCCCTCGAATGCGGTCTTCCAAGCGATGACGCACTCATCGCACATGCGGGCCATCAGGTGCCACTTCTGTACTTTTCTGAATGGGAACATTTATAAGCATAGAAGAATGAATTCCTGCCAGGGATGGGAGAATGAGCCGGCATCGGAACAAGTCCATCGAGTCGACTCCTAGGGGTCCGGCGAGCCGTCCGTCGATGGTCGCGCTGGCCCTGCTAATCGTGGTCATGACCCTGTCCAGCTTCATTTTCATCGCGTCGGAAGGCGCGAGCGCTCCCCCGACCAAGTCCATCGAGACCTCCTATGCCGCGGAGCACCCTCCTTACAATTTCACGGCCATTCCCATGGAGGGCTACGTCCAGCTCAAATGGGATTCCACTGAACCGTGGATGGCCTGGATATTCCGCACCGATGACCTGATCTCGCCGGAGGCCGCGAGCAGCTACAATGGAATAGCCCGTGTGATTCTGAGCGGCGGCTCCTTCCAAGACCATGATGTCGTCGAGGGCGGGAGCTACATCTATTTCCTCGAGCCTTGGAGCACCTACCGGGACCAGTACCGCAGGGTGGAGGTCGGCGCCACCGTCCCCGGGGAGCCGAGGGAGATCAGGACCGAGATCTCCTCGCACCGGATCAACCTGACCTGGGTCGTCCCGTTGTCCGAGGGTGGGACGGGCGTCAAGTCCTTCAAGGTGTACCGGTCGGTCGACGGCGGCGCGTTCGGTCCGATTGCCGAGGTGGGACGAGCGGAGGGGACGTGGACCGGGGCCTTCTCCAGCTGGAACACGAACCTCTTCGACCTCGGGGACACGAACGTGACGCCCGGTCCGAGCTACAGGTACAGGATATCGGCGGTCAACGAGTTCGGCGAGGGACCATATTGCCTCGATGTCGAGGCGAAGGCGCTGCCCAGTCCCAGGATCTCGCATCTCCAGGTATTGTCCGATAGCTGCGACAAGGATAGCATCCTCATCGAATGGGACCTGGACCCATCGGAAGAAGTGCCGTTGGGATTCCGCGTGTATTTCTACCGTTACTTCCCCTACCATACGGGCGAGGGCCCGGAGAAGACCTACCTGGACGCGGAGATGGTGCGATGGGTCGAATGGCCATCGACCTCCGTCACCGTGGAGGTGGAAGCTGACCTGGGCATAGCGTTCCGGACCAGCGCCGTCTATGATGATGGTTCGGAGGCCTTCTCCGAGATATATCCGACTGGCGTAGGATGGTGCGAGGGCGTCGGAATGGGCTATGACCCTCTATTACTGATCCTCCCGATCCTCTTCTCCTTCATAATTGGCCTGGTCATCGTCGTGGTAATATTGAAGAGAAGGTGATGACGCCCAACTCCCTTTTCTAATAATCGATATTCGCTTATCCGTATTTCCGCTCTAAGGCAACTCCGAGCGCTACTGTTTCTTTGCTTCCATGACCGCCTCCACCATAAGCTTCCTGATGCCCTGGGGGTCGCCGATGCTGGCGAAGTCCACCCCCTGGGTGTCGGTGAAGACCAGCGAACCAGTCTTGAAGAGGCGATCGAAGAACGTTTGGCCGACCAGCACCTGGAAGACGTCCCTCAGGTCCACAAACTGCCAAGTGTCCCCTCCCTGCCCGGACCTGGACAGCGCGCGCCTGTTCGTCAGAACATACTCCATCTGGGGGAGCATCCGGCTCTTGCTCCTCAACGAAAGGACAATGCTGACCACAGCTATGCTGAAGAAGCCACCCCCCACGATGGCGATCCCCGAGCCGGCTCCGACGCCAAAGACCAGGAACACCAGGCCGATGACCAGGAGGAGCATGCCCCCTAGGGCCGATTGACGCCCGGCGCTGAGGAGATAGGATCTCCTGACCGGCTTTCCCCGCCACAGGACCTTCTCTTCCCATGCAATCTCGGGATTGGCGCACGCCTGCCAGTTCAGACCGTTGCCGTAGGTAGCGAAGGGCGTGTGCCTCATCCGGACGCCGCTGACCTCGTTCTTCGACCGCCACGCATATACCGCGCCCCCGAAGCCGATTAAGACCAGTGCCGCTCCAGCGATGAGCAGAAGATATGTGGAGCTTTCCAAGCCTGGCTCTAGAACATTGACGCTGGGATCGGCGGGGTCATAGCGGACGGTGATGGGCGAATCCGTCGGGTAACTGCTCACGATTGCGGCCGCCCAAGAAAAGTCTGGTGAGCCTTCACTTGGAGAAAAGGTCATCCTGTTGTAAGAAAAGGTCAACCCGTCGACGTCGTAGCTATAGATCACAACTGGTGCGTACAACGTCTCATCTTCGAGGGTGATGAGGCTTGTCACATATGATTCTGTGACCAATCCGGTGGTCGTGGGCCAGCTCCCCTGGACACCACCGGACAAAGCCGTGGAGGTCCCGGCGATAATGGCAATCGCCCCGGATACGCCGAGCAGCACCAGGATTAGCACCGTTATCGACTTACGTCTCACTATCTCCAACTCCCGGTTGTGATATTCGATCTCGTCCGCTCATATATTTTTCCACCATCTTCCTCCCGCGATCCGATCTTCCCATACCTTCGATATCCCTTCTTTCGGGTCCGCCTGCCTCCGAGTGTGGCTTTCACGTCAGTCTCTCTGGGAGCATCTACCTTTCCCGCCTAAAATCCAATATGCTGGCGATAGGGGCGCTCGATCCGGACGGTGTCAAGATTAAATATCTCGGGGAGGAATCGTTCTTGCAAGCGATATCCTGCAAGCGATATAGGGCCCAAGTTTGATCGATCGACCATTCCGATGACTGATGACAAAGGCACTTTTTTATTGACACGGGCCGAAGGAGCGCGGGAGGGGAGCATCAGTGAAAGTTGGTTCAATCTCAGGAGTGCTTGGTTGCCGAAAGGCAAGGGGGAAGATATTGAAGTGTTCCGCATGGTCCTTGTCGTTTTTCATGATCTTGTGTTGTGCGAGCATCGTCCCTTCCGTATCCTCCTCAACCCCAACTCCCACCTTCGACTTCCTGAACGTGCCAGGCGATAACGAGACGATCGAGGAGGCCTACTCCTGGATCAAGGAGGGGGGCACGATCATGGTCGCCTCAGGGACGCACCTCGTGTCCCTTAGCATAAACAGGGAAGTCAGCATCGTCTCTGCTGGGGGGGCGGGGAGCACTACACTCAGACCCAAGTACCCGGGCTCGACGTTGTTCAGCACGAACGCCCCCTGCACCATCTCTGGTTTCACTGTAGAGGGCAACGGTTCGGTCTTCGTCGCCGCCTCAACGACGGCGCATGACGTGATCGTCTCGGAGAACGTCATCAACAACGCCACGGTGCTGGGGAGATGCATTGGCTTCGTGTTCACCAAGAACATCATGGACGGGGACTACGCCTACCGCTACCTTACGCTGAGCGGGGAAGGGGCGCAGGTGACCGACAACGACTTCCTAGGGGAGGTGGAATTGAGGCTCGAGGGCAACAATTGCACCTTGGCCAGCAACTCCTTCGATGATTGCGGGGTGCGCATCACCGGCGACCATAACAAACTGGACCGCAACCTGTTCGAGAAGCGAACGAGGTGGTGGGCCATCTGGTCGGACGCAAGATACACGGAAATAACCAACAACACCTTCGCGGACATCCCCGAGACCTGCCTGGAGAGCCTAGGGCTCTTCGAAACAGTGGCGGACAACACCTTGACCGATTGCAATGTAGGTCTCTACCTCAAATCCCCTGGCGGATCGTCGAAGGTGGCGCGCAACAACTTCACCGACTGCCTCCAGCCCATCTATGTTCTGCAACGTGACTACGACCTGGTCAAGGACAATGAGGTCTGGAGCTCTACCACGCCTTGGAACTCCGGAGGTATCTCGGTGTCTAGCTGCTCGGAGGCGGTCGTCACGGGCAACGTGATCAGCCGCGCCTTGCATGGGCTCGTGGTGGCCGGCGACAACTGCACCGTCAATCAGAACCGGGTGGCCCATATCGGCCGCGACTACATTGGGGGGTTCATAGGCATCTACACCTACTTCAGCGATGGGGAGGTCAAGGCCAACACCATCACCGGCGTCAAGGGCCAGGGTCTGACCGTGGGTGGGTCGAGGAACCTGATCGAGGGGAACCTGGTCCAGGATTGCGAGGAGGGGATCGACGTCTACGGCAACACCAAGGACAACCAGTTCATCAGAAACGACCTCATCGGCAACAACCAGAGCTGCTGTGACATATCGCTCGGCAGCACCTGGGACTTCAACCTCTTCTCCGACTATGTGGGCCCGGACAACGACCGGAACGGGATCGGGGACCTGCCCTATCTCATCCCTGGCTACGGCGCCGAGGACGCGCACCCGCGCATCTACGAAGATGGCGGCACCCAGGTGGGGGAGGTCAACCTGGGCATCCTCCCTGTGACCTTCCCGGAGAGCCCAGAGCACGCTGGAAAGCTGCTGATACAATCGTTGGAGTACTACGAGGAGCTGGGCGAGAAGGTGGCGGAATACTATGAGGAGGTCTCGTATGGCTCACTGAAGGTGAGCGTGCAGGTGCTGCACAAGCCGGACGGCAGCATGTTCTCGCTGGCACAGGAATCCGCCGCCGTCGCCACCTGGACCATCCAGGAGTTCGTAGGCAAGGTGGTGCAGGCGGTCGACGCTAGCGTGGACTTCCGACCTTACGACTACGATCCCGCGGGGGGCAAGGGGGTCGTGGCGTTCGTCGCCCCTGGTTTCATCCTCAAGGCGGACAACCCCTTCGCCAGCCCCACCTCCTCCTACTTCATAGGCGCGGCCGCGGCGAGAGAGGGAGCATTGAACGCGGACGGGACCTCCATCGACGCCATCCTCACCTTCGCCCAGAGCTCGCAGGGCAGCTCCAAGGTCATCCGCCCAATGGCGCACGAGTTCGCGCACGGCCTGGGCAAGCTGCTGGTGAGCAGCGTGATCGGTACCTCCGGCTTCGGAGGATATTATGGACTGCCGGACGAATATTTCATCGGCAACGTGCAGGCGTTCCAATCGCTGATGGGGAAGCAGGGCAGCCCTTTGCTGGAAAAGGTGCATCTTGATGCCTTCAGCAAGCACTGGCTGAACTGGCTGCAGTGGGAGGAGATGGAGATGGGGCAGAACTACGTCATGCAGCCCCTCTCCGGGATGAGCCTGGGGAACAAGATACCGGTGCACAGCTATGTCCCCGACATCCCCTTCGGCGCCGTCAAGGAGGGCATGTACGTCCTGGAGTACAGGAGCAGGGAAAGCCAATACGGGAAATGGGACACGGAGACCTCGCCGTTCGGGGCGGTCAACGTCTACCTGCTGGAGGTGGGGGACAAGAGTGGCCTCAGCGCCAACCTCCGCTACAACCTCCTTGGTCAGCTCCAATGGGACGGCCAGGCGCTGGTGGTCCCGGACATGGGCCTGGCCTTCGTAGCGATAAAGGTCCTTGGGGCGAACGGGACCACCGTGCGCATGATCAACTACACCCTGGACGACATGACCGGGGCGACCCTTCTGCCCCAGGGCGAGGTGGTGAAAAAGATCCCCGGCCTGAGCCCTATCTACCTGGCGGCGGAGCAGTTGCCCGACATGGACCTGCACGCCTACGCCGAGGATGGCAGCCACGTGGGGATGAACTACGACACCGGCGTGTTCGAGGTCCAGATACCTGGAGCCATCTATTCCGGGGATCTGCAGGAGGGCCGGGAATGGATCTATGTGCCCTCCTCTCACGACCCCCGGTTCGTGGTGAGCTCGACGGACACGGAGAGATTCCTCGATGACTACCCCTCCGCCTACCAGTACACGGACGGCAAGGATACGGCACAACTGCAGGTGGGCAGGTGGGGAGATGACGGGAGGTTCTACACCAGCGACCTGGAGCTGAGGCAGCTCGAGGCAGGCGATGAGTACGAGGTCCCTTACGAGGTGACGAGGAACCAGGACGGGAGCTATTCCGTCGAGGTGACGGACCAAGGGGTCTTCCAAGTGATCTTCGAACGCACCGGCCTGCCCCCCAACATGGAATGGAAGGTGGTGGTGGACGGGGTCGAGCACTCCACCTTCATCTCCTTCATGGAGGTGACGCTGAGCGAGGGAGAGCACTCCTATTCGGTCGGTACCGTTAGCGGGTACGATGCCGACCCGTCCTCGGGGACGATGACGGTGACCGGGCCGGGTG
>Ga0209254_10005573_pt1 | contig 11587 bp, 7 predicted proteins | sample FrelakmetDIP11DI_FD_187148 | JGI IMG/M metagenome (GOLD analysis project Ga0209254, IMG submission 187148) | Freshwater lake sediment microbial communities from the University of Notre Dame, USA, for methane emissions studies - DIP11 DI (SPAdes)... | ecosystem: Environmental > Aquatic >... | reverse complement strand
GCGCCGGGCCAGGTGGCTCTGGGGCGTGATCCCCCGCGCCGGAGGCCCTGCGGCGCTGTGCGCCGGCGGACGGTGCGACGCCGAGCGGTCTGTCGCCAGCCCGTCTGTCGCCGAGCGCTCTGTCACCGGAGCCGGCATCAGACGTCCCCATCCGGCGCAGACGCTCGGGCGGCTCCTGCGGCCGGGGCAGCTGCAGCCGAGGTCCTTGCGGCCGGGGTTCCCGCCGCCCGTAGGAAGGCCTCGACGGTGTGAAGACCCGCGGGCGCCCCCCCCAGATCGTGCAGCACTGCACACACGCGCCCCAGGGCCGGGACGGCCAGACCCGAGGCTTTCACCAATCCGGGCTGAGAGAAGAATCTCTCCGGACTGCCCAGGTAGACGGCCCGGCCCTGACTCAGGACGAGGAGCGATTCCGCGTACTCGGAAACGAGACGCATGTCGTGGCTGATCATGGCAACTGTGCCTCCCCCGGCGCGGAACTCCTGCATCATCGCCATCAGGCGGGCCGCCTGGAGCTCGTCCTGGCCCAGGGTCGGCTCGTCGAGGATGAGGGCGGACTGACCGCGGATGAGCATGGCCGCCACACTCAGCCTGCGTTTCTGGCCTTGGCTGAGGGAGAACGGGTTGGCTTCCGCCAGTCGGAGCAACCCCAGGCGCGTGAGCCAGTCATCCACCAGTTCCCGCTGCTGGGTCGTGAGGTGGCCGGCTCCCTTGCGACCGGCCTTCGGCGAGAGACTGAACGCGAGCTCCCCCGATACCGTGTTGCTCACGAACTGGTGCTCTGGATTCTGAAAGACACAGCCTACCTGGCCACTCAAAGCCTGTGTGGACATGCCCACCACGTCTTTCCCGTCCAGAAAAACAGTGGCCGGCGGCGGCTCCAGCACTCCCGTCACCAAGGAGGCAAGGGTGCTCTTGCCGGCCCCGTTCGCTCCAGCGATAGCCAGGAAATCCCCTCGCCTGAGGGCGACGGAGATATCGGTCAGCGCCGGGTGGCCGCCGGGATACCGGAAACTCAGGCCTTGTGTCTCAAGGTGGATCTCCCTCTGCTCGGACGGGGAGGCCTGCCCCCACCCGGATCCCTGCTGCCCGACCTGGCGTAGTCGATCCATCAAGCCTGGGGTCTCGGCCAGGGCAGCCGCCGTGTCTTCGATACTGAGAGGGCTCCCCGGTACATCCCAGCCCACCTCGCGCAGTGCCGCGACCAGTTCGGTCGTCTGTGGCCGCCACACCCCGGCTTCGGAGAGCCTGCCTACGTCGTCGTAGAAGGCTTGAGCCGGATCTCCCCGAAAGAGCAGGCGGCCCCCGGGGGCGAGCGCCAGCACGCTGTCCACCCAGTCGATCAACTCGTCCAGCTTGTGCTCGATGATGACCAAGGAGTGTCGTCCGTCTCTCGCCAGTCGCCGCAGGAGCCGGAACAGCTCGGAGGTGGCCTTGGGATCGAGGTTCGCCGAAGGCTCGTCCAGTACCAGCACGCGCGGCCCCATGGCCAGGACCGCGGCCAGCGCCACTCGCTGCTTCTCTCCGCCCGACAGGGTGGCCAGATGGCGAGGACGATACCCCTCCAGGCCGACCCAGCTCAGAGCCCGGTCGATAGCCGCCTCGATCTCTTCAGGAGGATGGCGCAGATTCTCCAGGCCGAAAGCGATCTCGTCCTCCACCGTAAGCGTGCAGAACTGGGCGTCGGGGTCCTGGAAGACCAGCCCGGCCTCCTGGGCCAGCAGGTGGACCGGACTATCGCCGACCACCAGCCCGGCCACCACCACCTCGCCCGTGTAGTCACCCTCGATCAAGTGCGGTATAAGCCCGTCCAGACACAGGGTCAGCGTGCTCTTGCCCGAACCGCTCGGCCCCAGCATCAGCACGGTCTCCCCTGGGGACACAGCGAAGGACAGGTCGACCAGTGCCGGCTCGATCCGGGTGGAGTAAGTGAAAGACAGCCCGTTGGCCGCGATCGCCGAGCGAGGAGCAGGTGTGGTCAGATCCTCCTCACCTTTCCTTTGGAGATCGCGAGACCGGAGAGGACGCCGGTCCTTGCGAGGGCATCGCCCAGCAACTGCGACACCACCCCGCCCAGCACCACCGAGCTGATGACGGCCAGAACGGCTGCCACCAGGATGCTGCCCCACGTGTAAGTGCGGTAGTAGCTGTACAAGAAGGTATCGAGAAGGATGCTGAAGGCTCCGGCCACCGCAGCTGCACCGTAGAGGGTGGAGCGATCGAAGCGCTTCCAGCGAAAGCCGGCGAATACAAGTTCGGCTCCCGCTCCTTGCACGAGACCGCTCGCCATGGTCAGGATCCCCCATTGATTCCCGAGAGCCATGCTGACGAAGGCCGCCACCAGCTCGCCCATCAGAGCCGCCCCCGGCCGGCGGATCACGTAGGGGACGAGCAGGCCTCCGATCATCCACACCCCGATGAACGCGTAGGAGAAGGGGAAAGGGATGACCTGGAACACGCTCGACCAGAGTAGGCCCCATCCCCAGAAGACCACCCCGACGGCCACAGCCAGAACGGCCGCTACTACCAACTCCCGTGTGGTCCAGTCTCTGGTAGACATGAGAGCCAACCTCGGGGCTCCGCTTAGATCTCAGTCCTGGTGGATGCGCCGCTGCCCCCGGGCGAGGCGCCGCTGCTGCCCGCTGCGCCGCTGCCGGCGGGTGGTGCGTCGCCGCTAGGCAATAAGTCGTCGACGAGCGCGGTTCCCGGCGAGGCCTCCCCGCGTGCGTCCAGGTCGCGCTGGATCTCACCGACCAGCTCATCGGCAGGCATGCCTGCGGCCAACGTGGCGGTCATGACCGCGGGGCCGCCGCGCTGCGCGGCGCGGAACGCCGCCCGCAGCGCCGCGAACACCTGGTCTTCGCTACCCGAGATGAGGGTGCTGAGATTGCCGACCCTCACCGAGCAGCCAGCGGCGCCCGCCGCCTGGATCGCGGCCTGGACGGGACCGTCGATGTCCGGCTGCCTCAGGGGATACACGGCGAACTGGCAGCCCAGGATCTCCGCGCTCAAGTACCCGCGCTCCGACATGGATATCTACCTCCCTCGATAGTGGATCAGAAGAAGGACGCCGTCACCATGGATCACCCTCGCTTCCGCGCCGGTCATGGCGTTGCTGACTCCCCGGGTGGTCGACTGCGACAGAGACTCGCCATGAAGGGGATAGAGCAGACCCTCGGTCCATACGTCCTTCACCGCCGGGGTCAGAGGAAGCAGAGAGACGGTATCGCCGTGCTCGCCGTCGAACGTGCTGTCCCCCTTGACCAAGAAGGCTTCGTGCCAGTCATCGACCATCCGCACCCGCACCGTTGCCAACCAGGGTGACGAGAGGAGCAGGAGATTCCCCACCAGATGGTCCAGCCGCGGCCCGCCGAGTGCCCCGTACACGGTGACGTCATCCGCGCCGCGATCGGCCACCAGGCGCAGAGCGGCCTCCGTGTCGGTCTCGTCCTTGGCCGTCGGCAGCAACACCAGCTCCACTCCCTTGGCTTCGAGAGCTTCCCGGGTGCGAACGCTGATGGAATCAAGATCACCGACCAGCACGGCCGGCTCGAGACCCACTCTTGCGAGTGCTTCGGCTCCCCCATCCACCGCCACCAGCAGGTCGCAGGAGGCCAACATAGCGGCGTCCAACTCGGTGGCCAGACTGGATCCTGCCACGACGACAGCATGCATGGTCAGCTCCCGGTTCGAGCATGGGGACGCGAAGCTGCTTGAGCCGAAGGACGCAGGCGCCGTCAGAAGGCGATCGGACTGAAGCGGATCACCGTTACTTCCCTTCGCTGGTATTACCCAGATCAGGTTCGTAGGGTCTGTGGCAGAGCCACACTCTCAGCTACACGCTCCCCTAGCAAGGTATGTCGGAATGCCGGGCAATTATAGCACCGCGACCCAGAGACCGGAGCGACCGCCTCCCGTTCTACTTGTCTTCGTTCTCTTTGGCGGCGTCGACCTCGCAGGCCACCGGGCAGTTGGCCCCGGTCATGGTGCCGGTTACCTCCTTGGCGCCGGTCGAGGCCAGCGCCGTCTCGTCGACCACACCGGTGTCGAACGGGCACTCGATGTCGTAGGTCATCCCCGCCTGTTGCTTCAGTATCTCCCAGCGGGTCCACACGTGTTTCTGCGCCTTATCTGCGAGCAGGCCGGCCGCCTCCGGGTGCGATTTCCTCAGCATGTTGAAGCGGTTTTCCTCGTAGGCGAACTCCTCGAATGGGATCGACGGCTCTTTGGAATCGATCTGGAGAGGGTTCTTGCCTTCAGCCGCGAGGCGCGGGTCGAACCGGAACAGCGGCCACACACCCGACTGGACAGCGGCCTTCTGCCGGTCGTACCCGGTGGTCATGTCGATACCCATGTTGATGCAGTGGCTGTAGGCGATGATGAGGCTCGGTCCCTCGTAGGATTCGGCCTCGGTGAACGCCCTGACCGTCTGCGAATCGCTGTAGCCCATGGCCACTTGAGCCACGTAGATGTTGCCATAGGTCATAGAGATGGCCGCCAGGTCTTTCTTGGCTATCGGCTTGCCCCCGGCGGCGAAAAGCGCCACGGCCCCCATGGGCGTGGCCTTGGAGCACTGGCCCCCGGTGTTCGAGTAGACCTGGGTGTTGAGGACGAGAAGGTTGATGTTCCGATTCGACGCCAGCACGTGGTCGAGCCCGCCGTAGCCGATGTCATAGCCCCAGCCGTCGCCGCCGACGCCCCAGACGCTCTTCCTGACCAGGTAGTCGGCGAGGGCGAGCAACTGGCCGTAACGGGGGTCGGAACCGTTGTTCTTGATAGCCGCCCGCACTTTGGTCTTCAGTGCGGCTACCCGCTCTCTTTGCGCGGCGATCTCGGCCTCGTCGGCCTGCTTCGATTCGAGCAGCGCCTCCGCCAGTTCCGCCCCCACGGTGTCGCGCAGCGAAGCCACGAGCTCGCGGGCGAACTCGCTCTGCTTGTCCACCGTTAGACGCAGGCCGAAACTGAATTCCGCGGCGTCTTCGAACAGGGAATTGCTCCACGTGGGCCCACGACCCTCATCGTTCGTCGAGTAGGGGGTGGTCGGCAGGTTCCCGCCGTAGATGCTCGAACAGCCGGTGGCGTTGCCGATGAGCAGGCGGTCGCCCACCAGTTGACTGAGAAGCTTCAGATACGGAGTCTCGCCACACCCGGCACAGGCACCGGAGTACTCGAACAGCGGCCGCAGGAGCTGGCTCCCTTTGACGCTGCTCACCCTCACCTCCGACCGGTCCGCATCGGGCAGGCCGAGGAAGAACTCGTAGTTGTCCCGTTCGCTCTCCCGAAGCGGCGGCTGGAAGGCCATGTTGATCGCCTTGCGGCTCGGGTCGGCCTTGTCCTTCCCCGGGCAGATGTGCACGCAGGCTCCGCAGCCGGTGCAGTCCTCGGGAGCCACTTGAACGGTCCATTTCCGGCCGGCGTACTCCTTGCCCTTGGCATCGACCGACTTGAAGCTCGCAGGGGCGCCGGCGAGCGCCACCGGGTCGTAGAGCTTGGTGCGGATGGTCGCGTGAGGGCAGTGGAACGAGCACTTTCCGCACTGGATACACAGTTCCGGCTCCCACACGGGGATCTCGAGCGCGATATTGCGCTTCTCCCACTGGGTCGTGCCCGTGGGCCAGGTGCCGTCAGCCGGGATGTAGCTCACCGGCACGTCGTCACCTCGGCCGGCCATGATCATGGCGGTGACCTTCTTCACGAAATCCGGCGCCTCGTCGGGGACCACCGGTGGCTTCTCTACCGCGCTGGTGGGAGATTTCGGGATCGTGAGCTGATGCAGATTGGCGATGGCCTGATCGACCGCGTCGTAGTTCATCTGCACCACCTTGTCACCGCGCTTGCCGTAGGTCTTCTTGATGGTCGTCTTGATCGCGGCGATAGCCTCGTCTTGAGGCAGGATGCTCGACAGATAGAAGAAGCAGGTCTGCATAATGGTATTGATGCGGGCACCCATACCGGTCTCTTTCGCGACCTCATAGGCGTTGATGGCATATACCTTGATGTCCATGTCGATGATCCTCTGCTGCACCTCACGCGGGATCTTGTCCCACACCTCTTCCGTCGGGAAGGGAGCATTCAGCAGGAAGGTGGCGCCGGGTACAGCTGCGGCCAACAGGTCGAACTTCTCCAAGAACGCCCACACGTGGCAGGCGACAAAGGTGGCTTTGTCAACCAGATAGGACGATTTGATCGGCTGCGGGCCGAAGCGCAGATGGCTGACCGTCATGACTCCGGCCTTCTTGGAGTCGTAGACGAAGTACCCCTGGGCGTAGTTCGGCGTGTCTTCCCCGATGATCTTGATGGAGTTCTTGTTGGCCCCGACGGTGCCGTCACTACCCAGGCCGTAGAACAGAGCCCTCACCACGCTCTCGGGCTCGGTGCTGAATCGGGGGTCGTATTCCAGACTGGTATGGGTGACATCGTCGTTGATGCCAACCGTGAAGTGCTTCTTGGGATCGGGTTTGGCCAACTCATCGAGGACCGCCTTGACCATCGCCGGCGTGAATTCCTTGCTCGAGAGACCGTACCGCCCTCCGATGACCTTGACCGGACGGCCTGAGGCGGCGAGGGCGTCTACCACGTCGAGATACAGGGGCTCACCGCTTGATCCCGGCTCCTTGGTGCGGTCGAGAACGGCTATGGCCTTGACCGTCTCCGGCAGAGCCTCCACGAAGTGCTCGATGCTGAAGGGACGGTAGAGCCGGACTTTGAGCACCCCCACTTTCTCTCCCCTGGCGGTGAGGTAGTCCACGGTCTCGTGGGCCGCATCGGCTCCAGAGCCCATGAGTACCACCACGCGCTCGGCATCGGGGGCCCCAGCGTAGTCGAACAGGTGATACGACCGGCCCGTCAGGGCGGCCAGTCGGTCCATGTATTCCTGTACGATCTCGGGGCAGGCCAGGTAGTAGGGGTTGACGCTCTCCCGCCCCTGGAAATAAACGTCCGGGTTCTGGCTGGTACCCCGAAGAACGGGACGGTCGGGGCTCATGGCCCGCTCGCGATGAGCCAACACCAGATCCTCATCGGTCATGGCCCTAAGGATATCGTCTGCCAGGAGTTCGACCTTCTGCACTTCGTGAGAAGTGCGGAAGCCATCGAAGAAGTGGATGAACGGGACCCGGGCCTTCAGCGTACTTGCCGAGCCGACCAGCGCTAGATCGTGCGCTTCCTGCACCGAATTGGAGGCTAGGAGGGCGAAACCTGTCTGCCGGACGGCCATGACGTCCTGATGGTCCCCGAAGATACTCAGCGCCTGGCAGGCAAGGGAGCGTGCGGACACGTGCCAGCAGGACGCCGTGAGTTCTCCCGCCACCTTGTACATGGTGGGGATCATGAGGAGCAGCCCCTGGCTCGCGGTGAAAGTCGTGCTGAGCGAACCGGCCTGCAAGGCCCCGTGCACGGCTGCGGCCGCGCCGGCCTCGGACTGCATCTCGACCACCAGCGGGACCGTCCCCCACAGGTTCCTCTTGCCGGCGGCGCTCCAGGCGTCGGAATGCTCCCCCATGGGGCTCGAGGGGGTGATCGGGTAGATAGCGATCACTTCGTTCACCTTGTGGGCAATGAAGGCGACGGCCTCGTTGCCGTCCATCATTGCGATGCTGTTCACCATCTGGGTCTCTCCTTCGCTGGGGTAGCCGCGGGCCATTATAGCCCTTTACGCGGAGGGGGCGGTCGTAGCAGCGCTAAGGGCGCGACTGAGGACGATGGATCGCTCCGCCCAGCGCGGACGAGACGGCCAAGACTCCATTCTGAAACGAGTTCTTAGGCCGGAGGCCTGACCGGCTTGGTGCGCTGGCCCTCGATGCGGATGCGAGGCAGGACCCGCCGGAGCGCCCGCGGCAAGTACCAGCTGATCTTGCCTAGAAGCGCCATGCTGGCGGGCACCAGTATCGAGCGGATGAGGGTGGCGTCGAGCAGTACCGCGACAGCCAGGCCGAATCCCACCTGCTGCAACATCACCAGGTTGCCCGCGGCGAAAGTCGAGAACACCACCACCATGATCAGAGCTGCTCCGGTGATGATGCGACTGGTCGCTTTGAGCCCTACGGCCACCGCCTCTTTGCTCTTGTCTGTGCGATCGTAATGCTCCTGGATGCGGCTGAGAAGGAACACGTGGTAGTCCATGCTCAGCCCGAACAGAATGCAGAATAGGAATATCGGCACCCACGACTCTATGGTCGGCGTCTGCTGGAAACCGAAGAGCTGATGCCCGATCCCCTTCTGGAACACCAGCACCAGCATCCCGTAGGCCGCTCCCACCGAGAGCAGGTTCATAAGGATGGCGTTGAGCGGCACCACGATCGAGCGGAAGACCACCATGAGCAGGATGAAGGTCAGCCCCAGGACGAACGCCAGTACCGCCGGCGTGAGCTTGTTGACGAGGCTGACAGAGTCGTGCTCGAGCGCGGTTTGGCCCGTTACGAACACAGATGCGTCCTGGCGGGCAAAAGCCTCGGGGATCATTCCGGCCCGTAGGTCGTCGATCGCCGCATATGCAGCCTCGGAATTGCCCTCCACGGCGAGGGGAGCGCTGATCAGGGCCACATTCTCATCCTGGTTCCAGTTCACCGTGGCCACGGCGGCGAAATCCCCCGAGGTGTTCATGCGCTCGCGCAGAGCCTCGATCGCCCCGTCGATCGTGGCGGTCCGTTCCGCGTCCACCACGATCTGGACAGGGGCCAACACGCCCGCGGGGAAGTTGTCAACGAGCAACTCATAGGCATCTCGACGCTCCCCGGCGGGGAGCGCTTCCGGCCCTCCAGACGCCCCGGTCTTGAGCATGAACGCAGGTACGGTGATGGCCAGCAATATGACCACCGTCAGCACCACTCCCACGATCGGCCTGGCCATGATGCCTTTGGTGAACTTGCCCCAGAAGCCCTTGTATACGGTGAGGTGACTGTGCACGCGCTCACCGTCGTGCTTCTTCCTGTGCCAACGGACCAGAGGCCAGTTGACCCGGTCCCCGAGGAGGCTGAGCAGCGCCGGAACCAGAGTGAGCATCGCCAGGATGGCGACCGCCACGACCAACAGCGCACCCACTCCCAGGCTGCGGAACGTGGTGATGGGAATGATGAAGAGTCCCGCCAGGGCGAGCATGACCGTGCCCCCGGAGAAGAGGACCGCCCGGCTGGCCGTCGCCCCGGTTGCGGTGATAGCCTCGATCTTACTGAGACCCTGCCGCCTTTCCTCTCGGAAGCGCTCGATGATGAAGAGCGCGTAGTCGATGCCCACGGCCAGACCGATCATCATGATAACGTTCACGATGAAGAACGACTGGGGGACGAAAAGTCCCACGACGGCTATCACCCCCATGCTCACAAAGATGGCCACCAGAGCGAGCGCCAGGGAGACGCCGGCGGCCATCAGCGCGCCGAAGACGAAGACGAGGACGAGCAAGGTGATGGGCAGGCCGACTAACTCGGCTTTCAGCAGGTCCCGCTCGGCGACGGTGGTGAACTCGCGCCCGATGCTGGCCCCGCCCACTGTCGCGACCTCGAAGCCCTCGGCGTTCTGAGAGCGGACCGTTTCCAGATATGTGTCTATAGAGTCGCCATTCGCAGCAGCATCCCCGACGAATGAGACCGGGATGAGGGTGGTGTGACGGTCGGCCGAGACCATCGTCTCGGCCGCCTCCGGATCGAAGAGAGCGGCTTGGTAATACGTGAAGGCCTGGGCGACAGTCCCGCGCTGCGCGAACAGAGCCGCCGTGACCTCCTCGACTCTCTGCTGGAAGACAGGATCGTCGACGGTAGCCGTGTCGGAGTGAACAATCACGGTCTCCGTGATGTCCGGGGTCCCGATCATCTCCTGCGAGAGCAGGGTCTGGCCTTTGACCGAATCCGGGTTGTTGAGAAACTTCATCTCGTCGCCGGTGAGCGCGCCCTTGAGTCCGGGCGACGCGGCGAGCGCCAGGACCAGGAAGAGCACCCATATACCTACCACCCACCAAGGGTGGCGGGCGCTGAAACCGGCCAGTCTTTCCGTGGAAGGGAACTTCACTGCTGACCCCCGATAGAAACCAACGCGTCGTCGCCTATGTCGTCCATTCTTCGACTCGGACGGGGCGCGAAACGCTCCAACAACTCATCCACCATCTCGCGGAGCGGTTTCATGTCAAAGCTCTCCCCGAATTCCAGGCTCAGTACATGTATACCCACCATCAGAGAGACGAAAAGCAAGGCCAGGCCGCGCGCATCTATTCCGGGATCGAGCGCCCCCTGCTCTTGGGCCTCCCGGAAGAGACGCTCGGTCAGAAAGACGTACGCCTCCCTGAGCTGACGGCCGCGAGCCGGAGAATCCCCTTCCCGTCGCGCGTCTGCGAGAATGGCCTCCAGCACCAAGATGGTCTCCTCGCGCGCGGGTGCCTCCCTGAACCGCTGCTCTATCGCCCATCCCGCGCCTCTCAGTATGTCGGCCGGCGTGTCGGCCCTCTCCGCGGCTCGGGTAAAAAGTGCGCGCGTGCTCTCACCGATATGCTCGAACACGGCCCGCACAAGGTCGTCCTTACTTGGATAGTAGCGGTAGATAGCCCCCACGCTCAGGCCCGCCTCGGCGGCCACATCGTTCATGGTCGCCTGAGCGCATCCCCGGCGGGCGAACACGCGGGTAGCGGACGCGAGTATCTCGTCTCTGCGGGTCTGGAACTCCTCGCATGTGATTCTTGCCACTATGACCGCCCTTCAGGCACCCGGATTACCGACTCACCAGAATCCTGAATGAACGTTCATTCACTGGCCGAGGAAGCTTACAGAGACGAGCCGACATCGTCAAGTATCGGCATCCCAATGAGAGGTGATGAGTCGGCCATCGCCCTCCTCGTTCCCCGTATGTATCATGTCCACTATGGACGGCATCGAGATACGCCCCCCAAGGGAAGAGGAGTTCCATGCCGCGGTCGGCGTCGTGTGCACCGCGTTCGGTGAGCAACCGACGGAGGAGGACGAGAGAATCTACCGCCTGGCTTTCCCCTTGGAACGAGCACTGTGCGCGTTCGAAGGCGGCAAGATGGTGGCCACGTCCACAGTGCTCTCCATGGAGCTCACCCTGCCCGGCGGGTCGGCCGTGCCCGCGGGAGGCCTCACTTGGGTGGGTGTTCTCCCCACACATCGCCGGCGCGGCATCATCCGGCAACTTGTGGCGGCCCAATTCACCGGCATGGTCCATCGCGGTGAGCCCGTGTCGACGCTTCTCGCGTCCGAGGGAAATATCTATGGTCGCTTTGGCTACGGTCCGGCCACCAGCGTCATCAGCTTCAGTGTGGAGCAGCCTTATGCGGCTCTCGCGGTCCCGGTCGAGGACCCGGGCCGCGTCATTCTCCTCGACGCCGAGGAAGCCGCCGCGGAACTGCCCCTCATCTACGAGGACCTTCGCCTTCTGCAACCCGGAGCGGTCAGCCGTTCACCCGGCTGGTGGAGCGAACACCTGTACGATCACCCTCGGGAGCGCGAGGGCGGAGGCGGGATGTTCCACGCCAAGCACGAGACCGTGCCCGGGGTCGCCGACGGTTACCTGAGCTACCGCATCAGAGAGCAATGGGAGGGCGCGATCCCTTTGAGTCACGTCCTGGTGGTCGAACTGATGGCCGGCG
>Ga0209254_10005572_pt1 | contig 11587 bp, 8 predicted proteins | sample FrelakmetDIP11DI_FD_187148 | JGI IMG/M metagenome (GOLD analysis project Ga0209254, IMG submission 187148) | Freshwater lake sediment microbial communities from the University of Notre Dame, USA, for methane emissions studies - DIP11 DI (SPAdes)... | ecosystem: Environmental > Aquatic >... | reverse complement strand
GCGACCACGAAGACCTGGTCGCCGGGCTGGCGCTGGATGAGGTACGAGCCGGTGAAGCTGCCGAAGGCGGGAAGCACCGCGTAGTCGGGTGCGAACCAGAAGCAGGGCAGTCGCACGCGCTCGTCGGCGCGGCCGCGGAGCACGATCGCGGGATGCAGGTGGCCGGAGAGGGCGAAGCCGCGCTTCGCCTCCGAGGGCTCGTGGCAGAGGACGAACGGATCGAGCCTGTAGGGCTCGCTCACGACCTTCACGCGCAGGTCGCGCGGCGGGTCGCCCGCATGCCCGTCATGGTTGCCGCGCACGAGCAGCAGATCGAGCTCCGCGCGCTTTGCACGCCAAGCCGCAAGCGCAGCGAGCGTCGCGTCGGCGCGTCCCTTCCGGTGATGGAGGAAGTCGCCGAGGAAGATGATCTGGCGCACCGGATAGCGGCCGAGCATGGCATCGAGGCGCTCCAGGTTTTCGCTCGTGGTGCCGCGCGGCACGGGAATGCCGTGCGCGCGGAAGCTCGCCGCCTTGCCGAAATGGGCATCCGCGACGATCAGGGCGTGCCTCGCCGGCCAGTACACGGCGCGCTCGGGGAGCAGCACCAGCCGCTCGTCGAGCAGGGTGATTTCGGCATCGGCGACGTTGCGCAGTTCGCTCATGGCGGGATGCGGCTTCGAACCGTGAATTAGACCACTACGTTGGGGCGCGGCCGTGGGATTCAACTTTCCGCCACTCCCCGGAGTGCGAATCGTAACGTATTGACTGAGAAAAGGAAACCCTGCGGCGGCGGCTTACTGCACATCGCGCCGACGCACCGCTCGACGCGGGTTCCGCGCGGACTGTTCCGAGAGGGTGGAGCAAGCGTCGGGCCTCTCCGTATGTCCCGCGAGCCGTGTCCCGGCGTCGGGATCACACTACTCGCCAGTCGCGCGTCACCCGCTTCGGCTCCGGCTCGTGCGCATCCGGTGAGAGTGTCTGCACGTCCTCGACGTTCCACAGGCGAAAGCCGCCCCGGAACGCCATGAGGTTGTGACCGAGCCGCGCCCCCGGCGGCAAGGTCTTGATGACGCGGGCATTGCCACCGCCGAGGACGCGTAGTCGACGAGAAAGGCCGAGGCGAACGCCGCGATCATGTCGTTCACCGTTTCGCGCCATGCGCCCTTGCCGATCCGCTCGAGTCCCCATCGCCCGACACGGCGACTTACGCGCGCTCTTCTCGCGCGGTCCGCCGGCCTCCGCGTCGTCGAGTCCGTCGCGCTTGACGGTGCGGCTCGTCTTCGCGCCTTCGGCGTCGGCAACCTTTCTCTGCATCGTGCCCCGCGCTTGGTCGGGAACGCAATGCCGGCATGCGCGGGCAACGCGGCCGGTCGTCCGGCACCCTCCTTAGCGGAAAGCTTGCCCGGGCGGCGCGGAGCGGGGCCGCGGCGGCAGTGCGGCGCGATCCGCAGCGGATTCCAGTTGCCGCGTCATGCGGAGCACGCGTTCGGCCACCTTCTCGGTCGACAGCTTCTCGCGGATCCGTTCGGCCATGAGCGGGAATGCGAACGGCGTGGGGTGCGGTGGGCGGAGGAAGCGGAGCGTTCGCGCGGCCAGGCCTTCCAGCGTGGTGCGCAGGCGCGACAGCTCGAGCTCCTGCTCCAGCACCTCCAGCCGCGCCTGACGCAGGAGGAGGTTGCCCGGGTCGTGCTTGGCGAAGACATCAAAGAAGAGCTCGCTCGACGCCTGCAGGTGGCGCGTGCTGCGCCGCTCGCCGGGGTATCCCTGGAAGACGAGACCGGCGATGCGCGCGATCTCGCGAAAGCGGCGCCGGGCCAGCTCGCCGGCGTTCAGGCTCGCGAGCAGGTCGTCTTCCAGGCGACCGACCGCCAGTGCGCCGCTGGCGAAGATGCGCTCCCAGTCGAGGGGCGCGGGGCTGAGGAGCTCGAAGCCGTAGTCGTTGACGCTGATGGAAAAGCTCGCACCTCCTTCCCGGGAAGCGCGCCAGGCGACGAGACTCGCGAGCCCGATGTGGACGTACCGGCCTGCGAACGGGAAGCAGAAGCAGTGGTGTCCTTCGCGCGTCGCGATCAGCTCCACGAGCAGCTCGTCGGGCGCGGGTACGACCGACCAGCGCGATTGCACGGCGAGCAGCGGCGCGAGGGCCGCAGTCTCGGGCGCCGTGGCGGTCCCTGCGCGCGCACGGCCGAGCTCTGCGACGACCGCCGCCGCGAGCTCCGAGGAGAGCGGCATCTTGCTGCCCTGCCAGCGCGGGACCGTGCGCTTGCCGGGCTTCGCCTTACGCACGTAGGCGGTCATCTCGTGCACGCGCACCAGCTCGAGCAGTCGTCCGCCGAAGAGGAAACAGTCGCCGCGGTGCAGCCGCGAGACGAACGACTCCTCGACGTTGCCGAGCCGCTTGCCGGCGAGGAACCGGACCTCCATCGCAGCATCGGCGACGATGGTGCCGACGGACATCCGGTGACGCCTGGCGATCCGCGCATCGACGACGGCGTGCATGCCGCGCTCGTCCACGGCAACACGCCGGTATTCGGGATAGGCGCCGAGGGAACTGCCGCCGCGGATCGCGAAGTCGAGCGCCCAGGCGAGCTCGTCGTCTTCGAGGTCGCGGTAGGCGTGCGTCGAGCGCAGCTCGGCAAGCAGCGCGTCAGCGGTGTAGCCGCCGCCGAGCGCGAGCGTCACCAGGTGCTGAACGAGCACGTCGAGCGGCTTGCGAGGCGGCCGCCGGGCCTCGATGGCGCGCGAAGCCGCAGCGGTGCGCGCCGCCGCCGCTTCGAGCAGCTCGAAAGCGTGCGTGGGTACGCAGGTGACCCGTGAAGGGCGGCCGGGTGCGTGGCCCGAGCGCCCGGCGCGCTGCAGGAGACGAGCGACGCCCTTGGGACTGCCGAGCTGCAGCACCCGCTCCACCGGGAGGAAATCGACGCCGAGGTCGAGGCTCGACGTGCAGACGACCGCCTTGAGCCGGCCCTCCTTGAGCCCGAGCTCGACCCAGTCCCGCACTTCCCGGTCGAGCGATCCATGGTGCAGGGCGATCAGGCCCGCCCAGTCGGGGCGCGCGTCAAGCAGGGCGTAATACCAGAGCTCCGCCTGTGAGCGCGTGTTCGTGAAGACGAGCGTGGTCGCCGCGCCGTCGATTTCGGTGACCACGTCGGGCAGGAGCTTCATCCCCAAATGGCCCGCCCAGGGAAAGCGCTCGATGGCCGCGGGGATCACCGCGTCGATGACGAGCTTCTTCTTCATGCGGCCGCGAAGCAGGAGTGGCGCGACGCTTTGGATGGCCCCGGTGCCCGGCGTCTTTTCCGGCTCGCGGCGCGCGCCGCTCTTGTCTGACGGTACGAGCACCTCGAGCGCCTCCTCGAGGTTGCCGAGCGTCGCAGACAGGCCCCAGGTGACGAGCCCCGGGCTCCATCGCCGCAGCCGAGCGAGCGCGAGCTGCACCTGTACGCCGCGCTTCGAGCCGATCAGTTCGTGCCACTCGTCGACCACGACCATCTTCACCACGCCGAGCGCCTCCTGCGCATTGCGCCGTGCGAGCGCGAGCGAGAGGCTCTCCGGCGTCGTCACGAGCGCCGTCGGGACCCGCGCCGACTGCCGCGCGCGTTCCGAAGCCGGGGTGTCGCCGGTGCGCAGGCCCACGGTCCAGGCGAGCCCGAGCGCGTCGAGCGGGACGGCGAGCGCCCGAGCCGTGTCGGCGGCGAGGGCGCGCATCGGCGTCAGCCAGAGCACGGTGAGCGGCGGCGCGGACCGCGCGTGCGCCGTCGCGAAGGCGCGCAGCGCGCCGAGCCAGACCGCGTAAGTCTTGCCCGCGCCGGTCGTGGCGTGCAGGAGGCCGCTCCGCCCTGCTGCGATCGCCGCCCAGGCTTCACGCTGGAAGTCGAACGGCGTCCAGCCGCGATCGGCGAACCACGACTCGATCCGGGTGCTCGGGTCGGGCGCCCGGGTGGCGGAGGTGACGCGGTTACCCATTTGGACGAAGGTAGCCGAACGGTCCGCGGCGTTGTTGCGGCGATTCGCGCACTCGGGCCGGCCGCCTGTGTGGACAAGCGGCGGAAAGAAACTCTTCGCGGCCAGCCCTGTCCGAGGGGGTCGAGCATTGCTTCCTCCGAAACCCGGGAACACCGCCTGCACCCGGGTTCGCCGTTGCCGCAACCTGTCCGAACCATGCCGTTCTCGCGTCCGTCCCACGCCCTTGCGTCGCTCGCGGCGCTCGCGTTCGCGGCCGTGCCGCCGACGCTTGCGCCGCGCGTCGCGACGGCAGACGGCGCAAGCGGGGTGGCGGTGAGCACGCCGGTGCGGCTGGAAGCCGCGGACCGCGAGGCCGCGGTGATGCTCTTCCGGCCGCGCGCGGCGCCGATCGGGCTGGTGATGATCGCCCATGGCTTCTCCCGGTCGGCGGATCGGCACGGCGAGCTGGCGCGCTCGCTGGCACAGGCCGGGTTCCTCGTCGCGGTGCCGGACCTGCCCTATTTCTCCAACCACGCCGCCAACGCGGTCGCGCTGCGCGATCTCGCCCATGCGCTGGCGCGGCTCACGCCAGACGCACCCGCGGACCTGCCGATCGTGCTCGTAGGCTTCTCCGCGGGCGGGCTCGCATCGCTGCTCTCCGCGCACGACATCGTCGGCCTTTCGGGATGGATCGGCCTCGACCCCGTGGATCTGCGCGGGCAGGGCGCGGCGGCCGCGGCGACCCTCGGCGTGCCGTCGCTGGTGTTGCGCGCGCCGCCTTCAGGCTGCAACGCGAACGGCAACGGCGCGGGCATCGCCGAGGCGCTATCGGGTAGTCTGGCCGCAGACGTCGTCGTCTCGGGAGCTTCGCACTGCGACTTCGAGGATCCGACTTCGCTCGCCTGCTTGGTCGCCTGCGGTGCGGACGACGGCGAGCGGCGCGAGGTCATCCGCCGCGCCGTCGTGTCCACCGCGCTCGAGATGGTCCAAGCCGCGCGGCATTGATCCCTTTCGCGCGCGCGGGCTCGTGCCGGGAACGAAGCGGCGCGCCTTCCACACTCCGGCAAGGTCGCCGGTGGCACGCGAGCTCAGTCGGCGCCGCTCTCGTGCCGCGCGAGCCACCAGGCACGGAAGCTCGCTTCGGGCAGCGCTTTGCTGATGTGGTAGCCCTGCGCGAGATCGCAGCCGAGCTCGCGCAGACGCACCAGCGTGGGGAGATCCTCGACCCCTTCCGCCACCACGCCCTGGCCGAAGTTGTGCGCGAGGTCGAGCATGGCGCGCACGATCTGGTCGTCGCCGCGCGTCTGCAGCATGTTCTGCACGAAGAGCTTGTCGATCTTGATCTCGTCGAAGGGCAGCCGCTTGAACTGCGCGAGCGAGGCGTAGCCCGTGCCGAAGTCGTCCATCGCGAGACGCACGCCGAGCTGCCGCACGCGTTCGAGCACGCGCACCGAACGCGAGACGTCCTTCACGACGCTGCTCTCGGTGAGCTCGACGGTGAGCTGCTCGGCCGGCACCGACCACGCCTCGAGCGATTGCGCCACGAGGTCGGGCAGCTCGTCGTCGTCGAGGAGCCGCGCCGAGAAGTTGACGCTCATCCGCAGCTCGATGCCCGCGCGGCGCAGGCCCATGCGGTGCCTGAGCGCCGTGTTGAGGATGAAGAGCGTGAAGGCCTGGTTGATCTCGCTGCGCTCCGCGACCTGGGCGATGAGGAACGGCGGCACCGGTTTCGCGTCGGCGCTCGGCCAGCGCACCAGCGCCTCGGCGGCCGTGCAGCGCCCGGTCGCGATGTCGATCTGCGGCTGGTAGTGCACCTCGAGGGCGTTGGCGCGCACCGCCTCGCGCACGCGGTCGGCGAGGTGCGGGTCGTCGGGCAGTGCCGCGGCCTCGCGCTGGGTGGCGACGCAGTAGCCTTCCTCGGTGAGCGCCGCGGCCTTGCATGCGGCGTCGGCGACGCGCACGAGCTCCCTCGCGTCCGGGCCGTGCTCCGGGAAGTACGCGATCCCCGCGCAGGGGCGAAGCTGCAGGTCCGGCTGGCCGTCGGCGTCCGGAAGGCGCAACTCGTGCACGCAGCGGATCGCGGCGAGCACCGCAACGCTCGCGTCGCCCAGGCCGGGCAACGCAACCCAGATCTCGTCGCGGCTCACCGGCGCGTAGCGATCGTGGGTGCGCAGCAGGCGTTCGAGCGCATCGAGCACGCGCTCGAAGCGGGCCTCCGCGTCGCGGGTCGCCATCAGCGCTTCGAGCCGGTCGCCGCGACGCAGGTCGAGGACGAGCAGCGCAACCGTGCCGCCGGTGCCCGCACGCGGCACCGCTTCGGTCACGTAGTCGAGGAAACCGCGCGGATCGAGCTGCCGCGCGCGGCGCGAGGGCGCGGGGCGGGGGGGCTGGCGAGCGAGCAGGGGAGACGACACGGGAATCCGGGTTGGCGCGGCGGACCGGGCGCGTCAGGCCGCGCCGAGGTAGCAGGCGTTGGTGTCGAGGCCGTAGGCGCCCGTCGGGAGTCCGCGTCGTACGCGGATGCCCGCCCCTCGACCGTCACCGGCGGTGAGCAGGTCGAGCGTCTGGAAGTGACGCAGGGGCCGCTTCTCGAGGTCGGCGATCACGAGCACTGTCGGCTGCAGGCGCCGCACCTTGTTGTGGCGGATCACTACGGCGACTTCGCCCGACGAGAGCTCGACCAGCGAACCGACGGGGAAGACGCCGATCGCCTGCACCAGCTTCTCGACGAGCGGTGGCGCGAACAGCTCGCCCGACCAGTCGTAGAGGCGCATCATCGCCTCGCTCACCGGCAGTGTCTCGGCGTAGGGGCGTGGCGAGGTGAGTGCGGCGAAGCAGTCGGCGATGCCCGCCATGCGCCCGTAGATGCCGATGTCCTCGCCCTCCAGCCCGCGTGGGTAGCCCCCGCCGTTCAGCCGTTCGTGATGCTGCGCGATGCCCTCGATGACGTCGGCATGCAGGGACTTGGCACTCGAGGCGAGGACCTCGAGACCGAGCTCGACGTGGTGCTTCACGAGCGTGAACTCCTGCTCGCTGAGACGCCCGGGCTTCTCGAGCAGGCTGCGCGGCACCGCGGTCTTGCCCAGGTCGAGGAGCAGGCCCATGGTGCCGAGATACCCGAGCTGCGCCTTGGGAAACCCGAGGTGCCGGCCGAGCGCGAGCAGGTAGACGCCCACCTGCACGCCGTGCGAGTACACGTCGCTGTGCTGCTGGCGCATGCGCGCGATCCACATTAGGGCGTCGGGGCTCGCGACCATGCTGTCCACCATGTCGTTTACGACCTCGTCCACGCCGTCGATGTCGACGCGCGCACCGGCGCGCATGTCGCGCGCGAGGCGGTCGAGTACGTCGCGCGCGCGGGCGATCGACTTCTCCGCGCGCGGCAGCTCGTCGCGGATCGGGGCAGGCTCGGCGTAGATGACGAGCTCGACGCCTTGCGGGGCGAGGCCGGGGTCGGGCTTCTCGTCGGGCGGCGGTTCGCGGCGCAGCGCCGGCGGCAGCGGGTCTTCGTAATCGTCGCCGCCCCAGCCCGTCGAGAGATCGCCGATCAGCTCGCGCAGCCGCGACAACGGGTTGAGCCGGAAGCCGGAGCCACCGGAAGCTCGAGCGCCTGGCTTCGGGGCATCGACGGCGCCGTCGTCGACGCGTCCGGGACGGGATGCCGAGCCGCGCGCAGCGAGCGAGATCACCGGGCGGTTCGCCCCGGTGCGCGCCTTGTCCGGCGACGGATAGCCGTCACTCGCGACGGCATGCCCACGGTTGTCGGCTTTCGCCGGCGCAGCGACGCTCACGACTCGAAGCGCCGGTTCGCGCTGCGACACCACGCGCGTTCCGGGGACGCTGGTGTGCCGCACGACTTCAGCCCCCGGCACGGGTACCGTCGAGCGCGACGGGTCGACGAAGACGTGCCGGCAATGCGCACGGAGCATCGCGAGGTCCTGCTCGTCCTGCACGAGGAAACCCTGCAGGAGGAACGGCGTGTCGAGCCAGGGACGATCGAGGTCTTCGACGAACATCCCGTCACGGACGTCGCTCGTGAGCACCTTGACGCGTGAGGTCGCCATTGCGCGGCCCGTGCGGTTCCTCGAATCGGTTGATGGTCGCGCGGCTCACCGCGTCGCGCGTCGGTGGGTGCGGTCCGCCACCCTGACCCCACCGCCAGTGTGAAGTCGGGGAGCAAGAGCTGCACCAGGAAGTTGAAGAGCGATGTGAGCGCAGTCACGCGCGCACTGTGCCCAGGCTTCGCTTGCGCGACGATCGTCAACGGCGCGGATGCCGATGTGACGTGTTCCACGTCTTCGCGGCGCGCTGTCGGGCACACAAGTGCCCCATGACCACGCTTCTGTCGCGATGCGGTTGCCGCGGCAACCGCCTGACTACCCGGAAACGTGCGGTCTCGCGACGTCAGTGCGTAGTACGCTCATTGCCACGGCAAAGCACGGCGAGGGCGACAACCAAGGCGGCGCCTGCGCGCGTGGTGAGCTTCAGCACCACGACCGCGCTGGCCGCCGGGTCGTCAGCCTCAGCATGGTGCCCCGCCCGCGCGCCCTACCACCCCTCGAGGGGACTGAACTCGCGCGCCTCGGCGGCCTTCTCGCGCGTGATGCGCATGTAGGCGGCACGAATCGCGCGCACGCCGTGGGTACGTTCCAGCCGACGCACCACGAAATGGCCACGCGCGACGTCCTCGAAGTGGCGCATGAAGGCCACGTTGACGAGCGCGCCCGAGATGGCTCCGAATGCCGGCACGAGCTGCATAGCGATCTTGTCCGACACCGCCACGCCGAAACGCGCCGCCACCGTCCGCACCGCCTGCAGCCCGAGCGGCACGGTCGCTTCACCGCTCACGCGTTCGAGCCCGGCGGTGAAATGCATCGCCAGCGCGAGGCGCAGACCGTAGTAGCCGGCGTCGGCGGCGTCGTCGCGGTGCGAACGGCCGCCGAGCGCGAAGACTTCGAGACAGGCCCGCCGGCCCGCCGGCGTGGCGAGCGCCTCGCCCTCGTCCCGCGCGATGGCGGCGATCGACCGCAACATGATCACGGTGGTCGCAGGCAGCTCGGCGAGCAGCGCGACAGGCCCGAAGAAGCCGCCGGCTGCGCCGGTGACGGCGACCGCCCATCGGTGTCCGACAATCGCTCGCGCGGGCGAAGCGCTCCGCGGCAGGCTGATCAGCGCTACGGAGAGCGCCTGGGCGATGCTCGCTTCAGCCGCGGCGCGGACGCGGCGATGCCAGCCCGGCGGGAGCAGCCGCAGGCCTGCCTCGATCGGCGTGCCGATGACGTTCGTCAGCCGCGCCGCGAACGAAGGCTCCTCGAGCCGTTCGTACGCCCAGCGCAACTCGGCAAGCTCGTCGCGTTGCAGACGGGAGGCTGACTTCGAGGCAGATCTCGTGCGGGCGGGCATCGCGAAGGACCGGGGAACATCGCAGGGGCAGCTCCGAAGATACCAAAGCGACCTCGCCGAGGGGGTGGAGGGAAGGCGAGGAGCCCCTCGCGCTCCGCCTCCACCCTGATGAGGTCGGCCGGGCCAGTCGCGCGACGGACAGGTCGTCTACTCGCTCGCGTTCGGCGAGCTCGATGCCCCTGACGCCTTGGGCCCCGTCATCGCTCGCCGCTCCCGCGCTCGCGCCGACTACCGACGGCGCCGGCTCGCGAGCGCCATGCCGAGACCGGCGGCGAGCAGCGCGAGCGAGCCGGGCTCCGGTACCTGGCGCGTGCCGCGTACGACGAGCGACTGCAGCTTGAAGTAGTCGTACTCCCACGTGCGGCAGGTCCCGTTCTGCCGGAACGACACGCAGCGCTCGCTCCCCGCCTGCGGCGCGATGGCGAGGTAACGCCCTTGCGCCCCGCCGGTGAAGGCGTACTCGCGGTTGGGCTGGATGTCGTTCTCCGGGTCGCCGTCCAGGATCTGCGTCCAGCCCGCGAATCCTGCAGACGGGTTGAAGCTGTCGCCGACCCAGGCTTCGATGTCCGGACATGAGGCATCGGCCTTCGAGGCCGTGCATCCGGCGTACTGCTCCCAGCCGATGCTGAAGCTCACGCCGGCGTAACGGCGTCCGGCACCGAAATCGAACACGATCACGTCGTTCCGGCCGTCGTTGTCCACGGCGTGCTGGGGCGCGCCGCAACTGCCGTCGTCGCGCACGCCGAGACCGCCGTTGTGACGCTCGACGTTGAACGGCGTGAAAGGCGGGCTGCCGGCGTCGTTCGCCGACCGATAGCCGAACGCGCTTACGGTGACGGCGCCGAAGTCGGCGTCGGTCACGTTCCACTGCCAGTGTTTGTTGTTGGGACCGTGGGGGTCGACCGAGCTGCCGGGGATGCGGCGCGCGGCCCCGCCACATCTCATCGTTTTTGACTTTCAATCAATGAATTGGCCGCTTCGGAGGCGGGGCAAAGCAAGGCCTGGACCGACTTCGATTCGGCCGTGCCGCACCAAGGAGTTACGTTCCGGGCAAACGTCTGCCGGAGAGATTGCGTAAGGCGTGCCGACAGGATTTTGTCAGACTTGATCTACTGCAGGCAGAGCCGCGACGGTCAACAGGTTCTCCTGGGATCAGGGCGAGCGAGGGCGCCTGCCCCGTCCCCATCGTGGACAACCAGCAACTGTCGGATGGGGGAACGAGCGCCGACGAAGACAGGGACTCCTGGCGACACTCGGAGGCCTGCACGGCGCCCTCGCTGCGGAACGCCCGAGGGCGTGAACCATCGTCGTGCGCGGCTTGCGGGGCCTCTGACCGTCCCCTAGACTCGAAAGCGCCAAAGTAAACAAGCCATGCGACGCGCACCTTGCGGTCGAGTCGGAACTAGCCCGTTCGGACGGTTCTCAGCCAGCGGCATTGAGCGCAAAGTGGCGGCATGCATCGAGAGCGAGGGGAGCGACGCTTGAAGGCAGCGATGCCGACCGATGGACCGCCGGCGTGCCGCGGCGGTCTGGGCGAAGGGCGACGTCGGGAAGCGGCGGATGAGCCTTCAGGCATTGCTCGAGCCGACGAACGGCGACCCGCCGTGCGGACCCAACCTTGAATACGACCCCGAGTTCGTCGCTGTCGATCAGGCGCTGCGGCCCCGGCCCGAGCAGTTGGTCGGGGAGCCGGCGGCGGGGAGCGCCGAGCCGGACTGGGCGGACATCCGGCGACGCTGCGAAGCGCTGCTTGGCCGGCCGAGAGATCTGCGGCTGGCGATGATGTACGCGCGTGCGCTGACCCACACCGATCAGCTCCCGGGGTTCGCCGACGGCCTCGGCCTGGTGAGCGGCCTGCTCGAGCGCTACTGGCCGAACGTGTTCCTCAGCATGGCGACGTATCGAGAGTTTGAAGGGGAAACTGACAAGGTACGCGAGGGCACTACCTACGTCTTCGATCGCTCGGGACAAGTGAAAATCCGCCGCGAAAGGTTCATTCCGCAACACACGATTGAAAGCACCGAAGCCCGAACCGACGTTTCAGCGAATTACTCGCCGGCGCCCACGTTTGGTGAGTATGGCGACCTCGTGCGAAAAGAGCGGCTGTAACCCGAAGGGATACGGGACCGACCGCTAAATCCTCGGCGGCGTCACTCCCCGCTGTCCCTGATACTTCCCGCCGCGGTCCTTGTACGAGGTCTCGCAGACTTCGTCCGACTCAAAGAAGAGCATCTGCGCGACGCCCTCGTGGGCGTAG
>Ga0209254_10005571_pt1 | contig 11588 bp, 7 predicted proteins | sample FrelakmetDIP11DI_FD_187148 | JGI IMG/M metagenome (GOLD analysis project Ga0209254, IMG submission 187148) | Freshwater lake sediment microbial communities from the University of Notre Dame, USA, for methane emissions studies - DIP11 DI (SPAdes)... | ecosystem: Environmental > Aquatic >... | reverse complement strand
CGGAGGATTTTAAGTCCCCTGCGTCTGCCAGTTCCGCCACCGCCCCGGGATTACCAAAATATTTTTACATAGACTATTCAATCGGTCAAGAGGCCAGCGATCCTGATTGGTATTTCCATGATATATTTCAGGCGTATAACTTTTCAGAGGTGAACTCAATGACGCTGCGCTCAGAACGGGCTCAAAGGCGAGCTAATAAAACACGCAACCAAAGAATACTCATCTCGGCCGGCTTGCTGATCCTGTTGGCCGCGATTGCATACCTTGTCTTTGCGTCCAACAAAACTACTACGGAATTGGAGGAAGGAATGACAATTGATGAAGGGATGACCACAACCGCCTCAGGACTGCAATATAAAGACCTGGTCATCGGCGAAGGACAGGAAGCAAAAAAGGGGAACACTGTCCAGGTGCACTATACGGGATGGCTTACCAATGGCACAAAGTTCGATTCTTCGTTGGATCGAGGCCAGCCATTCGAATTTCCCCTGGGAGCAGGAAGAGTGATCCAGGGTTGGGATGAAGGCGTGGCTGGAATGAAGGTGGGTGGCAAACGCAAATTGGTGATTCCATCCGACCTGGGTTACGGCGCGAGAGGCGCCGGGAGTGTGATCCCACCAAACGCCACATTGGTGTTCGAAGTTGAACTTTTAGGAATTAAATAGCTTTTAAGTCACAAGGTAAGATAAGCGGGCTGCTGGAACCCCAGCAGCCCGCTTTTTTTAGAAAGACGCCGGCTGCCCGATTTTATCCCGCAAAACACGCCCCATTCGGGAGATGCCTTCCCTTATTTTTTCCGGGGAGGCATTCGAAAAATTGAGCCGCATCGTATTGTGACCGCCGCCGATTGGGTAAAAAGGAGCGCCAGGCACGAAGGCGACTTTTTGTTCCAACGCAACTTTCAGCACTTCAGCGGCGCTCAGGTTCTCTGGCAAGACTCCCCATAAGAACAGGCCGCCTTCCGGATGAGTCCACTCCACTCCGGGCGGGAAGTAGCCGTCCATCGCTGCCAACATCTCATCGCGGCGCTGGCCGTATACTTCACGGATTAATTTGACATGCTGGTCGATGAATCCGCCATGTGAGACTTCGTGGGCGACCATCTGGCTGAATGAGGAGGTATGCAGGTCTGCTCCCTGCTTGGCCTGCACCAATTTTCGGATCACAACGGGGGGAGCGACCACCCAGGCCAGGCGTATGCCCGGTGCCAGGATCTTGGAAAATGTGCTCAGGTAGATCACATTCCCCGCATAACACCTCTCACTTGAATTTCGAAACTGGCTGTCCAATACCACCACTGCCGGCAGGTGCTCGCCTTCATAGCGCAGCTGGCCGTACGGGTCGTCCTCCACGATTGGCACCCCATAGCGATCTGCCAGCTCGATCAGCTTGTGACGGCGTTCGAGGGAGAGGGTGACACCAGTAGGATTCTGGAAATTGGGCAGAACATAGATGAATTTTGGGGAGCTGCGCAAAGCCTCTTCCAGCGCGTCGGTGTTCATACCGTGCTCGTCCATGGGAACGGTAACGTATTCTGCCCCGTAAGCGCTCCAGGCTTGCAAAGCGCCCAGGTAGGTGGGCGACTCGACCAGAATGTGATCGCCGGGATTGATCAGGATTTTTCCGAGCAAATCCAGCGCCTGTTGGGAACCAGAGGTGATCAGGACATTATCAGGTGTGACTGAGATGCCATAACGGGCCGTATGGCGAGTGATCAATTCGCGCAGCGGTAAAAAACCCTCGGTTGTGCTGTACTGCAACGCCTGTGCTCCGTAATCCGTCAGGACCCGGACGCAGGCTTCTTTGAATTCCTCGGTAGGAAAGACTTCGGGTGCGGGTAATCCGCCGGCGAATGAAATGATCTCGGGAGACTCGGTTAATTTGAGCAGCTCGCGGATGGCGGAACTTCCCATGCGCTGGGTTCGTTGCGCAAAGCGATGATCCCAAGGTGTCTGCATTCCTCTCTCCATTATTTCGGAAAACGGCTGAGAACAGTGGCCGGGGTGGGGATTGTGGCTCGATCACCGACCAGAAAATCAGCCGGGACTTTTCCTGCCTTATCGGATGCGCCCTGGAAGATGAAAACCTGCGAGCCTTCTTCGCCATTCTTAAGACCAAGGTATGCCTGGCCGGTGAGGTAGCCTTCGCTGTCTACGGCGCAGCTGGTTACCCAGCCGATCACTCTACCTCGCTGGTCGACCACAGGGTCGCTGTTGTGCGCCATGCGAACCCCTTTTTCATTGAAGCGGAAGCGGACGACTTCACCCTGTCGAGATTTTGCACGTTCAAGGTAAGACTCTCGACCGATGAACCAGGGTTTGTAGGTCTTCACATAGGATCCGAAACCGGCATCTGCCACTCCCAGGTCGGTGTGACCGCGGTGCCCGGAACCCAAACCCATCTCGTGACCATAGAGCGGCAATCCAGCCTCTGTCCGCAGAGAATCGCGGGCACCCAGGCCAATTGGCTTTATCCCAAACGGCTCACCGACCTTAAGCAGTGCGGTGAAGAGATTGACGGCTTTTTTTGGATGGACGAAGAGCTCGAATGCCATTTTTTCGCCGGTGTACCCAGTGCGAGAGACTACCAGGTCGAAACCGCCAACGACTGCGTCGCAAAGCTCAGTTCGCTTCAATAGCATGATCTTCTGGCGCGTGGCTTCATCAACTCCGAGCGCCAGGAGAAGGTCACGTGAGCGCGGCCCTTGCAGCGCGACATCCAACCGCATGTCTTTACCTGCCTTCGGATCGCGCAGATTGCGCACGATCGCATTGCGCCCAAAGGCACGAGCGTCCGTCCTGGAGCGACTCACCAGGACTTTCCCATTTTTAACCGCATTTATCCAGGCCCAATTTTTATCATCATTCGAGGCATTGACCACAACCAGGAAAATCTCCTGGTTTCGCCGGTAAACCAGCAGATCGTCAATCACATTGGCGTCCGGGTCCATAAGATGAGTGTAGCAGGATTGACCGACATTAAGCAAGCCGATGTCGTTTCCCACCAGGCTGTCAAGGAATACAGCTGCATCTGGACCTTCTACCTGGTAAACACCCATATGGGTGACGTCGAAGATACCAGCAGCCTGCCGAACTGCCAGGTGTTCCTCGATGACAGAAGTGTACCAGACGGGCATTTCCCATCCGGCAAATGGGATCAATTTTGCTCCCAGCTGTTTGTGAGTTTCATACAAGGGAGTACGGCGTATTGCCGGTTCTGTTTCTACCCATTCAAAACCGGGCAAAGGCTCTCCAGTGCATTTTGGCGTCCCGGTGAAGTACGGTTTCTCCTTGCTCACCGGTTCACCATCGGGAGTCGATTGGACTTTCGCATTGCTCCTGGCTACCAACACAGGCCCTGGCAGCTTGCGCAAAGGATCATCGTCGAACATCACGTATCCATCGGAAAGATCGCGCAGCCAGGCGGCAGCGATTCCTGAATTTTCAGCAGGAAAGCTTATCCGGAAGCGATTGGGTTCAACGCAGCTCAAGACCCCGTCCAGCTGACCCCTGGGAGTATAAAGCCGTGTGGACTGGCTTTCTCCACGTTTGAGCAATTCAACATCGCTCGAAAAAGCATAGTTCATAAAGGAGCGAGCCCGCTCACCGCTCAGCTCAAACACAGTCGATTTACCAGCTGACCTGGCATCCAGATAATAGAAGTGCGGGTAATCGTACACTTTGGGCTCGAAATCGACGCCTGCTTTTTGCGCCAGGTCGCGGACCTGCATCCTGGATTCTTCCAGGACGCTGAAATCGACTTTTGCCCGGCGGGAGGCATTTTTCCCGCCTTCCTGGAAATATGGGGTGCACGATTTAAGCAAATCGGAGATGATATCTGCCAGGGTCACCATCTGGTTTTGATCGAAACCGCGCTGGGTAACCCAGGGAGTCCCCATGCGGATACCGGATGGATCAGCAGCCGACTTATCCCCCGGGATGGTATTGCGATTGACAACGATCCCGGCTATATCCAGGATGCGAGCCGCCTGGTCACCCGATAAACCTGCGCCGTCCGGTCCAGTTACGGAGCTGCAGTCCAGGTTCATGAGGTGTGTATCTGTACCGCCGAATGGAATCCGGAATCCATGCTCCTGGAGGCGTTTTGTGAATACCATGCAATTCTTTACAATTTGATCTTGCAGCAGGCGGAACTGCTCCGTTTTTGCCAGTTTGAATGTCAAGGCCATGGCTGCAAAAACATTGACATGCGGGCCTCCCTGTTCACCAGGGAAAACAGCCCGATCGATTTTCCGGGCCAGGCCCTGGTTGGTGGTGAGGATGCATGCTCCGCGCGGACCACACAGCGATTTATGCGTGGTGAAGGTAATCACATCTGCATAACCGAGAGGGGAAGGATAAGCGCCTCCGGCTACCAGGCCAGCTACATGGGCAATATCGGCGAACAGAAACGCGCCGACCTGATCGGCGATCTGGCGAAAACGGAGCCAGTCGACAGTCCAGGGGTAGGAAGAATACCCGGCGATGATAAATTTCGGCTTGTTTTTAACGGCTAATTCTTCGATCTGGTCGTAATCGATCCTGCCTGTTTCCGGATTGACCGTATAGTGAATGGCATTATAAAATTTTCCCGAGCGATTGACTGAAGATCCATGCGACAGATGGCCGCCGTGCAGTAAGTTCATACCCATCATCGTTTCCCCCGGATTGATGAGGGCATGGTACACGGCATTATTGGCGGGAGCGCCGGATAGTGCCTGGACATTGACGTAAATATCATCTGGATCGACACCGTTGGCGGCGAATGCTTCTGCGCAGCGCCGGCGAGCAAGAGCCTCGACGATATCTGCATATTCCACCCCTTTATAGTAGCGGGGGTCGGAGAAGCGGCGGTAATGGGCCAGCCGGGTCTTAAAATCCAGGATTTCTGCCTCGCTCATCCAGCGCGTTTCCTCGTCTGGATACCCCTCGGCATAGATATTCTGGAAGGCTGAAGACAATGCTTCGCGCACCGCGATTGGAGCCTGGCTTTCGCTGGGGATGAGGATGAGTTTATTTACCTGTCGAGCTGCTTCGAGCTCTGTCAGGTCAAATACGTCTGGATCGAGTTCTGCTAAAGATCCTCGGAAAAGAAAATCTGTCATTTTTTGCTCCTGGTCTGGGATTGATCATTGAGACCGGTCCATACGTTCACCGGTCGCGAAAAGATATCGAAGGATTTCTTCTCGATACCGAAATTCAAAAAGCATACTCACTTTCTTATCTGATTGTATAACTGTGAGCGTATGAGGTCAAGTGATGAATGGCACTATGGTAGTGGTACCCTCTATCATCATACCGGCAAAAAAGAGAGGGGCGGAATTCAACCTTCGAGAAACCTCAGCGCGGATCTGGCAGCATAATAGCCACACATGCCGTGGACACCGCCTCCTGGAGGCGTGGCGGATGAGCAGATGAATACATGGCTGAGAGGCGTGGTATAAGGTTCCAGGCGGATTGCAGGCCGGGCATACAGCTGCCATAAATCCTGGACGCCGACGTTGATATCTCCTCCGACGTAGTTCGGATTGTAGGCCTCCATCTGCATGGCATTTCGAACATGAAGGTCAAGAACAATTTGCTTGAATCCGGGAGCGAAGCGCTCGATCTGTGAGATGATCCGTTCGGTCATGTCTTCCGTCGAACCGTTTGGAACATGGCAGTAAGTCCACAAAGTGTGCTGGTTAGCCGGCGCACGACCCGGATCGAATTTGCTGTGTTGGGCGACCAGCACAAACGGATGCTCCGGATGGTGGCCTTTGCCAACCAATCTTTCTGAAGTGGAGATTTCATCCAGAGTCCCGCCCAGGTGCAGGGTCCCGGCGGTGTGGCATTCAGGTGCACTCCATGGAACCGGCCCTGATAGTGCGAAATCGACTTTGAATACTCCCGGTCCATAACGGTAGCGCTCCAGCTGGCGCCTGTAGCGAGCCGGGAACTTATCCCCAAATAGCTTCAGCAATGAGCGCGGCGAGAGGTCAAATAAATAGGCACGCGCATCTGGGAGCTGGTCGATGGACTCGATGAAGGTCGATGTGGATACTTCGCCGCCCAGTGACAATAGATATGCCTGAAGGGCATTCGAGATATTCTGCGCTCCGCCGCGCGGCATGGGCCAGCCAACCGCATGCGCCAATAAAGGTAAAACGATCCCATAAGCTCCGCTGCTGGGTGTCTCCAATGGCAGGATTCCGTGGGCAGACATCCCGGCGAACAGGGCCCGCGCCCGCTCACCACGAAAGGTGCTCTTTGCCAGGCTGAGCGCGGAGCGCATTGCCCCCAGGCCAAATTGTATGAATGTCAGCGCGGCGCGCGGCGGCTTTGGGATCGGACCGAGCAGGTCTTCTATAAAACGCTCCCAATTGTTAAGCAGTGGAGACATGAGACGGTTGTAAGATAGCTCGTCACCAGCCAGCAATCTGGCAGTCGTTTCGAGCGACCGTTCGATTACGATAGCTGAGCCGTCATCCAAAGGATGCGCCAGCTGGAATTCGGGATAGATCCATTCCAGGCCAAAATCCGACAGGGGGAGGGTGCGGAAAAATGGTGAGGCCAGAGTAAGGGGGAAGATTGAAGCGCAATCATCGTGGATGAATCCCGGCCTGGTGAGGTAGGAAGAGCGCACTCCACCACCGATGCGCTCGTTTCCTTCGAGGACGAGGACAGAGCAGCCAGATTGGGCAAGGTGAATGGCGGCTGAAAGACCGTTTGGTCCAGAGCCGACGATGACGGCATCGTAGGGATTCAAAATTCTTCCTGTCCTTAGGTTGTTACTGTCTGGTTCTATTCCCTGGATTTATCTGTTTTTCTTAGCTTGCTCGCGATCCATCGGAAGGGTGTTGTCAGCACGTAAAGCATGGTACGAATTGCGGCGTTTTTCCAAATGTTTCCGGCATGCGACCAGTTAACACCGGGATCGATGAGCGTTTTAGAAGTGCTGACATCCCCGTTTACTTCCAGGTGGGCAGCCAGCGAATTGAGCACATGCACCCAGATCTTGTCCTGCTGGTTCGAGCTGCCCAGAAAGCGGAAGAAAAACTCGTAAAGGGGATCGCTGGCACGCGACTGTTCCTGGACTTCGGCCACCAGAATACCGTCGTCATCAAAAACCCGGAAGGTATTCCACCCTGCTAAAGGATGACCTTCTGGACACATTACCGTGAACGATTCTTCATCAGCATATAAAACCATCACACCGGTAGAAACCGGCATGATACTGGGCATGCCGGGGAAGGGTGGGACCTTGGCATTGATCAGCAACACCGATCCGGGTTGTACGCCGGTCATGACCGGATAGAATCGATTTTCTGGCGGCTGAAACTGTGGGAAATTCTCACGCCAGATGCGCATCGTCTCTTCCACCGACTTATTTATGCCAGTCAGCCGGATCTGGAAAGACTTCTGCCACATCTGACCAAACCCCTGCAAGGGAGAAGCGGGTTGGCGGCCTTCGACATTCAGGTTCATAGCACCGGCGGGTGTTTCTGAAACTGAGATGTGTTTTACCGGAGGCGCCCAGGCATTCTCCCTTTGGGAAACTGTGCTTTCTTGCTTGGATGGTGTATCCATGGTTACCTCATTCTACCGATAATAAGTCAACTTTCCACTGCTTGAAGGATTTGACCAGCCAACGAACAGGAGCAGTCAACTATTAAGATGTGCTTCGGGTGCATTCACGAATAATTTCGTGAGCCACAGCACTGTTAAAAAGGTCGATCTGCGCGCTCATGCGTATTCTCAACCGGTCGTAAGACGGTTTCAGCCAGCAACCTGTAAGGCCGCGTTTTCATTCTCGTATATCAGGATGGCTTCGTTCAGCCGGGTGAGCTCGAAAATTTGACGATAATGCTCACTCAGCCCAAAGGCAGACAGGTGTTGCTTTTGACGCTGGACTCTAATCAACAGAGTGACCAGCAAGCCAATTCCGGAGCTGTTCATATATTCCAATCCTTCGAAATTAAGGATGATCGCATTGGCTCCCGCGCTGCTGGCTTGTGTGTACGCATCCATCAATGCAGTTTCTGCATAGGAGTTTATTTCCCCGTGAATATCCATGATTGCAATTTTAGGGGATGGAGTGCGAACATTGATTTGAATATCAGCTTTCGTCATCGTATTCCTCCGTGAAAGTTTTACTGGTTTCTGGACAAAAAAGTTGTCAATCGAAACTATGCAGCTGTTGTCAGTGCGGTCGTTTCATCCGGAAAGATGGCCATAAAATCTGCCAGGCGTGTAATTTGGAAGATTTCAACATAGTGATCGGATAAACCGTAGACAGTCAGACGCTTGTGGTTTTTTCTGGATTTTGCCATGATGCCTACGATTAAGGCAATGCCTGTGCTGTTGATGTACGTAACTTCTTTGAAATTTAACAGGATATTGGCTGTATTCTGTTGGTCAGCCTGGTCATAAGCCTGGTTAATTGCTCCATCTGCAAAAGCGTTGATCTCGCCCGATAAATCGATAATCACCACATCGGGTGTAGTTCTAAGATGGGCTTCAAAGGGTTGTGATTTCATTTTTTTATCCTTCGTACCTCATAATCAATTCAACCGTATGGTGTTTTTCATCTGTGTGAATTCGCATTTCATCAACCATATTCTTGATCAGGAATAATCCCCATCCGCGTGGTGATTGCAGACCGGCTAATTTCGCTTCCAGGTCCGGTTCAATCGCTTCAGGGATCGGCCTCCCCCCACCATGATCAGTGATGAAGATTTTCAATACGCCTGAACCTGCTTTAACAAGAATATCTGTATTTAAATTGGGTTGGTATTTATTTCCGTGTTCCATGGCATTCATGGTTGTTTCTGATACAGCAGTCTTCAGTTTTTCCAGCCGATCAGGATCAATCGGTAATTGTTGGATTGCTTCAGCGACTCTTTCCATAGCCACACGCTCGTTGCCAGGTTCGCTTTGTAAGCTCAAATCTGCCAGGATGACCCAATCATTTTCACCTAACCCAATGCTCTCAACGGATTCAGCAATTGGTGAAATTTCACGCTCCAGGACGACGAAAGTCACATCGTCCTCTTGCTCCCAGTCTGGACCGGTGAAATCTGCCAATTGATCGATGAGCAGCTGGATCATCGAGCTGCCGCCTGGGTTCTCTTCCATTATCGTTTTCAAACGGCGAAATCCAAACATCTCACCATCCGGGTTATGACCTTCGATCAATCCATCGCTGAAGAGCAGAATGCTTTCTCCTGGATTCAACACCGCCTGATTCTCATCGTATATCATTCCTGGCAGCAGTCCCAGAGGCATGCCTGTTGCACACAGCTCCTCTACCCCATTTTGAGTGCGTTTGTAAGGCAGATTGTGCCCGGCGTTAGCGAAGGTTATTTCGCCTTTTTCCAGGTCGACCAGCAAGAACAGGCAGGTCACGAACATGTTGTGAGGGATATCCTCGACCAATAAATCATTCGCCTTGCTCAATAATTGACCTGGTGATTCCAAGCTTTCAGCAGCGCTGCGCAGGATACTGCGGGTGGTCGCCATGACAAGCGCAGCTGGCACACCTTTATCGGTCACATCACCTGTTACAATGCCCAGCTTTCCATCGGGATATTCAAAAAAATCGTAAAAATCACCACTGACTGCACGTGCAGGCTGCCAATGAGCAGCCAGGTGCCAGCCTTTTCTCTGAGGTATCTTCTTTGGGAGCAGTGTTTGCTGGATAACCCGGGCAACTCGCAGCTCTTGTTCCATGCGCTCACGCTCGCGGGCTTCCAGCTGCTGCTGGCGTGCAAGCTGGGCAACGCGTAAAGCAGGTGCGGCTTGTGTCGCCAGGGTGTTCAGCAATCTCTTGTCGTCCGAGGAGTATTCCTGTTCGCTGAGGCGCGGGCCCAGGTTAAGCAGGCCGATCAGCTCACCCTGGCTGACCAACGGCACGGTGATTTTTACTCCAGCATCCTTCAAGATCCTCAATGTTGGCGAGTCGAACTCAAGCCTGTCAATTTCCACGATACCCGAGGCTTTGATTAAATGATCCATCAAAGGATCATCCATATTGATTTCGACCTCAATCGCCTGAACGCCAGAAGCCGGTGCGGCTGGTTGATCGATTAAAGGGCTTTCAATGGAGTCATTCCTGGATTTATCGCTTACCCCGAATGTTTTACGCAAGAAGGATATCATTTTCTGCCTGTACTCTCATTGATTGATTTCATTATAAAGATACGGCGTCCAGCAATCGTTACGAATACCGTTACGACGTGCACCAGATCGGAGAATCCATTTCCTGATGATACTGCGCTCTATGCAGCAGTAGAAGCACCGCGCTCCCACTCGGCTGCAGGAGGCTTTTCCAGTGAGCGCCATTCTTTTGCCAGGGGTCGTACGCCCAATAAGTTCACGATACGCCGGGCGGCAAGTCCAAGAATGGTGGTGAAAGTGGGATAGGCGATTTCAATCTCGGCGAGCTGCTCAACCCACATATCGGACGCCATCCCGGCCGCAACGACGTGCACGATCTCCAGCGCCTGTTCGCCGACTACGTGGGCTCCCAGCAGGCGGTGATTTTCGCGCGAGGCAATCAATTTACAGAAACCGACTGCCCGATCATCGATCACAGCGCGATCCATATCGTGATATGGCACTGTGACAGCGATACAATCCTGATCAGCACGTGCCTTACTCTCGGTCAATCCGACGCTGGCATATTCTGGATCGGTAAATCCGCCGTGCGGAACTATTTTATGGGTCTGGAGCTGTCCGCTGCCCAGCAGGGCGTTTTCAACGGCAGCTAAAGCCTCATAGCTGGCGCTTTGGACCAGCATCATCCGGCCGGTGATATCACCGGCGGCGAAAATGTGTTCCGAGGTGGTCTGCATGTAATCGTTTACTTTCACATAAGGACCTGTTGTTTCGATATTCGCCGATTCAAGATTCAAGGAAGACAGATTCCCGACCCATCCTGCAGAAAGGATTATCACGTCACCCCGGGCAGTGTGTCCCTGACCATCCATCTCATAATAAAGCTCCAGCATGTCCCCGTTTTTCTCGATTTTTTCCACGGTCTGGATCCCGTTAATTACCTCGATACCACGACGTGTGAACTCGGCCTGGATTGCAGAACTGATATCCTCATCTTCTACGCCCAGTATGCGAGGCGCTCGTTCGAGAATGGTAATTTTTGTGCCAAACGCTTCGAAAATCGAACCCACCTGACAGCCAGTCGCGGCGCCTCCGACGATTACCAGGGAGCGGGGAGGGTCCTTCAAGGTCCAGATATCGTTGTGCGTGCTGGCATACTCCGCACCGGGGAAATCCAGCCGGCGGGCACGGCCACCGGCACACAGAATAAATTTCTGCGCTTCCAGTTGTGTTCCGTCCGGCAGCTCAATGGTGTGCGGGTCGGTGAAGTGTGCAGGTCCGACCTCAGTATAGACTTTCACACCGGATTGATCGAGATGGTCGATCAACTGTTTTTTCTCATGTATGGTGTAGACAGTCTGCTGGACGCGGCTCATCAAGCGTTTGAAATCCAACTCGGGTTTTGGGATTTCCAGGCCGAAGTAATGGAACTGGTCGGCATCACGCATCAGGCGAGCGGCTTTTGCCAGGACGCGAGTTGGAACACAGCCA
>Ga0209254_10005569_pt1 | contig 11589 bp, 9 predicted proteins | sample FrelakmetDIP11DI_FD_187148 | JGI IMG/M metagenome (GOLD analysis project Ga0209254, IMG submission 187148) | Freshwater lake sediment microbial communities from the University of Notre Dame, USA, for methane emissions studies - DIP11 DI (SPAdes)... | ecosystem: Environmental > Aquatic >... | reverse complement strand
CGGCAGGCAGCCCGAGGCCAGCAGCACGTCCGGCGTGATCTGCGCATTGCGAAAGACATGGCCGGCGCCGGTGCGCACGTTGGTGGCGGTGATGAACAGGCAGATCGGCGAATCGACCAGCGCTTTGAAATCCACCATGTCGGCCAGGATCGGCCGCAGCGGGTTATTGCCCAACGGGTTCAGGTCATAGGGCGAGAAGATGCGCGAGGCCATTTCGGCAGCCAGGTACATCGGCGAATAGTCCAGGGTCCATTGGCCGGCGAGCATCTCCATCGGGCCGCGGCGCAGCGGGCTGAACTTCGAGGCGTCGGACACGCGCTTCCAGAAAGCCTCCAGCGCAGCCCTCGCGCCGTCAGCGCCGCCGTGGGCGAAGCCGCTGGCCATCACGGCCGCATTCATGGCGCCGGCCGAGGTGCCGGAGATGCCGTCGAAGGTGAGCCAGCTTTCCTCGAGCAGGCGATCGAGCACGCCCCAGGTGAAGGCGCCGTGGGCGCCGCCGCCCTGCAGTGCGAGGTCAACGAGCAGCGGTTTGCGTTGGGCAGCAGGCATGGGCGATCCTGGTTTGTGCGGTGCAGCATTAGACCATCGATGTCACGCCTGCTTGCGCCTGCACTGCTCTCGAGGCAAAGCCGAACGAGCGGCTGCTGTTCTATTCCAAGTAAGGGGCTGCGCCGGACACCGGCGCGGCGTCGGCCAGGATGAAGAGCAGCACGTTGCCGGGCTCCGACGTGACGTCGCTGCGCAGGCCACCCACAATGCCGTTGACCGGGCTGGTGTACTCGGCCACCACTTCGCCGAAAGCGTTGCGCTGGATGGCCACCTTTTGCCCTGTCGTGACCTTGGCATTCAGTTTGACCAGCAATTCGATGAATCCACCGTGAGTGGTCAGCACGGGAACCGCACTCTTGCCGATATAGACGTTGGCATCGACTGCGGTGCGTCCGATCGCTCCGGGAACCACGCCGTAGTGCTTGAAGACGTTCATGGTGCCTTCGACGAAGATCGGAATCATGTCGAGATCCAGCCGCCGCGCCACGCCCACCTCGGGCGTAAATGACGGAATGCCCGCATCGATGTAGGCGTTGTGCAGCACACCGGGGTAGGCCGGGTTGTCCCAGATCGCCGGGACGGGGTAGAGCATCATCATCGTCTTCACCTCCGGGATGCGCATGTCGCCGATGTGAAAGGCCGACACGTCCAGGCCGGTGGTCCCCGTATGGAAGTCGATGGCCAGGTCGGAATTGGGCTTGAGCAAACGGTTGAACACCAGCCCGGCCTGGCGGCTGACGGCACTGAAGCCGTTTTCATTGCCGGGCCATTCGCGGTTCATGTCGATCAGTTCGAGGCCGCGCCCGGAACTCGGCCAGCGGCGCTGCATGCTTTCCATCGCAGGGCGTGCAATGTCCAGCACCGCCATCACGGTGCCCGACATTTCTGCCGCGTTCAATCGGCCCATGACCGTCTGTACGGTGTGCACCGAACTCATCTCGTCACCGTGCACACCGCTGGTCAGGGTAATGCGCTTGCCGGGCTTGGCCCCCCTGACCACGATCACCGACACGTACCAGTGCTGGCCCGTGGACATCTGCACACCCTGGAAGTAGAGCAGGTGTTTCTTGCCGGGCTCCAGATCATCGGTGCTCAGTGAACTCACCACCTTCTTGCCATTGATCATGTCGCCGGTGTAGACCGTGCCGATCTTGGCCAGGGTTGCAGGGGCGCTGACCTGGGCTTGCGCCATGCCGACGCCGGTCAGTGCCATGGCGGTGATCAGCAACGATTGCATGAGAGTGCGGCGCCTACGGCAAACCAGCGGTTCTTCGAGCATCGTCAATTCCATGTTGAGGGTCAAATTTCAGAGTCTAAGGGCGATTGAGGCGCGAGTGATTGGTGGCGATGGGATGGCATGGGCCGAGTTCGATTTGTGCCGACAAGGGATGACTTTCAGCTGCGACGCAAGAGTCCGCAAGGTGAGCATGACCGGCCAGCCGAAGTCAGTGAAGTTTCAACGTCGGCAATCGGTCGAGGGCTGTCGACCAGTTCAACGACATCGATGACTGCTTCAGTGCACGTTGCTGGCCTTGATCGAGCGGCGCGCCACGGTTCCTTGATGACCGTTCTGCGACTGTCAGCCCATTGCAATCGAACTTACCCAGTCCTCAAGCCTTCAAGTAGTCCACCCGCGACGCCAGCCAGCGCTGCACCTGCGCTGCCGCGGCCTCCGCGTGGTCGGCCAGCAGCTTCGGCGCCACGCGGCGCGCATGTTCGAGCAAGGCGCTGTCGGCGCCCAGGTCGGCAAAGCGCAGCAGCGCGTCGCCGCTCTGCCGCGCGCCCATGAACTCGCCCGGGCCGCGGATGTCGAGGTCGCGCCGCGCGATCTCGAAGCCGTCATGGGTTTCGGCCATCGCGCGCAGCCGGTCCTTGGCCGTCGGCGACAGCGGCGCGGTGTAGAGCAGCACGCACACGCTGGCCACCGCGCCGCGGCCGACGCGGCCGCGCAACTGGTGCAGCTGCGACAGGCCGAAGCGCTCGGCATGTTCGATCACCATCAGGCTGGCGTTGGGCACGTCGACACCGACCTCGATCACGGTGGTGGCCACCAGCACCGGCATCTGGCCGCCGGCAAACAGCGCCATCACCGCGGCCTTCTCGGCTGCGGGCATGCGCCCATGCAGCAGGCCGACCATGGCGCCGGGCAGCTCGGCACACAGCTGGGCGTGGGTTTCGGTGGCGTTGTGCAGGTCGAGCGCTTCGCTCTCCTCGATCAACGGGCAGACCCAATAGACCTGCTTGCCCTGCGCCACCTCGTCGCAGATGCGCGCAATGACTTCGTCGCGCCGGGCGTCGGCGAAGAGCTTGGTCAGCACCGGCGTGCGGCCCGGGGGCAGCTCGTCGATCGTGCTCACCGCCAGGTCGGCGAAGTAGCTCATCGCCAGCGTGCGCGGGATCGGCGTGGCGCTCATCATCAGCAGGTGCGGTTCGAGCGCCTGCTGCTCGAGCTTGTCGCGCAGCGCGAGGCGCTGCGCCACGCCGAAGCGGTGCTGCTCGTCCACCACCGCGAGGCCGAGCCTGGCGAAGGCCACGTCGTGCTGGATCACCGCATGCGTGCCGACGACCAGACCGGCCGCGCCCGAGGCCACCGCCTCGAGCATCACCTTGCGCCCCTTGCCCCGGCGGCTGCCGGTGAGCCAGGCGACGGTGATGCCCAGCGGCTCTAACCAATGCACCAGCTTCCTGAAATGCTGCTCGGCCAGGATTTCGGTGGGCGCCATCAACGCGCACTGCCAGCCGCTGTCGATGGCCACCGCGGCGGCCAGTGCCGCGACCACGGTCTTGCCCGAGCCCACGTCGCCCTGCAACAGCCGGTGCATCGGCTGCCCGCGCGCCAGGTCGGTGGCGATTTCGTCGCAGACTCGGCGCTGCGCTGCGGTGAGCGTGAAGGGCAGTGCCGCCAGCAGGCGTTCGTGCAAGCCGGCGCGCGCCGCGGCGAGCGTCGGCGCATGCAGTTGCGCGCGCTCGCGCTGCGCCGTCAATTGCGACAGTTGCTGCGCCAGCAGCTCCTCGAATTTCAAGCGCTGCCAGGCCGGGTGGCTGCGGTCTTCCAGCGTGGCCAGCGGTGCGCCGGGGGCGGGGTGGTGCAGCAGCTGCAAGGCGGCCTGCAGGCTGGGCAGGCCGGCGGGCAGCAGCGCGGGTGGCAGCATCTCCTGCAGCGGCGCGCGCGCCAGCGCCGACACCACGGCCTTGCGCAGGTAGGCCTGCGGCAGCTGCGCGCTGGTCGGGTAGACGGGCGTCAGGGCGGTGGGCAGCGCCGCGCCGGCCAGCTTGATCACCGGGTGCACCATCTCGCGGCCGAGGAAGCCGCCGCGCAGCTCGCCGCGCACGCGCAGGCGAGCGCCGACCGCGAGTGTCTTCTGCTGCGACGGATAGAAATTCAGGAAGCGCAGCACCAGCGGCTCGCCCTCGTCGTCCACCAGGCGCGCTACCAGCTGCCGGCGTGGCCGGAACTCGACCCGACTCTCTGCAACCGTTGCTTCCACCTGCACCGTGTCGCCTTCATGTGCATCGACGAGGCGCGTGATCCGTGTCTCGTCTTCGTAGCGCAGCGGCAAGTGCAGCGCAAGGTCGATGTCGCTCTGCAAGCCGAGTTTGGCCATCGCCCGCTGCGGGGCCGATATCGCGCGCACTGCGTCGGGCATGGCGGCAATTGTCGTCTGCAGATGGCGCATCGCCGCGGCGCAGTCGCGCGGACTGCGCCGCGTGCGCCCGTGGAACAATCGACCCAGCAATGCTTCAAATCAGGCCGGTAATGCCCGATCGCCATGCACGACACCGTCGCCGATTTCGATTTCGCACTGCCACCGGAGCTGATCGCACAGCGCCCGGCGATTGAGCGCAGCGCATCGCGCTTGCTCGACGGCCGCGGCGCGGCGCCGGCCGACCGGGTGTTCCGTGACTTGCCACCGCTGCTCGACGCCGGCGATCTGCTGGTCTTCAATGACACGCGTGTCCTCAAGGCGCGGCTGTACGGCCGCAAAGCCAGCGGTGGTGCAGTCGAGGTGCTGGTCGAACGCATCTTGCCCAACCATGAAGTACTGGTGCACCTGCGCGCCAGCAAGTCGCCGCAGGTGGGCGGGGCGATCCGCTTCGCCGAGGCCTTCGACAGCGAAGTGCTCGGGCGCGGCGGTCCGGACGGCTCGCTGTTCCACCTGCGCTGGCCCAGCGAGCCGCTGGCGCTGCTCGAAGCCCATGGCCATGTGCCGCTGCCCCCATACATCAGCCACGCTGATGACGCCGACGACGCCCACCGCTACCAGACGATCTTCGCCGCCAAGCCCGGCGCGGTGGCGGCGCCGACCGCGGCGCTGCACTTCGACGACAGCGTGCTGGCCGCGCTGCGGCAACGCGGCATCGAGACCGCCAGCGTCACGCTGCATGTCGGCGCCGGTACCTTCCAGCCCGTCCGCGTCGAGCGCCTCGCAGACCACCGCATGCACAGTGAGTGGTTTGAGGTCAGCGAAGCCACTGTGGCGGCGGTTGCTGCCGCACGCGAGCGCGGCGGCCGCGTGGTGGCCGTGGGCACCACCAGCGTGCGTTCGCTCGAGTCAGCGGGGCGGGCCACCGGCACCTTGCAGCCGATGCGCGGCGAGACCGACATCTTCATCACGCCGGGTTTCGAGTTCCGGATCGTCGATGTACTGCTGACCAACTTCCACCTGCCCAGGAGCACCTTGATGATGCTGGTCTCGGCCTTCGCCGGTCGGGCCCATGTGATGGCGCTGTACCGACATGCGATCGAGGCCCGCTACCGCTTCTTCAGCTATGGTGACGCGATGCTGCTCGAGCGCGCGAGATGCTGAAGTTCGATCTGCTGGCCACCGAAGGCCGCGCCCGCCGCGGCCGCCTGACGCTCAAGCATGGCGTGGTCCAGACGCCGGTGTTCATGCCGGTGGGCACCTACGGCACCGTCAAGGGCATGCTGCCGCGCTCGCTCGACGAGATGGGCGCCGAGATCATCCTGGGCAACACCTTTCACCTCTGGCTGCGGCCCGGGGTCGAGGTGCTGCAGAAGTTCGGTGGCCTGCACCGCTTCGAAGGGTGGCCCAAACCGATCCTCACCGACAGCGGCGGCTTCCAGGTCTGGTCGCTCGGCGAGATGAGAACGATCAGCGAAGAGGGTGTCAAGTTCGCCTCGCCGGTCAACGGTGACAAGCTGCTGCTGACGCCCGAGGTGTCGATGCAAATCCAGACCGTGCTGAACAGCGATATCGTGATGCAGTTCGACGAGTGCACGCCCTACGAGAGCCGGGGCCAGCTGACCACCGAGGCCGAGGCGCGCACGTCGATGGAACTCAGCCTGCGCTGGGCCGAACGCTGCCGCGCCGAGTTCGCGCGGCTGGAAAACCCGAACGCGCTGTTCGGCATCGTCCAGGGCGGCATGTTCGAAGCCTTGCGCGAAGCGTCGCTCGACGCGCTGGTGGCGCTGGACCTGCCCGGCTACGCGGTCGGTGGCGTCAGCGTCGGCGAGCCCAAGGACGAGATGCTGCGCATCATGTCGCACACGCCGCACCGCCTGCCGGCGAACAAGCCACGCTATCTGATGGGCGTGGGCACGCCCGAGGACCTGGTGCAGGGCGTGGCTGAGGGCGTCGACATGTTCGACTGCGTGATGCCCACGCGCAATGCGCGCAATGGTCACCTGTTCACGCGCTTCGGCGACCTGCGCTTGCGCAATGCGCGCTTTCGCCAGGACGAGCGGCCGATCGACCCGACCTGCAGCTGCCACTGCTGCGCCGGCTTCTCGCGCGCCTACCTGCACCACCTCGACCGTTGCGGTGAGATGCTCGGCCCGATGCTGGCCACGATCCATAACCTGCACTACTACGTCAACCTGATGCGCGAAGTGCGTGCGGCCCTCGACGCGACGCGCTTCGAGGCCTTTGCCCTGCAGTTCAAGCGCGACCGCGAGCGCGGCATCGACTGATCCTGCTGCGCTGGCTGCGCCGCGGCTGTGAACGGCAAACGTCGCGCCGCGCGGCGCGACGTGACTACCAAAACTGCCAGTTCCCTGTCGCGACGACCCAGACGCCGAGCGCCCCGTTGGTGACCGTGTGCGCGATCACCGGCAGCCACAGCTTGCCGCTTCGCACATACAGCCATGCGTAGGCCAGGCCGGCGATCGCGGCGGCGAGCCACATCGTGTGCACGAGCACGAAGACGAAGGTCGACAGCACGATGGCTTTGAGGCCGACCTGCTGCGGGTCGACGCCCTCGAACACCGGTTGCTCGATCCAGCGCATCAGGAACGAGCGCCAGAAGAGCTCTTCCATCACGGGCACCAGCAGCGTCGCGCCGACCCAGCGCACCGCGATTAGTGGCCAGTCGGGGCTACCCGCGGCAGTCAGCGGAACGAAGTCAGCGCTTCGTTCGCCCAGCGTCATCCACTCTGCGTCGAGCTGGATCCAGAGCGCGAACACCGCCAGGCCGACGACAACGGCGAGCAGCACCTCGCGCGCATCGGGCAGTGTCTGCCGAGCCAGCTCGCCGTAGTCGCGCCAATACACACCCAGCAGTCCGCCGACTGCCAGCATGGCGACGCCATAGATCCAGCGCGGATCGAAGCCCCAGGAACCGTCGGCCGGCACGGCACCTCGCAAGGCAAGCAGGGCCATGAAGACAGCGAAAGGGGCGATACGCAGCCATGCGGCGCGGCTCAGGGACATGGCCATTGCGACGGGGCTCCGTTTGGAGATGGATCAGGCCACCTGCTGCTCAAGCAGGAAGTTGGCGCCGTCGAACTGGCCAAGCTCCTCGACCAGGAAGGGCAGCACCTCTCGCAAGGTGTCGTGCAGGCCGTGTGGCGGGTTGATGACGAACATCGAGCTGCCGAGCAAACCGTAGCCGCGTGCATCGGGTGCCGCGACGGTCAGCCGGGCATGCAACCAGCCCTTCGGTGCCGCCTTCGCGGCGCTGTTCTGCAGCCGCTGCGGCAACTGTTGCGACTCGAGCGTGCGCAACTGCGGCAGCCAGACCAGGATGACCGCCGACGCAAAGCGCCCCAGCGTTTCGCGCACCGCAGCCAGCACCTTGGTGTAGTCGGACTTCATCTCGTACGACGGGTCGATCAGCACCACGCCGCGGCGCGACGGCGGCGGCAGTTCCTTGTGCAGTGAGGCGAAGCCGTCGCTCTGCGCGACCGTGGTGTGTTGCCGCTTGCCGAGGAAGGCGCGCAGGATGCGCTCGTCGGTCGGGTGCAGCTCATAGAGGTGCAGGCGGTCGTCGGCGCGCAGCAACAGGTTGGCGATCGCCGGTGAGCCCGGGTACTGGACCAGCGGCGGCCAGGTCTTCGTGCTCTCGTCGCCATTGAAGCGGCGCACCAGGCTGACGTAGTCCGTCAGCGCAGCGGGCAGGTCGTCGCGCTGCCAGAGCTTGCCGATGCCCGCGGCGAACTCGTCCTTGGTATGGGCGTAGCGGCCCTCGAGCGAGTAGCCGCCCGCGCCGGCATGGGTGTCGATCAGCGTGTAGGGCTTGCCCTTGGCCGCCATGTGCGTGAGCACCTGCGCCAACACCAGGTGTTTGAGCACATCGGCATGGTTGCCGGCGTGAAAGGCGTGGCGGTAGGCAAGCATGGGTGGCGCACTGTAGCGGCTGCGTCAGCGCAGCAGCCCCGAGGTATGCAGCGTTGTCACCAGGCCCTCGACGAAAACGCGGTAGCCCTCGGCATTGGCGTGGATCTGATCCGACCTCAGCTTCTCGTCGCTGAGCACGCGGGCCCAGCCGCCTGCATGCAGCGGCAGCGCCAAGCTGGCGGCGACTTTCTCGTACAGCGGATGGTCGGACAACCCGACGCCGATGGCCGCGGCCAGGGTCGGGCGCGGCACCGCCACCAACACGACCTGCGCATCGGCGTCACGTGACAGGGCGACGCAGCGGCGCAGGTTGGCTTCGGTATCGGCCTCGGGCAGGCGGCGCAGGAAGTCGTTGCCGCCGAGGCTCACGATCACCAGTGCCGGCTTGTATTCGGACAGCAGCGCCGGCAGCCGGGCCAGGGCCTGCGCCGAGGTGTCGCCCGGCACACCCCCGTTGATCACGTTCCAGCCACTGAGTTGGGCCAGTTGCGCCGGGTAGGCGGCTTCGGGTGCGGCGCCGGTGCCGTGGGTAATCGAGTCGCCCAGCGCCAGCGCGACGCTGCCGGCAGGCAACACCAGGGTCATGGCAGCCTTGCGCCTGCCGCACGCGGTCAACAGCGCCGTTAGCAGCAGCGCGCGGCGCTTCACGGCCGCGCTCGCGACTGCAGTAGACGCACACGGCCGAACTTGACGCGGGTCAATTTCATCGGCTGGAATTGTCGCCCTGGTGTCCATTGCAGCGTCGCAACGCGGTTGCGCTAGATCAGGACCCCGGCAATCCGGTGGTTACGCGTTGATTACACTCAAATCACAATGCTGTCCCGCCCGTGGTTCCAGGGCGGTCCGTACCTGCGTGAAACCGCGCGGAATTGGGCGAACGCCGGTGGTCGCCGACGCTGGCCCAATTCCACCCATTTGAATCCCCATGATTGGAGCCACTACCATGAATCGTCCTGCGCTAGAAGGCCTGCGCCTGAACGTGCCCACCCACGTCAAACACGCCAGGTTGGTCGGCTGGGTGGCCGAAATCGCCGCGCTCACACAGGCGCGAGACGTGTACTGGTGCGACGGCAGCGTGGAGGAGTACGACCGCCTGTGCCAGCAGCTGGTCGATACGGGCACGATGAAGAGGCTCAACCCTGAGCTTCGCCCCAACAGCTACCTGGCGCTGAGCGACCCGAGCGACGTCGCCCGCGTTGAGGACCGCACCTTCATTTGCAGCGAGCGCCAGGAAGACGCGGGGCCGACCAACAACTGGATGGCCCCCGCTGAGATGCGCGCGCTGTTGCAGACGGGCCAGAAGGACGGAACCCCGGCCTTGTTCGAAGGCTGCATGCAGGGCCGCACGCTGTATGTGGTGCCGTTCTCGATGGGGCCGCTGGGTTCGCACATCGCCCACATCGGCGTCGAGCTGACCGACAGCCCCTATGTCGCGATCAGCATGCGCACGATGACGCGCATGGGCCGCGCGGTGTTTGATCTGCTTGGCGCGGACGGCGCTTTCGTGCCTTGCGTGCACAGCATCGGCGCGCCGCTGCTGCCGGGTCATAAGGACGTGCCCTGGCCCTGCAACAAGACCAAGTACATCGTCCACTACCCCGAGCAGCGCGAGATCTGGAGCTATGGCTCGGGTTACGGTGGCAACGCACTGCTGGGCAAGAAGTGCCTTGCGCTGCGCATCGCGTCGACCATGGGGCGCGAACAGGGCTGGCTGGCCGAGCACATGCTGATCCTGGGCGTGACCACGCCCGAAGGCAGGAAGTACCACGTGGCCGCGGCCTTCCCCAGTGCCTGTGGCAAGACCAACTTCTCGATGCTGGTGCCGCCCGAGGGATACGAGGGCTGGAAGGTCACCACCATCGGCGACGACATCGCCTGGATCAAGCCCGGTGCCGATGGCCGCATGCATGCCATCAACCCCGAGGCGGGCTACTTCGGCGTCGCTCCGGGCACCAATTACCACACCAACCCGAACTGCATGGACTCGATCAAGCGGGACGTGGTTTTCACCAACGTGGCACTGACTGACGACGGCGATGTCTGGTGGGAGGGCATGACCGACACCCCGCCAGCGCACCTGATCGACTGGCAGGGCAAGGACTGGACGCCGCAGATGGCCAAGGAAACCGGCGCCAAGGCCGCGCACCCGAATTCACGCTTCACGGTGGCTGCGACCAACAACCCTGCGCTCGACCCCGAATGGGATTCGACCACCGGCGTCGCCATCGACGCCTTCCTGTTCGGCGGCCGTCGCTCGACAACGGTGCCGCTGGTGACCGAGGCGCGCGACTGGGTCGAAGGCGTCTACATGGCTGCCACGATGGGCAGCGAGACGACCGCGGCCATCGTCGGCCAGACGGGCGTCGTGCGCCGCGACCCATTCGCGATGCTGGCCTTCATGGGCTACAACATGGCCGACTACTTTCAGCATTGGCTCGATCTGGGCGCCAAACTGACCAAGGCGGGTGCCACGCTGCCGAAGATCTACTGCGTCAACTGGTTCCGCAAAGGCGCCGACGGCAAGTTCGTCTGGCCGGGCTACGGTGACAACATGCGCGTGCTCGAGTGGATGGTCCGCCGCACTGAAGGCACGGCCGATGGCCAGGCCAATCCGTTCGGCATCAGCCCGCGCTATGAAGACCTGCGCTGGGATGGCCTGGCGTTCAGCCGCGAGCAGTTCACCAGCGTCATCGGCGTCGACCGCGGCGCCTGGCGCGACGAACTGGGCTTGCACTCAGCCCTGTTTGAGCAACTGGCGCATCACTTGCCCGAGTCGCTGGTGGCCACCAAGGCGCGCATCGAGGCGCGTCTGGGCGCTTGAGCTGAGGCGGAGATTCTCGGCGGATCAGCGCGTGCGCTGGGCTTCGAGGCGGTCCATGGCCTCGGCGGCCGCGCGCAGGTCGGACGCAAAGCCGGGTTGAGTTGCTTCGTAGCGCGCCGCGCGGGCGTAAAGCAGGTCAGCGCTCTCGCCGGTGTGATGCTTTCTGTCGGGTGATGTGCTGGCTTGTAGCCAGGCGCTCAACCGTTGGGGCAGCAAGCTGCCAAGGGCGGGCAAGTGGGGCAGCGTGGTCGTTTGAAAACTGTGGGCGATGGACATGGATTCCTTTCGATCAACCAAGTGGTTGCTGCGATGCAGTATGGGGTAAACCCTAGTCAACGAGGTTTCATCGTGGTTTCATGGCCCTGCGATCCGAAGGGGCGGTTTGGCTGTAGATCCAACATGATTAACGTTCAAGAAGGCCCAACGCATAGTGGACGCTCACTGCCTCCTGTTGTTGTCAGCCAACGTGCGCCGTTGAACAGCCCGACAATCGCGCCATGAAACAGGACCTTACCGATGCCGAGTTCGATGAACTCGACTCATTGTTGCAAGCCACGCCTGAGCCGCACGCCCCGCTGGACGTGTTGATGCTCGATGGTTATCTGGTGGGCGTCTTGGTCCAGCCCAGGGTCATCGGCAGCG
>Ga0209254_10005568_pt1 | contig 11589 bp, 7 predicted proteins | sample FrelakmetDIP11DI_FD_187148 | JGI IMG/M metagenome (GOLD analysis project Ga0209254, IMG submission 187148) | Freshwater lake sediment microbial communities from the University of Notre Dame, USA, for methane emissions studies - DIP11 DI (SPAdes)... | ecosystem: Environmental > Aquatic >... | reverse complement strand
CAGATGAACAGAAACACGGTCTCGAGATCGAACAGGATGAACACGATCGCCACCGCGTAGTACTTTGCCGGCACCGCCTTGACGTTGCGCGGATCGACCGGCTCAACGCCGCATTCGAACGGTTCGAGCTTCACAGCGCTGTCCACGGGCTTGGGCCCGAGCACCTTGTTGAGCGCCAGCATCAGCGCAACGAGACCCAGGATCGCGATCATGTAGATCAGGAAGACGACATAGGGGTTCATTGCGGGGGACCTCCTGCGCGGCGTCGACCTGTCATGCGACGTAGCTTGGATACTCGGGCTGGTACATCTGGGCCCGGATGAATTCCGCCAGGTCGCCCGGGCGTTCGATGCCTGCCAGTCCTTCCCCGAACGCGACTTCAGCAACCGCGGCCGCAACACACAGCGAGGCCGAGCGGATTGACTGCAGGGGCGGATAGAGACTCCCCTGGTCCAGGTCGGACGTTGTCACCGTCTCCGCCAGCGCCCGCGCCGCCGCCATGAACATGTCGTCGGTCACACGTGTCGCGCCAATCGCGATGGCACCCAGGCCGACGCCGGGGAAGATGTAGGAGTTGTTGCCCTGGCGCGGCACGTAGCGGCGCCCGTTGTAGTTGACGGGATCGAAGGGGCTGCCGGAGGCGAACAGCGCCTTGCCACCCGACCATTCGTAGGCCTGCTCGGCCGTGCATTCGGAGCGCGACGTCGGGTTTGACAGCGCAAACACGATCGGGCGCTCGTTCATCTGGGTCATCGTCTCGATGACTTCGCGCGTGAACGTGTTTGGCGTGGCGCCGACACCGATGATCGCCGTGGGCTTCAACGCCCTGACCGCGCCGAGGAAGTCGCCGACCGGCGCATGCGCGTGCGCATAGGGCTTCTTGTGTTCGGCGAGATCCTTGCGCTCGGCCACGACGAGCCCCTTCGAATCGACCAGCCAGCAGCGGGCGCGGGCTGCGCTCTCGCTCAGGCCGTCTGCGCGCATCGCCGCCACGAGCAGATCGGAAATTCCGGTCGCCGCCTCGCCCGCGCCCAGGCACAGGAAGGTCTGGTCGCTCATCTTCTTCTTCGTGATGCGCAGCGCCGAAAAGATGCCGGCCACCGTGACGCTGGCCGTTCCCTGAATGTCGTCGTTAAAGGAGCAGACGCGGTCGCGATACTTCTGCAGCAGCCGGAACGCATTGTGGTTGGCGAAGTCCTCGAACTGCACCAGCACGCCCGGGAACACCGCCTGCGTCGCCTCGATGAACTCCTCGACCAGTTCGTCGAACTCGGCGCCGACGAGGCGCTTGCGCCGCGTGCCGATGTACAGCGGATCGGAGCGCAACGTTTCGTTGTTCGTTCCGACATCCAGCATGACCGGCAGGCAGCGGCGCGGATGCACGCCGGCGCACGCGGTGTAGAGCGCCAGCTTGCCGATCGGGATGCCCATGCCGTTGGCGCCGAGGTCGCCGAGCCCCAGGATGCGCTCGCCGTCGGTGACGACGATGATCGCCGCCTCCTTGTAAGGCCAGTTGTTGAGCACCTGCTGGATGCGTCCGCGGTCCGCCGCGCTGACATACAGGCCGCGCGGACGACGGTAGATGTGGCCGAACTGCTGGCACGCCAGCCCCACGGTCGGGGTGTAGATGATCGGCATCATCTCGTCCGGATTCTCGACGATGACGCGGTAGAACAGCGCCTCGTTCCGGTCCTGCAGCGACTCGAGCATGATGTACTTGGCAAGATTCGTCTGCAGCCGCCGGAAGTTCTCCAGCACGCGCGTGACCTGCTCTTCCTGCGTGGAAATGTGTGGCGGCAGCAGCCCGCGCAGACCCAGCATGTCGCGTTCGGCTTCCGAAAACGCCGTGCCCTTGTTCAGCGTCGGGTCGCGCAGCAGTGCCGTGCCACGCGGGAACCACTCGGGCAGCGGCGGTGGCAGCACTCTCTGGGTTCTTCGTTGCAGCATGGCTGGCGTCTCCGTCATCTCTGCCTGATCGATCAGGCTTTTAGGTCAGCCGCGTGGATGGCGCTGGACAAGACCGCCAGTTCCGGGCGGGACGGGTTCGCACGGACGGGCATGACAAGTCCGGGCTCCCGCTGAATCGTGATCTCCATCGCTCCCGCTCGCCTCTGGCCGGGCGTTTCCTATGGTGCGCGGTTGCAGCGCAGTGCGGCAACGCTACGGGGCTGTGGGAATGGCGGATTGACACCTGTCAAAGGAGAGCGGCTTGTGTCGCGCGCAGCATCAACCGTGCAACCGTTCGTACTTCGCCTTGAGCTGCTCCGGCGTTTCTTTGTGGTTCGGATCCGGAATGATGCAATCCGCCGGACACACATCAATGCACTGCGGCGTGTCATGGGCACCGACGCACTCGGTGCACTTGTCCGCGTCGATCGTGTAGATCGGGCTACCGACGCTGATCGCCTCGTTCGGGCACACCGGCTTGCAGGCGTCGCAGGCGGTGCAGTCGTCCACAATCAACAGGGCCATGGGTTCCTCCTCAATGGGTAAAGTGGGTTGCCGGTTCGGGTATCCGGTCTAGGCGAACTCGCTCGTGTACGACTTCAATGCCTTCATGTAGTTGGCCCGCTCGAAAGCATCGGGATCCGGACAGGCCTGCTGACTCAGCGAACCCTTCATCTGCTCGACCGACGTGTACTCACGCTCGACCAGCCAGTCCGTGATGCCGCGCACAAGCGTGCCGATGTGGTCAGGCCCCATCTTCAGCAGGCTGCTGGCCACCATCACGCAGTCGGAACCCGCCAGCAGCAGTTTCAGGATGTCCTCTGGGGTGTGGGCCCCCCCTGTGGCAGCCAGGCTCGCCCGCACGCGGCCGCGCAGGATCGCGATCCAGCGCAGCGCCAGCCGCAGTTCGTCGGAGGTGGACAGCACCAGGTGCGGCACAACTTCGAGCTCATCGAGCTCGATGTCCGGCTGCATGAAGCGGTTGAACAGCACCAGGCCCGAGGCACCGGCCTGTGTCAGGCGCTGCGCCATGTTGGCCATGGCGCTGAAGTACGGCGCCACCTTGACCGCGACAGGGATCTTCACTTCCCCGGCGACCGACCGCACCAGCTCGATGTAGCGCGCCTCGACCGCGGCACTGGTGTCCTCGAGCTGGGTGGCAAGGAAGTAGACGTTCAGCTCGATCGCATCGGCGCCGGCACCCTCAAACTGGCGTGCGATCTTGGTCCAGCCGCCGGTCGTGTAGCCGTTGAGGCTGGCGATCACCGGTACCTTGAGTGCGCGCTTGGCATCGGCAATCAGCGCCAGATACCGGTCCGCGCTGCTCGCCTGCGACTGCGGCTCCGGGAAGAATCCGGTCGCCTCGGGCGACAGTTCCGCGCCGTACAGCATCAACTTGTACGAGGACATCTCCTCGTGCTCGAGTTGTTCCTCGAACAGCGAAGGCAGCACCACGGCGGCCGCGCCAGCCGCCTCCAGCCGCTTGAGGCTATCGAGCGAGCCGGTCAGCGGAGAGGCCGAGGCAACGATCGGGTGCTTGAGCTCCAGCCCGAGGTAGCGGGTGCGAAGGTCGACGCTCATTGCGGTGTCTCCTGCGGTGCGGCTCGTCGTGCGTCTCTAGGTACGTCGCGGGTCGGGATCGGGCGGAGCTCAGCCATCGGTCGACTCCCCGCTGGCGCCCGGCGCCGGTACGGCCGCCTCGGTCGCCTCGGTCTCGGTTTCACTTGCGGCGGCGATCACGCGATGCACGCCGGCCACCTGTTCGTAGAACTGCCAGCGCGCGTCGGCTTCGGCCTGCGCTTGCTTGCCAAGCGCCCTGGCGCGTGCCGGATCGGCCTGCACCAGCATCGCAAAGCGGCCCTCCTTCATCGTGAACTGGTCGAGCGGGATTGTGGGCTTGCGCGAGTCGAGCTTCAGCGGATGGTCGGCACCGCCCATGCCCAGCCGCGGGTCATAGTGGTACAGCGTCAGGTAACCGCTCTTGACCGCATCGCGCTGGTGGCTGAAGCCGGTGGTCATGTCGATCCCGTGCGCGATGCAGTGGCTATAGGCAATGATCAGCGACGGCCCGTTCCACGCGGCCGCTTCCTGGAAAGTGCGCACCGTGTGCACCGGGTTAGCGCCCATCGCCACCTGCGCGACATACACATTGCCGTAGGCCATCGCGATCATGCCGAGGTCTTTCTTGCCGATCGCCTTGCCAGCGGCAGCGAACTTCGCCACCGCGCCGCGCTGCGTCGACTTCGACGCCTGACCGCCCGTGTTGCTGTAGACCTCGGTATCGAGCACGAGGATGTTGACGTTGCGGCCCGAGGCGAGCACGTGATCGAGACCGCCATAGCCGATGTCGTAGGCCCAGCCGTCGCCGCCCACGATCCACACACTGCGGACCACGAGGCTGTCGGCCACTGCCAGCAGACGCGCCGCTTCGGGTATGCCGAGCTTCGGCAGGATGGCCTTAAGCTGTTTGACGCGTGCGCGCTGCGCCTTGATCTGCTCGTCGTTGTCCTGTGGGGCGGCGAGCAGCGCGTCAGCAAGTTGCGGCCCGATGCGGTCGCGCAGCTGCGTGACCAGCAACTTCGCGAGGCCCTGCTGCGAATCGAGCGCGAGTCGCATGCCGAGGCCGAACTCGGCGTTGTCCTCGAACAGGCTGTTGGCCCACGTCGGTCCCTGTCCTTCGGCGTTCTTGGAGTACGGGGTCGTCGGCAGGTTGCCGCCGTAAATCGACGAGCAGCCGGTCGCGTTGGCGATCACGAGGTGATCCCCGTACAGCTGCGACAGCAGCTTCAGGTACGGCGTCTCGCCGCAGCCGGAGCAGGCGCCGGAATATTCGAACAGCGGCTGCCGCAGCTGCGAGCCACGCAGGCCGTCGATGGTGTCGAAGGACGGCCGCACTTCCTTCAGACCAAGGAAGAACTCGTAGTTGGCGCGCTCCGCATCCAGGTGCTCGAGCTTCGGCGCCATGTTGATCGCCTTGTGCTTCGTCACCTGCTTGCTACGCGTCGGGCAGACGTCCACACAGGCGCCACAACCGGTGCAGTCTTCCGGCGCCACCTGCAGCGTGTACATCATGCCTTCGAGGCTGTCCTTGCGCGTCCACGGAACGGCCTTGAATGCCGGCGGCGCGTTCTTCATTTCGTCCGGCGAGAACACGTTCATGCGGATGGCCGCGTGCGGGCACACCAGTGGGCAGATCGCGCACTGGGTACACAGTTCCGCGTCCCAGATCGGGATTTCCTGCGCGATGCTGCGCTTTTCCCACTGCGTTGTGCCGGTGGGAAAGGTGCCGTCGACAGGCATCGCGGACACGGGCAGCAAATCGCCCTTGCCATCGAGCATCATGGCCGTCACGCGCTGCACGAAGTCCGGGGCCGCCTTCGGAACGATCGGGCGGCGCGACAACAGCGAATCGGCCCGGCTGGGGACCTTCACTTCGGCCATGGCCGCGAGCGAGCCGTCGACCGCCGCGAAGTTGCGCGCGAGCACGGTCTCGCCGCGCTTGCCGTAGGTCTTGCGGATGGCGTCCTTGATCTTCGCGATCGCCTCCTCGCGAGGCAGGATTCCGGAGATGGCGAAGAAGCACGCCTGCGTCACGGTGTTAATGCGCCCGGCGAGCCCCGCATTCTTCGCGACGGCCAACGCGTCCACCACGAAAAAGCGCAGTTGCCGCTCCACGATGGTCTGCTGGGCCTCGCGCGGCAGTTTGCCCCAGACCTCGTCCGGCCCGTACGGACTGTTCAGCAGGAAAGTGGCACCGGGCCGCGCAAGTTCGAGCACATCAAGCTTCTCCATGAACTCGAACTGGTGGCAGGCCACGAAGTCGGCCTTGCCGATCAGGTAGGTCGAGTCGATCGCATTCGGACCGAAGCGCAGGTGCGAGACCGTGATTGCGCCGGATTTCTTGCTGTCGTAGACGAAGTAGCCCTGCGCATGAAGCGGCGTGTTCTCGCCGATGATCTTCACCGTGTTTTTCGTCGCGCCCACCGTGCCATCGGCGCCGAGGCCGTAGAACACCGCGCGGGTCACGCCCTCGCCCTCGGTAATGAATTCCGGGTCCCACTTCAGCGAAAGACGAGTCACGTCGTCGAGGATGCCAACGGTGAAGTGGCGCTTGGGCTTCGACTGCTTCAGTTCGTCCAGCACGGCCTTCGCCATCGCCGGCGTGTATTCCTTTGACGACAGCCCGTAGCGGCCGCCGATGACGCGCGGCAATGACATGTCCTGCGGCCAGCCCTCGGCAAGTGCGGTCACGACGTCCTGGTACAGCGGTTCGCCGACCGCACCCGGCTCCTTGGTGCGGTCGAGCACGGCAATGGACTTGACGGTCTTCGGGAGCGCGGTGACAAAGGCCTGAACGTCGAACGGTCGATACAAACGCACCGTGACGATGCCGACCTTCTCGCCTGCGGCGGCAAGCTTCGCCACGGCCTCGCGTGTCGCGCCGACCCCGGACCCCATCTGCACGATGACGCGCTCGGCATCCGGCGCGCCCGCATACCAGAACAGGCTGTAGCGACGCCCGGTGACTTTGTGGAAGCGATCCATCGCCTCGACGACGAGGCCAGGCACGGCCTCGTAGAACGGGTTGCACGCCTCGCGCGCCTGAAAGAACACATCCGGGTTCTGCGCTGTTCCGCGTATCACCGGCGCATCCGGGTTCAAGGCACGGCTGCGATGGGCTTGCACCAGCTCGTCGTCGATCAGTTGGCGCGCGTCCTCTTCCATCAGCAGGTCAATCTTGTTGACCTCGTGGCTGGTGCGGAAGCCATCGAAGAAATGCAGGAAGGGCACGCGCGCCTTCAGCGTCGCCATATGTGCAATCGCCGCCATGTCCTGCGCTTCCTGGACGTTCGACGAGGCGAGCAGTGCGAAGCCAGTGGTGCGCGCGCTCATCACGTCGCTGTGATCGCCGAAGATCGACAGCGCATGCGTCGCCACCGTCCGGGCGGCGATATGGAAAACGGCCGGCGTCAGCTCGCCGGCGATCTTGAACATATTGGGCAACTTCAGCAGCAGACCCTGCGACGCCGTGAAGGTCGTCGTCAGCGCGCCGGCCTGCAGCGAACCGTGCACCGCGCCGGCCGCGCCGGCCTCGCTCTGCATCTCGATGACTTCGGGAACCTGCCCCCACAGGTTCTTCGTCCCCGCGGCGGACCAGGCGTCAGCCAGTTCGCCCATCGTCGACGACGGCGTGATCGGGTAGATCGCGATCACCTCGCTCAACATGTGAGCGATGCGGGCGGCGGCTTCGTTGCCGTCAAGCACGTACGGGTTCTTGATCATGGCCCTTCCTGCTAAAGGATTCCGACCTTGCCGGACTCCCAGCGACGAAATTCGGTGGTCAGCAGCGCGACGTGTTCCCGCTCCTCCGCAGCCAGTTCGCGATAAAGCTCGCGTTCCGCCGATCCCGCAGGCGCGCGCTCGCCTTCGCGGGTGAAGAACTCGACGGCCCGCTCCTCGAAGGCAATGGCGATTCGGAACAGGTTGGCTGGATCCTCCGGCCGGCGATCGATGCCGGCGAAGATCGCGGCGCGGTCCAGCTGGTAGTCCGTGGAAGGCGCCGGAAGCTCCGCGTGGTAGCGCTTAGACAGCGTTTCCATGTGCTCCTGCTCCATCTCGGCGAAGCGTCCGAACAGATCCTGCAGCACCGGATCCTTGGCCTCGCTTGCGGCGCGCTGATAGAACGCGTGGCCACCGAGTTCGATCTCGAAGGCCTTGCGCACCGCTTCAAGCGCACGGTCGTCTTCGATCGCGCCGCGGTCGAGCATCTCGAGCCTGCCCTTGCAGTACGGGCACAGGCCGTACGGGAACGCGAAGCCTTCGGCCACCTTGTGGCACTCAGTGCAGCGCCAGCGCAGCTCCATACCAGCGCAGCAGATATAAGACTCCTCGCCTTCGAGGGGACGATGGCAGCGCGGGCAGACACTCATGGCTTGGCCTCAGCGAAAGAGGGTTTGGCAGCAGCCTCACTGCCGCCGGAAGTCGCGGCGATCGGTGCCGGTGGCACGAAAGCATCGGCGTCCGCCTGCGTGATCGGCCACTTGGTCTTGCCGCTGGCGAGCCAGGCGCCGATTGCCCGCGCGGCACGGCGGCCGGCGCCCATCGCCAGGATCACCGTCGCACCGCCCGTGACGATGTCGCCGCCGGCGAAGACGCCCGGAACGCTCGTGGCCTGTGTGACCGGATCGGCGACGATGTAGCCCCACTTGTTCAGATCCAGCCCCGGCGTCGACTTGGTGACGATCGGGTTGGCCTTGGTGCCGAGCGCGTAGATCACGGTGTCGCAGTCGAGTTCGACGAACTCGTCCTGCGGGATCGGCTGCCGGCGGCCCTTCTCGTCGGGTTCGCCGAGCGCCATCTTCTGCACTTTCATGCCGCGCACGTTGCCGTCGTCGTCGACGAGGATCTCGACCGGTCCATGCAGGAAGAAGAAGTCGATGCCCTCCTCCTTCGCGTGGCGCAGTTCCTCGATCCGCGCCGGCGCTTCCGCTTCGGAGCGCCGGTACACGCACCGCACGGTCGGCGTGCCGAGCCGCTTGGCGACCCTCAGGCAGTCCATTGCGGTGTTGCCGGCACCGATGACGACGACGCTCTTGCCGAGCGTGATCGGCGTATCCAGGTACGGAAACTTGTCGCCGCCCATCAGGTTCACGCGCGTGAGGAATTCGTTCGCCGAGTAGACCTGTCCCGCGTACTCGCCGGGAATCCCGAGGAACGCCGGCGCGCCTGCGCCGGCGCCGACGAACGCCGCGTCGAAACCCATCTCGCCCAGCAGCTGCGGGATCGAGAACGTCTTGCCGATCACCTTGTTGGTTTCGAACTTCACGCCAAGCGCCTTGAGACTGTCGACCTCCCGGCTGATGATTTCGCGCGGCAGGCGGAACGACGGAATCCCGTACTGCAGGACGCCACCGACGACATGCAGCGCTTCGTAGACGGTGACCTCGCAGCCGCACTTCGCAAGGTCGGCGGCGACCGCCAGTCCCGATGGACCAGAGCCGACGATCGCCACCTTGCCAAGGGTCTTGTCGAACCGCGGCGGCGAAGCCGCGGGCGCACGCGCGTTGTCACCGATGAAGCGCTCGAGCCGGCCGATCGCCACCGACTCCATCGGCGTCTTCTTGTTCCTACCGACCTGGCACTGCGCTTCGCACTGCGACTCCTGTGGGCAGACGCGCCCGCACACCGACGGGAACAGGTTGGACTCATTGATCACGCCGAGCGCGCCATCGAGGTCCCGCACCAGCAGGTGGCGGATGAAGCGCGGAATGTCGATGCCGACCGGGCAACCCTCGATGCAGGTCGGCTTGGTGCACATGATGCAGCGCTCGGCCTCGGCGAGCGCATCGGCCATGGTGTATCCGAGGTTCACTTCCTTGAAGTTGCGCGAGCGCTCCAAGGCATCGCGCTCCGGCATCTTGACCGCGTGCGGCGGCAGGTCCTTGAACTTCTTGTAGTTGCGCTTGCCTTCGGCGAAGAGTTGCTTGTCGACCTCGCAGATGTGCGCGTAGTCGCTGTTGGCCGCGGCCTCCTCGCCCTTGAAGCGCTTCTGCCGCAGCATCAGTTCCTTGAAGTCGACCCGATGACCGTCGAAATCGGGTCCGTCCACGCAAGCGAACTTGATTTCATTGCCGACCGTCACACGGCAAGAGCCACACATGCCGGTGCCATCGACCATGATCGCGTTCAGCGACACCATCGTCTTCACGCCGAACGGCCGCGTGGTCTCGACGCAGGCGTTCATCATCGGCAGCGGACCAATCGCTACGACCAGGTCCGGCTTGTCCTTCTCCAGCACCTCCTGCAGCGCCGCGGTCACGAACCCGGGTTTGCCGTAACTGCCGTCGTCGGTGCAGACGATCAGGTTGTCACATTGCGCTCCGAACTTGTCTTCCCAGAACACCAGGTCCTTGTTGCGGAAACCGATGATTCCGGTGGTGCGGTTGCCTGCGGCCTTGAAGGCGCGCAGCTGCGGGAACACCGGGGCGACGCCGAGCCCGCCGCCGACCAGCACCACGTGTCCGAACTTGCCAATGTGCTGCGGCAGGCCGAGCGGCCCGACGAAATCGGTGAACGTGTCGCCCGCCTTGTAACGGTCACGCATCTCGACCGTCGTCTTGCCGAGCGCCTGCACCACCAAGGTGACAGTGCCAGCGTCGCGGTTGTAGTCCGCGACCGTCAGCGGGATGCGTTCACTGCCTTCATGCAGCCGCAGCATCACGAAGTGACCGGGCTCGGCCGACTTCGCAACGTCGGGGGCAAGTACATCCCAGAGAAAGGTCGTGTCCGAAAAGGATTCGCGGCGTGAGATCGTGTACATGGCCTGGGGGGACTCTGCTTTAGCGGGCAAAAGGCCCTCTGCGCGGGGATGCTCCCACCGCACTTCCCGCCGCCGTTGATCCCGGTCAACCGATCCGGATTGCGCAAGCCCGTTCCGCTTCGCGGCATCGCGCGATGCCCCCAAGGGGCCGGCCAAACCGTTCCGCGGCTTGACACCCGTCAACCACGATGCGCAATGGCAGACGACACTGCGAGCAGTTGCCACCCGACGGCGCGCCAGCTGCGCGAAACACGATGAACGTACAAGCCAACCTCGCAGTTGCGATGGGCGGAGTCGCTCGTCCGCGCAAGTCCCGCTGGCCCGCCCGCCTCGACTTCGCTCAGAGCGCGAGCGGCCTGGCGCTGGGCCTGTTCATGTGGGGCCACATGTTCTTCGTGTCGTCGATCCTGCTCGGCTACGACGCCATGTGGGTCATCACGAAGATGTTCGAGGGCTACTTCTTCACCGGCCGGGCCTACCCGATCATCGTGTCCGGTGTCGTCGCCGTCGTGTTCACGCTGTTCATCCTGCATGCCGCGCTCGCGGTGCGGAAATTCCCGATCAACTACCGGCAGTACCGCGCCTACCGCGACCACATGGCGATGATGCATCACGAGGACACAACGTTGTGGTGGTGGCAGGTCGTCACCGGCTTCGCGATGTTCTTCCTGGCCTCGGTGCACCTGTACCAGATGCTGATGCACCCCGGGCTGATCGGCCCGTTCGAGTCGGCCGACCGGGTCTGGAGCGGGCGCTGGTGGCCGCTCTATCTGGTGCTGCTGTTTGCGGTCGAACTGCACGGCGGGATCGGCCTGTACCGGCTGGCCGTCAAGTGGGGCTGGTTCGCCGGCAAGGATGACAACGCCACCCGCAAGAACCTGAAGAAGCTCAAGTGGGCGCTCTCGGTGTTCTTCATCGTGCTGGGGCTGACGACGCTCGCCGCGTACATGAAGATCGGCTACGACCACCGCTTCAATCCGGGCCAGCGCTACGTGCCGGCCTGGCTGCAGACCCCGCCACAGTCAGCGCCCCCGGCCTGGTGGCCTTCGTGGCTGAAGGGAGAATCGCGATGAAGGTCGTCTATACCGATGTCCTGGTCATTGGCGGCGGCCTCGCCGGACTGCGCATGGCCATTGCCGCCAAGCGGCGCGGCCACGACGCCGTCATCCTGTCGCTGGTGCCCGTCAAGCGCTCGCACAGCAAGGCGGCGCAGGGCGGCATGCAGGCGAGCCTCGGCAACGTCATCAAGGGCCAGGGCGACAACGAGGACGTGCACTTCGAGGACACCGTGCGCGGCTCGGACTGGGGCGCCGACCAGGATG
>Ga0209254_10005567_pt1 | contig 11590 bp, 8 predicted proteins | sample FrelakmetDIP11DI_FD_187148 | JGI IMG/M metagenome (GOLD analysis project Ga0209254, IMG submission 187148) | Freshwater lake sediment microbial communities from the University of Notre Dame, USA, for methane emissions studies - DIP11 DI (SPAdes)... | ecosystem: Environmental > Aquatic >... | reverse complement strand
GCATGTTTTTTTGAAACAGGTGGTTATATGGTGGAACCCTCACCCGATTCAATCTCTACTATCAAAGCCGAGCTGCATGGTTGGAAAACACGAAATTTTAAAGAGATAATTGCTATTCAGACCAGACCTACAAGTAGTGCTGAGGGAGTATGGAAAGGTTATACTATTGATGGGAAAAACGCATATTATCTGAATAAACATCCAATTCTTGTTTTCCTTAATTTTCTGTATTTTTCCCGACAAAACCCCTATTATATTGGCATTGCCTATGCTTTCGGATACCTTAAAGGGGTTATCAGAAGAGATAAAAAGATTGAAGATAAACAGATAAAAGATTACTATTGGAAGAACAGAATCCGTGAATATTTACCACATTTTTTTTTTTAAATGATGTTCTATTGGGATAGTGGTATCAGTTGACTCCAATAAAAATGCTTACGAAACATCTGTTCAAGAAGGTATTTTTGAACATTGATATAATTCTTGCGATTATTTGTTTCTTTATTGGTGCAGGAATTTTCATTTTATCCATGATGGGTTATATTAACCAGTCCTTGATCGGCTTAACGCTCATCTTAGTATCAATAATTTATCTGGGGGTACGATCCCGGCTCAAGGAAAATTGTATTCAGACTTTTGAGTTGTCTTTTCGACAAAAGAAAATCCTCGGAATAATTTTTTTTGTGCTTATTATCATTACCTCTGTAATGTGGAATGATCAGTTGTATTCACGACCTTTAATGTATTTTATACTACTATCCTTACTATCAGGTCTGATCTCCATTGAAATAATTTTCTTTTCGAGAAATTCTAATGCGTGGCCTGTTCTTTTTAAAATCTTTTTTTTAGCATTGGTGATTAGACTGGGAATATATTACAATTTTCCAAGCATTATGGGTTACGATGCATATATTCATACAAATATTGCCAATATGATCTCAACTTCGGGTTATGTTCCGCCATTTGAAATTAGTTATCAATATGTTAATTACCCAATTTTACACATTTTCATTTCTATAACTCATTTAATGTCTTTTATTACTATGAAAGATGCAATATTTTTTTCAATCGGGTTAATCAGTATAATTTGTTCCGTTTTTATATTTATTTTTATTAATCGTTTGGCTGGACCGAGAATCGGTTTACTTTCTGTATTGATGATATGTCTCACCACTCAGATAATTGTAACAGGAATAACCAATATTACAGCAGGTTCTTTGGTTCTATGCTATTTTTGTGTGCTTTTGTGGTTATTCATGCACCGTGAAAGGCATATAAACGCATTGATATTGTGTCTTTTTATCATATTTGTTATAATTATTACCCATCAACTGACAGTTTTTGTTGTATTATTAATTTTCTGCTTTTTCGCTTTTAGTTTATTTTTGTTTGAACACGTTTTCGGAACACATGGTCAAAATTTTAAGGTTCAACTGTTTTTAGCAATTTTTGGGATATCGATGATATTATACTGGATATACACACCATTATATAATAATGAGTCATTTTTCAAGGTAACATTTGGCCCATTTGTGGATGTTCTCCTGTATGGTGGTCAATATGCAAGTGACACATTAATTATCGGTCATGTATATGTACGTCCATTCATTGAAACTTTATTTTTGCAAACAAGTTACCTTATTTTACCTTTTTTTGCAATTGGAGGAATTTTTTTCTGGTTATCTCGAAGAGATGGTATAAAATTTTCAATTGCCTGTACTGCTGCTGCTTTGTTCTTTTTAGTCTATGTGTTCCCCTTTTTAGGTATTAGGAATCTATTGACAGACAGATGGATGCCTTTCCTGATAATTTTATTAGGATTTCTTGCAGCTGCATATATTATAGCATTAATAGATTTAATGAATTCAAATAAGATAAAATCAGTGACAATATTTTCAATTATTGTAATTTTTTCATTTTTAATGGTTACCATTCCAGCAATTAATAAAGATAATCCATTCGTGGCAAAGGATAAAACTATTCGAAATCAATACACGAATAATGAAATAAGCGCAATAGAAAGGATAAAATCATTTTATGGGGGAACGATAATTGTTGATCCTGAGTTTGACCGTCCCATGGTATTATACGGAAGTAATTATACATTATATGGAAGTAATTATACTTTAGCTAGGCATAATTTTTATTCTATTGTCACATTTGCTTCCGAAAATGAATTGTTAACAATATCCGAAAGCTCTGGTTTATTGATTGTATTGAGGAAAAGCACATTAAACGAACCGGTTACGTTAACTGCTCCTGAATTATTTGGAGATATAATTGCATCACCCCTATCAAAAACAAGCTTTGACTATTTTGAAAACATCGAAAATCAGAACCTGATATTCACTAACGGTAATGTGATTAGCTACTACACGAATAGGTGAACAATATATGCAGTTAATTTATTTCCATACCTATGGAGGTGAATTGTATAGCGGTGTTAATAAAAAAATACTTGCCCAGGCATCTCATTTATTTACATTAGGAATTGACTTCAGTCTGGTTCTCTTAGGGGGAATGAATAAATGTTATTCAGAGAGTAATTTTATGCAATATGTATCGTTTAAAGATCATTATTTTCTCAAAATAAATTTTATTAAAAGGTTTTATCGACAATACCTTGCCAAACAATATATAAAAAAAGTTTTAAAATTCTCAAAATCCGGAACTTTTCTCTATTTGAGATATCCACTCCCCACTCTTTTATTCCCCCACGATTTGATCATACCGAGAGATTGTAAAATTATTTTAGAATGTAATTCAATGGAAATACATGAATTAAGAAAATCGCGATCATATTTTTCTTACTACAAGGAATTAATTTTTGGACAGGAATTTCGAAAACGTTGTGATGCCATTGTTGGAGTAACTGATGAAATTACTCACTATCAGTTAAGACGTTCAGGCAATCTCAATAAACCACATATAACTATTGGAAATGGGTTTGAAGTGGATTCAGTCCCAATAAGGCAACCTCCTCTTTATTGCAATTCGAATTTGGATATTTTGTGTGTAGCTACATTATCCTTCTGGCATGGTATTGACAGACTTATTCGGGGAATTGCTCACTATAAGGGTCAGCTGAATATTCACCTTCATATCGTTGGAAATGGAGCGGAATTACCCCGTCTGAAAAAATTAAGTGGTGATTTGGAGATTACCGGTCAAATTATTTTTCATGGGTTTGTTACAGGTGACGATCTCGATATCCTATTTAATCAATCTCATATTGCTGTAGGTAGTCTTGGGATACATAGAAAAGACCTGACCATGACATCAGAATTAAAATGTCGCGAATACTGTTCAAGGGGGATTCCCTATATTATTGCATGTGGTGACTCAGATTTTCCCGATGATTTTCCTTATATTCTGAGACTTCCTCATGATGAGAGTCCGATTGATATGGATCAGATACTACCATTTGCATCTAGCATCTGCCAAGATCTTGATCATCCTCAAAAAATGAGATTATATGCCAAGGAAACTCTTGATTGGTCAGTCAAAATGAAAAAATTGAAAGGTTTTTTAGAAGACCTGGAAAAGAAAGACGGCTCATCGATACCATGACTTCCTCAAGCTTCACCTCAAATGTTGTTACCATTGTCACGGGAACAGCAATCGCCCAGATCATTGTAATTTTGGCCTCCCCCGTTATAACACGATTATACGGTCCTGAAGCTTTTGGGTTGTTCGCACTTTTCTCATCAATTATCAGTATTTTAGTAACTGTTGGATGTCTTCGTTATGAACTCGCAATCATGCTCCCCAAATCAGATGAAGACGCTGCAAATGTATTCGGATTGTGTTTTCTCATCCTGATCGTAATAAGTTTATTATCTTTCCCTATCCTCTTGGTCTCTCAACAACCTATAGAACAGTTCCTGAACGCACCCCAACTAGGGGAATACTTCTGGTTAATTCCTGCTATGTTTTTTTTATCCGGCGCTTTTATTGTACTGAATTACTGGAATACCAGGACAAAGCTATTTCAAAGACTGGCGATTGCCCGGGTGATGAAATCCTGCTCAACTACGGGAACACAACTGGGGATGGGATTTGCCGGATATAATTCCGGGGGGGTTCTCATCCTAGCGAGTGTGATCGGGCAATTGGTATCAACATCAGTTCTCGGCATCCAAATCCTGAGGGATCACCTGTCCTTTTTTAAACAACATATAACAAAAAAAGGAATGATTGAAGTTCAAAAAGAATATATTAATTTTCCCAAATATGATATCTGGGCTGCATTATTAAACAATATTTCCGGCATGCTGCCAATTTTTATTTTAGCAATTTATTTTAACGCAACTATTTTGGGGTATTATTCTCTCAGTTTGATGGTTTTGCAGCTTCCGGTAGGGTTGATAGGTGACGCAATTGGGCAGGTTTTCTTCCAAAAAGCAGCAGAAGCAATAAACATAAGTAAGACGAAATTAAAAGAATCTGTTGAAGAAACAATAAAACCTCTCATATTTTTAAGTTTCTTCCCCACCCTCTTATTAGTGGTTATAGGACCTGAGTTATTTGGTGTTGTATTTGGTATGCAGTGGCAGGAATCCGGGGTGTATGCGAGATATATTTCTTTTTGGATGTGTAGCGTCTTTATTGCTGCTCCACTCTGGACACTGTTCAGTATTTTCCAAAAACAACAATTAAATTTATTTTTTAATATCCTTCAAACGGGAGCTCGCATTATTGCATTAACAGTTGGTGCTATGTTGGGAAATGCATCAACAGCAATTATTCTCTTTGCAATTGCAGAATTTATTTTCAATATTATACCCGTGATATATTTACTCAAACTGGCAGAGGTTTCACCTTTATATCCTGCAAGGATTTTGTTAAAATACTTTTTATTAAGCGTTCCGTTCATTATACTTATCTTGTTTATTCAATATGTGGTGTCGATTCGTGATATAGGATTAGTCATTTTTTCAGGTCTGTTAACAATAATTTATTATTTCCTGGCAATGAGAAATGATCCTGAACTACTCGGCCCTTTAAAAACCTTCACTTCAAAAATTCCCATAATTAATAAATTCTTGAATTAATCACTATTCCGATGAATAACGGAGTGAATACATTATGGGCAAAGTGTTATTTTAGCCCCTGATTTTTTCATAAAACCTTCCGTACATACTACTCCAATCAATTGTTATTACGCTCCCGGGGCTTTTAGCAAAAACTCCGCCTCCGCCGCTGTGGCAACCCTCACGATGCGAGAGACCTGTATGCAGGGTCCATCACACAAAAAAGTGATGACGGTGAATCATTACTACTTTTTTCATTGTTAGTGTTAATTACGAAATTTTTTGGCTCTGGAGAAACAGACATGAATCGATTCAGTTCACACCCGAACCATGAAAATCATACTATATACGAAGGATCCCGCCTCAGGGCCTCTCCGAGGCACGGCGGGCAAAGAGTTTTTTTGAATTTTTTTCGTCACCGATCCGACCGCGGAGGCGCCCCGTCGGGGGCGGCGGCAATCATCGTAACTGATGGAGAGAAGGGTAACAATCCCCGTGTCATATCTGAATAATACGATTTTCATAGGAAATGTTCAAATTAAAAACCTGAACGCTCAACAGGGGTTTCACTCCCGCCGATTTGTGCTCCCTCCAAATGCGATACCACCTGAACAGGTAATACGTCATCATCGTTCTAAGCGCAGGGGCGGTAAGGGGGGACAGGCACTGTCCCCTCCTTTATCTTACCAGTGCTTTTTATTTCATACTCTGATAAAAGGAATTCTACAGAGCCAATTTTTTTTTTTAAAAAGTCGTTGTAAGAATAAAAAAAAATTGAGAGGCTGAATTGATACTTTACCCAGGGTATTGTTTAAACTTGAGTTATTTATCCGGTATTTTCCCTTTTTAAAATCCGGTTTTGATGAGAGACGGCTGTAAATGGTTCTGTGATGAACAGCACTATGACGTCGGACAAACAAATGGGCACTATACCTAACAATTATTTCGATCCATTCCAAGGGAGGGGTTATTGGATAATTCCCTTTATCACAGTTACCATATAATCCAGCTCTGATTTGGTAAGTTTTGAGTGGCAAGGCAGTGAACATACCGAATTAAATATTTTTTCTGTTACCGGTAACTTCTGGTTTGAGTATCCTATCTCCTTATAATAAGGTTGCATATGAACCGGGGGGAAATAAATTTTCGTCATAATTCCCTTTTGCTCGAGCTTCTGCATGAAAGCATCCCGCGAAATGCCACTTTCTTTTTCGTCAATTTTGATTGTATAAAGCATATATACGTGTTTTCGGTCCGCTGGAACAAAAGGAGGTGTCAGACCATGTATCGAAGATAATTTTTTTGTCAGATATTCCTGGTTTTTCTGTTTTAAGTCTATGATCATAGTTAATTTTTTAAGTTGTTCGATACCGATTGCGGCCTGCATTTCTGTCATCCTGTAATTATACCCAAGTATGATGTGGTGATAAGGTGATGATGACCCATGATTTTTTAATAATCTTAACCTCTCACTCAATTTTTCATCATTTGTTGTTATAATCCCTCCTTCTCCAGTAGTAATATTTTTTGTCGGGGTAAAACTGAACATACCTGCATTTCCAAACGTGCCAACTTTTTGATCCTGGTAGGTAGCTCCGTGTGCTTCTGCTGCATCTTCAACCACCAGAAGATTCCTGTCATCTGCAATCTCACAAAGAGGTTTCATATCTGCTGCCTGACCTCCATAATGTACGGGAATAATTGCACGTGTCCTGTCGGAAATTTTTTCATTTACGTCGTCAGGAGAGATGTTAAAAGTTTTTTCATCAATATCTGCAAAAACCGGTTTCGCGCCGGTAAAGATGACACTGTTTGCAGTTGAAATAAAAGTAAATGAAGGAACAATTACTTCATCTCCTGGCTTCAAATTGAGAGCTGCTAAAACTGAATGAAGAGCTACTGTACCGTTAAAAAAAGCTATCGCATATTTTGTCCCAATAAACTCGGCAAAATTGTTTTCAAAACTTTCAACCTTTCTTCCTTCATTGAGCCATCCGGTTTTCACAACGTCATAAACGGCTCGTGCTTCTTCCTCCCCGATATTGGGGGATGCCAGGGATATTTCCATCTTTTTACCTCATAAAAATAATGATTTATTATTCTTGAAATCTTCATTCACTTTATTATAATCATCATGTTTTCCCATATCCAGCCAATAGTCGTCACAATGATATCCAACCACCTTTTGATTATTTGCTATAAGAATATTAACAAGTTCGGGAATATCGAGACGTTTCCCCTTCTCGATAAATCGTAAGACATCCGGTTCTACCACATATATACCCATACTTACGTCGTATTGATAGACAGGTTTTTCAACATAGTTAGTAATCACATTGTATTCATCATGTTCGACATATCCAAAGGGGTTTTGATATGATTGCGTTGACATTCCTATGGTCATCGTAGCCTTGTTTTTTTTATGGTAATCAATAAAATTCCGGTAATTCAGACTTGTCAGGACATCTCCATTCATGACAAGTAACGTGCTGTTAAAATCCGGAATTAGCGCAATAGGACCTGCAGTTCCAAGAGGTTGGGTTTCCATCGAATACGTAATTGTTACTCCTAATCGTTTTCCATCACCAAAAAAAGTCTCAATCAATCCCGCCATGTATCCAACAGATATGAAAATATCTGATATGCCATATTTTTTTAATTGGCGGATAATTATCTCCAAAATTGGTGTTTCATCTATTGGCATCAGTGGTTTTGGTAAAACGGCAGTATAAGGAAGAAGTCTTGTTCCTTTTCCACCTGCTAATATCAAGGCTTTCATCTTTAGCACCAGCATCTATAGATTATAATTCCCTGATTTGTAGATAGGTCTGTGTTGTCGTATCCACTCTATCGTTTCTTTCAGCCCCTGATCCAGCGAGTAGGCAGGAGACCACCCAATCATTCTGTTTGCTTTTGAATTATCGCAAATTAATTGCATTACCTCACTTTTTTCAGGGCGTATTCGTTCTTCATCTGTATGGATTGCAGTATATTGGCATTCCATAATAGTAAGGATTTTTTTTGCCAGTTCTCCAACAGTTATTCCCTTTCCATTTCCAATATTAATAATTTCTCCGATGGATTTATCAGACTCAGCAACTTTGATAAAACCATTTACGGTATCTTTGACATAGGTAAGGTCACGAACGGGTGTGAGTGATCCGAGATTTACTTCGTTTCCTGACAACGCCTGGGAGATTATGGTAGGTATTACTGCCCTTGCAGATTGACGGGGACCAAAGGTATTGAATGGTCGAATGATCGCAACGGGTGCATTGAATGAAAGAAAATAACTATGGGCAAGCATATCAGCTCCAATTTTACTGGCAGAGTACGGAGACTGGCCCTGGAGAGGATGGTTCTCATCTATGGGAACATATTTTGCCGTCCCATACACTTCACTCGTTGAAGTATGTACTATCTTCTCAACCCCTTCTTCCAGGGAAGCCTGCATAATATTCATTGTTCCTTTGATGTTCGTAGTAACATAACTTTCAGGGGCAACATAGGAATAGGGAATTCCAATCAGGGCAGCAAGATGATAGATAATATCACAGTTTCTAACCGCTTTTTTTACAACACCAAAATCAATAATATCTCCCGTCATTACATCAAGATTTTCCTTAATACCGGAAGGTATGTTTTCGAGCATCCCCCAATCGTTCCGTGAGTTATAACGGACAAATGTTTTTACTTCAGCACCTTTTGAAACAAGTGCTTCTACCAAATGACTTCCGATAAAGCCCCCGGCACCGGTAACAAGAATCGTTTTTCCTTCAATGTTCACAACAATCTCCCCCTATTTTCCTTTTCCCAAAAGCTGTTTGTACAAATTTTCCATATGAGACATATGTTTTTTCTGGTCTGCACGATCACGAATTATCTGGGCGTTCCGTTCGCCAAACAACTGCATGAGCTCGGGGTTTTCAATCAATTGAATTATTGAACCGGCAAGTTTTTCTGGATTTCGGACAGGGACAATGAATCCATTCCAGCCGTCAGTAATCCACTCATGGTTTGCAGGAATATCAGATACAATCACCGCCAATCCACATGCCATTGCTTCGTGAAGAGCAATTGACGAACTATCTGACGAAGGGACAGAGACGAATATATTTGCCCGGTAAAGCAATTCGGGCAATTCATTATAATCCATTTTTTTATTTACAAATTCGATATAGTTCATTACATTCAGGAAGCTGGCGAATTGCCGTAATTCCGGGTCCTTGGTACCGTAGAAATTTTTCAGGATAAACCTCACATTTGGATATTTTTCGATGACATAAGGTATTGACTGAATAATACTATCGATGTTATAATTTGGTTCGAACTCCCTGTTGCTTATTATGGTGATATCGGTATGTTTCTTGTGATCGTTTCTCTTCTCACGAAACGTTGATAGATCAACACCCCACTGGATAACCTCCACTTTTTCAGGATGTTTGATATATTTACGGCATTCATCCCTTACGAGGTTTGAATCACAAGTGACCAGATTTGATGAATTTAATATGATTTTTGCCATGATCCTGTTCCAAAGCGATTCTTTCGGTGCTTCCAGGATATCTGAACCCCAAAGAGTTATGACAAAGGGATGATAATGCATAAAATATCCAAGTAAACCATAATTTGTCAGGTAATGAGCATGTAATATATCCGGATGTATCGAACGGATCAGTTTTTTCATTTTAAAAGGATTTATAAGAATATTAAGGTAGGAAAGATATTTAACTTTTTTCGGGATTACGGGGATTCTGTGAACGGTCAGATTATCGACAGGTTTAAATGGAAATTCTTCAAATGAAAGTAAATGGATATCATGTCCTTTGCCAGCTAAATATTGAATCCATCTATATGTATGGGTGGATTTTGCATTTGATAAAAAACAAATCCGCATTTTTTATCCTCAAAATATGAATAGATAAGAGAAGTTTACTCCCCTTAATTCCTAATCAATAAGCTATATCCGTTCTAGTTATTTTAGTTTATGACTCTTTTACTTTATCTTTTGTATCCTGCCCTCACTCTTTGACATTATCCTTCCACCATGTTGAGATATGCTCCCCGCTCGTCATCCACGCTTCTTTCTCCGCACAATATTTCAAGATTTTCTCATAGAATTTTTTCTGATCCCCCATAATGGAGTTATTATGCCATAGCAGGGTAATAACGCCATGGTATTTTGCAACCGCATCAATTAATCGCCGTGTGATCTCCCATGCTCTGTCAGAATCCAATGCCATATAATTATCGGAAAATGATTGATCCATTATTATTTGAGGGATTTCAATGATTTCAATGATTTTGCCACTATTCAGATTAAAAGGTTTAAACGGATGGCACATTCCATTTCTGAACCCCGCACAATCAGCATAACCAAAAGAACAATCATACTTAAAACCAGCATTGCTCAATAATTCCCAGCTATCCGGCACGACAAAGTTCAGATAGTGATTTCGACATCCGATAACTGAATTATTGGTTATCTTTTCGAGATTCCTTTTTTCGTTTTTGAGCTTATTAAGATCGCAGTATCCCTGGTGACCGCCATGAAGTCCTACTTCCCAGCCCCAATCCTGGATTGTATGTATCTCATTTTCCAAATCTTCAGCTCGATATTCATAATCCTGGTCTGAAGGATCAAGGGAAAGAAAATAGAAAGAAGAGCAAGCGTTGTATTTTTCCTCTAATTTCATTATTTCCTCAAAATTTACGTAAGGATTTTTTTTTGAACGGATCTGCTTAACCGAATTTAAGAATGAAGTAAAATTACCGTGGGTAACATTTTTCAACGTGTGAAAGGTCTTCGAAGTGATTGATTTATACACCACATCAATATCATGGGTAAGGCAAACCGCAAATGGTTTACCATCCGGATATTCGGCGTGATATCCGTTATTCATCAGGAATTCTGAGGCTTTAGGTTCGAAAATAGTCCGGTATTGGCTTAAATAATAAGGAAATCGATTGAATTTGTCTCGTATAGATGAATGATACTCTTCCTTTCTGGTAAAAAGATCCCATATTTCCCGATCTCTTTGTAATATTTCATGCATCTTCATGGTGATACCTAGCTCACTTGGCATATGGTTATTTTCAACCAGCGTTGTGAAGTACATATTTTATTAAGTATCATATGATATATGACGTTTGATCTTAAAGTAGTAATATTATGTTGCAAGGCACTGAGGCATTGCCAGACTTTATTATTTCATCAGAATAGGTAATCGAGTAAGGAAGATCCGAGCGAACCACAGTCTAATCCCATTGACAGGATCTTCCGACTGTCGCTAGATAATTGAGCAAGGAAGATCCGGACAGACATCATAAACCAGAAACAGTAAGGATTCTTCTGATCTTCCGCTTATCAAAATAAATAAGGTGATGGAAAAATGTCTCTTGAGGCAAGTTTAGATCGCTATCTTCAGGAACACAAAGGAGAGAGGATCCATATCACCCAGCTCTCAAAGCGATTTAAAAGCCTTCCGAATTCAATGATTCAAAAACTAACATTATTCCATTGGCGTCCTTGTGGCGGGGGATACTTCTTTTACGAC
>Ga0209254_10005565_pt1 | contig 11590 bp, 9 predicted proteins | sample FrelakmetDIP11DI_FD_187148 | JGI IMG/M metagenome (GOLD analysis project Ga0209254, IMG submission 187148) | Freshwater lake sediment microbial communities from the University of Notre Dame, USA, for methane emissions studies - DIP11 DI (SPAdes)... | ecosystem: Environmental > Aquatic >... | reverse complement strand
TGGGAGAAACAAGATGGTCCTGCCTTGGAAAACGTAATTGGGGCGACTTTCTTTACTTCGCTGAGAATTGCAAGTGCATATTCCCTGATTTCCCATTGTGCGCGATTGCAGGTTCGAAGAGTGATAAAATGCAAAAGTTCTCTTGCATTCATTGTAGTGATTGTGTCAATGGTTTGAGCAGAAATGTAAGCATAAACACGGTTTTCAGGTGGGACATTAAACCTGTCCATCGCATCGAAGAACGATTTTTGTGAAGATAACGCTGAATTGAAAACCTCTTGAGCTTCAGAACATTTCTCAATAGATGGCGGGATAACAATACTCTCTGACCGACCAGCTTGAACAAAGCTCGGTATTATTATACTTTGCATCCTGTGTCTACTCAAATGAGTCAGAGTAGGAAGGCTCATTCCAGAAAGCCTAAAGGTGAAGGTTGCCTGTTCAAGTTCTCTTGCGTTTGTATTTTCAATAACAGTACGAATAACCTCACGTTTGACATTTTCGTTCAGAATTTTATCAACATCCAGTTCCGATGCCCTAGATGCCCCAATCAATGATGTTTTAGCAACTGTTGAGTCAGGATCGGGTGTGTGGCTAATAAGCACAACTTTTGGATGATGGTAAGATTTTTCTAAGCCACATTTTGAAACTATGCTAGCCAGTCGGGCTTCCTTGTCCCATGTCGTCTGTTCAATGTCAGCTATTCGAGAAAATAAAGCAGGAGCGCACCTTATAAGCATCTCGTTTAGTTTTGTGCCAATCCAGTGAATCTCTGGATAGATGCGTCCACGACCGTTTAACGCAGCATTTATCATATGAATCCACGAACGTGCATTACCAGTTGCTATAAAGTTTGACTTAAATGAGTAAGGAAGCACGAAACGGGCGTCCTCTGTTGGAATACCAATATCAAGCAAACGTTTATAGGCAAGAAAAAGACCCTCACAATAATGAAGATATCGTTGTGACAATGGTCCGTAGAACTCAGGTCCAATGTACGGTTTGTCTTCGGAGGAGAACAGGTCGGATGCGCCATCGGAAGTCATGTATGGCACAATATAACCAGCGTCCGCATGTGAAACATAACGCCTAGATTTGACTGTGAATGAGTTGAGTCTAAAAGAGATCATGAATTGTTCTACAAAAACAGAAACATTTTCAAAGGCGATTGTGAAGTTTGCATGTTCCATGATAGAATGGTGTCCCATGGACAGGATGCGTCTTAGGTAGTCTGGGTAACCGCTCTCTGGTGTTTCATCCAGAATTTGCGTAGGCAAACCTGGAACAGATGATAATCTGGCGGCAGCGGAACAGATTTTTTGTGGATCCGGTGTTGATGAGATTAAAACCAATCTAGTTTGTCCAGACATTAAAGTCCTAATTCATTAGATATTTCCTGCATTGCTATCAGTCCTAGCGTGATAAAATCCTCTAGCGATAAACCCAATTTCTCGCAATTCTGAATTTGTTCTCTGTTGGCTCCTGCGGCAAATCGTTTTTCTTTGAAGCGATTGAGTATAAAATCCGTATCTAGCGACGCAAGTATTTTATCCGGATGTATAAGCGCACAAGCTACTATTAGCCCCGTAAGAGGGTCAGAAGTGTAAAGAGCTTCATCCATAATTGAAGTACGCTTCGAACCATTCATTTCATTGTGAGAAAGAACAGCCTGGACTATGTCTTCTGGGTAATCAAGCGAAGCAAGAAGCTCTGAACCCATTCGAGCATGAAGTTTTGGGTTTTGTTCAGTCTCCATGTAGTCAACATCATGCACTAGTCCTGCTAACGCCCATTTCTCTTGATCACCACCCAAACGTTTCGCTAAAGCTCGCATGATTACCTCAGTGGCAAGCATGTGTTTGATAAGATTCTTGTTTGGGATCTTCGACTTTACTAGTTTTAGGGACTCTTCTCTGTTAATCATGAACACCTCACTAAATTTTTAGTTTAAGCACATAAAGGTCATCGGTCAACGACTCAAAAAATTTTAAGTTAGTTACTTCTTTGGCTAGCTTAAAATCACTTGAGATAAAAAGTTCGAAAATTATGGTATTTTCGGTAATTTTTTGGTTACTTAGAAGGTAACGGAATGCTTGAGAAAGTTAGTTACTAATAGCATAATCTATCTGTTAACATATGTTGACAATAGGTAAAAATTGGGTGTTGACAAAGCTAAGCCATTCAGTATCATTATTAAATAGGAGTATTATATGATTATGGAGCCAAGGTGCCGTGAATATTAAAAGGGTGCTAACCGGACAGAGTGTTCTTCTTCGTCCAATGGTTGAGCAAGACCTCGCCATCAAGGCACATTGGATGCTTGATCCTGAAATTAGGAAAATGATGGGTTTGTCAGATAAAAATCCCAACTACACTTACCAAAACGCTCTCGCAGAAAACTATCGTTGGCTTCAAGATGCAAGAAACGCTGGCGAAATGGTTTGGGCAATGGATGTAGATGGAAAGCTTGTTGGTTATTTTACGGCCAATGTTTTCGATTTTGAGCGAAAGGCTGAGATTTTCATCCTTGTTGGTGAAAAATCTCTATGGGGAAAGGGATTTGGCAAAGAAGCATGCGCTCTAGTCCTTGACGAACTTTTCAAGGAGACAGACGTATATTATGTTGATACATATGTTGTTCCCGGCAATAATCGAAGCTACTCTCTTTCACTCTCGCTTGGGTTTGCTCCTGTTGGCACACAAACAGGAGGTACAAGAGTTTTACGTCTCATTCGCAAGGCATGGCTTGCCCGTCGCAAACCAAATCTTGCAACACCCTGATCATTTTGCTTGTTATATTGAAGATTAACTAAATCATCACTTATAGTTCTTCCATATGTCTTCGAAACATTCATTCTCAGCAGTTTTAGTTTTATGTTTGCTCTTTATCAATGCTTCTTGCACTCAGATACAAAAAAGATCAAGATAATATATCGACTGACTTTACTAAACCTTTTGGTAAAGGTGTTTTTATCTGGAAACTTTGGGATCTACCCAAATTGTTTGATGATGAGAAAACAATAAATTTTGTAAGAGAATATGAAAACGATATAACAATAAACAGTGAATCTTTGGATAAATCTCCCTGAACTTACACTCTGAAATGTGGGAGTTACAAGTGTATTTGTTTTTCATGTGCATTACTTATTCTATCACTGTAACTTGTGACTGTTAACTTAGCGAGACTCTTTTAAAAATGGTGATGTTTATCTTTATGTGACCTACTTCGAAGTAAAAAATGGGGAGCATAAGCTGAAGTTTGAATTTACGAATGACTATTACAAACCACCCGAGGATAGAAATCTTTACATAACAGATGTTACACTTATGCAATTGACACCATAAGGAACTTTTCTTATACTGCCGTGTAATTTTTATATGTGAGGAGACTACCGATGGAACGAAGATTTGTAGCATCTGAATCCGTGTGTGAAGGGCATCCTGACAAGGTTGCAGACCAAATTTCCGACGCAGTGTTGGACAACATTATGCATGATGATCCAATGGGTCGCGTCGCATGCGAGACTTTTGTAACACTTGGCATGGTTATAGTGGGTGGTGAGATAACCACAAAAACCTATGTTGACCTCTCAAATCTCGTTCGGGATGTGGTTTTTGACATTGGTTACCATGATAACTGGCTCAAGTTCACTCACAACACAGTTGGCGTGCTCAATGCCATCGGCAAACAATCACCTGACATTGCTCAAGGCGTTGATATAGGTGGTGCCGGCGACCAAGGCATGATGTACGGCTACGCAAGTGATGAAACCCCGGTGCTAATGCCAATGCCAATTTATTATGCCCACAAACTTGCTCAACGCCTGGCTGAGGTGAGAAAAGATTCAACAATCCCATGGTTAGGTCCCGATGGAAAAACTCAAGTTGTGGTTGAATACGCAGATGACAAGGTGATAAGGATTGACTCTATTGTCTTGGGAGCTCAGCACAATGAAGAGGTTCTTGACTGCAAAGACAAAAGCCGTATGTGCGAGGATTCTAAGCGATTACTTGTTGAAAAAGTTATCAAAATTGTGATTCCATCAGACTTGATGGATTCCAACACCAAGATTTACATCAATCAAACAGGCAAGTTCGTCATTGGCGGTCCAGTTTCGGACACCGGCATCACTGGAAGAAAGATTATTGTTGACACCTATGGAGGCGCTTGTCCGCATGGCGGTGGAGCATTCTCTGGAAAAGACCCGACAAAAGTTGACCGTTCTGCTTCATATTTGGTTCGTTATCTAGCCAAGAATGTCGTGGCGGCAGGATTGGCAAATCGTTGCCAAACTGAGCTTTCCTATGTCATTGGCAAGGCTGAACCGACACATTTTTCAATTAGAACATTTGGCACTGGCAAGGTGTCTGATGAGAAAATCATCCAGGCATTAAAAGACCTTGTTGACATGAGGCCAAAGGCAATCATTGAACACCTAAACTTGAGACGTCCGATATATCGTCTAACTACCAATTATGGCCATTTTGGCCGTGAATTGCCCGAGTTTACGTGGGAGAAGACTGATTTAGCTCCCAAGCTTAAGGAGAGGTTGCTCAAGTGAAAAAAGTCTTTGCATTGCTTATTTTGACGGTACTTTTTATCGGTTGTGGCGTGTCAAAGGACAACGAAGCTTTTAACCCAACACCAATAGATGAAACTAAGCCTGCCCCAAGAGATGAGAGATTCATCCCTGGTAAAGGCATCCCTGTTATTAAGCAACCTGTTAATCTTCATGTAATGAATTTGCCCGGTACTCCAGTTCTTTTTTATGACAACACGTTTGCATTTCTTTATGGCGCATCTGATGAAAAAAATGGTCCTAAGGTTGTAGAAACTCTTAAAAACCTTGGCATCAAAAGCATTGATTATTTTATGTTTCCATCATCCGACCCAAGAACATTTGCAGGATTTAAGGCAGTTTTGAATTCCTTCTTTGTTGGTAGAATGGGAGAGCCAGTATGGCAAAGCGAGGATTGTGCAAAACTCGTTTTGGAAGCAATGAAAAAAGGAGCGATGACAGAACGCCAAGTTGCAGGCTCAATCTTCATGCTCAACGGCATCACGTTTGACATTCTCTACCCATTAACTGGAGATATGCTAAATGCTAAACCAGAGGAAAAATCAACTGTTGTTCTTGTGACAAAAAATGATACAAAATGGCTTTTGACCAGAGACATTGACGGTGCCGCTTGTGAGAAGATGTTGTCTCGAGGAAAGCTTCAAAAGGTAAACACGCTCATTGCAACCGGTGGTGCCCTTAAGAATTTGTTTACGCCAGAGTTTCTTGATGCAATCCAAGGTGATGATTTCTCAACAATTGTTGGTGTCCATGACGGTGAAAAAGCCTCAACGCGAGGAAAAATTATTGATATTGCAGAGCAGGGTACATACACGATTTCAACGGAGGGGAAAAGAGACGTACAAAAATAGTATTGGTATATCTGCTATTAAAGCAAATCGAAATAGAATTTATTATTTACAAATAAATGGGACATTTAATATTTATTCATCAATTCTGACCTTTGAGGGATTTTTGTAATATGAAAAACTTGAGGAGGACGAAATGAAGAATATTATTCTTGCTAGTTTAATTATAACTACTCTTTTTCTGACATCTTGTGATGTTGATAGCACAAAAGGTTTAAAGACAACTAGTGGCGCATCTGGAATAAGTTTTAAAGTAGTGCCTAAATCGGTCTTGTATGGCAATAAGGAGGATTTATCAAAATTACCCCCAATAATTGAATATGATGAGAATGGTCCGGTATTTTATGATGTTGACAGATGTAATAATTACAAAATACCAAAGACAGACTCATCTTATAAATCGATAAAGATTTCAACATCTGATCCAGATTATATTGATAAGTCTATCGGTACTATAAATTATGTAAATTGGATGCCTATACTTGATAATGATATAGAATCGTTATTGAAATATTCGGATAGAATTATTTCATCAGATAGACGATGCAGGATTGTTGTTACAAAAAATACTTATCCATATATAGTAAGTCTAGGACTCTTGGTGGAACCCAAACTCATTTACAGAATTACATTGAGTAGTAGTAATGTAAATCGAATCATTAATAGCCGTGATACTTGTAAGGATTTTTCTAATCAAGCACTTGGTTCATTTTTCTTCATTGATAGCGATTACAACTATGAGATATGGAGATTTGAGGATTCACAACTGAAATTGCAGACAAGATTAGCTTTAAACCCAGATGATATTGTTTTGTATAAGAAGGAAAATCCCACTCTAGAGCAATTCTTATCTGCTATACAGGTAGAAGCACGTGATTTTAGCAGTACCTTTTACGATAAAGTAAATGGAGGTTTCATTTGGAACAAAATTAGTGAATTAAAATCTAAAGTGAATGGTAAGACTGTCAATATGCCTTTGCCACTTGAGTACAAAGACGGGATACTTATGTGCCCATTCCTTTGGTTTATAAAGCAATTAGATAGTACTACTGAAACATCATATGCTAATGGTCAAACAACTATTGATAAGGTTTTCAGATTCTATGATGATAATGATGATTACAAGATGCATGAGACTGATACTCACATAGTTTTGAATGTTGAAAAGAGCAAGATACTAATAAACAATCTGCCAATAGATCTATCCATAGCTCCATATGAGAAAAACGGTGAGTTGATGGTTCCTCTGGAAGACATATGCAAATATCTAGGAGCAGAATACCACTTCAGACCAATAGATAACTCAGTCCTTATTGCTAGATTTCCAATGAGTGATTGCAGATAACCTATAACAAATCTTGATAAATTCAGTTACTTCATCAGTCATTTCCGATCTGTTCTTGGAATCTATGAATAGTCGAAGACAATCCTTGTGAAAATTCCTGGATCCAAGCTTTCGCTGGGATGACGAAGTGCTCTGGATTTTTGTTTAAGGTCTGGGAAGACGATAAGAAATTACCTTCACTATTAAGCTCTCTAATAAATATTATTTGTTGGTAACAGTTTTAGAATTAATAAGGCATTAAGCGATAGATAAACCCAGTTGCTTCAAAATCAACTGGGTTTATCATGAAAATTATATATTTATGCAATTACCTTTGCGATACGCTCGATTGCCCAGTCGATTTGGTCTTTGGTGATAATAAGCGGCGGAGCAAAACGAATTATCTTCTCATGGGTATCTTTACAGATCAAACCTTCATGTTTTAAAGCCTTCACGTAGTTTTTTGCAAGACCGGCAGAGTCTTTGAAGACTATTCCTATAAGGAGTCCTTTGCCACGAACCAACTCGATCTTTGATGAGTTTATATCTCTTAGCCTTTTCATGAAATAAGCGCCCATCTCTGCCGATCGCTCAACAAGTTTTTCCTCTTCAAGCACCTCAATTGCTGTCAAACCGACAACAGAAGCGAGTGGATTACCACCAAATGTTGAACCGTGCTGACCTTTTTTGATTGTTCCAAGTATCTCTTTGCTTGCAGCCACTCCAGATACAGGATAAACTCCGCCTCCTAAAGCCTTGCCGAGGATGTATAAATCTGGGATGACACCCTCATAGTCGCAACAAAACTTTTTTCCAGTTCGGCCAAAGCCAGTTTGAATCTCATCGGCTGCGAAAAGGATATTGTTTTTCTTGCATAATCCAGAGATTCCTTTTAGATAACCATCGTTTGGAACAACAACACCTGCTTCACCTTGAATTGGCTCCACCATTACGCCAATGGTATTTTTATTTATCGCCTTTTCTATTGCTCCAAGGTCATTGTAGGGAACGATTACAAAACCAGGTGTAAATGGACCAAAATGATCGTGAGAGCCAGGATCAGTTGAAAAGCTAATAATTGTGGTTGTCCTGCCATGAAAATTGTTTTCACAGACAATGATCTCCCCTTTTTCAGCTTCGACGCCTTTAACCTCATAGCCCCATTTTCGCATAACTTTTATTGCGGTTTCCACACCTTCAGCCCCAGTATTCATGGGGAGGAACATGTCTTTGCCTGTGAATTTACATATCTTTTCAACAAATAATGGCAATTTATCATTAAAAAAAGCTCGTGATGTGAGAGTAAGAGTATCTAGTTGGTCTTTCATCGCCTTGATTATCTTTGGATGGCGATGTCCATGATTGACAGCAGAATAGGCTGAAAGCATATCCATGTAAGGGAGACCTTCAACATCCCAAACCCATACACCTTCACCTTTTGCAAGCACGATTTCTAGCGACTCGTAGTTGTTGGCACCATAAGAGTGCTCAAGCTTTATGAAATCTTGAGAATGCATGAAAACCTCCTTTATTTTTTCAATCGATATTAAAATTCTAAAGGAGGGTTATATATAATTCAACAATAAATAAGAGGCTTAGGCATAGTCTAATCTACTCGCATTAATGTGCTGTAGATATGCGCGCCAATCCAAGCCACAACAAATGCAACTATCCAGGACAAATCTACCAATGAGCCAGTCTGATAAGTACCGGCGTGTTCAAGGTAATCAAATGTCGAGTTGCCAACAGAGAACAGGAAAAAGCTCCAGAAAAGAGGCATCCATGCCCACCAAACCAAACCACCGCGAGTTGAGTTGGCAATTAATGCTGCACCAACAACTATACCTATGTCACCTATGATGTAGAGCATCCTAACAAAAAGCTCAAATCCGACAACTGAGTTGATTGCTCCCCATTCCAAGTATAGATATCCACCAACAAAAAAAAGTAAAAGGAGTGTCAGTAAAAATGTAGGTGGCTTTAACTTTTTATAAAGTTTTAATTGATAGTAAAAACCGATAAAAACAAGCGGATAAAGGAGTAAAAAGCCTATGTCAGCCCAAGAAACTGATGGAACCTCGATCCTTTGGACTATTTCAAAAAATGACCATACAGCTTGACCGATACCCCACGCAATAAAACCAGCACCAATATATCTCCAAGGTCTGGCTTGTTCAACACCAAAGATTGACTTGTTTAAGGGGTAAACCATGGCAACACCTGCAAAAAGAGATGTCACAAGTTGTGCGATATCACCAAAAACAATCATCGAATCGACATTTCTTGGTCCCAAGAAGTAAACATATATCGCTAAAAGTATGACAACAAAACCATAAATCCAAAAGATCGTTGTTCGTTTCCATTTATTATCCATATTATTAACACCCCTTTATGTTGATTAGATGTTTCTTATATTATCAACCCATTAGATACGAATTTAATTAATTTGTTACTATATATTATTATCATCTAGAATAAAGCATTCGAAAGATATTTTGGAGCCGAAGAGGGGACTTGAACCCCTGACCTGCTGATTACGAATCAGCTGCTCTACCAACTGAGCTACTTCGGCATGCGTTCAAGAATATAACTGTGAGCCTTGGTTTGTCAAATAAGTTAACTTAAGCGATAAGACCAATCATCGAGCAGCAAGTTGGTTTGAAGACCACATCTAGCCCAAGACGTTCTGCCTCAACGTAAGCTTCACGAGATGGCACCGCAATTCCATCAACACCTGCTTGAAGCGCTAGCATGTCTGTTTGTGCCTTGTGTTTTCCAACAGGTCTTGCGCAACCTAGATTGATAAGGGTATGAGGCATGAGTTTTTTAGCAAGCTTAATCAGCTCTGCAATTCGCTCAGGAGATGGTGGTTTGTCCAGACCCATAGGAGTTTGTCTCGATGGTCGCATAGCAATGATGACAACGTTTTTGGGATTGTAATTTGAGATAATCTCTAAAGCGTGTTCTTCAGATGAACTCTTGCCGTGATCCAAACCTGCAAGCACGTGAGGTATAACCTCAATCCCGCTCTCAAACAAGGTTTTAACAGATTTTTCTGCAACACCTGGGGGGAGTTTGTAAATTCTTTGTGCAATCTCGTCAGATCCTATGACATCAATCAATGCTTGATCTATGCCAGAATCTTTGATTAGTTTTACCTGTGCTTCATCCAAAAATCCAGTATGGATGGAAACATGAAGAGAGGTTGTTCTAACAATAAACTTTAAAGCTTCAACAAAGTTTTCCCAAGGAAGTTTACCATATATATCTGACCCACCAGAAACAAGGATCCCAACTGCACCTTCATTTTTAGCTTCTAATGCTTGATTTATTAACTTCTCTGGTGTAGATGCGTCTGGCATGGTCTCGAGTATGTGAGCTTTGCAATGGTCGCACATGAGATCACATTTGCTACCAGTTATTGAAACAGCCGGGTAACGTCCTTTTTCGCCAAACTGCATAAACATGCCGGGTAGGAAAAAATAAATAGTTTTACTCAACTTGAGCACATTTTATTATTAAAAATCTATCTGCCACTAAGACGGGTCAAGCTCAGGATAGGTTTTATGGGTTACACCACTTAATTCACCAGTGACAGCTTGTGAAATGTTTAGACAATGGTCCCCAACACGTTCTAAGTTCGATGCCATATCAAGATAAAAGATTCCGTATTCTGGCTTGCAAACTTCAGACTTAAGACGTGTGATATGAGCATTTCGCATCTCTCTTACTTGATCATCAATTTGAAGCTCAATATCATTCATCTTTTGAGCAAGATGGACATCATATTTTGAAAGAGCTTCCTTGACGGTCAGACATGCCTCATCAACAGTATCATATAACTTGATTAGTGATTCTTTTGCATCTTTGGAGAAATTGACATTCCCTTCAATGACCCCTTGGACAAGTTCAGCCAGGTTTGTTCCGTGATCACCTATACGTTCTACATCATGGACAGCATGTAAAAGAACAACAGCACGGTCAGCTTGATCCTCGGATAATGACTTTTGAGTTAGCTTCGACAAAAAAGCTGTTATTGCCATTTGTAGAGAGTCTACTAAATCTTCGTTCTCTATTATTACTTTGAAAGATTTTCTTGAATTCAAAAGGAGCATATCTTTAGATTTAAGAACCATGAGCCTTGCCGTTTCCATCATTCTAACAATCTCTTGAGTAGCTTGTTCTAAGGCAAGAGAAGGTGTAACTAATATTCTTTGTGATATAAATTTAATGCCTCTTTCTACAATAATCTCCTCGCCTGGAAGCATCCATTTTATAAACTTCACATAATACGTTGTTAGAGGTAGCATTATTATTGTCATCGTGACATTGAAGAAAGTGTGAAAATTGGCTATCTGCCTTGCAGGTTCTTTTGACAAAAATAGCATCATTTGTGCTACCGGACCTGCAAACCAAATAAATATTGCTACACCTAGCACATTAAACATTAAATGAGCAAAAGCAACACGTCTTGCGCCTAAATTCCCACCTATTGAAGCCAATAAAGCAGTAACACAAGTACCGATATTTGCACCCATCATAATACCAATACCACCTTGAACGCTAATCAATCCATTCAAAGCCATTGCTAGAACAAGCCCCGAAGTTGCAGATGAGGATTGTATGATACCTGTAAAAATAGCACCTGCGAGCATTCCATAAAAAACATTACCGGATAGTTGCGCTAAAAAACCTCTAATTGCAATGTCTTCCTTTAGGAATGAGATGGATGAACCCATTGTTTTCATTCCAAGAAACAAGATTCCGAATCCCAAAAGAACTTCACCAATAACTTTCCATGTCTTTTTAGTCCCAAAGAATCTTAAAGCTACTCCAAT
>Ga0209254_10005564_pt1 | contig 11591 bp, 8 predicted proteins | sample FrelakmetDIP11DI_FD_187148 | JGI IMG/M metagenome (GOLD analysis project Ga0209254, IMG submission 187148) | Freshwater lake sediment microbial communities from the University of Notre Dame, USA, for methane emissions studies - DIP11 DI (SPAdes)... | ecosystem: Environmental > Aquatic >... | reverse complement strand
CTCGCCCGTTGCTGCGCGGTGAACTGCCACTACAACTCGCCCGGCCGCGCGTGCGCGAGCTGACACGCAAGAAACGGCCCAAACCGGAATCGGCGGCGGGTGCCTACGACGAGATGTTGTTTGATCAGCTGCGCGCCGTGCGTAAGCGTTTGGCGGATGCGCAGGGCGTACCGCCGTATATTATTTTCGGCGACGCGAGCCTGCTGCAGATGGCGCGTGAACAGCCTCTGGATGATGACAGCCTGCTGGCGATTGTGGGCGTGGGGCGGCACAAGCTGGAGAAATACGGCGCGGCGTTTCTGGAGGCGATCGCCGAACATGCATTAGAGCGGCGCGCGCATGCCGGTGACTAGAGTAATTTATCGAAATCTGCCGCCGGCACCGGTTTGCTGAACAGATAACCTTGCATGGACTCGCAGCCGAAACCGCTGAGGAAGCGGCGCTGCTCTTCGGTTTCCACGCCTTCGGCGACGATGCGCAGGTGTAGGCTCTGCGCGAGGGCGATGATGGCGCGGGTGATGGCGGTGTCATCCGCGTCGCCGGGGATATCGCGCACGAACTCGCGGTCGATCTTCAGGGTATCGATCGGGAAGCGACGCAGATAACTGAGCGACGAATACCCGGTGCCGAAGTCATCGAGGGCGATGCGTACGCCGAGCTTCGCCAGGGCAGCGAGGGTGTCGGCGGTAGTCGGTATGTGCTGCATCAAGGTGCTTTCGGTGATCTCGAGTTCCAGGTACTGCGGTTCCAGTGTGTGTTTCCGCAGCAACTCGGTGACGAGCTCGGTCAAACCGAGTTCCTGAAACTGGCGGCTGGCAATGTTGACCGCCATGGTGAATTGGGTCTGGCCGCGCTGCCGCCAGGCGGCGAGTTGGGCGCAGGCGGTTTCGAGTACCCAGCGGCCCACCGGGACGATCAGACCGGTCTCCTCGAGTATGCTAATGAATTCGAGCGGCGGGATCAGACCCTGCTGTGGGTGCTGCCAGCGCAGCAAAGCCTCACAGCCGATGATCTTGCCGCTGTCGGTGGCGATCTGCGGCTGGTAGTGCAGCACGAATTCGCCGCGTTCCAGCGCCAGGCGCAGGTCGTTTTCCAGGGTGAGGCGCCGTTCGGCATGTGCGCCCATGTCCGCCGAGTAAAACTGATAGTTGTTGCCGCCGCGCTCCTTGGCGCGGTACATGGCGGCATCGGCATTCTTGAGTAGCGTGCTCGAGTCTTCGCCATCGTTGGGAAACAGGCTGATGCCGATGCTGATGGTGATATGCAGGGTCGTGTCGCTGATGTGGAACGGCTGGGTCAGCGCCTCCAGGATACGCAGGGCCAGGGTCGAGGCGTCATTGGCGGAGGCGACCTCGTCCATAACAATAACGAATTCGTCGCCGCCAAAGCGGGCGATGCTGTCATGCGTGCGCAGGCGTTGGTGCAGGCGTTCACCCATTTCCCGCAGCATGGTATCGCCAGCATCATGTCCTAAGGTGTCGTTGATGTTCTTGAAGCGGTCGATGTCGAGGAACAGCACCGCGACCATGCGTCTGTGGGCGCGGGCGCTGGCCAGCGTTTTCATCAGATGGTCGAGCAGTTTCACCCGGTTGGGGAGAGCGGTCAGGGTGTCATGCTGGGCGAGGAAGCGGAGTTGTTCCTCGATTTCGATACGGCTGGAGATGTCACGCCCGGTGGCGACGAAATGGGTGATTTCGCCGTGGGCGTCGCGAAGCGGCGTGATGGTCTTCTGTTCGTAGTACAGCGTGCCGTCTTTGGTTTTGTTGATGAACACATCACTGAACACTTCGCCGCTGAGGATAACGCTCCAGAGTGCGTTATAGAAATCCGGGCCCTGTTTGTCCGAATGCAGCAGACTCGGCCGCTGGCCGATCGCTTCGGCGTTGCTGTAGCCGGTGACTGCCGTGAAGGCTGGATTGACATATTCTATGACGCCAGCGCGGTCAGTGATCATCACGATATCCGCTGTCTGTTCCAGCGCGCGTGCGAGCTTGCGCATTTCCGTTGCGCTGTGTTCCCGTTCTGTAATGTCGAGTGCGGTGCCAAGCAGGCACTCTTCGCCCCCAATCATGATCGGCGTGAAGGATGCCAAGACCTGGATGATCTCACCGGACTTGGTGCGGATCTGCTGGTCCAAGCCGCGCACGAAACCCTCCGCCTGTAACCGTTCGATCATGTGCTGACGATCTTGCGGTTGTTTCCACACGCCGAGCAGCAGCGAACTTTTACCGATCAGTTCATCGCGGCGGTAGCCGGTGGTTTCCGTATAGGTTTCGTTGACGTCGAGAAACATACCGTCACTGCGGCGGGAGATGGCCGTCATGACGGGACTGATGCTGAAAATTTGCCGTAACTGCGCCTCGGAACGGCGGATCTCTTCGGCCTGGTGCGCCTCCAATGTGCTGCTGGCCCATTCGCGCAGGGCAACGAACAACATCAGCAGGATCGCCACGGGGAACATCTGCTCATAGGTTGTTGGCTGCAAGTTGTGGTTGAACGCGAGAATCACCAGAATCGTAATGCCAATGGATATGATCGGGATCAGGCGCGAGAGTATGGGGGCGGCGCTGCCCTCGTCTGTAGCCGTGTTCTCGCCCGCGGTTTTACTTGGATAAGCGGCAGCGCCCCAATAGATCAGGGCGAAGCCGACCAGCCAGGCGACGTCCAGATAATTTCCCGCTTGGTAGGAGCGTCCGAGCAGGCTATAGGCATATAGGGAATTGGCCAGCGCATGGACGGTGATGCCGGCTACCACGAGTCCCAGTGCGTACCGGGTTGGGCCGCGTACGCGCAGCCAGAGTGTGGTTACGCTGTGGATCAGCAGGGCCATATACAAGGCTGGATACGCCAGCGCGCCCGCCAAATACAGGGTCGTGGTTTCCTGTGTCTGCAACGGCACGGCGAAGATGACGAGATGGCTCAAGACAATGCAGCAGATGAAGATGCCGAATTGACTGAGCTCGAGCAGGCTGGGCGGGCGTGGGCCGCTGCCGTGATAGTGGACGAAGCCTATACCGAACAACACGGCGAACAGGTAGTAGCCCAGATCCGACAATGCAGGAAATGGCGTGTATACGCCGAGCACCAATTCCTGATAATCCCATGCCAGCATACCGCCGAACCAAGCCAGGCAACCCAGGCCGAACAGACGCCAAGCCTGCGCTTCGGCGCCGGTCTGGCGGCGCGCGGTTTTGAAACAGCGGAGGGCCGTGATACCGGCGGCAGCCGTCCAGAACATGTCGCTCCACCAATGAATCGCGTGTTGATCGAGCAGGAATAGATGTTTGCCGAGCATGAATACGCTCAGGAATACCACTAGGCCGATCAATTCAAAACGTCTGGAGTTTTGTACTAGCTGCGCCATATGGGCGGTGCTGGGAGTCTGCGCGCTGGGGCTGGCTGTCGGGCTGTCTGGAGTCATGAGATTGGTCATCGCGCACGATAATAGATGAGATTACTCCCCGAAGAAATCCGTAGACTGCCAGGGGGTATAGTTTTTATCCCGTGCGCCGATGCCGTAGAATGGTGGCCGTGGCTATGCCGGTGGCATAGTCGGTAGTAACTTTCCGAGATCCCTACATATGATGTCCTGTCTGTTCCTGTCCCGCCGTTCCACGCTTGCGCTGACTTTGGCTTTCTCCGCCTGTTGCGTCGGCCGTTCATCTTTGGCAGAGACGCTGCCCCTGCCTCCTGCTGATGTGGACCTGGTCGGTCAGGCACGGGTCATCAATGCGCTGTACGAAGATACGCTGCTCGACATTGCTCGCCGCTCCCATCTGGGTCATGACGAGATCATGATCGCCAACCCCACGGTAGACAAATGGCTGCCGGGCGCCGGTAAGCCGGTTATCTTGCCTACACGCTACATTCTTCCGGATGCCGAGCGTACCGGGTTGGTGCTCAATGTGCCGGAGATGCGCATATATTATTTCCCAGCCACCAAGCGCGGTCAGCCACCGGTTCTAAAAACTTACCCGGTCAGTGTGGGACGCATGGATTGGTCGACGCCCATGGGCAAGGCGCATGTGGCCGCCAAGATAAAAGATCCGTCTTGGCGCCCGCCAAAATCAATTCGTGCGGAAGCTGCAGCGCGCGGCGAGATATTGCCTGATGTGGTGCCGCCGGGGCCGAAAAACCCGCTGGGTCAATTTGCGTTGCGTCTGAGCGTTCCAGGCTATTTGATTCATGGCACCGATAAGCCTTGGGGCATCGGTATGCGCGTGACGCACGGTTGCCTGCGCCTGTACCCTGAAGACAGTGAAACGATCTTCCACGAAGTCGCCGTCGGCACGCCCGTGCACATCGTCAATCAACCGGTGAAAGTGGGTTGGGTTGGAGGTGTACTTTATATGGAAGTGCATCCACCGTTGGAAGAAGATCTTGCGCGAAAAAATACACTGATGAATATTGCGCTGGATGTGCTGGATAAGGCGTTGACGAAACGTCGCACGCCGGTGAGTGGTCGCGCGATCAGTGAAGTGGTGCAGCAGCAAACGGGTATGCCGGTGGCGATATCGCGTAACGCTATTCTGGAAGCGGATGCGGCGGTAGCTGAATCAACATTGAACGGCACGACGGTTGTGCATCGATAATTCTATCGGGTGGCAACAACCGACACGGAAAAACAGGCATAAAAAAACGGGGCCGCAAAAGCGGCCCCGTTTGCATTACAGCAGATCGTGAGATCTTACTTGTACATCGACTTCTTGAACATGCGGTTCAGCTTGTCGTCGGTTTCCATGGCCTGGGCCTTGGCTTCGTCGGCGGTCATCTGAGCAGCAGCGGCCGCAGCTTTGGCATCGGCAGCATCCTTAGCGGCGCTGTCGGCGGTGCTCTGGGCTTGGGCAACCGAATCTTGCACTTTCTGGAGGTCAGAGGTGCTGGCGCAACCGGTCAAACCGAAAAGGGCGATTAGGGCAACGCTCGCGGCAACAGTTTTAATATTCATGGTATGTCCTCGAATCTAATGGTTGGGGAAAACTGAGATGGCAAATCCAATTGTGCCTTGAAAACGGTGTGAATTTTCCTCGTCTCTACGCAAAAACGCAAGTGGGTTGGGTCAATAAACAACCACTCTGACACCTAAGCGGGCCCACTGGGCCAATTCGTCGATCTGGGCATTGGTAAGGGCGATGCAGCCTTTGGTCCAATTATAGGATGCATGGACCTTGGGATCGCCCGCACCAATACCGTGAATACCGAGGTGTCCGCCGAGCACGGTGTTTTGCGGCGGTGTACGGTGTGCGCGCACGGCGCTGTGGATTGCCTTGAACTCAGTCAATGACAAATCGCCTTCTTTTAGTGCGCGCTCGGCCTGATCCAGTTGTGGGTAATCGAAGCCGAAGAAACGCCGGTAAGCTGATGACGAAGGATCTTTGATCAGGCTGATGCGGAATTCACCGAGCTGGGTTTTTCCATCCAAATGGCGCTTGTCCGCTGTGGTGCCGAAGCGCCCGATGGCAATGTGCTCGTAGGTTCTGATCGTTTGCTGCCCGCGCATGACCCGCAAGGTCAGTGCTTGGGTGTCGATTTGCAGCCAAATATCCTCTTCTTCACCGCCATCGCCCCATGACGGGTGGGAGGTAAACAGCGTGGATAGCAGCAGCAGGATGAAAAAGGCGGTTCGTACCCAGCCCGGGCCAGTCAGGTGTGGGTAGGGCTGGGTGGAAAAATTAGGGGTTTTCGGGTTATCGATCAGTACGGGCTGCATGGTTACCAAAGCGTGTTGGGTGTATCGGGATGCTGCGTGTGGTGGGCATAGTCCGTGAAAACGTCGTGGCCCACAAGGGGTGATTATTGGTCCGCTGCCAATAGGTAAGGTTGCGAGCGGACGGTTCGCCACCTATAATGCGTGGCCCAGCGACTGGTGGATACTTAATCAGGTCGTGTGGTGGTTGCGAGGTGCCTCGCGAGCGAACCCCGGTAGCGGGGTTTTTTGTTGGTGGCGGGGTACCAGTTGCGTGCAACGTCTTGACGCTGTGTTGGAAGCCAATGGGGAGCGGTCTATACTCCCTACGCGCAGGTCAGATGTTTGTGCAGGACGCGAAGTGGGCCTCGGGCCCATTTTTTGTTTCCGGAGCGGGTAGATGCGCCAGGATCCCTTCAATCTGCGGGACTTGTTGGAACCGGCGGTTACCGCACTGGGGTGCGAGTTAGTGGGTATCGAATACCGTCCCAGCGGTGCACACAGTCTGCTGCGGGTGTATATCGACAGGCCCGATGGCATAACGGTGGACGACTGTTCGGCCGTGAGCTACCAGATCAGTGGCTTGCTGGACGTGGAAGATCCCGTCCCCGGGCATTACACCCTGGAGGTGTCTTCGCCGGGTTTGGATCGGCCGCTGTTCCAGGCGCATGACTTTGAGCGCTATGCCGGTCACGAAGTTAAGGTGCGTATGCGTTTCCCTGTTGCGGGGCAACGGAATTTTCGGGGTTTGCTGCAAGGATTGCAGGAACAACAGGTTGTTATTCAGGAGCGGGACGGAAAGCAGGTCAGCTTGCCGCTGGAACAGATCGAGCAGGCTCGACTGGTGCCGGATATCTAACGCTTCCGAGCGCGGAGACGGGTGGTTATGAATAAAGAAATTCTTTTGGTGGTAGACGCCGTATCCAACGAGAAGGGCGTCGATAAGGAAGTCATCTTCCAGGCTATCGAGGCGGCTTTGGCCTCGGCGACCAAAAAGCGCCACGGTGGCGAGATCGACACGCGCGTGAACATCAATCGCCAGACGGGCGATTACGAAACGTTCCGCCGCTGGCAGGTTGTCGACGACGAGGACGAGAACTTCGAATCGCCGGAGCGCCAGGTGTTGTACGCCCGTGCTCAGCAATTACAACCCGGTATCGCGATCGGTGAGTACATCGAAGAGCCGATGGAATCGGAAGTCTTTGGCCGCATCGCCGCGCAAACCGCCAAGCAGGTCATTGTGCAGAAGGTGCGCGAGGCCGAGCGTGAGCAGGTCGTCGAGGCCTACCGCGAGCGCAAGGGCGAATTGGTTACCGGCATGGTCAAGCGGGTCGAACGCGGCAATGTCTATCTGGATCTGGGCGGCAATGCCGAGGCGCTGGTTGCCCGCGAGGACATGATCCCGCGCGAGTCGGTGCGTCCGGGCGATCGCCTGCGTGGTTATCTGAAAGAGGTACGCTCGGAACCCCGCGGTCCACAGCTGTTTGTCAGCCGCGTCGCGCCGGAATTTCTCATCGAGCTGTTCAAAATCGAAGTGCCGGAGATTGGCCAGGGTTTGATTTCGATTCTAGGCGCCGCCCGCGATCCGGGCATGCGCGCCAAGATTGCCGTGAAATCCCACGATCAGCGCATCGACCCGGTCGGCGCCTGTGTCGGCATGCGCGGCTCGCGCGTCCAGGCCGTGTCCAATGAATTGGCGGGTGAGCGCATTGATATTATTCTGTGGGACGACAATCCCGCGCAGTTCGTCATCAATGCCATGTCGCCGGCCGAGGTGATGTCCATCGTCGTTGACGAAGACGAGCACAGCATGGATCTGGCGATATCCGAGGAGCTGCTCTCTCAGGCGATCGGCCGTGGCGGTCAGAACGTGCGTCTGGCCAGTCAGCTGACCGGCTGGAATCTCAACGTCATGACCGAGAAGGAGGCCGAGCAGAAGAGCGAGGCCGAGACGCAGACATCGCAGCAGATGTTCATGGATCAACTCGATGTCGACGAGGAGATTGCCGTGATTCTGGTGCAGGAAGGTTTCTCCAGCATCGAAGAAATCGCCTACGTGCCGTCCGCCGAACTCTTGCAGGTCGAGGAATTCGACGAGGACATGGTCGAGGAATTGCGTGGTCGTGCCCGCGATGTGTTGCTGACCCGCGCCATCGTCAGTGAAGAGGCCATGGGTGAGAACGAGCCGGCCGAAGATCTGCTCAATCTCGAAGGCATGGATCGTGAACTGGCCTTCACGTTGACGGGGCGTGGCGTGGTCACGCAAGAAGATCTTGCCGAACTCGCCGTCGATGAATTGATGGATATCGAAGGTATGGACGAGGGGCGTGCCGCAGCGTTGATTATGGCTGCGCGCGCACCTTGGTTTGCCGAGGAACAGCAGGGCTGATTCCTTCAGGAGCTGAGAAATAATGTCGGAAGTTACGGTTAAACAATTCGCGGATGTCGTCGGTATTCCGGTTGATCGCCTGATGGCGCAACTGGGTGATGCCGGGCTGAGTAAATCGCACGCGGATGAAACCATCAATGACGAAGAAAAGCTGGAATTGCTGTCTTTTTTGCGTAAAAGCCACGGTAAGCAGCTGGATGATGCGGTGCAGACCATTGCCGAACCGAAGAAGATCACACTCAAGCGCAAGACTCACAGCGAGATCAAAGTTCAGACCGGTACCGGGCGTACCGCCGGAACCAAGACCGTCGCGGTCGAGGTGCGGCGCAAGCGTACCTATGTGAAACGCAGCTCGGTGGTTTCCGATGAGCAGAAGCGTGTTGAAGAAGAGGCCGTTGAGCGTGCCTTGCGCGATCAGACTGAGGCGAGCCTGCGTGAAGCCGAAGACGCGCGCCGTAGCGTCGATGAGGCCACTAAAGTCGAGCGCGATTTGGAAGAACAGCGTTCGCGTGAAGAAGCTGCGCGGTTGAAGGCCGATGAAGATGCGGCGCGCGCTGCCAATATCGAAAAACACCTGGCTGAAGAAGCGGCACGCCTGAAGGCTGAGGAAGAAACGCGCAAAAAAGAAGCGGCGGAGAAAGAGAAGGCCGCAGCGCCTGCGCGTAAAGGCCGTCGTGGCGCTGCTGAGACGGCAGACGATCGTCGTGGTCGCTACGGCCGCGAGGAATTGCATGTCTCCGCCGATATGGCTGGTAAGCGCAAGAAGAAAAAAACTTCGCATGGGCGCAGCGTCAGTGTTTCCCCTTCGGACAAACACGGATTTGAACGGCCCACCGCGCCGATGGTGCGCGAAGTTGCGATTCCGGAAACAATCTCTATCGCCGAGCTGGCACAGAAGATGTCCATCAAGGCCGTTGATCTGATCAAGGCGCTGATGAAGGCTGGGACCATGGTCACCATCAATCAGATGCTGGATCAGGAAACCGCCTCGATTCTGGTCGAGGACATGGGCCACAAGGTCAAATTGCTCAAAGAAAACGAACTCGAAGACCAGGTGGCTTTGGCCGATGAGGCTCATCAAGGCGAACGGGTTACGCGTCCGCCGGTGGTCACCATCATGGGTCACGTCGATCATGGTAAGACTTCACTGCTGGATTACATTCGGCGCGCCAAGGTCGCTGCGGGCGAAGCGGGTGGCATCACGCAACATATCGGCGCGTATCACGTCGAAACACCGCGCGGCATGATCACTTTTCTGGATACGCCCGGACATGCGGCGTTTACCGCCATGCGTGCTCGCGGCGCGCAGACCACCGACATCGTGATCTTGGTGGTGGCGGCTGATGATGGTGTGATGCCGCAGACCGAAGAGGCGATTCAGCATGCCAAGGCGGCCGGCGTGCCCATCGTAGTGGCGATCAACAAAATCGATAAGCCTGAAGCAGATATCGATCGGGTCAAGAATGAATTGGTCAAGCATGCAGTGATTCCCGAAGACTGGGGCGGTGATACCCAGTTTGTACCGGTGTCGGCCAAGACCGGCGCGGGCATCGACGATCTGCTGGAGTCCATTCTGTTGCAGGCCGAGGTGTTGGAGTTGACGGCAGTCATGGATTGCCCGGCCAACGGCGTGATTATCGAATCCAGCTTGGATCGCGGGCGCGGTCCGGTGGCGACGGTGCTGGTGCGCAATGGCGTGCTCAAGAAAGGTGATGTGATTCTCAGCGGCCAGGAATGGGGTCGTGTACGCGCCATGTTCGACGAGGCCGGCAAGCCGATTCAGGAAGCCGGGCCGGTCATGCCGGTCGTGGTGCTAGGGCTGTCGGGCACGCCCAATGCTGGTGATGACGTCGTGGTCGTGACCGACGAGCGTAAGGCACGCGAAGTGGCGCTGTTCCGCCAAGGCAAGTTCCGCGATGTGAAACTGGCAAAACAATCGCAGGTACGCCTGGAAGATGTGTTTGCTCACTTGGGTGAAGGTGGTGGTGTGACCGCCGATCTTAACCTGGTGATCAAGGCCGATGTGCAAGGCAGTCTTGAAGCACTACGCGACTCCTTGACTAAACTCTCCAGCGACGATGTGCGCGTGCGTGTGATCGCCGGCGGTGTCGGTGGTATCAACGAATCCGACGTCAATCTGGCCGTGGCGTCTAAGGCCATTATGGTTGGCTTTAACGTGCGCGCGGATGCCACTGCACGCCGCTTGGTCGAAGATCAGGGCGTCGATCTGCACTATTACAGTGTGATCTATGACGTCATCGACGAAGTCAAAAAGGCCATCAACGGCATGTTGTCGCCGGAGATCAGGGAAGAGATTATCGGTCTGGCCGAGGTGCGCGATGTATTCCGTTCTTCCAAGTTCGGTGCCATCGCCGGCTGTATGGTCGTCGACGGCTCTGTGCGCCGCAGCGCACCGATCCGCGTGTTGCGCAACAACGTGGTGGTGTTCGAGGGTGAACTTGAATCCCTGCGTCGCCATAAGGACGATGTCAGCGAAGTGCGCGCCGGTACCGAGTGCGGTATTGGGGTGAAGAACTACAATGACATTCAGCCGCGTGACCAGATCGAAGTTTTCCAACGTACCGAAGTGGCGCGCACTGTCTGATCGCGCCGTCAGCGTGCTGTTACCGCCGCAATATTTTGCGGTAGCGGCAACCGAGGTTTATACGCATGCCCCGTGATTTCCCCCGTACCCGCCGCATCGGCGAACAGATGCAGCGTGAGTTGGCCGCCTTGATCCGCGATAGCGTCAAGGATCCACGCGTGGGCATGGTGACGGTTTCCGCTGTTGAGGTTACTCGCGATCTGGCGCATGCCAAGGTGTTCGTGACCGTATTGGGTGACGAAACGGCACGCCGCGATACGATGACGGCATTGGCCAGTGCCGCCGGTTTTCTGCGGCACGAATTGGGTCAGCGTATGCTCACGCGCACCGTCCCGCAATTGCGTTTTGTTTACGATGAATCCATCGAGCACGGCACGCGTTTGAGCGCGCTCATCGATGCGGCAGTCGCCTCCGATCACCACGACGACGATTGAGACGTAGACTTTCCGAGTTTCCCTTCACGCGCCGAGTGCGCTTTGCGTTATAGGTTTCCTGTCAAAGATGTCACGACGTCGTCCCAAAGGTAGAAACGTCAACGGTGTGCTGCTGCTGGATAAGCCGCTCGAGATGAGTTCCAATCTGGCGCTGCAAATCGTCAAACGCCTGTTCAATGCCAACAAGGCGGGGCACACCGGTAGCCTCGATCCACTGGCCACTGGTTTGTTGCCGATCTGTTTCGGTGAGGCGACCAAGGCCTCCGGCTTTTTGCTGGATGCCGACAAGCATTATCAGGTGCGTTGCAAACTCGGCGAGAAGACCGCCACCGGCGATGCCGAAGGCGAGGTCATCGAGCGTCGGCCGGTGGAAGGCATCGATGCGGAACGCCTGGAAGCGGTGCTCAAACGTTTCCGTGGTGAGATCGAGCAGATCCCACCCATGTACTCAGCGGTCAAGCATCAGGGCCAGCGTTT
>Ga0209254_10005562_pt1 | contig 11593 bp, 13 predicted proteins | sample FrelakmetDIP11DI_FD_187148 | JGI IMG/M metagenome (GOLD analysis project Ga0209254, IMG submission 187148) | Freshwater lake sediment microbial communities from the University of Notre Dame, USA, for methane emissions studies - DIP11 DI (SPAdes)... | ecosystem: Environmental > Aquatic >... | reverse complement strand
CAAGGACTACCTCACAGGTAACTGACAAACCAACCGGGCACGTTTTGTGAGCTTTTTCTAATAGCTCTAGAATTTTCTCCTTGTTTGCAATATTAGAAATCCTGACAGTCGGACGCACGACAACCTTCGAGAAAGCATAGTCGTTTTTAGACTCAACGAACTCCATCACACCCTCTGAATTTGATGAATATGATGTAAATTCAAGCTTGGCTCGATAGGCTAACGAAAGAAACGTTGCCATAAGACAAACAGCAATTGAACCTACAAACAAATCCTCGGGACTTATGAATCCATCTGGTCCACCAAACTCAGGAGGGCAGGAAACAGCAATCTTTTGGACACCTGTCGCTTGAAAGATTCCCTGTTTGCCTTTTTCCCAATCAATTTTTGTTTGATATTTAAAAATTTTTCTATCCATGTTTCAAACGTTATCCATCTTATAATCTAAATCAAGACAATTTGGCTATTTTTGTCAATACTTACTATCAAAACCGACCTGGCTTGATTCAGATGAAATGTTGTTTAAAATCCTTTGCATAAGGACGGTGAAGATTTATTAGCACACCGCGGTTTATCGTTACAAATTTCGAAAGGATGGTGATTGATGATTAATTACAACCTAGTTGAGACCGCTCGAGGTGGTGCGATCTGGATGTACTTTTTAATCACGGTGCTTTTTGCTCTTGGCAATTACTTTTCTGTCAAGATGTTCAAACCCGTTTATCCAGGTTGGGGGAGAATTCTTTTTGGCGCCCTCATCCTAATTTGTACAAACATCGCCTTTTCTTTGATCTTCTTTCAAATTCCTTTGCTGGCCACTATTTTCACATTGCTCTCTTGGTATTTTGAGGTTAAGTTCCTGTTTGGCTTTGATTGGCTTCATGCTTTTGGCGCTTGGTTCATGCCTTTCTTAACAACTATAATTTTCCTTCTTGTGCTTTGGCATGGTACGGCCTACTCTGATCCAGTAATGAGCGCTGTCATGAAGTACTTGGCAATTTTCCTAACCATCGGTGTTGGCAATTATGTTTCGATGACGCTTTGGAAGCCAAAAAACAAAGGGATCTTCATGGTTATTATTGGCTCACTTTCACTTCTAGTTGTTGGTTATCTTCTCTCCTTCATAAAGGTTGGAATGCCAAATGTCTGGTGGTTAATCCCCCCTATTGGCTCAATTGTTTGGTTTTTTGTTGTAAAGTATCTGTTTGGATACGATTGGAAGTATGCCTTTGGTGCATGGTTTATGCCAATCCTTAGTTATGCATGTGTTTTCATACCTTTTTGGAATTTTACCAAAGATGGTCAACCCATGATTTCTGGTGATTGGATGAAAATGGTTTTAGGGTTTAATGCAGGCAATGTTCCACTCTATATCTGGATGTCTGTTGGTGGTGTCGCTTTTATCGTCACGGCAGCACTTGCTATTACAGCCTACTCAAAATCTAAGAAAGCCTAGGAGTTAAAAAATGAATTGGATTACAATCGTCGGAGGTTTAGCATTTATTTTCTCAGTCATCTACCACTTATTGCTGTGGTCATCATCTAAGGCTGGCAAAATCAATCCAGAGACAATAAAAAGCAATATACTCACATGGGGATTGCTCATGTTTATCTTTGGCGGAATACTCCTGATTATTCTTCTTGCCACCGCTACCCAGCTTTGGTTTGCTTTGATTATGGGTATATCGCTGTTTGTTTGGTTCTACTTTGGCTACTCAGTGCTGTTTAAAAAACTCACGAATTTTGATAAACTCCTGAACCTTCTTGGTGGATTTGTCTTCACTGCTAGCGTTATTCTAGCAGTAGTTTTCAGCATCATATAACAGGAGGGCGATATGGATTTGTCATTGCTTCCGATTGGAAAGCGTGTAAGGATGCAACGTCTTGCCTACGAAAACGGTCCGGGTAACGGCAAGCTATTTATTTTACCCATAGACCAGGGTTTGGAACATGGTCCAAAGGATTTTTTTGCCAATCCTGCCTCTGCAGACCCCAAATTTGAGTTCGAACTGGCGCTAAAAGGTGGCTACTCTGGCATCGCACTTCACATCGGCTTAGTTGAGAAATACATGGCTGATTATGCCGGTAAGGTTCCACTTATACTCAAGCTAAACGGCAAAACCAACATACCTCCTGATGATGACGCATTCTCATCTCTTACCGCTACTGTAGAGGATGCTGTTCGACTTGGGGCTGATGCTATTGGATACACGCTCTTTGTCGGTTCACCACGTCAGGATGAGGATATCGAGCAATTCAGGTATGTCAGGCAGGAGTGCGACAGGCTTGGCATGCCCATCATTATGTGGTCTTACCCTCGAGGCAAGTATATTGACACAAAAGGTGGCAAAGATTGCCTTTTTGCTGTTGACTATGCTGTCAGAACCGCTTTAGAATTAGGAGCAGATGTTATTAAGGTAAACTTTCCCAATGTTTCTTCAGACATTAATCAAAAACAATCCGAACCTTACAAGTCTGTAAACGAGGGAGAATCTCAAGCAATAAAGCGCGTAGTAGCATCTGCAGGTCGCGCTGGAGTAATCATATCTGGTGGCTCAAAAATTTCTGATGAAGAGTTGCTTGAAAAGGTTAAGATGTCTATTGAAGCTGGAGCAATCGGTTTCATCTTTGGACGCAACATGTGGCAACGTCCCATGCCTCAAGCTCTTGAGTTAACAGATAATATCAAAAAAATCTTAATATCAAAATAGAAAGATAAAAAACAACAAAAGGAGTGCAATTATTGCACTCCTTTTTATTTAGCCTTTATAAAGCATAAAATTTTACCTATTTCCTGATATAATCTTGATAGCGGTGAGAAAAGACATATTGAATAAAGTCTGTTTGATCGGAGCCTTGATGGCAACGTTCATCTCTGCTCCATCTGCTCGAACCGACACCATATGCGACTGGCCAATGTTTCGAGGTGGCTATGAGCACAAAGGAGTTGCAGCAGACGAATGCTCACCTGATTTTGAAAACATCGAACTCCTTTGGACATTTAACAGCAAAGCTTCTTTTGAATCTTCACCCATCGTTGTATCAAACAAGATTTTCCAATGTTCTTTTGACCATTTAGTTCGTTGCCTAAATCTTGATGACGGCAGTCTTATATGGCAATATAAAGCTTTTGGTTCAATATTCTCTACTCCTTTTTATGATGATGGAAAAATCTATTTTGGTGATTGGTTTGGGTTGGTGTATTGCCTTGATGCTACTAATGGTGAAAAGATTTGGACAAGACAACTTGATGGAGAAATCCATTCCTCACCGATTGTCATCGGTGAAAAAATTTACTTTGGTTGCGATGACAATTTCATATATTGCCTGGACAAAAACTCAGGCGAGACAATCTGGCGTTTTCAAACTGGTTACAGAGTAAAAAGCTCACCAACAATAAAAGATGGCAAGATTTATATCGGCTCGGGTGACAGAATGTTTTATTGCCTTGATGCAGCAACTGGTGCACAAATCTGGGTTTTTGAATGTGAAGGCTCGGTAACAACTTCCTGTGCATTAGCTTATGATAATGTATATTTTGGATCTTGGGATCATAAGGTTTATTGTCTAACCCAAAATGAAGGCAAGCTTGTTTGGACTTTTGAGACATTGTCAAATATTGAATCCTCGCCAGCTGTTGATGCTGGCTATGTTTATATCGGGAGCAACGACTACAACCTGTATTGTATTGACGCAATGACTGGCAAGCAAAAATGGGTATTCACGGCTTTGGACCAAAAAATTGTTTCCTCACCAGCTCTTTGTAAAAGCAAAGTGCTGGTCGGATCCTGAGACGGGTACTTCTACTGCCTGGATGGCGGTACCGGAAAAGTTTCATATAAATTCATGACCAGCGGTCTAGTCCGAGCATCACCTGCTGTCGCGTCAGGAAAGATTGTTATCAGTTCATACGACGGAAAAATCTATTGTTTTGGTAATCCTCCCAAGAACAAACCACCTGAACCTGAGCCACCGCCTTTACCGGAACCACCTCCCCCAGAGATTCCAAAACCCAAACTAACCATTCTTACATTCAAGATCGGCAGCAACATCATGACAATTGATGGCTTGGAAAAAACAACAGATGCAAAACCTACTATAATTGACGGTCGAACCTACCTTCCAGCTCGTTTTGTTGTAGAACCACTTGGCGGTTGGGTTGCCTGGTATGCCGATGAAAAGAAGGTTTCATGCACTCTAAAGGAAAGAACTCTTGAAATGTGGGTTGGAAAACCGACAGCAAAGCTGGCTGGCAAAGAGGTAACGATAGACCAGAATCCAAAGGTAACACCAATTATCATATCTGGTCGAACTTTTGTTCCAATACGTTTTCTTTGCGAATCGTTGGGCTGTGAAGTGTCTTGGAATGAGGTGACAAAAACAGTGACATTAAGCTACAGCAAAGTGCCATAAATATGAATAAGATAAGATTATTTATAATTCTAATAATTATTATATCTGTTTTTACAAACTTTATTGCGGATAATTACTCTAAAGCTAACACTATCGACTACCCAAGGTTCAGATTTCTTAGGGAGTATAACCATTATCAAACAGGTAATATTGGATTTCATGAATCTTGTGCTTACTCAGGATACTATAATGAAAAAGATAAAAGTTATACCATTTCTTGTTCACAAATTGAAAATGGTAAAGAACTATGGTCAAAGCAGTTTGAAAAGACAGAAAGTGTAGATCTAGCTTTAGATTCAACCAATTTATATTATACATTGGATGAAGGATATGTTTTTTGTGTTGATCTAGTCACGGGCAATGAGAAATGGAATTTTAAGGCACCATTTCATTTTTTCAATAGTTGCAGGATTGGATGGATTATACTTGTATTATAGAGATTATGATTTAAAAAGAGATATATTCTCAAAAAGACAATTAGTAACAGGTGTTGAGGTATGGAATTGGTCATATAGTATAATTGATGAGGATTCTAGAAACACACCTGTAATAGGTGAAAAATATATATTGCTATCTACACAGACAAGAAATAAGCATCCAAAAGAAGGACGTTTATACGAATATAACTTTTACTGTTTAGACGTAGAGAAAGGTTCTTTGCTTTGGAAATTTCAAAAGAGAATCGATGCTAAGGCTGAGTTTATCATTGACTCAAATATTCAGAATCCAACAATTATGAATAGCAAAGTCTATCTGACACTACCTGATGCCAATCTATACTGTTTAGATTTAAACAATGGTACGATCATTTGGAGTTTTAAAACAGGTTTTGTCCAATTTCAAAAAATCCCCATGACAATTCCAATGAACTTCAACTTTGTAGTGGATGATAAAAAAATCTATGTTGGTTCTATTAGTGGACTTTATAGTCTTGACCAAGCAACTGGTGAAACAAACTGGGTTTATAAACATAAAAGCTTGACGAGGATAACATATGAAACTGAACCTTACAAAATATTAACTTTATACGGTAATTATATACTTCTTGAGTTTGAGTATTCAATACTAACCGAACTTGTTGTTATTGAAAAACCGACTGGTCTTCTAGTTTGGTTATATCCATCGATTACTAGTCGAGATTCAAGATTCTTTAATGGATATATTTATGAAGGTTATTTTATATTAAGCAAATCAGCTGACAGTATTTCTTTTACTATAAATAAAAGAGAATATTCAACCAATCTTGGTAATGGACTTATGGATACATCGACAGCAATAATCAACAATACTGCTTACATATCACCCAAGTATTTAATGGATAATCTTGGTGGAACAATTGATTGGAACCAATCTGAAAGAAAAACTGTTCTCAGGATGACGTCACCTGCTTCGAAACCAGGTGATATAAAATTTGTAACCATTGAGTTTAAACCAAATAACTCAATAGCAAATGTCAATGGCAAGAATGTTCAAATTGACCCTAATAATCCTAAAATAACACCAATCATCCTGAATGGCAGGACAATGGTTCCTGTGAGGTTCTTGGCTGAATCGCTTGGTTGTGAAGTGAAGTGGATTGCGGATAGCAAGGAAATACTTATCACATACAAACCGTGACCTCTTTGTAATTCCCGTCCTGACTTCGGAATCCATGTATAACAAAAAAACAATTCAAACCTTCTAAATATCATAGATCCACTATTTATAGGGGATGACAAAAGAAGAAGATAAAAGACCTGGATTCCTGTTTTCGCAGGAATGACGAAGTGGGTTTGGGTTCACATTTTCATGGGGATGATAGAGTGTAGTGGGTATGGATTCAGACTCACTCGGAGATGATTGAGTGGATTTTTACTCTTCTTGTACAGGAAGGGAATTGTAATTTTTACTGCCAAAAAGATTGACCACCGTCCAAAATGATAACTTGTGGACAAAACATTAAGTTATGGTTTGTCTTCCCCATAAATGTTGGAGTGATCCTTTGATTACTCGGGATTATTCTATAAGGAACATAATATTTTCTTCTTTTTGGCTATATAAAGGTTGACAGAACCAAATAAAAAGCTTCTGTGCAAACATATCTCTAGCTGGTTTTGTTTTAGCAAATCCCTAAGCTCGTTGAGGTTGTAAAAACCTGCTGATGAAGCAACCAGGTAACGATATGCCTGCCATTGGCCTGAAAGGATGCCGCCAAGTGGCACAATATAAAATTTCAGATAAAGATTGTAAAAGAAAAAAACCAGCTTGTTCCCAGGACGTCCACTTTCGAGAATGAAAAGGGAAGCATCTGGTTTCATGATCCTGCTGATTTCGCTGATATGTTTGTTTTGATTGTAATTCTTCCAGATAAGGTTTCTGAATCCAAAGCTCATTGTGATACTGTCATACTCCCCATTCTCGAAAGGCATGGAAACAACATCACCACGAATAAAATTAATCATAACATGCGAACGAGTTGCTTTCTGACGTGCAATATCAAGCATTTCGGCATTCAAATCGAAACCTGTCACATGGACCGTATTATTAGATTTCTTCTTGAGGGCAATTGTCATGTCACCAGTTCCACAGCATAAGTCAAGAATCCGTTTGGGATTGTTATCCAGACATGCCTTCACTGTATACCAACGCCATTTCCTGTCGAATCCAAATGTGAACAACCGGTTCAACAGATCGTAGGTTTTGAAGATCCGAGAGTAATAGGTTTGAAGGGAATATTTGAAGGTGTTGTTGTTTTTCATACTTGTGGTTTTACTACACCCCTGAACTTCTTTATCCCTTAGGAAAAAGAAGTTCGCTAATACCTAGTCAAGCACAAGAGTTGAAAAAAGCTTTTTTTTTACCAACTATAGCAATTTTTAAACGAACAATTCCTCTACGGATTTAGTTGTGAGATTGGGCACAATCTGTTTGTTTAAACCTGTAAGAACACTTTTAGAGCCAACCTCTAAAAAGTCATCAACCCCCATGGCAACCGATTGTAGAACAGATTTCTCCCAAAGAACGGGTGAGTTGATCTGTGCGGCCAGATTGGCCCTGATTTCGTCAGCTTTTTGTTCAACCTTGGCATTGCAATTTGCAATGACTGGAAACTTGGCATCATGTATGTCAGCCTTTGCCAGATCGTTTGCAAACTCCTTTGCAACGGGATTCATCATTGATGAGTGAAATGGCGCAGAAACTTGAAGAAGTTTTGCAAAACGTGCTTTTGCTGCCTGAGCAAGCTCCATCGCCTTTTTTACTGCCTCAACCTGACCTGAGACCACAACTTGAGAGCTGGAGTTAAAGTTTGCCATCTCGCAAACACCAACGGCTGAGGCTTCAAGACAAATCTCTTTCACCTTTTCGGCTGGCAATCCAATGATAGCCCCCATCGTTCCGGGTATCTCCTTGACTGCATCACGCATCAACTCACCACGACGACGGACAAGTTTTAACGCTGTTTCTAGATCAATGGCATCAGATGCATACAAAGCTGAATACTCACCAAGCGAGTGGCCAAATGCATAATGGCACTCAAAGTTTTTAGCACCCAGAACTGCAAGCCAGGCTGCAGAGCATGCAACAAGAGCAGGTTGTGTATTTTCAGTCTGGGTCAGCTCCTCAAGAGGACCTTCACGCATGAGCTTGAGCAGGTCGATTCCAAGTATGTCATTGACCTTTGAGAGTACGATACGACCCTGTTCAAATTGTTCGACCTTCATAGTCATACCAACATACTGTGAGCCCTGACCGGGCAACATAAAAGCTTTATTTGCCATTTTCGATCTCCTCCAATAATTGTTTGAAACGCTGTTTAGCACGAAAGGCGCGTACTTTTGCCAAGTTGACTGTTATGTGCAAAGCATCGGCTATGTCCTTGAATGGCATGTCATTCATTTCACGCATAATTATAATTGCGCGGTAAGGTTCGGGAAGTCTGGATAGTATTTCCAGAGCCAATCTCTCTTCGTCCGACTTTAGAACCTCTTCTTGAGGATCTGTTTGTTCATCCTCAGGTTCTGGCGGTTTGCGACCACGTTTTTTCAACTCGCGCAAGCATGTGTTTATTGTGATTCGGTAAATCCATGTTGATAACAGCGATTCACCCTTAAAGCGTTTTATGTTTTGAAAGATACGCAAAAAGACAAGCTGTGACGCATCCAAAGCATCTTCACGATTATTCATGAGGTAATATGCTTCGGTGAACACCTTATCTTGGAATAGCTCAACAATCTTGGATATAGCCGACTCGTCACCCAACTTGGCCGAATTGACCAATTCTGACTCGTTTATATGTTCATTCACCTTTGAACGCCGACATTAGGAGGAATACAAACCCAAGAATGATTATTATCCAACCAAACCAAGGAATAATATTTGAAGGTATACCTATTGGGTGACCGTTTGCATCCTTTATTGCAAGCGAGAGAATGCCACCGACAAAAAAAATCAATCCAGCAATTCTCAAAGCCCAATGAGTCATTTTTCCTCCTTAAAAGTCATACTCACCAATAAATATATCGTAAGCGCCCATCTTTGTTTTCACATTAAAACTCGGGCCTGAAAGTCTAACATTATCAAACTTTTTTGAAGTGACATTAGATATAAGAACTAGTCGTTTCCCTTCATACTCTAAAACAGAATAAACCACGTCTGGAACGTTATCATTGTCACTATCGCTTGTGATGTTGCATGACAAACCAGTCACAGGTGTTCCTTTTTCAAGATAATCCTGATATTTCTTTATTTCACCAAACATGACACCAGATTCTTTGATGATTTCTGGTGTAGCTTTATAATATGCCCAGTAGCATATGCCTCTTGCTCCCATGATGATTGGCGTCCAGGTCATCCAGTGGAGTTCATGAGCCGTTGGTTTTGTCCAAAGAGGATATTCTGGGCAGTCACCAAACCCTTGGGGAACAAAAACAAACCGCTTGTTTTGCTTTTTTGCAATGCGCATACCTTCAGCCACCCAAGTGGTCATCCAGTCCATTTTTCGGCTATTGCAAGTGACAGGATAGCAATCCAGAAAGATTACATCACAGGAGTCTGAATATGCATCAACAATCTTCATATCCTGAAAAACCGGCGCTATGATGTGGTTTGGATTTGGATCAGCAGCTCTTACAATGTCATAAAGCTCTCTTAAACGCTTTGGATCAATGTTTCGAAGCTCAGGTTCATCACAAAGATACCACCCGTACAAGGCAGGTTTTTCCCACAAATATTTAACACGCTCTTCAATACGCTCCTTGCCTGTTCGTCTTGTGAACAAATCCCAATAAACCTGGGAGCCAAAATTTACAAAATCAACGCCTTTTACAACGGTTGCATCCAAATCAATATCATTTGCATTGAAAATGAGCTTGACCCATTGATTTCGTTCTTTTGGCAAGTCTCCTGCTCTAAAAGCATCAAGTTTTTTTTCTTTCCATTCGCGTTCTACCAAATCCTCGCCCCAGTAAACCCTGTGTGCCCAAGAAAAGATGTTGTCATCCTTTGCTGCGTAAAATTCCATCATAATCTCTTTTACATTGGAATCTTTTGGAATGTAAACCCATTGTTCAATAACATCATGATCTTGAACGTTTAAAATCGGATATCCATTCTCACGCAAAACAAAACCATGCTCGTTTTTTCCAGATGTCCAGGGTCCAAAGTGGCTTGCTTTCTTTGAAAAAGCCAACTCACGAGTCCACATCCAGCTTCCAACCGGGTCTGAGGGTATCGGCATGTCGTCATCAAACCACTTCCAATCAGCCGTTATGTCAAGCAAAACCTTTATACTCTTACGCTCTGCTTCATCAAGATAGTCTGAAAGCTGTTCTTTTTTGAGTCTACCGGTTAGAACGTAGGTGATTGCAAAATTACCACCTTGATCTGAAATACCTTTTAGGTCTTCACGCACCAACGACGCATACCAGCCAAGAGGGAAAAAAGGCTCCTCAAGTTTTGGAATTGACGGTTTTTCATCCTTTGCTTCGAGAGCTTCTCCGCTACAACCAGCTAAAATTTGGCATAAAAGTATAATAATGGCAAGAAATCTCTTCATGTTAGACCTTCGTTACTATAACAAATATTGTTCATCAAGCAAGTGTTTGAGAGTTTTGGTTGCTCTAAATTGAGTTCTATGTACCAAATAAACTAATTAGAACAGGAAATATGAAATAAAATATACATTCCATAACCACTTGTTACACCTTGTCAACACCCTTATGGTTATGTGTAACCAATCATTGGTTAAGTGCTCTAAATAAAGTGTAAGGGGTAAAACCCTACCCGCTGTGCGGAAACTAAAAAAATGAAGGAGGTATTATATGAAGTTTGATGTGAAGCATGTTATTTGGGCAGTTGTTTTAGCAGTTCTTTGGGCAGTTCTAGGTTGGCTTATGGGTTTACTAGGTGAAGCTGGTATGTACATTGCTGCATTACTTATGCTTCTTGTAACTTATGGTTTCTTCTATTATGCCTTCAAAGATGTTAAAGGCATCATGGATGGACTCATGACTGGTATCGTCTATGCTGTTGTCTTTTTAGTTGTTGGTCTCATTTTCCATCTTATTGCTTGGGGTGGTGGCACCAATGTATTTATCAATTTCACTGGCTGGGATATGTTTGGTTCAATAGGATTCTGGTTAGGACTTGTCGGTTTCGTTCTCTTCACAACTTTCCTTGGCTGGGTCAACGAGCAGAAGTAATCTAGAAAACAATTTACTTGTTTGTCTAAAGCCCAAACCATTATGGTTTGGGCTTTTTCTTTTGGTTTTGTAAAATAGCTAAAGACAGAGAAACTTGTAACCAAACTCAGATTAAGCTGTCTAAAGTAGTGAAAGGTGATAACCTTTAAAAATAAAAGGAGGCAACATGATTAAATTTGAGATGAAACACATTATAATGGCTCTGGTTATTTCGGTTGGATGGATGATTATTGGTTGGGTGCTAGGTATGATCCCCGGCATAGGTTCATTCATTGCTTCAGTCATTCAGCTTGCCTGGACTGTTGGCATTCTTGTCTATGCATTCAAAGATGTCAAAGGCTACATGGAAGGCATCATGACAGGCATTACCTACGCAGCAGTATTCCTTGCTGTTTCTATCCTATTCCAGGGAATCATCTCCTGGGGTGGCTCGTTCTATGTCCACTGGTTCTCACCAATGGGTAATCTTATGAGCTCACTTGAATCAGCTCTTGGCGGTA
>Ga0209254_10005561_pt1 | contig 11593 bp, 7 predicted proteins | sample FrelakmetDIP11DI_FD_187148 | JGI IMG/M metagenome (GOLD analysis project Ga0209254, IMG submission 187148) | Freshwater lake sediment microbial communities from the University of Notre Dame, USA, for methane emissions studies - DIP11 DI (SPAdes)... | ecosystem: Environmental > Aquatic >... | reverse complement strand
CCCGCCGGTCGGGGCACCGTCGTGGCCGCCGGGCCGGTGCGGCGATCCGCGCCGGCTGCCGGGATTGCGTGCCTCGAGAACCTCTGTGTCTTCGAGGTGCCGCTGCCCGGAGGTGCCGACCGGCCCGCCGCGATCGCGGAAGCCTACGCGGCCTGCGCGCGCGCGGGCGCCGCGGTTCATCTCACGGCCGTATCCGATGCCGGCGTATCGGTCGCGGTCGACGACGGACCTGCCGGGGATCGCGTCGCGGCGCAACTCGACTCCGTTCGCGGAGTCGCGCGCCGGCGCGGCCTCGCGCTGGTGGCTGTGGTCGGAGACGGGATGACGGCGGGCCGGGCGGGCGGGTGGCGGGTGTGGGCCGCGTTCGACGGCATCCCGGTACACCTGCTTTCGCGTACGACCGGCGCCATGCACGTGTCGTGCGTGGTCGACGAGGCCGACCTGGCGTCGGCCGTCGAGACGCTTCACGAGCGGCTGTTCGAGCGCCGACCCTCGTGCGGGAACCGGAGGTCGGCGTCCCCCCGCGGCGCCGCTCCGCCACGGACACCCGCGGGCGTCCAACGGGAGGCTCGCGCATGACCGCCGAAGGACGTCCGCTGAAGGTGGCGATCGCCGGCTTCGGCACGGTCGGCCAGGCGGTGGCGAGGATCCTGTGCGAGGGGCACCATCGCGGCTTGCGCCTGGTTGCGGTCTGCACGCGGCGGCCCGCCGAAGGGCGCCGCGACGCGCCGTGGGTGCCGTCCGATGTGTGCTGGACCGGCGACATCCACGACCTTCTCGCGCGCCCCGCCGACGTGATGGTCGAACTCATCGGGGGCGTGGAACCCGCGCGCGCGTGGGTCGCGGCAGCCCTCGAGTCCGGCCGGGCGGTGGTCACCGCGAACAAGCAGGTGATGGCCGAGCACGGTCCCGCACTGATCGCTCTGGCGCGGTTCACCGGCAGCCCGCTCCGTTTCGAGGCAGCCGTCGCCGGAGCGGTTCCCGTGATTCTAGCCCTGCAGGACGGCCTCGCCGGCGACCGCGTGACGCGCATCGAAGGCGTGGTGAACGGCACCTGTAACTTCGTTCTGAGCCGCATGACCGACAGCGGGGTGAGCCAGGACGAGGCCGTGCGGGAGGCGCAGGCGCGGGGTTTCGCGGAGGCCGATCCGGCCGCCGACATCGACGGCCTGGACGCGAGGGCCAAGCTCTCCATCCTCGCGGCAATCGGGCTCGGCACCCACCTGCCGCCACGCGGCATCCCCGCCGGGTCCATCCGAGGCATCGACGCCGGAGACATCGAGGCGGCCGCCTCGATCGGGCGCGTCATCAGGCAGGTGGTCTGGGCCGAGCGGTCTGCCCTGGAGTCCGGAGCGATGACGGCCGGCGTCGGTGCGGCGCTGGTGCGGCGCGACTCGTGGCTCGGGCGCGCGCGCGGTCCGGAGAACGTCGTGCTCGTGCACGGCGAGCGGAGCGGCACGACGGTGTTCGCCGGGCAGGGGGCCGGCGGCGACGCGACGGCCGTCGCCGTCGTCTCCGATCTGCTGGCGCTCGCGGAACGGCGCAGCGTGACGCGGCCGTGGCCCGCACCATCGCCGGCCGGCACGTCCGCCGACCCGGAGCGTCCGCACTACGTGCGGGTGTCGCCGTCCCGGACGGCGGCACCTCACGACGCTCGATGCCTGCTCGCGGGCGCGGGCTTCGAGCTCGATCGCGTGCTGGCACCGGGGAACGATGACCCGTCGCGGTGGGCGGCGGTCGTGCGCCCGTGCCGCGGTGTCGACCTCGATCGCGCGCTGGCGCCGCTCCTGCCGGCCGGCGGCGCGGCAGGGACGCTCATCAGCCTGCCGCTTCTCGACGCGGAAACGTAAGACCTGTCCGGCCGACGGCCCGAGATGCCGGAGGCCATGGAGAAGACCGATGTCCACGATTCGTCCTTCGCTTCGTCCCGCCACCGTCGCCCTGCACGGCGGCCAGAGTCCGGATCGCGCGACCGGCGCGCGGGCGGTGCCGATTTACCAGACCTCGTCGTACGTCTTCGAATCGGCCGATCGCGCGGCGGCGCTGTTCGCGCTGCAGCAGCCCGGACACATCTACACGCGCATCGGCAACCCCACCACCGAGGTGCTCGAGGGCCGGCTGGCGCAGCTTGACGGCGGCGTGGGCGCGCTGGCCCTGGCATCCGGTCAGGCGGCCATCACGGCGGCCGTGCTCACGCTGGCGAAGCCCGGCGACAACATCGTCTCGACTCGCTACCTCTACGGCGGCACCTACAATCTCTTCCACTACACGCTGGAGCGCCTGGGCATCGGGACGCGGTTCGTCGACACGTCCGACCCGCGCAACGTGGCCGCCGCCATCGACGCGAACACCAGGCTCGTCTACACCGAGTCGATTGGCAACCCGCGGAACAACGTCGACGACTTCGAGGCGCTGGCCCACACGGCCCATGCCGCCGGCGTGCCCTTCGTGGTCGACAACACCGTGTCGCCCTTCATCTTCAGGCCTTTCGACCACGGCGCCGATCTCATCGTCTACTCGCTGACAAAGTTCATCGGCGGCCACGGCACGTCGATTGGCGGCGCGGTGGTCGACTCGGGCCGGTTCAACTGGGCCAATGGGAGGTTCCCCGAGTTCACGTTGCCTGACCCGTCGTATCACGGGCTGGTGTTCTGGGACCTGTTCGGGCTGCACGAGCGGGCGGTGGCGCCCGGCGCCGCGTTCATCACGAAGGCCCGCGTGCAACTGCTGCGCGACTTCGGCGCGTGCCTCTCGCCGTTCAACGCGTTCCTGTTCCTGCAGGGCCTCGAGACGCTGCCGTACCGGATCGCGGCGCACTGCGCGAACGCCGCGAAGGTGGCGGCCTGGCTCTCGGCGCACCCCGAGGTGGCGTGGGTGAACTACCCGGGCCTGCCGGATCATCCCGACCGCGCGCGCGCTGAGCGCTACTTCGGCAAGGGCGCGGGGGCGATTGTCGGGTTCGGCATCAAGGGCGGGCTCGAGGCGGCGCGGCGGTTCATCGACAGCGTCCGGCTGTTCAGCCACCTCGCGAACATCGGCGACGCGAAGAGCCTGGTCATTCACCCCGCGTCGACCACCCACCAGCAGCTCTCGTCCGAGGAGCGAGCGGCGGTCGGCGTGCCCGACGATTTCATCCGCCTGTCGATCGGGATCGAGGACGCCGACGATCTCATCGCGGATCTCGACCAGGCCATCGCGGCGGCCACGCGGCGGGCGGAGGCGGCCTAGATGGCACGCGCGGCCGGGGAACGAGGGACCGTCGAGACGCAGTACGCGCCGATCGTCGAGGGCGGCCTCGATCTCGACTGCGGCCGGCGGCTCGACGGCGTCAGGGTGGCCTACGAGTGCTACGGCCGCCTGAACGCCGCGCGCGACAACGCGATCCTGGTATGCCACGCGCTCTCAGGCGGCGCGCACGCGGCCGGCTGGCACGCGGGCGCCGCCAAGCCCGGCTGGTGGGATGTGCTCATCGGCCCGGGCAAAGCGTTCGACACCGACCGCTACTTCGTCATCTCGTCGAATGTCCTCGGCAGCTGCTACGGGACGACCGGCCCGTCGTCGGTCGAGCCGTCAACCGGGCGCCCCTACGGCAGCCGGTTTCCGGTGATCACGATTGCCGACATGGTCCGCGTCCAGCGCGCGCTTGTCGATCGCCTCGGCATCACGCGGCTGCGCGCCGTGGCCGGCGGGTCGATGGGCGGCATGCAGGCGCTGCAGTGGGCGGTGCAGTACCCGGAGGCGGTGGCGTCGGTCATCGCGCTGGCCACCTCGCCGTCGCACTCGCCGCAGCAGATTGCCTTCAACGAGATCGCGCGCCGGGCCGTCATGAGCGACCCGAACTGGCGCGGCGGCGACTACTACCACGGCGAGCCGCCGCGGGCCGGGCTGGCGGTGGCCCGCATGCTCGGCCACGTCACGTACCTCTCCGATCGCGGGATGCACCGCAAGTTCGGCCGGCGCCGCCGGCCGGACGCGCGCCCCTACGGCTTCGACACGGAGTTCGAGGTCGAGACCTACCTGGAACACCAGGCCCTGGCCTTCGTCGATCGCTTCGACGCGAACTCGCTGCTCTACGTGACGCGGGCGATTGACTATTTCGATCTCGCCCCGCCAGGCGGCACGCTGCGCGACGCGTTCGCCGGCAGCGAGGCGGACTACCTCTTCCTGACCTTCTCGTCGGACTGGCTCTATCCGCCGCGCCACCTCGAAGCCGCCGCCGATGCGGCGGCATCGGCAGGGCGGTCCGTGGGATATCGGGAGATTCCCAGCGACAACGGCCACGACGCGTTTCTGCTCGAGCACGAGGCGCAGGAGCCGATCATCCGGGCGTTTCTCGGCGACAGCGCCGGTTGACTCACGCAGGCGGGCTCCACCTGCGCCGTCTCGGCCGCCGAAGTGATACCCTTGAACCGCACGCGATGAAGGCGTTCTCCCGGATCCTCCTGACCGGCGGCGGCACCGCGGGTCACGTCAACCCGGCCCTGGCGATCGGGCGCGCGCTCGGCGACGAGCGAACGGCGTACCTCTACGTCGGCGTGCGGGGCCGGGCCGAAGCCGACATCGTGCCGCGCGAGGGCATCCCGATCCGCTTCGTTCGCGCATCCGCGTATCCCGGGGCGAGGCCGTCGCTCGCGTGGGCGGAGTTCCTCTTCAACCTCGCCGCCGGCACGCTGCGGGCGCTGTTTATCGTGCGGTCGTTCTCCCCGGAGATCATCGTCGGCACGGGCGGCTATGCGTCGGCGCCGACGATGCTGGCCGCGGCGATCCTGCGGAGGATGGGACGGCTGTCGGCCCGCGTCTACGTGCACGAGCAGAACGCGGCGCCCGGCAGGCTGAACCTGCTCGTGGGCCGCCTGGCCGATCGCGTCTTCGTGTCGTTCTCCGACACACTCGCCGAGTTTCCGGGGAACGGCACCATGGCCGGCTACCCGCTGCGCCGCCGGATCCAGAAGGCCGACCGCGACGCCGCGCGGGCGGCGCTGGACTTCAGGGTGCCGGCGGGCCGCCGGGTGGTGTTCGCCTTCGGCGGGTCGCAGGGCGCGCGGACGATCAACCGCGCGCTGGTGGACGCGCTGGGCGCGCTCCTCCCGTATCGGGACCGGCTCTTCATCATCCATGGGACGGGCCTGCGGCGGGGCGATGGCGCGCTCGATCCCGGCTCGGACGTGCAGGCGCGCCTGGCGCAGCGGTACACGGAATCGGAACGCCGGGCCATCGAGGAGTTCTACGTCTCGCGGCCCTACTTTCACGACATCGAGCAGGTCTACGCGCTGGCCGATCTGGTCGTGGTGCGCGCAGGCGCCGGCACGCTCAACGAGGTGGCGGCGCTGGGGCTGCCGGCGATTGTCGTGCCGAAGATCAATCTGCCCGGCGAGCACCAGGTGATGAACGCGCGCGCCCTCGCCGCGGCCGGCGGCGCGGCCGTGCTGTACGAAGAGACGCGGAACGAGGGCGGCGAGGTCGTCGAGGTGCTGGATGGAGGACTGCTGGCGCAGACCATCCTCTCGTTCGCCGGCGACGACGCGGCGCTTGGCCGCATGGGCGCCGCCAACAGGGCTTTTGCCAACACCGATGCGCTGGAGGCGATTCGCCGCGCTATCGCGGGCGACGAGCCCTCGCTCGGCCTCCCGTTCCCGCCGCCGCCGCCAATCGAGCCTGCCGGCGGCCGGCTGTTCTCGGACAGCGCGCTCCTGTATGCGCTGGAGCATCGGCGTGCAGCGAGCCTGCCCGCCGGCATGGCGCGGCCCGAGCAGCCTCGCGCCGAGGACCGGCCGTATTACGTCAGCCGTGCCGCGTCGCTGCTGGCTCGCCGCCGCTGGGAAGCGCGCAACCTGGGCGTGAAACTCCTCGGCCTCCTCGACGGGCGCGAGAAACTGGCGCTCGTGCTCGCGCTCCTCGTGGACCGGCGGCCGGCGCCCTGGTACAAGCGCCTCTTCGGCGGTGACTTCGAGCAGGTGGGCTTCATCCGCCGCAACGCGTTGACGGCCATCGCACGCTTCGGGACGGTCACGCCCGAGATCGAAGACGCGCTGGCCGCGGCGCTGGCCGACCCGTACTACGAAGCGCGGGCCGAAGCCTGCCGCACGATTACCGCCTTGGACCGCCACCTGAGCGACGACGGCCGCGCCCGCCTCATCGCCGGCCTGATCGGCCTGCTCCGCGATCGGTGGCTTGAAGTCGCCGCGGCGGCGGCCGAGGCCCTCGGCCACGTGGGCGGCGAGACCGACGCGCGGCCGGCGCTGCTCGCCCTGGTGGATCACAAGTACTGGCTCGTGCGCGCCGCCGGCCTTCGCGGCCTCCTCGCCCTGGTCGAGCGGGGCCGGGCCGGCCAGCTCGACACGCTCGAGGAGGCCGCGCGAGGGTTCGCGCTCACGGCCACGGACTTCCGGCCGGAGTTCACCATCCGGACCTCCTACAGCCGGCTCATCCGGGCGATCGGCACGAAAAGGAGCGCGGCGTGATTCCCCTCATCGGCGACCTGCTCGAAGGCGGCTACCGGGCCTGGTCGTTCCTCCGGCTCCTCGACTACCTGTCGGTGCGCGCCATCGGCGCGGCGTTGTTCTCGTTCATCCTGGTGCTGGTCGTGATGCCCCGCTTCATGTGGTACCTCCACCGCCGGGGCCTGGTCGACCAGATGCGCGAGACCGGCGTGCCCTCGTCGTTCGACAAGGCGGGCACACCGGCGATGGGCGGCGCGGTGATGGTGGGCGCCATTCTCGCAGCCTGCGTCATCTGGTGCGATCCGTTCAACCGGTTCATCTGGCCCGTCATCGCGGCCATGACCTGGTTCGCGGCCATCGGCCTGTCCGACGACATCGCGAAGTGGCGGTCGCGGTCGGGCAACCGCGGAATGAGCGAGGCGAGGAAGCTCCTGCTCCAGGGGGCGTTTGCCGCCCTGTTCATCGCGCTCCTCGCGAGCCCGTGGACCCCGCTGCCCGCGCGCGAGGCCACCACGCTCTACGTGCCGTTCGTGAAACAGGCGCTCGCCTCGTCGTTGTGGATCTACCTGCCGTCGGTGTTCTTCTTCGTCGTGCTGGTCGGCAACGCGGTGAACATCACCGACGGGCTCGACGGCCTGGCCATCGTGCCGTCGGCCTTCGCCGTCTCGACGCTCGGCGCGTTCGCGTGGATCATGGGGAACGCCATCTGGTCGAAGTACCTGTTCTTCCCCCTGCTGCCGGGTGTCGGCGAGCTGGTGGTGGTCTGCGCCGCGTTCGCGGGCGCCGCCATGGGGTTCCTCTGGTTCAACGCCTACCCGGCCCAGGTGTTCATGGGCGACGCGGGCTCACTCGCCATCGGCGGGTTTCTCGCCGCCGTGTCGGTGCTCGTCAAGCAGGAGGCGCTCTTCCTGATCCTCGGGGGGCTCTTTATCGTCGAGGCCGTGACGTCGCAGGTACAGGACAAAGTCGGAATCAAGTGGCTGGGGCGGCGGCTCTTCTACCGCGCCCCGCTCCACCATCAACTGCAGCACACCGGGCTGGCCGAGACGAAGGTCGTGATCCGGTTGTGGATCGTGTCGCTCATCCTGGCGCTCGCCTCGATCGCCACCGTAAAACTGCGATAGCGGCGGCGCCCCTCCGGAGGCGGACCCCATGAGAGTCGTTGGCAACATTGCCGCCGCGTGCGCGGCGGTCGTCGTGACCCTGGTGGCGCCGGTGGCACAGGCCCGGCAGGCCGCGCCCGCGAAGGCGGCGTTTGACGAGGCCGCGGCAGCGCGGTTCGCGGATCTTGCGCTGGCATGCGTGCACCAGGAGTATCCGAACAAGATCGCGCACGTGATGCAGTCGGACGCGGATCTGAAGCCGCCGCGCGAGCTGACGCCGGCCTTTTTCGGCTGCTACGACTGGCACTCGTCGGTGCACGGGCACTGGCTCCTGGCGCGCCTCGTGCGGCTCTTCCCGGGGGCGCCCTTCGCCCCGCGCGCCCGCGCCGCCCTGGCGCGCAGCCTCACCGCGGAGAACGTGGCTGTCGAGGCGCGCTATCTGGCGGGGCCCGGCCGCACGAGTTTCGAGCGGCCCTACGGCCTGGCGTGGCTGCTGCAGCTCATGACCGAGCTGCGGGAGTGGGACGACCCGCAGGCGCGTCAGTGGGCCGCCGCGCTGCGCCCGCTCGAAACGGCCGCAGCCGCGCGCCTGAGGGAGTGGCTGCCGAAGCTCTCGCGCCCGATCCGGATCGGTGAGCACGATCAGACGGCGTTCGCGTTCGGCCTCGTGCTCGACTGGGCGCGCGCGGCCGGCGACCAGCCGATGATCGACCTCATCTCGTCGAAAACGGGGGAGTCCTACCGCAACGATCGAGCCTGCCCGCTGCACTACGAACCGAACGGCCAGGACTTCCTGTCGCCCTGCATCGCCGAGGCGGACCTCATGCGCCGCGTGCTCGCGCCGCAGGCGTATGCCGATTGGCTGCGCGCCTTCCTGCCGCAGATTCCCGCCAACGGGTCAGCCGCCTGGCTCGAGCCGGTCGTGGTCACCGATCCCACCGACCCGAAGCTGGCCCATCTTGACGGCCTGAACCTCAGCCGCGCCTGGATGCTCGACGGCATCGTCAGCGGGCTGCCGGAGCGTGATGCGCGCCGCGCCGCGCTTCAGGCCGCCGCGGACCGGCATCGGGAGGCCGGGCTGAAGGCCGTCACCGGCGAGCACTACGAGGGCGGGCACTGGCTCGGGAGCTTCGCGGTCTACCTGTCGAGCGGACGGGGGCTCCGGGCCGGCGCGATGCAGTAGACGCTGATGCAACCCGCGGCCGGCACGGCTACGACTGACCGGCGGCGTGGGCCTGCAGGGCCTCCCACTGGCCCATGAGGTCGCCCACCTCCCACATCAGGGTCTGGTGGCGATCGACGACGACTTTCGACGTCTCGCGGTCTTCGTAAAAGCCCGGCACCGCCATGGCCGCTTCGAGCCGGGCGATCTCCTGTTCGCGCTCCGTGATCCGCCCCTCGAGATCGGTGATCCGGGCCTGGAGGGCCTTGCGCTCGCGATCACGCTTGCGCGCGTCGGCGTCGGCGCGCTTCTTCGCGTCGTAGCCGGCCACGCGATCGGCCTTCGGCGCCGCCGTGGGCGGCATCGCGGCGCCGGCTCCCGCGGCCGCCGCGCGAGCCGGCTTCGCCGCCGGCGAGGCCTGCGCAGGCCGCGGCGCGGGCTTCGGCGCGTTCGGCGCGCGGCTGGCCTTGCCCAGGCCGTCCGGGAGCGCCGGGGCCTGGCCCGCGTGCGTCTTGCTCCAGTGGAACTCCTCGTAGGTGCCGGGATAGAGCAGGGCGCGCCCGTTGCCGATTTCGATCACCTTCGTGGCCAGCTTGTCGATGAAGTACCGGTCGTGCGAGACGACGATGAGCGTACCGCCGTAGTCCATGAGAGCGTCGAGCAGGACGTCCTTCGAGTCGAGGTCGAGGTGATTGGTCGGCTCGTCGAGCAGCAGCGTGTTCGACGGCCGCAGCAGCATGCGGGCCACGGCCAGGCGCGTGCGCTCGCCGCCCGACAGCACCCCGACGCGCTTGTAGACGTCGTCGCCCGAGAAGAGGAACCCGCCCAGGATGTCGCGGATCATCGGGACCATGTGGACCGGCGAGCCCGACGTCAGCGTTTCGTACACCGTGAGGTCAGGGTCCAGGCGCACGGCCTCGTCCTGCGCGAAGTACTGCATCACCACCTGGTGACCGAACTCGCGGGTGCCGGTGTCGGCGTCTTCGACCCCCGAGAGCATCCTCATCAGCGTGGACTTGCCGGCGCCGTTCGGGCCGAGCAGCGCGATGCGGTCGCCGCGCTCGATGTACAGGCCGATCCCGTCGAAGACGCGCGTCGATCCGTACGCCTTGCCGACACCCTTCAGGTCGAACACCATCCGACCGCTCTTCTCGCATGTCGGGAACTTGAAGCGCACGCGCTTGCGTTCGGGCGGCACCTCGATGCGCACGACCCTGTCGAGCATCTTGACCCGGTCCTGCACCTGCGCGGCCTTGGTGGCCGAGTAGCGGAACCGGTTGATGAACATCTCGATGCGCGCCACCTCTTCGTCCTGCCGCCGCTTGGCGTCGCGCAGGCGCTCGAGGCGCTCGTCGCGCTGGACGAGGTACTGCGAGTAGTTGCAGGCGTAGTCGACCAGCGTGCGCAGGTAAATGTCCGTGATGCGATTGACGACGGCGTCCAGGAAGTAGCGGTCGTGCGAGACGAGGATGACCGCGTGCGGGTAGTCGTGCAGGTACTCCTCGAGCCAGTTGCGGGCGTCGAGATCGAGGTGGTTGGTCGGCTCGTCGAGGAGGAGCAGGTCCGGCTTCGCCAGCAGCAGCTTCGCCAGCGCGATGCGCATCTGCCAGCCGCCCGAGAACGTCGCCGTCGGCTTGTCGTAGTCGGCTGGGCCGAACCCGAGCCCCCGCAGCACCGTGTCGATCTTCAGGTCGATCGCGTACCCGTCGTGCAGCCGGAAGCGGTCCTGCAGGTCGCTGTAGCGATGCAGCATCACCTCGTGCTCGCCCTCGGGCACCGCCGGGTCGGCCAGGCGCTCCTCGATCGCCTGCATCTCGCGGCGAACATCCAGCAGCCACTCGAACGCGAGCGACGCTTCCTCGTGCAGCGTGTGTCCCTCGTGGACCAGTCCGTCCTGGGGCAGGTAGCCCACGCGCAGCCCGGCGGGCTTGACGACCGCGCCTCGGTCGGGCTCGTCGAGGTTCGCGAAGATGCGAAGCAGGGTCGTCTTGCCCGCCCCGTTCGGCCCGCACAGGCCCACGGTCTCGCGGTCGGACACCTGCCAGGTGACGTCGTCGAGGAGGACCCGTGCGCCGAACGACTTGGTGACTGACGAGAGCTGGATCATGAGGTGCGCACTCGGCTCACTGCATTGCGCACGCGGAGGGACTGCTCCGGCAGGCGCGCCGACAACCTGAAGAGTTCCACTGTACTACAGGGCTTCCGCTCTCGATGCGCGAGAGGACTCTGTGGCAATCGTGGCTCACGATGCCACGGATGGGTGGGGTGTCGCGTTGCCATTCAACCGGCGTTTGCATCCCGTGATCGCGTCGGCCTGCGCGCTGGGGCTGGCACTGACAACCGGTGCGGGGCTGCACGCTTCCGGTCAGGCGGTGGTCCGGGAGTTCCGAGGGATTCGAAGGCCTCGTAGAGGTGGGTTTCATCGAGTTCCGGGCGGCGGCACGGACGGCAAGGCATAGCGAAGTGGTCCTCACGGTCGAGCCGATGAGCACGTTGGACGCCCTCGGGAACGGCGCCGCCGGGCCGCAGCCGGCCGTCAGCTTTCTGGGCAGCGGCGAGCGCGCGCGGAACGGTGTGCTCCGCGCAGGGCAGCCGGCAGAAGTGGCGCGGTGGCTGGGCAGCGGACTGCACGCGGGGCGCGTCACCTTCGTCGTGCGAGGCTCGGTGCGGCCGCAAGGCGCGTCGGTCCCGCTGCGATTCCTCCTCGTATTCCCCTGCCTCACGCCGCGCACGTCATTCCCGGGGGGCGTCACTTCTTCGGGGGGAAGACCTTTCTCACCTCGGGCCGTTTCTCGAGCTTCACCAGGAACACGACCTCGCCGGCCTCCTGATTCCGCGTCAGCTCTACCGCCACGGTCGACGGGCCGGCCAGCTGCGCGCCGTCGGGC
>Ga0209254_10005560_pt1 | contig 11594 bp, 9 predicted proteins | sample FrelakmetDIP11DI_FD_187148 | JGI IMG/M metagenome (GOLD analysis project Ga0209254, IMG submission 187148) | Freshwater lake sediment microbial communities from the University of Notre Dame, USA, for methane emissions studies - DIP11 DI (SPAdes)... | ecosystem: Environmental > Aquatic >... | reverse complement strand
GGCCGTTTTTTTTTAACTCGGCCACAAAGTCGGCGCGGTCCGCGGGCCGGGGCGGACCATAATCCCGATGCACCCGCTGGTGCGAGAGCCCGAATTGGTGAAAAAGTTGGTAAAGACGGCCGAGCCCCAAGTGAATACCCCACTTCTGTTGAATTAAACTTTGCGCCAGCTTGGCCGTCCACTGAAAACTGTCCAAGCCATAGTCGGCCGGGGTTTTGTGCCGCAAAATGTAGTTCAGCACTTGACGTCGTGGGGCCGACAGAGCCTGTGGGACGGCCCGCCGCTCGGGGGCCAGCAGAGCCTCAAAACCGCCATGAAGAAAAAGATCAAACCAATGTTCCAAGGTTTTCCGCCGAACCTTTTGGGTTCGGCACACACTGGCCAGGGTCTGGCCATCCCAAATCGCCTTCAAGGCCAATAGTCGCCGCCGTGGACGCTGTTCTTTGTGCCGGTAGTACAACTTTCTGCCATTGCTCCCGATCCTGGGGCACCAAACGTTGGAGGCGGATTCTTCGGTTCATGACACCCTCCCGCGAGATTCGTCAGCTGCGGCTTAAGACTGGTCGGCATTGGAGTCAAAGGGGAGTACTTGGTATTATTCTCCCCAATGTCTCATTGATCTTGGCATAGGTGATGCTTAAGGCATAACCAGACGCACCATTTGGGGCGTCAGCGAAAAAACATTTTCGTGAACATCAACCTATTCTTATTGACGGAGACGATCATGATTAGACAAGAGAAAGTCAAACCACCGCCACCAGAACAGCCACACGGCGGTGGCGGCGCGCCTCTCGACCCGTGGGGACCGGTATTCTGGCATGAACAGGATTACGCCTATGGGGACTATGACGCGGCTGAGCCCCACCAACCTCACGACGGACCGGTTCCCTGATGCGACCGTAGGACGGTTGGATGCGGTGAGATGTAAACCGCATCGTTCGCAACTCGGACAAAGCTTTGCGAGGGTATCCGGTAGCAAAGTGCCCGTGGATAGCTTCAGTTTTCCACGGGCTTTTGCGGCCGTTGCGCCAGCCAGGCATCCCAAGTTCGCCATGAAAATCCGTTTTTTGGCGTCTGCAGCCCATAATAAGCAAACGCCATCGAAATTACGGCATTTGTTTTGCATATTAGGTAATAAGCATCTCGAAAACCGAGTTCAGATATCTGGAGATCATCCAGGTCACCAAAAACACAGCCCCGCAGAACATGTTGCGACTGACTGCCCGGTTTTAAGGGCTGTTTTATCACTTATGATTTAAATTCAACCATGAAAGAGGCACATCATATGGGCATACTGATAAAAGATTTGGAGAAAAGTGAAGCGCTCGACCAAAAAGCCATGACGAGCGTGAAAGGCGGAAGCAAGAGCCCGGCCCTCTGCGCGGCACGGCTGCGGAAAGATCTAATCCGATCCGGTGTACTGAAGAAGGCCAGGCCGTTATCCAAAAGCCAGATCGGCGAAGAGAGCGATTCCTGAACGGTCTGTCAGGTAACCGCGGGCCTAAAATCTTTTGAGCTAAGGCCATGTTTCTTTAAGAGCATCTGCAAGTAGGAACGATTCATTCCGGTTCGCCTGGCGAGTTCAGCCACGTTCCCTCGCGTGCCAGTCAAAGCTTTCTGAAGGTATTGCTTTTCCGCGTGATTGCTGGCGATTTTCTTGATTTCAGCCAAGGCTTGTTCTGAGTCCAATCGGATGACATTTTCATCCAGATTGATGCTAGGGGCGGTGGTTGGTGTGATCGCCTCAACATCCCTGCGCTGGCGCACCGTATCCGGCAAGTGAACGATATCAGCGGTATCGCCAGCCAGACAGGACAGGCGATAGACGATATTGCGGAGCTCGCGGATATTGCCGGGATAAGCGTAGTGTTCAAGGAGCTGCCGCAATCGCGGCGACAATTGCACGGGACGCCGCTCTAATTTTTCCGCCGCCTCATCACAGTAATACTCGAGCAGCAGAGGTATTTCGTCGCGGCGCTCCCGCAGGGGCGGTAGGGAGACATGGATGATGCTGAGCCGGAAGAAAAGATCCTCACGGAAAAAACCCTTGCTTGCCATATCCATGAGGTTCTGATTGGTTGCCGCGACGATGCGAGCATCGATTTCGATGATCTTGTCGGAACCTACCTTTTGAATTTCCTGGCTCTGTAGCACCCGCAACAGTTTGACCTGGCCGGCGAGAGGAAGCTCGCCGATTTCGTCCAGGAAGATCGTCCCGCCATGTGCCGCCTCGAATTTACCCTTGCGATCATTCACGGCGCCGGTAAAAGCGCCCTTGACGTAGCCAAACAGCTCTGATTCCACCAAATCGTGCGGTATGGCGCCACAGTTCACCGAGATGAATGGCCCTTTGCTGCGTTTGCCATTGACGTGGATGACTTTGGCCATGAGCTCCTTGCCCGTGCCGCTCTCGCCATCAATCAACACTGGAAGGTCGGTTGGGGCAACCTTTTCGGCAATTTCCAAAGTTTCCAATAGCTTCGGACTCTCGCCGAACACTCCTTCGAAGATGAAGTTGCGTTCGACCAGGCCTTGCCGCCGCTCCGCTTGCGAGCGGTTTGCACGGGTCGGCGTCAGCGGCTCGATTTGCCGCTGGCGTTCCATGCGTGATAAACGCAGCACCTCCTCGCGTAGCCCCGTGCAAAGATCTAGCAGTATTTCAATCTGTGTCCGGTCCAGGCTGCTGGACCACCGTAACTTGGAGCGCAAGAATTCAACGCGCTCCAGCAGACCGCCATAGGAGGCGGTGGAAAGCCGTTTTAAGTTAACCGTTCTCATCATGGGAATGGAGCATTTGATAATAAATTCCCTGGCTGGCGATCAATTCATCCGGCGGCCCGGCTTCGATGATGCGCCCTTCTTGGAGCAGCATAATCTTGTCGGTCCGCAGCAAGGGTAACGGATGTCGGGCGAAGGCGAGAATGGTCTTGCCAGACAGGGTTTCGAAGGCGGTTTTGAGAAGTGCTTGGGCGCTCTGATGATCCAGATTCCCCGTCAGATCATCCAAGATCACTAGGGACGGATCCCGATAAAGGGCACGCGCCAGAGTCAGGCGCTTGATCTGTGATGGGGAAAGACCATGTTCCTGGGAGTGGACGAGCGTTTCATAGCGCCGGGGTAACTGCTCGATGAAGTCATCCAGGCCTACGGCTTTGCAGACCTTTACCATACGCCGCATATCGGGAGCCTCTTCCCCGAGGGCGATGTTTTCCGCGATAGTGCCGATGAAGAGATGATCCCGCTGCGGTACATAGCCTATATGGGTTCGCACCGACGGGCGATCTAAAACACTCATGGCGTAACCATCGATGGAGAGCGATCCCTCAGATGGCAAATAAAGGCCGAGCAATAGTCTGGCCCATGTGGATTTCCCGCTGCCGGATTGTCCAATGACCAAAACTCTTTCCCCGGGTCGGATTTCGAGGTTGACATCCTCCAAGGCATAAGGCGCTCCCTCTTGATAGCGGTAAAACAGGTGCTGCAGGGTAATGGAGCCCCGCAATTCGGGCAGCACAATCTTCGAAACCGTTTCGCTGGGCGTTTGCTCCGGTGAAAGCTCCCATAGGTCATGGTTGCGCTGCAGGGCGGGAGAGACACAGATGAAATTGCGATAAGCCCCGCCCAAATCCATCAGGGCTGAAAGCGCCAGACCGGTGATCATGAGCACAGCGATCAACTGACCCGCACTCAATTCCTCATGGATGACCTTATTCGCACCTAGCCATAGTACCACCGTCAGGGCGATGGCTTGGGTTAACTGCTCAGCCAGATAGGCCCAACTCGCCAGACGATCGCTTTGCCGTTTAGCTTTCACGGCACGGGCATATTGTTTTTCCCAGCGAAGGCGCATGGAACGTTCGCCACCCATGGCCTTTATTGCCTCGGCGCCTTGGACGAAATCCCGAAGGAGGCCATCGGCCTGTGTCATGATCTCCAGGTGGTGGTTCTGGTATCGGTTAAGGATGGGCGTCAATAGTCTATGCAGGCCGAACAGGGGTAATAAGATAACGATGAATATCCCAGCCAGGAAAACATCATAGGTCAATAAAACTGCGCTAGAAATCAGGAGCAGGCAAAAATTGGTGAGTACGGACGGCACGGTTTCAGTGAGCAATCGTCTCCACGTTCGGTTGTCTTCGAACCGGGACAGAATATCTGCCATCCTGCGGGTGTCGAAAAAAGACAGGGGCATGGCCAACATGTGTTGGGTAAGTAGTGACAACAGGGCAAAGTCAACCTGTTGTCGAAACAGATTGACTAGGAGATTCTTCCATAAGGTCGCCAGCGCTTTACATCCAAAAACGACGGCCCAACTCAACATGAATAAGGGCAACAAAGACAGATTGGCCTGCGTTACCGCCTGATCGACAATGTGTTGGAGGATAACCGCTGGAGCAACCGCGAAGACGCCGATGACCAAGTTGGCGATGAGTCCGGGTAGCAGGATCGGTCGATAAAACTTGCTAATGGTTGCCGTGACAGGATCAATCCACGGCCGTTTGGTGAGTCGATCCGATCGGCGCTGGAACTCGAATAGAAGACAAGTGCCGGTCCAGCCGCGTTCGAACTCACTTGCCGTCATCTTTTTAAATCCTGCAGCAGGATCGGCGATCCACACGGCAGTGGCTGAAACCCCATACACGACGATATAGTGATAGCCCTGCCAATGGGCGATGAGTGGCAGCTCAAAGTCGATCAGGGATGGGAAAGTCGATTCGACGCCTCGAACGGCAAAGCCGAGTCGTTCACCGGCCTTGGCGAGGCTGGCCAGGGACGCGCCTTCCCGGTCGACATGGGTGAGCTCCCGAAGCTGAGTTAAACTGGCGGAAATGCCATAGTGTTTGCAAATCATGGCCAGACACGCGGCGCCGCAATCCATTTCCTCCGCCTGCTCGATCAACTCGAACCGCTTGATGACTGTTTGCCGAAACCCGGACTTCGGCTGGATTTCGACCCGGCTCTTGCCAAGCCGATGCGTTAGCAAGGCCAGCTGGCGATCGATTTCCCGCTCATAGAACTGGATACGTTGCTCGAGCCAGGCGCGGAGGTGGGGGTGGTACCCCAAGATCGTCTGCAGCGTTCGCTCGGGTATGGCCAGCAGCACGACAGGCGTTTCGGCCTCCACGGAGGCGAGATGATTCTGATGCAACAAGGCGGCATGCTCACCCAAGACCTCGCCTTTTCCCAGGCGCGCGAGAGGATATTCATGATTGCCCTCGCGCCGTATCAACCGTACGACACCTTGACGAATCACATAAAGTCGGCGATCTTCGCAGGTATCCTGTTGCAGGATGGTCTTGCCAACCTTTAACCGCTTGATGCCGAGGGTCTCGATAACACTTTCGATCTCGGATTTGCTCAATTTGCCTTTCAGCTCGAAGAATTGAGCCACGAAACCGCCCGTGTTCTGAATGGCGGCATAGCGCGTCATGAAACCTGTGGCCCGGCTGTTTTGCTGGATTACCCTGATCAGTGCGTCCTGAGGAATCAGGATCAGCTCCGACTCAGCTGCCGCCTTGGCGGAGTAACCGTGGCGGATATTTTTCAGGCAGCTGATCTCGCCCAGCACGTCTCCTGCCTTGCGCAGACCTAAGCTGGTCTCTTTGTTATTTTCCTCAACAAACAGGCGGGCCATGCCTGAGCGGATGACAAAAAGACCGCTGCCGTACTCATTCTGGCGGAGAATGGTTTCACCAAATTCAAAGCATACGGTCTCGGCACCTTCCGCAAGAACGGCGAGTTCGCTTGCATCAAGGACCGACAAGAACTCCACTTGGGAAAGAAATGCAACGGCCGCTGCCTGATCCATAGCCATTTTGGTATGCCGTTTCAGAAAAGCAGATCGGTCAAGTGAGGCGTCTCCAGAAGAATATCCGCCTTGCCGCGCATGCCATGGTTTAATCGTATCGGCCCATGGCTCAACTCGTCTTCGCTTGCATGAATGTCCACCCGTCCGGGATAGACCGATTCCGTTCCCCACACGGAAGCTTCCGGAATCTGCGAAAGATAGGCCAGTACTCCGTTTAGAATTCTGTGCTTTTGGTCGGCCAAGGCATCCAGCTTGATACGAGCCGGAAGCCCCTCTCGTAAGCGCCATCGTTCGCGTTCCGGAACCTCCATGTAAAAACTCAAGTTACGGGTCGTGGTGATTTTCGCCAATGGCTGATGTGCCGCTACCTGAGCTTGGGGATAAGCATTGAAAGCCTCTACGACAAAGCCATCGATGGGCGAAAATAGTCTCAGGGCGCCTTCGTTGTCGAGTTGATTGGGGGCTACCGTGTTTGTCATCACCCTGAGCTTGGCGAGATCAAGTTGCAGTTTCGTCTCCTGCATGGGCCGATCTTCCCTGCCCTCTGAAACGGCTCTTTCCTCTTGGATTGATCCGGCTTGCCGGACCAGAGCATAGGCTTTTTCTGCCTCCAGCAGGTCGATCCGGGCACGCAGGTCGTCAACCGTCTTGGTCAGTAGTTCCGGAGATCTTACCCGAGCGATGATGTCGCCTTTCTTCACCGGCATGCCCGCCGTGGCATATAGATCTACCAATTCCCCATTGAACGGGGAGGCTATGGCGTACACCGGACCTGTCGGTTTCAGCTCTCCGCGCACACGGACGGCGCTATCGGTTCTGGCCAGCCAAGCCCAGGCCAGGGCGACAAGCAGGCCAACGAAAAGACCATAAACTCCCACGAGAAGTAAGTGTGATGGTCTTTCAAGCAGGATTTGCGCGCCATCGTCCTGGCAAAGCTCATGGATGGACGAGCGGAACTCGCTGGATTTTTGAACACTTCGGTAGGCGCTGTCCCGCATGGCAGACTATCGAGGTGGACTCGTACCTTCAAGCAACCGGGTCGCGGATTCGATGAACGGCTGAGTTTGAAACGGGTAACTCTGCCGCAATCGGGAGACTTCTGCCAACTCTCCCTTGCTGATTGCGCGCTCGATGGCCAGATAATGAACCAGATCATTTTTCAGCTGATCGACTCCTGCCACCTCAGAATGAGCCGCCTCAAAGTAATTCAGATCGTGAAGAAGGGCTTGTCCTTGGTGGGTTTCCAGTTTATCGCTGATGGTCACCTTCAATCCGTCGATGGCACTTACATGCAGGGCATACCGGTTCAAGAAGGTGCTTAGGGAGCTCCACAGTGAGTCCACCCGGGATTGAAATAGGGCGCTGCGTCGCGAAAGATCGTTCATGGCCGCTTGATAGCGGGGCTTGTTCTGGTTCCAATCGTCCAATAAGCGATGGATTTCGTATTCATCCTGATAGAGCTTAAGTTTCGGCTGCGTTTCCCGCTCATAAAGGAACTTTTCCAGGCGGGTTACCCAAGCTAACAGATCAACGAAGTTGTCCGTCTCGGAGCGGTCAGAATGAGCAACCCGAACTTCCTGCAATGTCTGGTCAGCTTCGTTGAATTGTCGCCGGTCAATGTTGGGCAACCAGTTCCGGCCAATGCTATTGGCGAAGCTGTCCAACCAGAGCCCAGCCATGGCGCTATTGTCTGGGTTGGCACGAAGATAGGTGGTGGCGGCTTTGAGGGCTTCATCGAATTGGCCTTGCCGAAGAAGTGCTTCGATCTGTCCCTCAGGATCGGAAGTCGATCCTTTAAAGTACAACACCCCGATTAGGCCAATGGCGATAACCGCCAGAGCCAAGCCGAAAGCCAGGCGAACGCTTTTAGGTTTTTGCGAGTTCGCTGTACTGTCAACCCGTTTCAACGAATCGGTCATCCGGGTGGCTTCCTCTTGTTCGTAAAACCCCGCCAGGAACCGATCGGAAGCCGAGAATAAGATGGTGTTTTCAGTCTGATCTTTTATCTGGTCAGTTGTCCCTATTGAGTCGGAAACGCTTGATGTCAGGCACGGTATTTTCCCGCTAACGCCGTGTTCCCCATTCAGCCTAACGTGAAAGCGCATCTTGGCGAGAGCCACCTCATCTCCATTGGCAATCAGGACTGGGGTTTCAGTAACTGCTCCGCCGTTTAGCGTGGTCCCATTACGACTGCCTAGATCCATGATGTAGAAGGCGCCGTCCTTCAAAAAAATACGCGCATGTTGGCGGGACAATTCGGCGACTTCCGGCGATTCCTTCGATTCGAACGGTTGGGTCGACCTCCCCAGTAAGGTGTCCGTTTCGACGACGATATCTCCCCAATCGATATGATCAACCGCTGTGAGCGTCAATTTCGGTTTATGCATGACTCGCATGGGAGGCTTTTAAAGGTGAATGTTATTTTCTGTCATGTCGTTTGCTGCGGCTTGAAAGGCCTCATCCATTCCGCATGGTCCTCCGCATAAAACTTGAGCCATCGATTGACCTTCCCTTCTGCCAATCGTAGGGATCTGGTCAAATCAGTATGATATTGCATCATTAAACCCATAACGAGCGCACGGCTATGGCACAACCAAGCGAAAGTCGTTCAGAGGACAGCACTTGCATTATTTCGCGTTATCCCGACCCCGTCAGGCAGACTTCGGCTGCGGATGTTGCTCATTACATCGTGGTCGTGGACGGGACCGAACGCGGACGGAAACTCGAAATCGGACTTACGCCCATCACCATCGGACGGCAGAGCGACAATCGTCTTTCCCTGTCAGATCCCTTCTTATCCAGCCATCACTGCACGGTCACCTTCGAGGAAGGGCTGATCTGGGTGACGGATCCGGGTTCCACCAATGGCACATTCATCGACGGAATTCGGATCGAGCGACGGTCAGTCTGGCCAATCAGTGCCTCCCTACAAGTGGGGAACCACGTCTTGCGGCAGGAATACCGCCACCGCGAGGGCATGCAGCATACGGTCGATGTGGAGGAAGAGTTGCACCGCGCTGCGACCTACGTAAGGATGCTGCTCCCTCAGCCTCTGCCGAATGGATCGGTGATTGCGTCTTGGCAGTTTCTACCCAGCGCGGGGCTGGGAGGCGATATTTTCGATTACTTCTGGCTGGACGCCGAGCATTTCGTGGTCTATCTGCTGGATGTTTGCGGCCATGGAGTCGGGGCTGCCCTGCATTCGGTCTCCGTATTTAACCTGCTGCGCCGGCAATTCCTGCCGAATGTAGACTTCGCTAGGCCGGCACAAGTGCTGAGCGCTCTCAATCAGGCACTGCCAATGGAAGCTTACGCCGGCATGTACCTGACGCTCTGGTACGGGGTCTACCATTCGGGAACCTTGACCTTCGCTTCCGCCGGGCATCCGCCAGCGCTTTTGTTCGATGAGCATCAGGAACGCTGCACCCACTTGTTTACCGACCATCCGCCGATCGGCATTACCGATCAGGTGGATTATCAGGAAACGGCCATGGTACTCCCTCCCCAATGCCGACTCTATCTATACAGCGACGGCGTTTACGAGCTACCTACCGAGACTGGTGAGTTGTGGAGTTGGGGTGAATTTGTCGACTTACTGGAGAAAACCTCACGGAAAGGCATCTGGCAGCCGCACCTGATCTTGCAAGAAATCCTTGCCTTGACTGGAGCTAAAAGGTTCGATGACGATTTTTCACTGCTTTCGGTGAGCTTTCGTGCCGATCGCCCTGTTGACTGAACTGGCGCAATAAACCCAACGCTTATCTTGAGCCTACCTAATGGCCGGCAAACAGGTTCCATTCAGCACTCGCTATGCTGCCAGCCATTCACAGTCCGCCTGGGCATGGGCTGGAAACCCCAATTGCTTTGTGTCACGATGCATGGACATAGTCTTACTTGGCCATTGACTAACCACGTAAGTGACGGGTTGAAATTGTGATTATTGAAACCTAGTCACCGCAGGTTGCTATGCACTCGCAGGCCGAATGAGCACCCTTTTCAAGGAGATCACATCATGAAGATAACCACCGCGAAGGTGTTTCGCTGCTCAAGGTATTTTCTCCTTCCCTTGTTATTTTGGTGGGTGTCGGGTGCTGCGCAGACGCCTGCGCCACAGGAACTTGCCGCGCGCAAGGCCGCAGCCCAGCAAGCGGTAAAAAGCGCCGAAGATGCGGTGGCAGCCGCAAAAAGCCGCTATGTTCGAACCAAACAGTTGTTTGAGAATTACGATGCCACCCGTGCGCAGCTGGAGGCCGATCAGGAACGCCTGAGCATGGCCGAGCAACAACTCCAGCAGGCGAGGGCGGAGTCCGCCAAGATAGAAACCCAAGCGCTGCCAGGCTCGACGCCAGTGGCACAAGATGAAGAGCCGCTGGAAACGCTTAGCACCCGGGTGACAAGCTTGGAGCAACAGCTGGTTTCTGCCCGAAATACAATGATAGTGGCCGAACGCAACCAGGCCACGGCCAAGGCCCAGTTTGCTAGAACTAAAGGTTTATTCGACCGCCGCGACGTTACCCGTACGCGTCTGGAGGCCGATCAGGAACGCCTGAGCACGGCCGAGCAACAGCTCCAGAAAGCACGGGAGGAGATTACCCGAATCGAAGAACAATTAGCGAGTGCCCGCAAAGAACTGGAAGAATTGAAGGGTCGGGCAGAGCAGACAAAACAGTAGGATTATCACGTTTTAAATAGGTGGTAGACTTTTTGCTTATGTTGTGTAGGGCTTTGAAATAGATGCGTTGCAAGCGGTTTTTGCGAATCTATTGCGGATCATGCCTACGGTACCAGGTTAATTAAATTGCATAGACGGTCTTAAAAAATGTTAAATGCACCCGCAAAAAATGCCGAAGCCAAACCATACCCGATACGGTCCCTATTCGCTGGGCTGATATTGGGCATGATTCTTCAAGGCTGTACAGAAGGGGCAAAAAAGACTTCACGGCCTGCAGCACCGACTTCAACCTCGGCGGCACGGAGCGCCGATGATCTTTTGATCGTCGATTGCCTGCTCCCAGGACAGATCCGCAAGCTTGGGCAGATGATGACCTATGTCGCAGCGCGTCAGGCGATCAAGACCTCAGGGATAGACTGTGCGATTCGGGGCGGGGAATACGTGGCTTATGACCGCAGCAATTATGCCACCGCTCTCAAGGTCTGGTTGCCCCGTGCCGAAGCCGGGGACAAGACCGCCCAGACCTATGTGGGCGAGATCTATGACAAGGGCCTGGGGATTGCACCGGATTATGCCCAAGCCGCGTTCTGGTATCGCAAGGCTGCCGAACAAGGAGAGCCTCGAGCGCAACTTAATTACGGCTATCTGTATGAGAAAGGGTTGGGTGTCAAGCAAGACCAGGCCGAAGCGCTTAACTGGTATCGCAAGGCCTCCGGCATGAGTGGCGACATCGAACTCGATAGCGGTAGCGGTAGCGGTGAGTTACAGGCACTCCGGCAGGAAGTCGAGCAGCACAAGCAAAGCGAGGAATCCTTACGCCAACAGCTGCAACAGACCCACGAGCAATTGGAAAAGGCGCAACAGGAACTTGCCCAGCGTAAACATCAGGCCACCACGGAGCAGCGCCGTCTGGAAGAGGCAAGGCAAGCACTCGAGCAACAGCGTGCACAGGCCGCTTCCCAAGGCGACCGCGATGCGGTTAAGCGCCTGGAAGGGCAGATCCATCAGGAAGCCAAAGAGCTGGAGCGGCAGCGGCAGGAAATGGCTCGCCTCGAACAGACAGCCATGCATTACCAGCAGCAGCTCGCCGAACTCGAACAGCAGAAAAGCCAG